>WBZT01002175.1_pt1 | contig 13813 bp, 12 predicted proteins | sample 5204241 | NCBI WGS metagenome assembly WBZT01 (sample SAMN12344358, study PRJNA552823) | activated sludge metagenome | biome: Activated sludge suspended growth; feature: Nitrification reactor; material: Wastewater; isolation source: activated sludge from nitrification reactor of wastewater... | reverse complement strand
CCACAAGCTGCTCGCCGGCGCGAGCTGGATGGCCGAGTACGGCAACCCCGACAAGGCCGAGGACTGGGCGGCGATCTCGCGCTACAGCCCCTACCAGAATGCCAAGCGCGACGCGAAGTACCCGACCCCGATGTTCACCACCTCGAGCCGCGCACCGTCGGGCGCGGGCCGCAGCGAGCCGAAGCGCAGGCGGCCGCGCATGTCCTCGACCTTGCGTGAGAGCGACATGTAGAGCCGCGTCAGCTCGCCGATCAGCGAGTGGGCGAGGTCGGGGTGCCGCTCGAGCAGCGCGAAGTAGTCGCGCGCCGGGATCGTGAGCAGCGTCGTGGGCTCGAGCGCGATGGCGCTCGCGGGGTAGGGCATGCGGTTGTAGACCGCCACCGCGCCGACGGGTTCGCCGCGGCCGAAGATCTCGAGGATCACGTCGCCCCCCGCGCCGTGGCGCACGATCTTCACGCGGCCGTCGACGATCAGCGTGAGCGCGTCCGCGGGATCACCGGCACTCCAGAGCACGTCGCCTTTGTGCAGGTCCCGGATCGAAGCGATCGCCGCCAGCCGCTCGCGCTCCCCGGGCGGGAGCCCGCGGAACATGGGCAGCGACTGCACGGCGGCGTGGAGCCGCGAGCTGAGGTGCTCGCTGGCCGCCGGAGGACGGTCCGGTGCTTTGGTCACTCTGAAGAACTCCGTTGCTCCGGCGGCGCCCAACACGTCGACCGGCGTGCGCAGGATGCCTGATGGGGTCCCGTGCCCTCAACCCGTGAAGTACGCGTTCGCGGGAGGAGTGCGATGTCAGACTCGTGTCCGATCGTGACGCCTGGAATCGCGCCCTGGTATGACGCACGTCATATGCGGCCCCTCTCGTCGCGCCGAGGATGGCTCCGTGAGCACAGCCCACGCGCATCCGCCCGACTCCGGTCCGTTCGGCCGCTTCCGCGCCGACCACGAGGCCGTCCTCGCGCGCCTCGAGCCGCTGGAGCGCCGTCTCGGGGCCGCGGCCGCGGCGGACGACGACGTAGTGCTGCGTGAGCTGGTGACGCATCTCGAACACCAGTTCGCCACGCACATGGCCGCCGAGGACGCGGTGCTGTTCCCGGCCGTCGCCGAAGCGTTCCCGACCGCACGAGGGACGCTGGCGCAGCTGCAGGCCGAGCACGTGGAGCTCCGGCTGATGCTGGCCACGATCGCGCGCTGGGAGAGGCGCGACGAGGCCGAAGCGCCGGGCGAGCAGCTGACGGTCGCGCTGCGCGACTTCGTCGACCTGCTCCGGCTCCACATCCATCGCGAGGAGATCGCCGTGTTCGACGTCGCGACGCGTGCGCTCTCGCCCGCGGAGATCGAGGCCCTGGCGTCGAAGCTCGACGCCTTCCTCGACCCCGATGACCCGCTCGCGCCGTCGCGCGGGCACTCGAAAGGAAATCCGTCGTGAATCGCCTTCGCCTCGTTTCGTCGTGCCTCGTCGCCGCCGTCGTGCTGTTCGCTGCGCTCTCGCTGGCGGGTTGCGGCGGCCAGTCCTCGTCGTCGTCCTCCGACAGCGGCGCGTCGTCGGCGCCGAGCGAGTCCGCACCCGCGCCCGCGTCGGGCGGCGTGCTCGCGAAGTCGCTCTACGACGACGGCCCGCGTGCCGGCGACGCCCCGGTGGACGCCGCGGCCGCGGCCGAGGGCGAGAAGCTCTTCAGCACGAAGGGCTGCACCGCGTGCCACCACTGGGGCCAGAAGTTCACGGGACCGGACCTGCACGGCGTCACGCAGCGCCGCACCGCGCAGTGGATGGAGAACCAGATCCTGCACCCGGACGTGATGACGAAGACCGATCCGATCGCTCACGGCCTGTTCGCGCAGTTCGCGCTGCAGATGCCGAACCAGGGCCTCACCGAGGCGCAGGCGAAGCAGGTGATCGAGTACCTCAAGAAGCGCGACAAGGACGGCAAGTAACCGTTCGCGGTCCGGACCGCGCGGCCCGACCGGGCCCGCGGGCCGCGGCGATTCTCACCGAGGAGGCATCGAGATGAAGCTCCACTTCAAGCTGGCACTCGCCGCGGGCGTGCTGGTCGCGATCGCGGGCTGCATGGCCGCGAAGGGCGGCAGCGGCGCGTCCGGCGACGCGGCGCAGAAGGTCTACGTGAAGCCGGGCGAGCACGACAAGTACTACGCGTTCCTCTCCGGCGGGCACCACGGCAACGTCTACGTGTACGGCATGCCGTCCTGCCGGCACATCACCACGATCCCCGTGTTCACGCCCGAGCCCGCGGTCGGCTACGGCGTCGACGAGGAATCGAAGGCCATGCTCGGCGGCTATACGTGGGGCGATGCGCACCATCCGGGGCTGTCCGAGACCGACGGTGACTACGACGGCCGCTGGCTGTTCATCAACGACATGCCGAACGCGCGCATCGCGCGCATCGACCTGTCGGACTTCAAGACGCGGCAGATCTTCGGCCCGATCCCGAACCTCTCGGCCGCGCACGCGTGCCCGTTCCCGACGCCGAACACCGAGTACGTGTTCGCCGCGTCGCGCTTCTCGGTGCCGGTGCCGAACCGCGAGGTGAAGATCGCCGACTACGCGACCACGTTCCGCGGCATCGTCGCGGGCGTGAAGGTCGATCCGAAGGACGGCACGATGTCGCTGGGCTTCGAGATACTGATGCCGCCCTTCGACTGGGACCTCGCCGACGCGGGCAAGGGTCCGAGCCACGGCTGGGAGTTCTTCACCTGCTACAACAGCGAGATGGCGCACGACTCGCTGGAGGTGAAGGCGTCGCAGAACGAGATGGACTACTTCGCCGCCGTCGACTGGCGCGCGGCGCAGAAGGCCGTCGACGAGGGCAAGGCGACGATGATCAACGGCGCGCCGGTGCTCGATCCCGCAAAGGTGCCCGGCATCGTCTACCTCGTGCCCGTGCCCAAGAGCCCGCATGGAGTCGACGTGAACCCGACCGGCGAGTACATCTGCTGCTCGGGCAAGCTGCAGGCCGAGGTCAGCGTGTACAGCTTCGCCAAGTTCCAGAAGGCGGTCGAGGCGAAGGCGTTCGAGGGCGACCGCTTCGGCGTCCCGGTGCTCAAGTTCGCCGACGTGCTCGAAGCCAAGGTGCCGGTCGGCCTCGGCCCGCTGCACACGCAGTTCGACGACAAGGGCAACGCGTACACGTCGCTCTTCCTCGACTCGCAGATCGCGAAATGGAAGGTCGGCCCGCCGTGGGGCGTCGTGGACAAAATCGACGTCTACTACTCGATCGGCCACCTGATGGCGTCCGAGGGCGACACGCGCCACCCGACCGGCGAGTACGTGGTCGCGCTCGACAAGCTGTCGAAGGACCGCTACCTGAACGTCGGCCCGACGCACCCCGAAGCGGCGCAGTTGATCGACCTGCGCGGACCGAAGATGCAGCTCCTGTACGACTTCCCGACGTACCTCGAGCCGCACTACGCGCAGATGATCCGCGCCGAGAAGGTGAAACCGTTCACGGTCTATCCGCTCGAGCAGAACAGCAAGCCGTTCGCGATCAAGCGCGCCGAGGACGCGCGTGTCGAGCGCAAGGGCAACCGCGTCGACGTGTACATGCTGGCGGTGCGCACGCACTTCTCACCGGACAACATCGTGGTGCACGAGGGCGACGACGTGTACTTCCACGTCACCAACCTCGAGCAGGACGACGACATCGCGCACGGGTTCGGCATCAGCTGGTCGAGCTGCAACATGCAGATCGAGCCGGGCGAGACCAAGACGATGCACTGGAAGGCGGGCAAGCCGGGGATCAATCCCTTCTACTGCTCGAACTTCTGCAGCGCGCTGCACCAGGAGATGCAGGGCTACATCGAGATCCGGCCCAAGGGCGCGCCCGTCGCGTCACTGCAGCGGCCGAAGCCCGAACTGACAGCCGCCGTCGCCGCCGAGATTGGTCACTGATTCCGCGTCCGCGCCGGCCGGGAGCGTCCCGGCCGGCGCGGTCCGCTGCCGGGAGCCATTCGTGAACGCCTACCTCACCGGAACGTTCCGCCCGTCGGAGCGCCGGTTCATCTTCGTCGCCGCGATCGTGCTGCTGCCCGTCTTCTTCCTTCCGCTGCTCCACATCTGGGAGATGCGGCTGTGGGCGCCGCAGTACCGCGAAGGTCTCGTGCTGCGGATCTACACGAACGAGATCAAGGGCGACGTCGACAAGATCAACACGCTGAACCACTACGTCGGCATGCACGCGATCAGGAACGAGGACTTCAAGGAGTTCCGCTACCTGCCGCAGGCGCTGACCGCGTTCGGCGTCATGGCGTTGCTCGCGGCGCTCTTCAACCGCCGCTGGCTCGCCGTTCTCGGCTGGCTCGCCTTCACCGGTTTCGCGGTCTACATGTTCCGCGACTTCGCGACGTGGCTGTGGCACTACGGCCACGATCTCGACCCGCGCGCCGCGATCACGCTGCCGGCGTTCTCGCCGCCGCTGATCGGCTGGAAGCGCATGGCCAACTTCCACGTCTTGAGCATTCCCGGCCCCGGCACCGTGCTGCTCGGCATCGCCTGGCTGCTGGGGCCCGTCGTCGTGCTGCTCGAGCGCCGCGCCACGCGCAAGCCGGGGCACGCATGAGTTTCACCCGCGCCATCCTCCTCGCGGTTCTCGCGGTCAGCCTCGCTCCGGTCGCGGCATCGAGTAAGACCTGGCACGCCGCGCCGGGCGAGGCGCCGCGGGCGATCGGCGAGGCGATGGCGGGGGACACGATCGTGCTGGGACGCGGCCTGCATCGCGGGCCGCTCGCGCTGGTGCGGGTGCCGCTCGTCCTCCGCGGCACCCCCGGCGCGATCGTCGACGGCCTCGGCCGCAGCAGTGTGATCGAGGTTGGCGTCGCGGGCACGGTCGTCGAAGACCTCGAGGTGCGCCACACCGGCTCGAGCGTCATGCATGAGGACGCCGCGCTGCGCGTCATCCTCGCCGAGCACGTACGCCTGTCTCGGCTCGTGGTGCGAGACGCGCTCTACGGCGTGTACGCCGAACGGAGCGGCGACCTGCGCGTCGAGCACTGCGACCTCGCGGGCCGCGTGAAGCCGCTGGACGAGGGCGGCGAGGGCAACGGCGTCCACCTGTGGTACTGCGACGCGCCACGGCTGACCGCGAACCGCGTCACGCGCTTCACCGACGCGCTCTACTTCTCGTTCACCAACGATGCGGTGGTCGAGGACAACCTGCTGCACGACTGCGGTCGCTACGGCTTCCACACCATGTACTGCCAGCAGGGCGTGCTCGTACGCAACCGCTTCACGCGCAACACCGCGGGCTGCGCGATCATGTTCTCGAACCACCTCGACGTGCGCGGCAACGCCTTCGCCGACAACCGCGGGCCGCGCACCTACGGCCTGCTGCTGCGCGACTGCTCCGACGGCCGCTTCGTCGGCAACCGCATCGTCGCGAACACCATCGGCGTGTTCATGGACAACTCGAACCGCAACCACTTCACCGGGAACCTGGTCCAGGACAACGGCTGGGGCGTGCTGCTGTACGCCTCGTGCGCGAAGGACACGTTCGCGGCGAACAGCTTCCTGCAGAACGACTACCCGGTCGCGCTCGACATGCGGCGCACCGAGAACGCCTTCGACGACGGCGCGACGGGCAACTACTGGGGCGAGCGCACCGCGTACGACCTGGACGGCGACGGCTTCGGCGACACCGAGTACTCGCCCGTGACCGCGTTCGCGTTCCTCTCGAAGCAGTATCCGGACCTGACGCTGCTCGCGAAGAGCCCCGCCGTCGCGGCGCTCGGCGTCGCCGAACAGGTCTTCCCGGCGCTGCGCCCGAGCGAGGCCGTCGATCGCCACCCGCTCGTCGCGCCGCGCCCGCTCGCCGCCGACGCCTCGCCTTCGCTCGCGGGCGCCGACGCGCGTGCGCACGGCCGTGCGCGCGGCGCCGGCGCGTGGGCCGGCGCCGCGGCGTTCGCGCTGCTCGGCTCGCTCGGGCTCGCCGGCTTCGCCGCCGGCCGCAGCGGAGGCGCCGCGTGATCCGCGTGCATGATCTGCGCAAGCGCTACGGCGCCGTGACCGCCGTCGACGGGCTGTCGTTCGACGTCGCGCCGGGGGAGACGTTCGCGCTGATCGGCCCCAATGGTGCCGGCAAGACGACCACGCTCAAGTGCCTGCTCGGCCTCGTGCGTCCCGAGGCGGGCACGCTCGCGATCGGCGCCGAGCAGCGCGCGCCGCACGATCCGCTCGCACGCCGCGCGCTCGGCTACGTGCCGCAGCGCGTCGAGTTCCCCGCCGGCCGCACGAGCGCCGAGGTGCTCGGCTTCTTCGCCGCGCTGCGCGGCCTCGGCCGCGACGCGGTCGACGCCGCGCTCGCGCGCGTCGGCATGAGCGGCCACGCGTTGCGCCGCGCGAGCGAGCTCTCGGGCGGCTACGTGCAGCGGCTCTCGCTCGCGCAGGCGCTGCTCGGCGATCCGGCGCTGCTCGTGCTCGACGAGCCCACCGCGAGCCTCGATCCGCAAGCCACGTGGGAGTTCCGCTCGCTGGTGCTGGAGTTGAAGGCGCAGGGCAAGACGATCGTGCTGTGCTCGCACCTGCTCGCCGAAGTCGAGCGGCTCGCCGACCGCGTGCTGATCCTGGTCGGCGGCCGCGCCGTGGCGCTCGAGCGCATGGACGAGCTGCGCGCGCGCCAGGTGCGCGCGACGCGGCTCGTGGTCACGTGTGCCGACGGCACCGCGCACGCCGAGGCGCTGCTCGATGCGCGCGGCGTCGCGCACGAGGCGCTCGACGCGCGGCGCCTCGCGATCGCGGCGCGCGACGCCGAAGCGATGGCGGCGCTCGAGACGCTGCGCGCCGGCGGCGCCGGCCTCGCGTCGTTCGAGATGACGCGGCCGACGCTCGAAGAAGTCTTCCTCGAGGCGGTGCGCGGGCCGGTCGCCGCTGATTCCCCCCGCACCGAAAACGATCGCGGGCCCGCACGCCTCGAGACGACCGACGCGCCCGCACGGGCGGCGAACGGAGCCGACGCGTGAACGCCGCGTGGGTGCGCCTCGCCCTGTTCGTCGTCGCCGGCGCCGCGCTGCTCGTCGTGCTCGGCCACCGGCCGCGGCAGGCCGCGCCGCCGCCTGAGCCCGAGCCGCTCGCGCCGCTCGACACGCTCACGGTGGTCGTGCGCGGCGACTCGATCGCGCCCGCCGCGAGCGAGCGCGTGCTGCGCCACCGGCTCGCGCTGACGCGCGTCAACGCCGGCGCGCGCGCCGTGCGGCTCTCGCTCGCGGGTTACGAGCACCAGCTCGCCGAGGCCACGCTCGCGCCGGGCGAGTCGCGCACGGACACGTTCACGCTCGATCTGCCCGGCGAGGACTTTGCGTGGCGGATCGACGGCCAGCCGACCGGGCGCCTGCGCGTCGCCGGCCCGCACCTCGTGGAGGGACACCGATGAACGCCCCGATCGCCGCCGCGCCTGCGCCGACGCGCGTCGCCGCCTCGACGAGCGCCGTGCACCGCATCCGCGTGCTCGCTGCCGAGGAGTACCGCCGCGCGCTCGAGAGCCGCTGGCTGTTCGCGTTCGCCGCGCTCTTCGCGCTGTTCGTGCTCGGGCTCTCGTTCTTCGGCCTCGCGCAGGGCGGCGAGGTCGGCTTCACCGGCTTCGCGCGCGTGACGCTGTCGATGCTCAACCTCGTGCTGTTCGTGGTGCCGCTCGTCGGGCTCGTGCTCGGCGTGATGAGCGTGACCGGCAGCTCCGAGTCGCTCTCGCTGCTGCTCGCGCAGCCGATCGGCCGCACGGAGGTGCTCGCGGGCAAGTTCGCAGGGCTCGCCGCCGCGCTCGCGGTCGCGCAGGCGCTGGGCCTCGGGGGCGGCGGGCTCGTCGTCGCGCTCAACGCCGGCCCCGGCGAGCTGGGCGGCTACGCGGTGCTGTGCGCGATCTCGCTCGTGTTGGGGCTCGTGAGCCTCGCCACCGCGCTCGGCATCGCCTCGCTGTGGCCCGACAAGTTGCGCGCGACCGGCGCCGCGCTCGGGCTGTGGCTGCTGCTCGTGGTCGCGTACGACCTCGGCGTGGTCGGCGTCACCGCCGTGCTGCGCGGCGTCGCGCTGCAGCGCGTGCTGCTGCCCGCGGTGCTGCTCAATCCCGTCGACCTCTCGCGCGTGCTGGTCACGATGGCGGTGGGCAAGGGCGCACTGTTCGGGCCCACGGCCGCCGTGCTCGTGCGCACGATGGGCAGCGCCGGCGGCATCGCGATCGCGATCGCCATGCTGCTCGTGCAGGCGAGCGCGCCGCTCGTGGTCGCCGCGGTCGCGTTCCGCCGCCGCGACTGGTAGCGCGCGGCGCAGAGGCGGCGCCGGGTTGGGGCCGGCGCCGACTCGGACTCCGGCGTTGTGGGGCATGCCGCCGGGGCGTAACCTTTCCGGGATTCGTCATCGGACGAGAGGCCGCCGTCCACTCGAGTTCCCGCATCCCGGACGCCTACCGCTCGTGCCCGCCCCGCATCCGGGAGGTTCCATGCGCCGCAATCCCGAGACCGTGGCGCTCGCCACGCTCTTCGCTGCAGCTTCGTTGCTCGGATTTCTTGCGCCGTCTGCACGCGCGAACTCCGCTCCGGTCGTGACCAACGTTGTGGCGACCCAGATTCCCAACACGGGCCAGGTGCGGGTGACGTTCGACGTCAGCGACGTTGACGGCGACCAGGTCACGGCGCGGCTCGTCTGCTCGTCGAACGGAGACGCCACCTACGACCTCTACCCCTCGACGATCTCGGGCGACGTCAATCGCGTCATGGCGGCGGGGCCCGGCAAGCAGGTCCTCTGGGACGCCGCGCACGACTACCCCGGGCGGCATTTCACGCAGGTGGTGGCCAAGGTCGTGGTGAGCGACGGGCCGGCCACGTCCGGCGAGATGGTGCTGGTGCCCGCGGGGACGTTTGCAATGGGGAGCAGCGACCCGGAAGCGGCGCATACCGGCGCCGATGTCGTGCACTCGGTCACGCTGGATGCCTACTGGATCGACAAGTACGAGGTCACGAACGCCGAGTACCAGCTGTTCATGGATGCAGGCGGCTACACGACGCAGGCGTTCTGGAGCTCGGAGGGATGGGCGTGGCGGACAACCAACGCCATCACCACGCCGAGCGGGTGGGCCGCCAATGGCCCCTGCTGTCCAGGGTATCCGGTAGGCGGGGTGTCCTATTTCGAAGCCGAGGCCTACGCCCGTTTCGCCGGCAAGCGGCTGCCCACCGAAGCGGAGTGGGAGTACGCGGCGCGCGGCAATGACGGCAGGAACTATCCGTGGGGTGACTCCGACGGCTCGCACCGCGCCAATTTCTTCAACAGCGGGGATCCTTTCGACAACGCGCTTTCTCCGGTCGGCTTCTTTGACGGCCGTCTGCACCCCAACCCGCCGTACCAGACGCTTGACTCACCCAGCCCATTTGGTGCGTACGACATGTGCGGGAACGTCTGGGAGTGGGTGTACGACTGGTGGGGCACCTACCCGAGCAGTCCGGTCAGTAATCCGACAGGGCCAGCGACCGGAGGCTACAAGGTCATCCGCGGTGGGGCCGCAACAACGCCTTACGTTTGGTTTGGGGTGTCCGAGCCGCTGAGGTCTTACGCTCGATATACTTGCATCATGGACGGTACCAGCGCCTGTCAGGTCTATTCCAACCCAAACACGCGCAGTTACTTCCTCGGCTTCCGCTGCGCCCGCTCCGGACTCTGATCGGGACCGCGATGAACCCGCGCCGCTGCGTAGCCCGCACCCCGCGTGGGTCGGCACGGCCCGCCGTCGTGGCCGTCGTCGCGCTGCTGTGCGCTCTGGGGATCGCACTCACCGACGCTGACGTCGCGCGCTCGGAGACGGCGAGCGCTCCGGTGCGCGGGCAGGCGAGCGGCGAGGACACGAGTCCGGCGTTCGACCTCTACCTCGGTCCGGGATTCCTGCTCTACACGCTCGGTGGGATTACGGAAGCGGCGTCGCCCGGCCTCGACCTCTATCTCGGGCCTCACTTCGCGCCGTTCGCGAGCGGCGGCTTCGCTTCCGCATCGAGCTCGACGTTCGACGCGTGGCTCGGCCTCTTTCACGAGGGCCGTGCGACCAGCAATCCGGCGGACATCGACACGCGCGAGGGCGATCCTTCGTTCGTCGCCGCGCCCACGCTTCTGGTGGCTGCTCCCTTCGGCTGCACGGCGGGCATTCACCTGAACTGGGTGGACAACAGCGCGGACGAGACCGGCTTCATCATCGAGCGCAAGCCCGCCGGCTTCAGCCCGGTCTTCTACAACGCGGTCGCGAGCCTCGCCGCCAACACGACGTTCACGTACGACGTTCCTCCGTTCGGTGCCGAGTGGACGTATCGCGTGCGCGCCGTGCGCGGGCAGGCGAGCTCGGCCTACTCGTCGGAGGCCACCTGCGCCGGGGGCGTCGCCACGGGCGCGATCGCGCTTTCGGGCGGCGTCACCATCAAGAGCATCGGCGACCGGCAGGGCCTGCGCGTGCACGTGCGCCCGCCGCTGGGCACCGACACGTGGGCAGGGGTGAAGGCGGTCACCGTGATCATGGGAGATCGAGAGGACTTCACCGCGCCGCTCGACATCCAAACACTGACCACGCTTCCCGTGTCGGGCGAGGTCGTCTTGGACCGGTTCCAGGGCAGCCCGGCTCTCGGACGCTGGTTCCGAGTGCTGTTCCGCAACGAGTGCGATATCGAGATCCCTGCCGTCGCCGGAACGATCGGGCCGTACCTCGCCAAGCAGGCGCCGATCGTGTTCGTGCACGGGATCTGGGGGAGCGCGGACAACTGGCGGTCCTGGGAGGACTACTTCCAGAGTCCCGACCATGGCCGGCTGCGCACTGCTGCGATTCCCTTCAGGTGCGACGGTGACTCATGGGAAACGTGGGCGGCGACGAACGACAAAGGACAATCTCCGTACGAGATCCTGCCCCAATTCATCGAAGACAAACTCGCGGGTGAATGGTCGGCGTTCGAGTCGGTGGACATCGTGGCGCACAGTCAGGGGGGGCTCGCGGCGCGCTACTACATCGAGCGGACCTCGTTCCCGAAGCGCGTGCGCAGGCTCGTCATGCTCGGCACCCCGAATCACGGTGGCAACTTCGCGTGGCTGAAGTCCCAGATCGGCCCGATGGTGCCTGATGAGTGCGCGAACACAGGACATGGTGACGGCGCATCATCGCTGCGCCACGACTCGCCGCGACTCGCGTTCCTGAACTACGGCGTCGAGGATCTGGCGAAGCAGGAGCGGACCTGTGACAACGCGGGTCTCCCCGACGAACACGTCTTGTCGAAGCGCGGCGACACGCGCTACTACCTCGTCGCTGGAACGGCCAGCGATGGGCGGTGTGCCTGGGGCAATCCACTCTTCTGCATCGTTCGCAACGCGCGAACGCAGGACGCCTGCAGCGGCGATGGGATCGTGGACTGGGAGAGCGTGCGGCTTCGCAGCCTGCTCGACGAGCAGCCCGCACGCCAGTGGCTCGACACGGACCTGGCCTTCCGCGGCGTGAGCGCGCTGAGCCACGACGACAAGACCCAGGCGAACAACTTCGTGCTGACGCGCATGGCCAGTAAGGCCTACCTCGAGTCGACCGAGCTGCGCGCGTTCGTCGAATTCCTCCTGGCCGGCGACGACACGGGCCTGCCGTCCAGCTCGATGGGCACGGGAGCGCAGCCCGCGTTGGGAGGATCCGCCGCGGCGCGCGCCGACGATTCCCCGCTTGCCGTGCTGGTCGCGACTCACGACGACACGCTCACGGCTTCTCCGCGCGAGCATGCCGTGCGCATCGACGGATGCTCGGACTTCGTCGCGATGGTGGAGTGGCGCGAGGGCGCAGGACGCGTGCGGCTGCGGGCTCCCGACTCGACCGTCTACGCGATGGAGGACACGCTGGCGACTCGCTGGCTGCACTATGAGGCGAACGACACGCTCGCCTACGCGGCGTTCCAGGTCACGAATCCGCCGGCCGGCACGTGGGCGTTGATCGTGGACGAGCCGGTCACGACGCCGACGCGGTACGCGGAGACGTGGGTGAGCGAGGGCTCACCGTTCACGCTTCGGCTCGATCCTCCGGCGATCCGCGTCACCAACCAGCAGGCGGGCGTGCTGACCGCGCGCCTCAGCGAGGGCGAGACGGCGGTCGCGGCGCAGTTCGAGGCGTGGCTCCATGCTCCCGACGGCAGCACGGCGCCGATCGCGCTGCACGACGACGGCTTGGACGGCGACTCGCTCGCGGCCGACCACGTCTACTCCGGCACCGCAGCGTCGGCCACGCAGGACGGCGCCTATCGCGTCACCTGCTCCGCGCGCGCGTGGCCCACCAGCGAGAGCTCGCCCGAGCGCTACGGGGAAGTGGTCTTCGACGTGGCGGCGCGTCCGAGCCTGCGACTCGCGACCGCGGACTTGAGCGCCGCGCCACCGCAGTCGTCGGTGGGCCAGCTCACCGAGCTGCGCGCCACGCTGCGGAACTCGGGCACCGTCGCCGCGGACTCGGCGTTCGTCGTCTTCCAGCGCGAGCTGACGGGCGACACCCTCGCGGCGCTCACGGTGTTCGTCCCGGCTGCGGACTCGGCGCAGGTCACCGCGCTCTGGACGCCGAACGAGCCCGGCACGCACGCCATCCGCGTGACGGCGAGCCTCACGCGTCAGTCCGAGGCGGATCCTTCGGACGACGTCGCGACGTTCGCGCTGCCCGTGGTCGACGTGTCGCGAACGTTGGACGTGCCACCTGTTGCACCCGCGCCGGTGCCCACGGTGTTCGAACTGGCGCCGCCGCGTCCGAATCCGTTCCGCCACGTGCTCGCGCTCGACTTCACGGTGCCGCACGCGCAGCACGTGAGCCTCGCCGTCTACGACCTGCAGGGCCGGCGCGTGCGACGGATCGCGGACGAGTGGGTCGCACCGGGCCGCTACACGCGCACGTGGGACGCCCGGGACCAGAACGGCAGCGCGGTGCGCGGCGGCGTCTTCTTCATCCGGCTCGAAGGCGCGGACCGGAAGGTCACGCGCCGGGCGATCCTGATTCCCTGAGGGCGTGGCGCCGAGCGAAGCGACCACGAGCGGCTCGGTCGGCTCGCGTCGTCTGCACGGCGAGCACATGGCGCACCCTTCGCCCGCGGTTGGACACGCTCATCCCGAGCCGATATAACGGCCTCGCGCACGTCCCGCGCGCCTTCAGTGCGCGCCGCCGCGTCCGCCTCGGTGACCCGTTAGCTCAGTCGGTAGAGCACCTGCCTTTTAAGCAGGGTGTCGCTGGTTCGATCCCAGCACGGGTCACCATTTCCGTCCCGTCTGAGCCCTCCGCGCTACGCCCAAGGGACCAATGGACTTGGGGATGCGATCCCGCCAGCATCTGACGGGCTCCCGGAATGCCCCCGCCGTTCATCGAGGCGGCAATTTCTCCCACAACTACCGGACAAGCGCCGCATCGAAGTGGCCGGTTGGGTGGTGCCGCGGGAGCCGGGTGTCAGTCCCGGAAACACACGAACGTCCGAGCCGACCGCGGCCGGGACGGGGGAGACGACAGCGATGAACGTGGGAGTCGTGAGGCCGTGACCAAGCTCAGTTGCCAGGAAGTACTGGACCAGCTCTGGGAGTACCTCGACGACGACGCGCGTGCCGAGCTGACCCACCAGATCAACGAGCACATCGGTGGATGCCAGCACTGCAAGGTCGAGGTCGATTCGCTCAAGGCGACGATCTCGCTCTACCGCTGCGAGGAACCGGTCGGCGTCCCGATCCAGATGAGCGAGCGGCTCACCGCGGCGCTCCAGGCCGCCTACCGCGAACGCCCGACCGGCTCAGATTGACGGCCCCGACGGGCCGCCCGTAGATTCCCGTCGCACGATTCCTGCGCCCGCGCGGGGTTCC
>WBZT01002174.1_pt1 | contig 13813 bp, 12 predicted proteins | sample 5204241 | NCBI WGS metagenome assembly WBZT01 (sample SAMN12344358, study PRJNA552823) | activated sludge metagenome | biome: Activated sludge suspended growth; feature: Nitrification reactor; material: Wastewater; isolation source: activated sludge from nitrification reactor of wastewater... | reverse complement strand
AGCTGCCGTCCGGTGCGGCCGGAGCAGGAGCAGGAGCAGGAGCGGGGCAGGAGCTGGAGGAGGTGCGAGATGAGAGGGCGCGGAGTCGTGAGTCGCGGAGTCGTGAGTCGCGGAGTCGTGAGTGTGGTGACCGCGGTCATGGTCGGCTCCGCTCTCGCCGGTGCCGCGGCCGTGGCGGCCGATGACGGGTCCTTCCGGCTCCTGACGAAGCCGACGGAATCGGGTCCGGTCGTGATCCGTTGGAACCCCTGCCAAGACGCGATCACCTACAAGGTCAACACCACGCACGCCCGGGAAACAAGTCGGGGAGTCGCGGCCGCGCGAGCCAGGGCGCGCAAAGAAGTCGTGTCGGCCATGGACAAGGTGAGCGCGGCGTCCGGCTTGCCCTTGACCTATACCGGAACCACCCGCCAGATCCCCACGGGCGACGACTGGTGGCAGAAGCAGGACCAAGAGTCCGAGATAGTGGTGGCCTTCGTTTCGCGTGCAGCGGGCCACTCCACCTTGCTGAGTGGCGGATCGTGGGGCGAGGGAGGGCAGGTCTACAAGTATGACGGTGCAACTGTGGTGACAGGGCGTGGCTTCGCCGTCTTCGACCGAGACAAGGCACGGCGACTGGCTGCGGGCTTCGGACCGGGGACAACGCGCGGGAATCTGATCTTGCACGAACTCGGCCATGTCATGGGGCTGGACCACGTCAGGGATGCCCGGCAGTTGATGAACCCGGCGATTACGAGTCGCTCACCGAACGGGTTTGCGGCGGGGGACCGCGCCGGCTTGGCCGAGCTCGGGCCGGAGGCCGGCTGTATCGACAACGCCACCGAGTTCTGGCCCGGCTCCTGATCGGTGGCCGTCGGCGGCCACCGCGTACCCTTACAAACGTCAGAAATCCGAACATCAGATCGTCCCGTGCGGACGTCAGAAGAATCGTCCCGGGCGGGACGTCAACAGATCAACAGAGGGGCGCACATGAGCGATCTCGTGCAGTTGGACGTGACCGACGGGGTCGCAACGATCCAGTTGGACCGACCGCCCATGAACGCGCTCAACACCACTGTCCAGAAACAGATCAGGGATCGCTCTCGCGAAGTCAGTGAACGCTCCGATGTGCGTGCGGTGGTGCTCTACGGCGGACCCAAGGTCTTCGCAGCCGGAGCAGACGTCAAGGAAATGGTCGACTGGGGCTACACCGACGCGGTCGACCACTCCGCCGATCTGACCGACTGCTTCTCGGCGGTGGCCCGCATCCCCAAGCCGACGATCGCGGCGATCACCGGCTACGCGCTGGGTGGAGGCTGCGAGTTGGCATTGTGCTGCGACCTGCGCATCTGCGGGGACAATGCCCGACTGGGTCAACCGGAGATTCTGCTGGGCATCATCCCCGGTGCCGGTGGCACCCAGCGGTTGGCGCGCCTGATCGGTCCCGCTCGCGCCAAGGATCTGATCTTCACGGGTCGATTCGTGGCCGCCGACGAGGCCCTTGAACTCGGCCTGGTCAACCAGGTAGTGGCTCCCGACGATGTGCTCACGGCCGCCCAATCCCTGGCCCGACAGTTGGCAGCGGGACCTCCATACGCCTTACGGGCGGCCAAGGAGGCCATCGACCGTGGACTCGAAGTCGACCTGGCGACCGGATTGGACATCGAACGGGTTCAGTTCGCGGGCCTGTTCGCGACCGAGGACCGCCGGGACGGGATGACATCGTTCATCGAGCACGGCCCGGGCAAGGCGGAGTTCAGCGGCCGATGACCACCACCGCTTCGGGCGGCGCGGCCCGTGACGACATCGATCGCGCCTGGGACGACCCCAAACTCGCCAATATCCTCTACCACGACTGGGAGGCGTCCACCTACGACGACAAGTGGGCCATCTCCTATGACGACCGGTGCATCAACTTCGTCCGAGACCGATTCGTCAACGTCGCCGGACCTGTCGCCCAGCCCTACGAGCGATCGCTGGAGATCGGCGCCGGCACCGGGTTCTTCACGCTGAACCTGATGCTCGCCGGTGTCATCGGCCACGGCACCGTCACGGATCTATCACCGCGAATGGTGGATGTCGCCCTGCGTAACGGCCGTGACTTGGACCTCGCCGTCGACGGGGTGACCACCGATGCCGAGGACCTTCCGTTCCCGGACGACAGTTTCGATCTTGTGTGTGGGCATGCGGTGTTGCACCACATCCCCGACCTGGAACTGGCGCTCAGTGAGGTGCTGCGAGTGCTCAAGCCAGGAGGCCGTTTTGTCTTCGCCGGCGAGCCCACCCAGCAAGGTGACGTGATCGCGAGACGGCTGTCGCAACTCACCTGGGCCACCGCGACGCGCGCGACTCGCTTGCCCGGAATCCGGGACAGGTACGCGCGCCCACCGGCCGAGATCGTCGAGTCCGAGCGCGAGGCGGCGCTCGAGTCGGTCGTGGACATCCACACCTTCGACCCCGAGGAACTCAGGCAGCGCTGTCTGCGGGCCGGTGCCGTCGATGTCGACGTGGCAACCGAGGAGTTCACCGCATCGTGGTTCGGATGGCCGATCCGGACGATCGAAGCCGCCGTGAAACCGGGGTCACTCGGCTGGAACTGGTTCCAGTTCGCGTACCGGGGGTGGACCACCCTCAACTGGATCGACGCCCACTTGTGGTCCGCGATCGTTCCTGGCCGGTACTTCTACAACGTCTCGGTGAGCGGCACCAAGGCCTGATATGGCTCGTGACCCACGCCAGGCGAGGTTTCTGACGGTTGCGTCTCTACGTTGGATCGCGCGCAATCGCGCCTGGTCCTGGTGGTACCTCGTGCGGTACTGGCGGTTCTTCTGGTTCAAGGTCCGCAATCCACACGTGATCACCCGTGGCTTCGTTTTCCTGGGCAACCGTGTCGAGGTTTGGGCTCGCCCAGGTTACGGCCAACTCATCCTGGGTCGCTGGGTGCATGTCGGGGACGAGAATCGGCTGCGCTGCCATGAGGGAGTGCTGACGATCGGCGACAAGTGCGTGTTCGGTCGGGACAACACGATCAACAGCTACCTCGACACCGAGATCGGCGCGGGCACCATCGTCGCCGACTGGGTCTACATCTGCGATTTCGACCACGTCACCGACGACATTCACACGCCGATCAAAGATCAGGGCATCGTCAAGAGCCCTGTCCGGATCGGAGCCGACGTGTGGATCGGCGCGAAGGCCACCGTGCTGCGGGGAGCCAGCATCGGGCACGGTTCCGTCGTGGCGGCGCATGCGGTGGTGCGGGGCAGCGTGCCCCCGTTCAGCATCATCGGTGGGGTGCCGGCTCGGGTGCTGAAGAACCGCGTCGAAATCTATGAGGCGAACGCCTCGACCCGAGCAGCGCTGGCCGACATCGCGCGCAAGACTCAGGTTGCTGTGCAGGACGCGACGAGTGCGCCCGGTCCGCCGCGCTCTCAGCCGGAGGCCGCCGCGGGTGGCTCCCACTCCGCCAGCAGGTTGGCATCTGGAAGCGGGGGAGGGGAGGGCACCACGCGGGGTGTGCCGTCCCATGAGGCCACGGCCGATTCGTAGGCCCGTGTCGTCTGGCGAGCGATCATGTCCCAGTCGTAGACCGTCTGCAGGTCTCGACGAGCCTCCGCGAGTCGTCTCGTGCTCCCTTCGTTGTCGGCCAGGGCAACCGCGAGCAGGGCGGCCAAAGCCTCGTGGTCAGCACGGGGGAATGTCAGGGCCGCCCGGCCTTCATCGGCGATTTCCGTCAAACCGCCGGTGTCCGCGACCACGACCGGGGTGCCCAATGCGGTGGCCTCCAGCGCGACGAGTCCGAACGGTTCGTACAGACTGGGGACCACAGCCACATCGGCCGATGCGATCAATGCGTGCAGTTCGGCCTCCGGCAACCACCCGGTGAACGTTACCCGCCGCCCCAGTCGCAGGCGGCGTGCGAGGTCATGCAGATCCGCTTCCTTGCCTCCTTTGCCTGCGACCACGAGGTGTGCGTCGGGGACGTCTTTGCCGAGCAGGGGCATGGCTTCGAGCAGAGTGTGGACCCCCTTCTCCCATTCGAGCCGCCCCGAGTAGACGATCAGCGGTCCCGAGGGAGCAAAGCGGGACCGTGCTGTCGCGCGTGCATCGCCGGTTGTCGTCCATGAGTCGCGGTCGATCCCATTCGGGATCACGCTCACGGATTCCGGGGGGATCGCGAAGAGACGGCACACCTCCCAGCGCATGTGCTGTGAGCAAGCGATCACCCTCGTGGCGAGATGGCACAACGTCCATTCGGTGCGGTGGATGCTGCGGGACAACTCCCCTGTCAGCCACCCTTGATGGCGACCCGCTTCGGTGGCGTGCACGGTGGCGACTACCGGAGCGGCCAGGATCCGTTGGGCCTCGGTCACGGTGTTCGTGATCATCCAGTCGTGGCCGTGGATGACCTGGGGGCGCCAGGTGGCGGCCAGTCGGTCGCACGCCGGGATCAACGCGGACTCGAGCCCAGCCACCCATTCGATGATCGTGTCGGCTCGGAAGGGTAGGTCGGGATCCGGCCGCGGTGTGCGGATCACCCGGACGCCGTCCTCGACGACATGGTCCGCGGGCTCGCCGTCGGTCTGCGTGATCACCACGACTTCGTGACCTGCGCGCGCCTGAGCCCGGGCGAGGGCGCCGACATGTCGCCCCAGTCCGCCGTACACCAGCGGGGGGTACTCCCAGGAGACGTGCAGGATACGCACGTCAGCGACGATATCCGACGGCACGCGCGTCGAGGTGGCCGAATGGACCGTCACCTACGCGCTGTCGGGTCGCCAGGTCGGAGGGTGCGCTGCCTGTCCATCCGAACTGCTCCACAAGGTCGGACAGTTCGGCCAGCGACCAGTGATGGTTGTCATGGCGTCGGCGCGCGTATTGCACTGCCGAGCCGTGGCTGACCATGAAGGCCCAGTCGGACTGCAACGCCAACAGCAGGTTGCGCACCAACTGATCAGCAACGGGATTGCGTCCCTGGTCCGGCTCCAGGGTCTTGAGTAGTTCCAGGGTGCGGGCCTGGGCGCGGGAGTTGTCTGCCACGATGTCGTGGACTCCTTCGCCGTCCCATACATGCCAGTCCTTGCCCGCCCCCCACGAACCCGACTCAGGTTCGACAGGCGCGCCGACCAGGCCCGCGTCGAGAGCGCCCTGCAGGGTTGTCACCTGAACACCGGCCTTGGGCAGCAGGCGCAGCACGTGGTCCAGCCACAGGGGTCCCTCATGCCACCAATGGCCGAACAGTTCCGTGTCGTAGGCGGCCACGGTCAGTCCGGGTCGCCCGTCGCGAGCGTCGGCGATGTCGAGCAGTCGCCGCCGCACCGTGGCCACGAAGTCCTCGGCATCGGAACGCGCGGCTCGGGCCGCCCGCTCCGGATCATAGGGCGCCTTGTCCGCCGGCTCCGTCTGCGCATTGGTGACGCGGCTGCGGCGGAAACCCCAGGTGTGGTCGTAGGTGTGGAAGTCGCGGTACCAACGGCCCCCTGGGTATCCCCGGCGGGGAGACCAGACGCGGTACGTGACATCGAGATCGCGTCCGAAGGCGACGACCCCCGAGTCCCCGATCGGGTGGGCATCGTGGATGTCGGCGCCAACGTGCTGCAGCGTCGGTCCGTCCATCATCAAGTGGGTGATACCTGCGGCTCGGTAGTGCTGCTCGAGTCCCGGTCGGTACCCACACTCGGGTGCCCAGATCCCGAGGGGCCGACGACCCACGCGCAACTGGGCATCAGTCAGCCCGGTGATCAGCTCGAAGTCCAGGACGTCCGGATCCAGCAGCGGCTGGAAGGGGTGAGCCAGCGGGCCACCGAGCAACTCCACCGCGCCCCTGTCCGCCAAGTCGCGCAGCACGGATGACCCACCCGCGGACCACTTTTCGAAGTCCGAGATGGTTGTCCGCGCCCGAGTGGCCTCCCACCGGCCGAATGCCCGTGTCGCTGGGTCGCGGTCCGCGGTCATGCCGACCGCGCGCAGATGCCAATCGTGCAGCCACACTTGCTGTTGGTCGTAGCAGTACGGGTCGTCGAGTTGGGCGGCGACGATCGGTGTCACACCGAGCGTCAGCAGGTCGCGGCGTCCCTCCTGCGCCAGCTGGTGCAGGATGTGAGTGAGTGGTTGGTAGGAGTGGGCCCACGCTTGGTGCAGCCACTCTTCGCCGACCGGCCAGGAACCGTGGCGGGCCAGCCAAGGCAGGTGGGTGTGCAGGACGAGGCAGAACGTGCCGACTTCGGTCATCGGCGGGCGATCGCGATCAAGTCGAGATCCTCATCGGGCGTGATGGCCCCGATCCCGAAATCGGCAACCGTGACACCGGCGACAAGGTCCAGCAGGTCCTGGGTCCACTCGTCGGACAGAACGGCATGGACCTGGCGGGCGACGACATCGGTGTCGTGCAGCCGGGGGGCATGGCGCAGGCCGTGCATCTGCACCGAGGTGAAGTTCGCGTCGGTGAGTCTGGCGACGAGCTGGTCGGCGTCGAACTCCTCGACATGGAACGGGTTGGTCGGTTTCTCGCCGCGGCCGAGTCCAGGGGAGAAGGTGATGCGGTTGGGAGTGGAGACCACCAATCGTCCCCCGGGCCTGAGGATGCGGCGGCACTCGGCCAGGAACTCGTCGAGGTTCCACAGGTGTTCGATCACTTGCAGGCAGACCACTGTGTCGGCGGTTCCGCTGCGCAATGGCAGGTCCACCAGATTCGCCTGCAGTGTCTGGACCTTGGGGTAGGTGCGCCGCACGTGGGCGATGACGGCATCGTCCATGTCGATCGCGATCACTTGGGTGCCGGTGGCGCGGATCATGTCGGCGCCGTAACCCTCGCCGCACCCGGCTTCGATCACGGTCCCGGTGGCCAAGCTCTGGGCGGTGATCCACCGGTAGACGACCTCGTGGCGACGGAACCAGTAGTTCTCACGGCTGACACCGGGGACAGTACGCTCGCCTGTGAGAGGAAGCTGTCCTTGAGGTGTCGGCACTGGGGCCTTCCATTCGTTCGCTGGTGTCGTCGTGTCGTACCGGCGGACGTCGGTGCGTTCCGTTGAGGTGCGACTGGCCGATTGTCCCACCTGTCGTGGTTCCCGGTACCACAGGATGACCGATGCCGCGTGAGCCGCTGCTCAGCATGTCCCTTCGGCCAGTCCGCTGCTGCTGTCGTAGCGGAAGGTCGCCGATTCGGACGCCGAACCCTCCATGCAGTACGAGGAGGGCCCAGCGGTCACGATCCGGATCGTGACGCCGGGGGATGGGACGAATCCCAGCGATTGCAGGTTGTCGAGGTTCACGGTGTATGTCTGATTCGTCGTGAAGTAGGTCTCCTCGGCGACCGCGGCGTTGCGCAGATCAGCTTGGACGGCCGCAGAGAGCGCTTCGTTGCGCCCGTTGAGGGCTTCGTTGCGCTCGTTGAGGTAGGTGGGGATGGCGATCGCGACTACCAGAACGGCTCCCATGACCAGGCCCAGTCCGCCGGTGACGAGCCCGGCGACGGCCATCCCTTTTCCCGATTGGGGAGTCGCTGTCTGTTGCGACTTGCCAATGCTGCTGAGGGCGATGAATCCGAGGATGACCGCGATCAGGGCCAACGGCAGGCCGACGATGAGGACCGCGAGCAGCAGTCCCAGGATCCCCAGTATCAGCGAGGCGATGGCCGCCCCATTGGTCTTGGTCGGCTCACGGCCGGGCGACAAGGGTGCCGTCAGCAGGGTGGATGCCGGCACCCAGTGGGGGTCCTTGCCGGGGTCGTACACCATCGCATTCGCGGGGACCTGACCGGAGCGCAGCATGGCGAAGAGCTGCTCCGCCGAGTAGGGGCCATGTCTTTGGTCGTCGACTGAGATCCAGTAGTCCATGGCAGGTCACATGTCGGGCACGAGCACCGGGGTGTCCGTCGTGAGAGTTTCCCCGCGGAAGAACGCCGGTTGCCGTAGTTGCCACAGCAGCATCAAGACGACGCCGACCAGCAATGATCCGATGCCGATGACGAACACGCCACCGATGCCGAAGTAGGAACTGCCGCTGTAGTCGGGACTCCACATCTGGATCGCGCTGACGATGAACGCGAAGCCGAGCATCAGCCCACCGAGCAGTGGGAACAAGAACATGAAGAGGAACGGCCGAACCCCGGTGAAGGCCTCTTTGCGGAAGTACCACACACTCGCGAAGCCGGTCAGGCCGTAGTAGAAGGCAATGGCCAGCGAGATGGACAGGATCGAGTCCTGCAGCACGCTTTCGGAGATGATCGACATCCCGATGAAGAACGACAAGCCGATCCCGCAGGTCACGAACGTGGAGTATCCGGGAGTCATGTACTTGGGGCTGACCTTCGCGAACTTGTCAGGCAACGCCTTGTACACGGCCATTGCCAGCGTGCCACGTGCGGTGGGCAAGATCGTGGTCTGAGCGGAGGCGGCGGCTGACAACAGGGTCACGATGAGGATGAAGATCATCCCCCACTGGCCGAGCAGGGGCAGTGCCATGGCGGCGAAAACGTCGGTCTGGACGTCGGGGTTATTGAGCCCGGTCCCGGTTTCGCCGAGGCCCATGTATCCGACTGTGGCGGTGGTCACGGCGACATAGCCGACCAGCAGAATCACGGTAGCGATGAGTGCGGCGCGCCCGGGTGTCTTCTCGGGATCTTTGGTCTCCTCGTTGATGGCCAGGATGGTGTCCCAACCCCAGTAGATGAACAGGCAGAGCAGGACGCCTTCGATGAACTCGGAGAAACCGAGATTGAGGGGGTTCAGCCAGGACCATTCGGGCGTGAGTGACTCCGAGGACCCGTTGCCCGAGTAGAGCGCCCAGAATGCGGCCCCGGCCAAGAGGGCCAGTGCGATGTATTGCAGGATCACCAGCACGGTCTGCATCCACTCGGCGATCTGGATGCCCCGGACCGCCAGGAACGTCATGGCGATGATGAAGACCGATCCGACGATGGCGATCGCGACACGGCTGTCGGCGAGGTCCTGGTTGCCGATGATCTCGAAGAAGTACTGACCGGTCACCTCAGCCGCGTTGCCCAGGAAGATGATGCCGGTGACGACGATGGCCCAGCCCCCCATCCATCCCGTGTGCGGGCCGAACGCCTTGGTAGCCCACGTGAACGTGGTTCCGCAGTCCGGTACGACGGTATTGAGCTCGCGGTAGGCATAGGCCACGAAGAGCATCGGAATGAAGGCGACTAGCATGCAGGCCGCGGATTGCACACCGGCGACTGCCGCCACCAGGCCGATGGTGGCCGCCAAGGAGAACACCGGAGCCGTGGAGGACAGGCCCATCATCGTGGCGCCGAACAAGCCGATCGTGCCGGCACGCAGGCCTTTGGCCTGGACCTCTTCACTCTCCTCGACGTGCACGTGCGAAGCGTGCCACAACTCGGCCTCTCGTCTCAGGTCGAACGCTGCGACGTCACACCATGATTGGATACCGTGCCTCGTGGCCAAGAAGAACAAGAAGAACAAGCCGACCTATCTGGCTGTGTTCCGACCCGCCCAGCACACGCTGGTCATCACCCGTGGAACACCGGGCCCCGAGGGCATCGAAGAGGTCGACTACCAGACCATTGCCACTGACATTCCCGAGGTCGCCGACGTCCAGACCTTCGTGCGCGACGCGCTGATCCTCGTTCGCGATGCGGGGTGGGCTTTCCCTCGCCATCGCGTGTGGGTCCCGCGCACCGTCGTCCGCAAGAACGGTGAGGACACCGAATGGGTGTGGAGCGTCAAGCGCGCCCGCTTCGACGTCAAGCTGCGCATGACCAAGCGGGATTTCGAGGACATGATCCTCGAGGCGTTCGACAGTGACATCGTGTCCGAGCAACCCGATCGTTTCGTCGGCAGTGGTGTCGAGAAACTCGATCCGGACCTCACGACCTTGTATGTGACACGCGGTCGCGCAGAAGGCCTGCTCGCGAAGAACTACCTGCGCTCGAACGGTTGGGAGGTCGTCGAGGTGTGGGACACGACCGTCGCGCACCCCGACCGGCCGTGGTCGGAACCGGGTCCGGTGCTCCTGACCGACCGTCCCTGGCGCCCTGAAGTCACGGTGGACGACCTCAAGGCGGCGACGCATGCCGATCCGCACCACATCCAGCACGAAGCGAGCCAGCACGAAGCGATCCAGCACGAAGCGATCCAGCACGAGACCCAGCACGAACACCCGACCGGCACCGACACCGAGTCGGAGCCGCACAAAGCAGAGCCTGGCCCGCAAGCCCCTGAGTCTGAGTAGCTCGGACCGACCGGTAGGTCATCAGGGGTCGGTAGGTCATCGGGGGTTAGGAACCCCGGGCGGCCAGCGCACGTTCGCGGATAGCGGTGATGTCCTCGTCAGTGAACACCCCGTTCACGCCTGAGATGGTCGCCAACCGCATCCCGTGCTTCAGTCCGAGGCGGTAGATCTCCTTGACCTTCTCCCACTCGATATTGCGTCCGACGGTGAAGTTCTCGTAGCGGCCTTCGAGAGCCAGGACGATGGTCTCGGCCAGACAGGCGTAGGCGACACCGGGGGGCAGTCCGATGTTGCGCATCTTGACGTCTCCGGGCAACTGGATCTCTCCGGACTCGACGACCAGCACATCGGGGCGTTTGGCCACATCCTCCGCGGACAGGTCCAACGGCCGAGCGACGTCGGTGATGACACACCCGGGCTTCACTTTCAAGATGTCCAGAACACGTTTGCCCGCCCCCGATGTCGCCGTCACGATCACGTCCATGTCGGGCAGTGCGGCGTCGGGAGTAGCGGCGACCTGGACGACGGCGCGCGGGTCCTCACGTTCGATGTCGTCCTTCAGCGCGAGGAGTTTCCCGGACTCTGGGGACACGAGCCACAACTCGTCGGTGGCCATGGCCAGCAGTCGCGCGCAGACGGAACCGATCGCTCCGGTTGCGCCGACCACCATGGCCTTGCCGCGCAGTCTGCCCTGGTCGTCGACCTCGGCGATCCCCAACCGTGAGACCGCGTCATGAGCCGCCCACAGCGCTCCTGAAGCGCTGTAACTGTTGCCGGTGGTGATGGGCAGCGGAGCACGCTTGGCCACGGTGACGCCGGCGTCGCCCACGACTTTGGTGAACGCTCCGAGCCCCATGATCTGAGCGCCCAACTTCTTCGCCATGTCCGCCGCGGCCAGCAGACGTCGGTAGGTGAATTCGGGGCTGTGCGCCATGAGTTCTTTCGGAGTGCCGCCGACGGTGATCAACCAGCCTTCGGCTTCATCGCCGGTCGCTGACTTGATCCCGGTGACGTGGCTATAGACGAACGGCGGAGCGTAGGCCATCGCTTTCTCGACGGTGTCCATTACGAAGTCCGGTGCGACTTTGGACATGGTGCCGAGTGGCTCGACTTGGCGGAAGTACTCCTGGGACAGCGGATGGATGACGAAGGCGAATCGACTGCGCCGACCCGCCCCATCCGGCTGGAGCACGCGCGGGACCACACCGGAGGACACGATCATGTCCAACAGGTCGTCGTTGGTCAGTTCCACCGTGTCGGTGGCGGCAAGCATCATGGCTTCGAGGACGGCTTCGTTGACGGTCACGTCGAAGGGTTGCGGGACGTCGTCCAAGACGATCGACACACCGCGCGATTGGAGATCCGCCAGTCGTTCGTCGGAGATGGCCGAAGAGATCAACGTCTTGCCGGCGAGTTCCTCGAGACCGAACGCGTCCAGTTCGTCGAATGTCGCGACCAGCACATCCGCGTCGCGCACCGAACTCGACAGAAGAGCGTGATTCAGGAGATCGCCAGGGCGGGTGAGAGGTTCCATGATCACGCCCGGGAGCACTCGGGTCGGCCAACCGGCGATGCCGGCGAACCGGTCGAGCGCCGCGGGGACAGAGTCGAGCAGAGAAGCGATCCCATAGCGCAGCAGTGGGTCGGCGAAGGTCAGGTTGCTCGTGTATTCGTTGAGTACTTTCGCGGTGCGGTAGTGGTTCATTCCCCCGAAGACCACCACGCGGGCGTTGGTGAACAGACCGGTCAGGTCAGCCTGTGCGTTACGGACGGTCCACTCCTGCAACACGTCGCGCAGTGAGTGGCCGTTGGTGGCGGGGATCTCCTCGGCGGCATCCATGATGCGTTGCACAGCATCGAGATCACCGTCGTAGCGCCCGGCCGTGCGGGCGTCGCGAATCCCCGAGACGGCGATCGCGTGTGACCGCGCCGACCAGTCGCGGGCCACTTCGATGGCTCGCACGACGTCGCCGTCAGTGCCGATCCGCACCAGCCGGAAACGGCGTTCCAGCCACTCGACCTCCGCGTCATAGTCCCGTTCCTCGGGACCGAGGCTCACGTTGACGATGGTCAGTAGTTCGGTGTCGCGAGGTCCGGTCATGGTTCGTGTCACTCCGAGTTCGGCGGTTCCCCTGTCCTTGCCCCCCACGCTACTGGCACGAGTGGGCATGTGGCATGGCCGTACGGGTAGGGTCCGAGCCGTGCGGATCTTCATCTGGCACGGCTACCTGCTCACGGGAACCGGTTCCAACGAATACACCCAGGCACTGGCCCGCACCCTGGGCCGGTCTGGGCACGATGTCACGGTCTTCTGCCAAGATCCCGATGCCGACTCGCTCGACCTTGCCGGCGCGACCGTGGTCCGTCCCGAACTCCCCGGCCCCCTGCCGGTGTTCGTGCTCGACCGATACGACCGCGCCACCCCTGCTCTGCTGCCCGACTTACCTCAGTCGGTGCTCGACGACTACGTAGCCTCGAATGCCGAAGTGGTCGCCGCCGCTGGGCCGGCCGATCTGCTGATCACCAACCACGTGCTGCTGGGTGGCCCGGTAGGCGCAGCCACAGGGCTGCCCTTCGTGGTCAAGGCTCACGGTTCCGAACTCGAATACGCCATGCGCGGCAATGAGCGGTTGTGTCGGTGGGCGCAGCGCTCGCTGGACACCGCGCGGGGAGTCATCGCGGGCTCCCAGCACATCGAGCGGGTCGTCGAGGAGCTCGTGGGAATCGACCCGCGCGAGATCCACGTGATTCCGCCCGGAGTGAATACCGACACGATGCGGCCCCGACCGCGGGCGCAGGCGCTGGCCGGGTTGCTCGCCGAGGCGCGGGCCGATCCTTCGAATGACGGAAACGAGCGATTGCCCGACAGCGGCAACGCCGCGCGTCTTGAACGGTTCTTCGCCGATCCCGACCGTCCGATGGTCCTGTACGTGGGGAAGCTCAGCGCAGAGAAGGGCGTACCGCTGCTCATGGACGCGGTGCGCGAACTGGACGTGGCCGCCGTCATCGTGGGCTTCGGACCGGCTCGGGTACCGCTTGAGGCAGTCGCCGGCCCCGACGTCTTGTTCACCGGACCGCTCCAGCACCGGCACCTCAGGTATCTGTGGCCGCTGGCGACCACGAGCGTGGTGCCCTCGATCTTTCCCGAGGCGTTCGGCATGGTGGCGGCCGAGGCTGCGTCCTGTGGTTGTCCACCGTTGGTGGCCGACCACAGTGGGCTCGCCGAGATCGCCCAAGGGCTGCGGACCTACTATCCGGCCCAGCTCGCCGGGCTCACCAGTTTCCCCACCGGGGATGAATCAGCGCTGCGCGGGCGTTTGCGCAGTCTGGTGGATCTGGACGCCGACGACCGGGAACTGATATCGCAGGCGGCGCGCACAGCTGCGGTCGAGTTGTGGGGATGGGACAGCGTGGCTGAGCGAATCCTCGCGATCGGGCAGTCCGGCTGAGCTCCGATCGACCCATCCTCCGGCTGCGAGCCTTCACCCGGCGATCACCCCCCACGGGCGGCTACCGTTTCCGGCATGGATCGACTGACCCCGCTCGATGACCTCTTCGTCTCGCTGGAGCGCGACGAGCTCCCCATGCACATCGGTTCACTGCTGATTTTCGACGGCCC
>WBZT01002172.1_pt1 | contig 13819 bp, 24 predicted proteins | sample 5204241 | NCBI WGS metagenome assembly WBZT01 (sample SAMN12344358, study PRJNA552823) | activated sludge metagenome | biome: Activated sludge suspended growth; feature: Nitrification reactor; material: Wastewater; isolation source: activated sludge from nitrification reactor of wastewater... | reverse complement strand
AGATGGTGTTCATGGACACCGCCGCGACAATTCCCACCGGCTCGATGGCCGAGCGCCTCAAGTTCAGCGGCTTCTGCCTGATGGGCCTGTGGGTGAGCATGTTCATCTATCCGCTCGTCGGCGGCTGGGTGTGGGGCGGCGGCTGGTTGCAGAACCTGGGCCGCATCGCCGGGCTTGGCAATGGCGCGTTCAAGGGAGTGCCGTTTGCGTTGAAAGACATTGCATTGCTCCTTGCATTTTGTTGAGCAACGCAGTAGGATGATACTGCGTCGCCCGGGCTAAACTTCTGCGACGTTCTGTCAGGATGCGCTGCTACGCATCCTGACGCCTCAGTGATACCGTGTTTCTTCTAGGATGGTGGCGACGGATACCCATTGCCACGTATAGCGATAGCACCTCCATTCGTTGATGTCGATTTGTGCCCAGTCGGGTGCCAGTAGGCCAAAGGCGTTGGCTACAATTTGTAGCTCCAGCGAGCTGGGAAGCACTTGCTTGCGACCACACGTGAGCGTGTAGTTATCGCCGCTTTTGGTGAGCGATAGGGTCAAACCACGTTCCAGGCTGATGCGTGAGCGTGGTGCACCTGCTCGTACGTCACCGAGCATTTCGCTGGCGATGGTTTTAAGCGGTTTTGACATGATCTCCTTTCTAATCAGCCGCCTGTGCGGAAAGTGCTGGTTGCTGAAGCGCTGCGATATTTGCTCTGCGCCACCAACTGGCGGCGGTGGATGGGACAAGGTTCAATTGCCGGCATAGTTCGGCGTGGGCCTCGCCTGCTCTGCGTCGTTGCAGGTAATGCCAGCGCACATCATCTGTTGCACTGTTTTGCGTTGCGGCATCCGGTTGCGTTGGCAATGGTGCAATTTCTGGTTGCATCGTTGCGGGCGCATCTGTGGGCGCATCGTTTGGTGGTGCATGTTGCGTTGCAGCATCCGGTTGCGTTGGCAATGGTGCAATTTCTGGTTGCATCGTTGCGGGCGCATCTGTGGGCGCATCGTGTGCAAAGAGGTGCTCAAGTACGGCGAGTCCGACTTCGCCCAGGGTGATGGGCAGGAAGGCGAGGAGTGCTGCGGTTAGGCTGTTTGCACCTCCATCTTTGTAAATCTGCATCTGGAAGATTGCGGATGCGAGTCCAAAGCCAAGCGCAATGATGATCGCTGTTGCACGTGTGGTTTGCGTGTGGGCGGTTGCGGCAATGTAGGATGCGATGAAGACGGCGGTACCAAAGGCAACGCCCAGTGCAATGCCTGCAATGCCTTTGTGGTAGCGCCCGATGAATTCAATGGTGTTGCCTGCGCTGCTAACGCTGAAGATTAGGATGAGGCCGAGCAGCAGGTAGCTGATCGACCGTTCGATTGGGCTGCGATTGTGCATTTTCGATTTGCTCCTTGCATTGCTCGCGAAGGACGATCAGCGCCTGTGCGAGTGATGTGCGGTCGATGAAGATTTGTTCACCTGGCTGGGTGATGTAATGCCAGAGTAGGCGACGGTATAGGTTGTAGATCATGGGGTGTCTTTCCTTTGGTTGATGGTTTGACGGGCGTCTAGATTGCCAGAATCGTATTGTGACCATTGCACGCTGCCTAGCGTGAATGGATTAGCGTAGCATCGGTTGTAGAGGCAATCTTCGAAGCCTGCTCGATATGGGCTGATCAGCCGGCAGCCACGCAGTAACATTTTGTGATCGCCGGCGTGGGTGATGACCAGGTAGAGGTCGGATTCATATTCGGGCATCATGGGTGGCAATCTTCGAAATCTACATCGTCGTTGGAGGCAGCTACGGCAGCATGAGCGGCGGCGACGTGGGCGGGATGCGGGATGGCTGTGCGCCAGACTCGCATATAGGCCGGGTACATGGCATCTTGGGCGGCGAGGCCGGTGTCAATGAGCCATTGATTATGTTTGGCTGCATCGCCTTTGAAATGCTTGTTGGTGGTGGCCTGATAGCCGCTACGTGCGATTTCCCTGAGACGCTCTGGAGTTAGTTGCTCGGCTCGTGCATGGCCACCGGCCTTGGCGTGGGTATTTCCTGGCTGGAATGGCATGTTGCTCCTTTCATTTGAGAATAATTGGGAGATAGAGATCGCTGGGCCAGGATGCCGGTGCGCCGATGGTTGGGATGGGCGGCGGGCCTTGCTGCCCGTGGGTTGGGCGAGTCAGAAGACTCAGACTGGCCAGCAAGCTGACAATTAATGCGATTTTAACGATCTGGTTCTTCATCGGATTCCTTGATTACGAGATTGAGATCGGATAGCGTTACGCCGGATTGTGTTGCAATTGCTCGGCGCAGGACTGGCCGAAAACGGGTCTGTACGTGCTCGACCTGATGTTTGGGCAGCTCGAGGAAAAATGTCTCTGCGTTGCGCCAGAGCACGGCATTGGCCAACCACGATGATTTGACGATGGCTGGCAGATCGAGGGCGGCGAGTGTTTTTTCCCAAAGTTCGCCTGCGCTGCGCCATTCGTCCACGTTGTCTGTATGTTCGTCGTCATCGGCAATGCGATCTGCAACAACGGGTTGGCTGTTGGTGATTTCGTCCTTCGTGCGGTGAGCTAGGTAGAGTTCGCTCTGACGAAACGATTCGTTGATCTCTGGCAGTGGGGCTCCTTCTTTAAGAAAGGTCTCGATGATCTTTGCTGAGCGGTACTTGCCAGGATTCGAGACATATTCGCAGACTGCCTTGCGTATTTCGGTCAGTGGGTAGGTTGCACTGAGCGGCTTGGCGATGTTGCGCCAAACGCCTGCGCGACTGAGCAGCGAGAAGGCGATGGCCTGTTCAACCGGGTCGAGCACAGGCTGTTGTTGGGTGCCTGTGTTCTCTGTTGTTATGTTGTTATTTAACAACAACAACATAGAGGGGTCAGATTGCGGATAGTCATCGAATTTACGGGATGGCTGCTGGCTGAGCGCGCGAAGTAGCTGGCTGAGCGAGCGTTCGCGCTGGCTGAGCGAGCGACTATAGCACTCTTTTTCTGTAACTGCTGGCTCATCCAGCGAGTTTGCTGACTCATCCAGCGAGTTTGCTGACTCATCCAGCGAGTTTGCTGACTCATCCAGCGAGTTTGCTGACTCATCCAGCGAGTTTGCTCGCCGGTGAACAATCATTTCTCGACCTGGATAAAAGTTCAGTTTCACGCGCACAGTGCCATTGGTTGAATAATCTCGTAGTACATTTGCATCCCGTAAATGGATCAAGTGGTTGCGCATGGTCGAGTTGGCATTGGTCCCGCATACGGCCCATGCCTCGGCATGACTGATGCTAATGTAACCATTTGATGGCCCACGTGTGATCCAGAGCAGGATTAGCCCAGTGCGGAATTCAGGAGCGGTCAGCTTCCCAGTTGCATCTGCGGTGAGTAGGTTCCAGAACGCTCGCATGAAGTAGGATAGTTGCTCTGGGGTCATGTTGATTTCTGGTGTGTCGCTCATAGCTATCCTCGTTTTGGTAGTACCGGCAATGGCCACCACCAGAGGACAGAGGCGGTCATGTAGAGTTCGGCATTGTCAACGCCTGCGTGGTCGGACCACATGTTGTCCATGCGGTCGCCATACATGCCGAGGCAGTAGGTGGTGGTGCCATGCCGATTCTCGACTGCGAAGCAGATCAGTGTGTTTTCCTCTGGCAGCGCTTGACGCGGGTCGATGACGACAAGGGGCATGGTCTTTGTCCCGCTCGGCATGTCGCTGATGTTGCCGATGGGGAGCGACGAGACTGCGGTTTGGCTATAGATGGTGCCAGACGGGATGTCTACCCAGTAGCCAAGTTTTTCGAGTTGTACAATGGTGACTGGGTCGTGCTGGAGGTCGGGAATCTCCAGAAACTCTGCGAGCTTGCGCAGTTGATCGGGTGTGAATTCGCCGATGTCTGCGCCGTAGAATTTTTCTGTTGTCATGATGCGTTTTCCCATTCATGGCCACAGGATTGGCACGTGCATAATTTGCCGCCGTGGCTGGTTTGGATGTTGGTACCGCTACAGGCTGGGCAGGTTAGCGCTGATAGTCCCAGTAGATGAGGAGATAAAGCATAATATTCCTTTGAATGAAATCAGCCAGGCCGGTTGGCCTGGCTGATCGATGATTTACAGCAGATGACTACATGTCAGTTGGTTCACTGACACATTCTCGGATTCGCTCGATGTGAGCCTCAATCGTGGGATGACTCTGCGAGATTCCGCCATCTCGATGACGCTGGTGAAATGTCAGCTCGAGATAATTGATTGTTTTTGCCTTGATACTCATTCGCAGGCATCGATCATGACAGCAAACAACCAGCCACGTCAGATATGCAGAATCAAATGTGGATAGGGTCATATATGGCAATGTGACCGAGATGCAAAATTTATCGCTCCAGTCTGTTTTTCGCAGGCTATTTTCATCTAGATGGTAAATGCCCCGAAATACATCACCGAGCAGATCGGCCACTGCTTTGCCGAGCGGAGAACACTCAACCCGGAACGCCGCTTTAATCCATTCGCTTCCTATATGTTTCATGGTTCCTCCATCACGCTAACTCTTAATCAGTGCGTTTGTCCATCTTGCGCATGACTGCGACGGTGATGACGATGACTGTGGTCATTGCGCCCAGGATGAAGGCGACAATGTAGCCGAGTAGGTTCATATTTCTCCTTTCAGCGCGCACTCATGCGAGTGACTAGCCGTTTGTGCTCATCGTACATTGGATTTTCATCAGTTTTGGGAAAGTGCCCGATGAACTTGCCGGTATCCTCATCATCTTCGCTTTCGCTTGGCGGGGCGTTGTGTAGCTCGGCCTGGGCGGTGGAGTAGATCTGCAGGAGACGTGGAATTGCGAGATGATGAATGATTGTCTCTAGCGCTCCGGTGCGATAGGCGTAGCCCTCGTCAGTAATTTTCCGTACAGAATGCAATGCAATGCTGAGTTCAATGCGAAGGTCGTCGAGTTGGGTCAGAACGTGATTGAGTAATTCTTGTTGCTCTTGTGGCATACATCTCCTGAATGTTTTATAATCGAGAGAGCAGTGCGCCTTTGGGCTTGGCGGTCGTTGGGGCGCTGCAATGTTTTATCATCGCTGCCTGCTCCCCCGGGTACTACCTGAGTTTTGTTGTCCCGCGGGTGGCGGGAAACTGATTGGGGGTACCTATGCAGGTTGGGGGGATTCGTCGGGTCCCGGATGATCCTGCGCTCGATGCCAGGGATTTGAATTGGCTGATTGACGAGTGGTTGAATCATCTGGAAATCGATGTGTTGGCGGCAACGCTCGACGGCTATCGTGTGGCGATTCGTAGATTCCAGCGCTGGTGGTTGGCGCATGGGGAACGCTACGAGTGGCGTCTGACACGCCAGACTTTGAAGCGTTTTGAGTTCCATCTTCGCGGTGAGGGTGGCGAAGATGCGATTCTGAATGAGCGAACGGGTAAGCCGTTGGCTTGGAATACTCGCAATGATACGCTGCGCCGCCTATCTGAGGCTTTGCTCTGGGCGCAGAGTAATCATTACTTCACTGATTCTATTTCCTATCATCAATGGGTGCCAGCAGCGCACGGTGGCCAACCTAAGCGCCAGGCCGTGACGCTGGACGCGCTGTCTGCCTTGCATAAGGCGATTGATCAGGCTGACTGGCCCGCGAGGGCGGCGGCTGCGATCGCTCTGACCTATGATGCAGGGCTGCGGCGGATTGAGTGTGTTCGTCTCCAGATCGAGGACATCCAGTTCTTTTCTGACCATTCCGGGGTTTTGCTGGCCTGTGGAAAGTCCACGGCAGCGAACCAGGCCGGTCAGCGCCAGGTTGCGTTTGACGCGGCAGTTGGGGCGATTTTGGTGAAGTATCTGGATGAAATCAAGTGTGATTCCGGTCCCTTCTTCCGGTCTCGCCACAACGTGTGCGACGCTGTTGGTGAAAAGACGATTTATCGAGAGGTGAAGACGGTCATCAAGCTGGCTGGCCTGGAGAATTCACTTCAGGCGGTCCATGATGGTCGGCGGCATTACATCACCTACGTTCGGGCGCAACATCCGGGCGATCCACTCCACGCTGACCGTGTGAGACGCAATGTTGGACATGCGAAGTATAGTCAGACGGCTGACTATGACCTCATGTCGGCTGCGGATATGGTCGGCTTTCTGAAGAGTCCATTACAGCAATTACTTGACAGTGAGTCTCAGCCTACAGGAGAGTAGGACACGTTGTCAAGTAATTATGACTGTTTTCCGAGGGCTTACGATTGGTGGGGAAAGTTGAGTTGAGCGAATTCTCCGTGAAGTTCGCGGGCTTTCGTGTCGTAAGCGCGGCGGCTTCTTCTTGACTGGAAAAGGAACCAAGGTAGTGGCGTTTGCCATCGGCAATAACGAGTGCCGACCAACGGTCCTTGGTTTTGTGGAGGCGGCTGACGCCTTTGTAGGATGATACCTTGGGTTGCGCCGTGTGATTTTCGCTGGTTTTGCGATTGCGGCTATTTTGGCGAGCGGTGCAGATGCGGAGATTGGCACGGGTGTTGTTGGATCGGTCGCCATCGCGGTGATCAACCATTTGTCCGGGTTGGGCATTGGTGAGAAAGCGATGGAGGTAGAGTAGACGGTAGCGGCGCCGGGCAAGGGTGATTTTGCGTACGGCGTAGCCTTTGTCATAACTCCATTTCCATTGATTGACCAGTGGATAATCTTCGTCATCGACCAGCGCCCAATAACCTTGACTTAAGGGTATCTTCTGCATGGCCATTCTACTTTTTGTTGATGTCTGTTGTATGATCTGAATAAGGTTGTGTGTCCCTGGAGGCTAATGCAGGAGCGGGACGTGTCCAAAACCTGGGAGGCTCCTCTCAAGGCTGAGACACCGGTCCAAATCCGGTACGGGCTACCTGCACTTTACAAATTGAGGATTGACTCGATTGTTCGGGGCTTCGCTACTAATCCTCGCTGAGGAAAGGTTCCGACATGGCTCGCTGCCCGTTCCATTTGGGGCAGTGTCATGGCCATGAATCGCCTAGGTACTAGTCCGGTCGAATCTCAGTTGTAAAGGTGCCTAGAATCGGACTCATTCGTTCTTGGTCGGAAGGGTGAGTCCGATTTATTTACTGCTGGTTTTCATGCTGCGAGTTTTCGCCAATTAATCGAGATTGGATGTACTTCTCAACGCTGTTTTTTGAAATGCGGATTTGATTGCCTTCCGTCCGCATCGCTATCAGCTTTTTCCCATGAACCAATCTACGCACTGTTTGACCGCTAACTCCCAGCAACTGACCAGCTTCTGATGTGGTAATCATTTCGTCCACCTCATCTCCTTTGAATGTTGCGCTTGTTGCTGTTTGTTGCGCTTGTGCGAGTTTATCACTTGGCGCACTCCTTGTCAATAGATTTCCTCAAAATTCGTCTTTTAATTGACAACTCCTAACAATTTGTTCTAATTTTGAGCTACAACGAAGAGAATCGCACTTGGTTTTAATGATGCGATGATTACCGGATGCGCAGGAGGGCCGTAGCGGGGCCGTGGCGTGATTGTGGCTGTCTACCACGCAGGTTGCGCAGTGCTCGTAGCTGCGCTTGATTTTCTCGCATGAACATGCCGTGATATACTTTCTGGCATGGACATCGAAACGGCGATCAAAACGTTAGAAGAGGCGGTGAGCCGTGCGAACGGTCATGCCTTTACGCATCCTATGAAAACCAGGGATGTTGAGTTGGCGTTGCGGGTGTTGAAGCGGCTGGCGGGTCCGCTCCTGACCCGGAATCAGGCGCAGAATCAGCGGCTGATCGGGCATCGGACGTTGCAGCGACGGGATTGGGTGGTAGAGAAGTTTGATTAAGGCGAGGGTCAATGACCTTCGCCTTTTTTGTTGTACTGTCCACGTGGACAGTATCCTCGTGAATTTCTACTAATTCTCGTACTATTTTTCCTTACAGTTTTGTTTGTGCAATTGAGATTCTGTCTCAATTGTGGTAGATTTTCCCTAGAGTATTTTCATCACCGCACCATTGCCGCTTCTGCACAGTAAATGGATGATATGTGCCGGATATCGAGATTAACCTTGGAACGCATGGGTCCACGATCAAAGATAGCGAGATTGATATTCATGAGGTTGGGAGCGAGCGATCTGCGCCTGGCGCTTCCCTGGACGCGGTTATTGCAGATTTCCAGGAGCTTCGGATGAGACTGGAAAAGGTTGAATCTGCGCTGACTGGGGTTTTGGGGATGCCTGGAATCAGCAGCCAGATGACGGATATGCAGCGCAGTGTGCGCAAGATTGAGCAAGACCTGTCGGTGCTGCGCTCGACGCTGGAGCGCTACGATGGGATGTGGCAGTCCATTGAGGATAGCTATCGTGACAAGGTGCCAGTGGTTACAATAGTTTTCTATCTGGTGATGATTTTGTTGAGTATGATGACAGCGTACGCGGTTTATACCTTGGTGAGCTAATGTTCCTTGTTGCGTTTCTTCTGGGCTTTGCGTGTGGTATTGGCGTGGTGGCGGCGGCTGTTGTTGTGTCTGCACTGATAGTGAAAGGTAGGGACGATGAACCTTGAGCGGAATCAAACCATTGTGATTGTCGTGATAGTCTGTATCACCATCTTGCTGTTGGTGGCGATGGGATTTGGGTTGGATCTGTCGTGGATTCCCGGTTTGCTGACGAGGCTGCTGGGTAGTCAGTAGGAGGAATATGAATCTGAATCCTGCTAAATATCTGCTACGAATGTACCGACATGATAACCCAGTCGTAGCTGATGATCGGGTTGTGCCCGCGCCCGGCGATGATGCGTGGCGCTGTGTGCTCATCCACGAATTGACGGATGAGGAGAGCCAAGGCGCTCATAACATCTATGTGGATTGCCTGTTTAGTGATGGCGGTAGAGTGGCTGCGAATCCTGCCTTTTCGAGATTGCGCTACGGTTGGGATGGAATGAGGAAGGACGAGACGCCGCCGCTGGTTCCATTCGAGAAGCAGCCCGGCGAACCGGTGGCCAACGTCAATCTAGCGAGCCCGTCCCAGGTGACGTGGGTGGAGGTTGTTGATGTGGCTGGGCAAATTAAGTCGGATAGGGTGGTGGGGTTGTCGTCTGGCCTGCATGGGCATCGTAGTTGGTATGTTGTGTTTCAGCGGCAGATCGGCAAGCCCGCTCCGGTTGGGTACGTGACGATCAGCAAGCAAGAGTTGCTGGCGTTGAGTATGGAGTCGTCTGTGGTAATTCGTTCGCGATTGGCTGAGTGGGCGGCATGAGCAAAAATGGGGCGGCAATCGAAACGAGGATGATGGATCCTGTTGTGCGGCGGGTCCTGACTGAGATCGCTGCGCTATTGCAGTGCGATCAGTCGCTGAAGATTGTGATCAACAAGGCGGGGCGCGGAGATAAGCGGATAAAGCTAGAGATTACCCACTATGTCGAGGTGGGATCGTGAAAAGGGCGGGGCATACGTGCTCACGACCAGGATGCCCGGGCATAGTACGAGATGGGATATGTAGCGTGTGTGGGCCAGTGCGCAAGCAATGGCGGGCGGTGACTGACGAGCAGAGAGGGAGTGCGTCCAGTCGCGGATACGATGGCCGATGGCGGCGCGTGCGATTGATGTATCTGCGCAATCATCCATTATGTGCTGATTGTGCAGAGCACGGGGATGTCACTGCGGCGACGGAAGTCCATCACATGATCGCATTGCGTAATGGAGGATCTCACGACGAGTGCAATCTTTTAGCATTGTGCCACCGGTGCCATTCCAGGCGCACTGGTCATGGCCAGTAATCAGGGGTAGGGGGATCGAATCTCTGTGGAGATTTCACCTTAGACCGTGTCGGTAGCAAACTTATTGCATCCGCGAAATTGGATAGGGGGGGTATGGAGTGGCGGGGAGACCGGCGAAACCAACGGCGTTGAAGAAGTTGCAGGGGAATCCGGGGAAGCGGGCGCTGAGTAAGGATGAGCCGCAGCCAGAGAAGCGGATCCCGCCGTGCCCGAAGCATTTGGATGTGGAGGCGAGGAAGGAATGGCGGCGGGTGACGAGGGAGTTGCACGCGCTTGGGCTGTTGACGAGTGTGGACCGGGCGGCGCTGGCGGCGTATTGCCAGAATTGGTCGCGGTGGGTGAAGGCGGAGGAGGAGTTGGCCAAGGAGAATGTGGAGCTGGTGCAGGTGACCGATAAGGGGTACCACCATCCAAATCCGTGGATTGGGATTGCGAACAATGCGATGAAGCAGATGCGGGTGTTTTTGGCAGAGTTTGGGATGACGCCGGCGAGCCGCAGCCGGGTGAGTGTGGGCGGTGAGGGCGAAGAGGATCCATATCAGCAGTACCTAAATGGGCAGATGCCTCAGGAGCAGAAATATGGATGAAAATTTGATAGCGGAGTTGCAGGAGATAGGCGTGGATCGTGCAAGTGTTGTAGATTTGCGCCCTACAGATGTCTTTGTGTTGATGTGTCCCGGTATGTTGCGAGATGTCGAAATTGAGCATATTAAAGCACTTATTACTGATAAGTTATCATGTGCTAATTGCATTGTGCTCACTAATGGTATGACGTTTAGTGTATTACGTAAGGTAGAAAGTGATGATCGTCCAGGCGTTGACGGCTAAGGGGTATATTGAGGATGTGTTGGCCGGGAGGGTGGCGGCGTGCAGGTGGGTGAGACTGGCGGTTGAGCGGCACGTGCGTGACTTGGAGGAGGGCGGGCAGCGTGGGTTGTGGTTTGATGAGGTAGCGGCGGCGCGGGCGATTCACTTTTTTTCGTTCCTGAAGCACTCGAAAGGGGAGTGGGCAGGGCAGTCAATTCAGTTGGAGCCGTGGCAGCAGTTTCTGTGTTGGTGCATTTTTGGGTGGAAGCGGGGGGATGGGTTGCGAAGGTTCCGCACGGCTTATGTAGAGGTGCCGAGAAAAAACGGAAAGAGCACGTGGGCGAGTGGCGTTGGGCTATATTTGTTCGATGCTGATGGGGAACCAGGTGCGGAGATCTATACCGCAGCAACAAAACGGGACCAGGCGAGGATTACCCATGCGGAGGCGATGCGAATGGTGAAGGCATCGCCTTTTTTGCGCAAGCGCATCCGGGTTTTTAAAGACAACTTGCATATTGAGGGGACTGCCAGCAAGTTTGAGCCGTTGGGCCGGGATGCAGATAGCATGGATGGGCTGAATATCCACGGGGCGATTGTGGATGAGCTTCATGCGCACCCAAATCGGGCGGTGTGGGATGTTTTGGACACAGCGACGGGGGCCAGAAGGCAGCCGCTTATGTTGGCCATCACCACGGCGGGTTTTGACCGTTCTACGCTGTGTTGGGAGCAGCACGAGTACACGCAGAAGGTTTTGAATCGTGTGGGGGATGGGGATGATACGTTTTTTGGGATCATCTTTACGATCGACGAGGGGGACGATTGGCGCGAGGAGACGACCTGGGAAAAGGCAAATCCTAATTACAACGTTTCGGTGAAGGCTGATGATCTGCGGCGGAAGGCAGCAAAGGCGATCTTGATGCCCAGCGCGCTGAATTCATTTCTGCGGTTGCATTTGAATGTGTGGACGCAGGCAGAGACGAAATGGGTTGATGCGGAGCGGTGGCGGAGCTGCGCTGGGTATGTGAGTGCAGAGGCGTTGCGGGGTCGGCAATGTTATGGTGGATTGGATTTGTCGCGAACCACAGACGTTACGGCGCTGGCGTGGGTGTTTCCTCCTGATGATGAGGGTGAGCCGTTTCAGGTATTGATGCGCTTTTGGGTGCCAGAGGCGCGGGTGAAGGAGCGATCGGCAAAGGGAGACATGAATTATGAGTCGTGGGTGCGCCAAGGGCTGATTACGGCGACTCCTGGAGATGTGATCGATTACGATTACGTGTATAGTCAGATTGATGAGGATGCGCAGCAGTTTGAGGTGGCTGAGATTGCATTTGATCGTTGGGGCGCTGCTGCGGTGTATCAGGTGGTAGAAGAGAAGGGGTTGACGATGGTGCAGATGGGGCAGGGGTTTGCTTCGATGTCAGCACCGATGAAGGAGCTGGAGAAGTTAATCCTTTCAAAGCGCCTGGCGCATGGAGGAAATCCGGTCCTGGCGTGGATGGCGGATAATTTGGTGGCGAGGGAGGATCCAGCGGGGAATATCAAGCCGGATCGGGAGAAGAGTACAGAGAAGATTGATGGGATGGTGGCGCTGATCATGGGGCTGGACCGCGCTACACGGCATAGTGATAATCGGTCGGTGTATGAGGATGAGGATGTGAAGGTGCTGTAACTGGCCATTGACAGGTCAGAACATTTGTCTTATGATGGGTGTAGCCATGCGCTGCACGTGCGGCTATGAGACAAGTAAGTCCGCTCGGGGGAACGTGCAAGTATGGCTCCTTTCTATAAATAATTTTTATGAATTGATCGGGGCGCAACTAAGTACTGTCCTGATCTGGCCTGGTGAGAGCAAGGATCTACCTAGTCTATCTGGAGATGATGCAGGGATGGCGGCCAGATAACCGCCATCCCCAAGCAGAATATATAGGCGAACGAACGCCCGATTTGAGCATTAACGTGCTCGGTCGGGCGTTTTTTTATCCCAGGGCGATGCCCGTGGGTTGGCGTGGGTGCCCCGTTGGGGCTGGGGGAGAGGCGGATGGATCGGGAGGATGTGGTGGTGTTGGTGGGGCTGTTGGTGATTGCGTTGGGGATCTATCTGCAATTCGGTGGGGCAATGGCGATGGTATTTGTAGGAGTTGTGCTCGTGGTGGCGGGGTTGGTGATGGCGTTGTGGGCTGGTCCTTCGTCTGGGAAGCGGTGATATGGGATTTGTGTCCAGGTTGTTTGAACGGCGTGATGTTTCGGTAAGCGATGCGTTGATGACGACGCTGCGCGATCAGGCGCGCTCGGGTGGGCCGGTGACGCCTACACGGGCGATGCAGTTGGCGGCGGTATTTTCGTGCGTACGCGTGCTGAGCGAGGGTGTGGGACAGTTGCCGCTGCACTTATTTCGCCGATTGCCACGTGGCCGGGTGCGTGCGCTAGAGCATCCAATTGATTTCCTCATTTCGCAGCAGCCCAACAACGAGATGACATCGATTGAGCTGCGCATGGTGATGACTGGGCACATGGTGACGTGGGGCGGCGGGTATGCCCAGAAAATTTATAACCGGGCAGGGAGATTGGTCGAGGTGTGGCCATTACGCCCGGATCGGCTGTCGATACAGCGATTGAATGGGCAACTCTGGTACTACTATTCTCCGAATTTGCTGGACGATCCAAAGGTAATTTCGGATAATCCAGACAACTGGTATCACCGAGACGAGATCATGCACTTGCGTGGTTTGGGGTTTGACGGGGTGCGTGGCTATTCGGTGCTGACGTTGATGGGGCGGGCGCTGCAAAATGCGGATGCGAGCGAGGAATATGGCACGCTGCTCTTTGAGAATGGCAGCAAGCCGGGTGGGGTGCTGGAGCATCCGGCAAAATTGTCGCAACCGGCATTTGAGCGATTACAGAAGTCGTGGGAGGCCAGGCACCAAGGATTGCAGAATGCGCACAAGGTGGCGATTCTAGAAGAGGGGATGAAGTTTCACGAGGTTGGGATTCCGCCGCAGGACGCACAGCTTTTGGAGGCGAGAAAGTTCAATCGAAGCCAGATCGCTGGATTTTTCCGGGTGCCGCCGCATATGGTGGGGGATCTAGAGAAGGCAACCTTCGGCAATATTGAGCATCAAAGCCAAGAGTTCGTCAACTACTCGCTAATGCCCTGGCTGGTGATTTGGGAGCAAGGGATTGGGCGGGATTTGTTAAGTAGCGATGAGAGAAAGACGTATTTCGCCAAACATATGGTGGACGGGCTGTTGCGTGGCGACACGTTAAGTCGCTACCAGGCAAACCAGTCTGCCATACTGAGCGGG
>WBZT01000258.1_pt1 | contig 13819 bp, 10 predicted proteins | sample 5204241 | NCBI WGS metagenome assembly WBZT01 (sample SAMN12344358, study PRJNA552823) | activated sludge metagenome | biome: Activated sludge suspended growth; feature: Nitrification reactor; material: Wastewater; isolation source: activated sludge from nitrification reactor of wastewater... | reverse complement strand
AGGTCCAGACCCGAGTAGCTGGGGTCGACCGCCGCGACCAGGCTGAGGTCGTCGTCGCCGTGGACCGCCTCGCACACCGTCGCGCCCATGCGGCCGCCCGCTCCGAGGACCCCGACCCTGATCACCGCTGCATCCCGATCACGCTCCGACAGTAGCGGTGGCGCCACAGGGTCGTTCCGCGCCAGGGACGGGCTCCGACCGTGTGAGAGCGGCGACGGTCAGCCCCCGGGTTGCTCGAACAGGTCGCGCCGCGGCTCGTCGAGGTACACCGGCTCCTCGTCGCGGTCGAAGGCCCGGATCGCCGTGGGCAGGTTGTCGGTGAAGCCGGCCATGAGCTGGTTGCGGTCCTCGAACTCGATGGCGGCGTCGAGGCTGTTGATCTCGAGCTCGACCCACAGCGCCTGCTTGGTCGCCTCGAGACCGTGGTGCGAGTAGCGCACCATGTCCGCTGTCATCTCCAGAGCCTCGTCGAGCACGGTCCCGGCGGGGACCACCCTCGACACCAGTCCCATCCGCTGGGCCTCGGCCGCGTCGACGCGGCGACCGGTCAACAGGATGTCGTTGGCGTTGGCGGCGCCGATCAGTCGCGGCAGCAGCCATCCGGCTCCCATCTCGGCCGAGGTGAGGCCGTTGACGATGCCGGTCGCGTTGAACGACGCCGTCTCGTCCGCGATCCGCAGGTCCGCCCCGAGAGCCAGGCACATCCCGCCGCCGTAGGCCGGGCCGTTGACCGCGGCGATGACGGGCTGGGGGATCGAGCGCAGGCGCCGGGTGATCTGCGAGTAGGTCCGCATGGAACGGCTGGCGATGCGGTGGACCGTCAGGCCGTCGATGTTGGGGATGACGCCGTAGTCCTTGAGGTCGAGGCCCGAGCAGAACGCCCGCCCTGCGCCGGTCAGGATCACGACGCGGGCCGAGTTGTCGGCTCCCACCGACGCCAGCGCCGAGTCGAGCTCCACGGCCAGGTCGATCGACAGAGCGTTGAGCCGCTCGGGGCGGTCCAACCGCACGATGCGCACGTGCTCGCCGTGCGATTCGACATCCACCAGACCCATTGTCACCCCCGTCGCGGAACCGCCGTACCGTACCGGGCATGCCGATCGCACCGGATGATCCATCCCCGGCGCCCACCGCCGCGCTGCTGCTGCGCGTGAGCGGCCCGGATCACCCCGGGATCACCGCGGACCTGATGACGCTGCTGGATCTGGCCGAGGTGGAGGTCCAGGACGTCGAACAGGTGCTCGTGCGCGGACAGCTGACCCTGGCCGTGGCCGTGTCGGACCCCGGTGACCTCCGGGATCGCCTTCCACAGCTGCTCGACCCGCTGGCGGAAGGCCGCGGGGTGCACGTGGAGCTGTCGCCTGCTCCCCCGCCCCGACCGGCGCACCAGCGCACCGAGGCGGTCACCGTGCTCGGCCACGCAACCGAGACCCCGCTGTCGCCGGCGGAGATCGCAGCGGTCGCCGGTGGGATCAACGCCGCGGGGGGCAACATCGACCGGATCGTGCGCCTGGCCCGCTATCCGGTGTACGCGTACGAGTTCCGGGTCACCGGCGCCGAGCCGACCGCGCTGGCCCAGCACCTGGGCGAGGCGGCGGCCCTGCACCGCCTCGACATCGCCCGTCAGCCCGCCGGGCTCGAGCGTCGGGCCAAGCGCCTGGTCGTGCTGGACGTCGACTCGACGCTGATCCAGGACGAGGTCATCGAGCTGATCGCGGCCGAGGCCGGATGCCTGGACGAGGTACGAGCCGTGACCGAGCGGGCGATGTCCGGCGAGCTGGACTTCACCGCGGCCCTGACCGAGCGGGTGGCCCGCCTGAAGGGCCTCGAGGTCGACGCCCTGGACCGGGCCCGGGCCCGGATGCGGCTCACCCCCGGGGCCCGCACGTTCGTGCGAACCCTCAAGCGGCTCGGCTACACCGTCGGCATCGTGTCGGGCGGGTTCACCCACTTCACCGACGGACTGGCCGCCGAGCTCGGCGTGGACCACGCCCGGGCGAACCAGCTCGAGGTGCACGACGGACGACTGACCGGGCGGGTCCTCGGCGAGGTCGTCGACCGGGGAGCGAAGGCCCGGTTCCTGCGGTCCTTCGCCGAGGCGGAGGGGATCCCGCTGAGCCAGACGGTCGCGGTCGGCGACGGCGCCAACGACCTGGACATGCTGGCGACCGCCGGGTTGGGCGTCGCCTTCAACGCCAAGCCCGTGGTCCAGGAGGCGGCGGACACGACCGTCAACGTCCCGTACCTCGACGCGATCCTGTTCGTCCTCGGCGTGACCCGCGACGAGGTCGAACGGGCCGACACCGACACGGGTTGATCGCCGCGCTGCGGTCGACCCGCCATCGCGAGCGGTCCAGCGCCGCTCAGCGAGGACCGACGCTCGACATCACCCGGGCTGAGCCGAGGACCTGCTCGGCCACCCGCTGCACCTCGTCGTCGGTCACGGCTTCCAGCCTGGCGAGGTGCTCGTCGATCGGGGTGAGCCCGCCCCGCATGGTCTCGCTCATCCCCAGCCTGGTCATGCGCGTGCCGACGTCCTCGTAGGACATCAGGTACGCACCCCGGAGCGAGCCCTTGGCCCGGGCCAGTTCCTCGCGGCTGATGCCGTGAGCCACCACGTCGTCGAGGATCGTGTCGACGACGGCGATCAGGTCGTCGACCTTGCCCGGGGCCGTCGCGCAGTGGATCGACACCGCACCGGTGTCGACGTGGTGGCTCACCGCCGACGAGATCGAGTAGGTGAGGCCGCGCTCTTCGCGGACCTCCTGGAACAGCCGACTCGACGGCCCGGAGCCGAACACGTGGTTGAGCAGCGCCAGGGCGTAGCGCCCGTCGTCGTCGACGGCGAGCGCCCGCCAGCCCATCGCCAGGTGCACGACCTCGATCGGCCGGACCTCGACGCTCGACTCGCCGAGGCGGTCGTCGGGCACGGTGCGCGTCGGCACCGGTCCGGGGGAACGGTCGCCGAACCGCCGGTCGACCTCGTCGACGAGCAGGTCGTGGTCGATGTCGCCGGCCGCGGCCACGACCAGGTTGGCCGGCGTGTACCACTCCCCGAAGAAGTCGCGGACGGCGTCGCGGGTCAGCCCGTCGATCGATTCGATCGAGCCCAGCACCTCACGGCCCAGCGGATGGTCCGGGAAGAGCCGTTCGAACAGCTTCACCGAGGAGACGTCGTCCGGATCGTCCTCCGCGGCCGCGAGCTCCTCGAGGATCACCTCGCGCTCGCCGTCGAACTCCCAGTCCCTCAGCGCCGGGTTCTGGACGACGTCGAGCAGCAGGTCGATGCCGACGTGCGCCTCGACCGCCGGCATCCGTGCGTAGAACGCGGTGTGCTCGTTGGCGGTGAAGGCGTTCATGTCGCCGCCGATCCCGTCGATCGCCACCGCGATCGATTTGGCGTCGCGCTCGTCGGTGCCCTTGAACAGGAGGTGCTCGAGGAAATGCGACGCACCCGACATCTCATCGGACTCGTCGCGGCCGCCGACGCCGACCCAGACCGAGGCAGCCACCGAACGCGACGTGGGCAGTCGGTCGGTGACGACCCGGAGCCCGTTGTCGAGGACGGTTCGACGGACCTGCTCGTCGGGCGAGGGGAGCACGCTCCCCCCGCCCGACGGCACCGGTACTGACCGGTCGGTCACCGGCGGCGGTTGCCGCCGCGACCGCGACCCCCGCGACCTCGGTCGCCTCCGCCACCGCCGCCGGAGCGGACGGGGGCGGGACCGAGGTCGCCGAACTCCTCGCGGAGCTCGGCGTCGAACGCGGTGCCGAAGTCGAGCTCACGCCGATCAGCGGAGCGCTCCTCGGAGTCCCGGCCCGCGGCGCTCACGGCGTCGGCGGAGCCGACACCGTCACTCGCTTTTGGGTCGTCACCGCCCGCGAGCTCGCCGATCGGCGACAGCGAGATCTTCCCGTTGGGGTCGATGTCGTCGACCTTCACGGTGATCGCGTCGCCCAGGGTGAGGACGTCCTCGACCTTGTCGATCCGCTTGCCGCCACCGAGCTTGGAGATGTGCACCAGCCCGTCACGTCCCGGGAGGATGTTGACGAACGCCCCGAACTTGGTGATGTTCACGACGCGGCCGTCGTAGGTGGCCCCGAGCTCCGCGGTCGGCGGATCGAGGATCAGCTTGATCTGCCGCTCGGCCTCCGCCACGGCACCGCCGTCGACCGCAGCGATCGACACGATGCCGACCAGGCCGTCGTCGTCGACGCTGATGTTGGCGCCGGTCTCGCTCTGGATCGAGTTGATGACCTTGCCCTTGGGCCCGATGACCTCACCGATCTTGTCGGCCGGGATCTCGAAGCTGATGATCTTCGGTGCGGTCTCGTTGACCTCGGGCCGGGGCTCGGCGATGGCGCCGGCCATGACGTCGAGGATCTGGAGACGGGCCTCCTTGGCCTGCTCGAGAGCGGCAGCCAGCACGTCGGCGGGGATCCCGTCGATCTTGGTGTCCAGCTGCAGCGCCGTCACCGCGTCCGCCGTGCCCGCCACCTTGAAGTCCATGTCGCCGAAGGCGTCCTCGGCCCCGAGGATGTCGGTCAGGGTCGCGTACTGGCCATCGGCGTGGACCAGGCCCATGGCGATGCCTGCGACCGGCGCCTTGATCGGCACGCCGGCATCCATCAGCGACAGGGTCGACGAGCAGACCGAGCCCATCGACGTCGAGCCGTTGGAGGAGAGCACCTCGGAGACCAGACGGATGGTGTAGGGGAACTCCTCGAGCGACGGCACGACCGGGAACACGGCGCGCTCGGCGAGCGCGCCGTGGCCGATCTCACGGCGCTTCGGGCCCCGCATGAAGCCGGTCTCTCCGGTGGAGAACGGCGGGAAGTTGTAGTGGTGCAGGTAGCGCTTGCGGGTGATCGGGTCGATGCCGTCGATCATCTGGTCCATCTTGGCCATGCCGAGCGTGCAGATGTTGAGCACCTGGGTCTCGCCACGCTGGAACAGTCCGGAGCCGTGAGCGGTGGGCAGCACACCCACCTCGGAACTGAGCGGGCGGATGTCGCGCAGCCCACGGCCGTCGATGCGCAAGCCGTCTCTGACGATCCGGGTGCGCACCGTGTTCTTGGACAGGGACCGGACGGCGCTCTTGACCTGCTTGGTGGCCTGCGCCTGCGCAGTGGCCTCGTCCGCTCCCTCGGCGACGGCCGCGGTGACGAGCTCGGGGACGATCCGGTCGACCAGCTCGGTGCGCAGGGCGTCCTCGGCGGCGCCGCGCTCGGACTTGTCGGCGATCTGCATGATCTCGTTCATGCGTTCGCCGCCCAGGCTCTTGACCTGCGCGTAGATGTCGTCGGTGTAGTCGACCTGGACGTCGAAGGACATGGTCGGCTTGGCGCCGACGGCATCGACCAGCTCCTGCTGGAGGGCGATGGCGGCCTTGATGTACGGCTTGCACTCCTGCAGGGCGGTGGCCAGCGCGGCCTCGTCGACCTTGGGCGCACCCTCGTCGTAGTACTGGAACGACTTCTCGGTGCCACCGGCTTCGACCATCATCACGGCGACGTCGCCGTCGTCGAGCTGCCGGCCGGCGACGACGATCTCGAAGGTCGCCTCGTCGGACTCCTCGTAGGTCGGGTGCGCGATCCACTCGCCGTCGGTGCTGTAGGCCAGACGGACAGCACCGATCGGGCCTTCGAAGGGCACGTCGGAGATCATCAGCGCGGCGGACGCCGCGTTGATGGCCAGCACGTCGTAGGGGTTCTGCTGGTCGGCGCCCATGACGGTGCCGACGATGTGGACCTCGTTGCGGAAGCCGTCGGGGAACGAGGGACGCAGCGGACGGTCGATCAGGCGGCAGGTGAGGATCGCGGACTCGGGCGCCCGACCCTCACGCCGGAAGAACGAACCGGGGATCTTGCCCGCGGCGTACATGCGCTCTTCGATGTCGACGGTCAGCGGGAAGAAGTCGATCCCGTCGCGGACGTGCTTGGCGCCGGTCGCGGTCACCAGGATGCGGGTGTCGCCCATCCCGGCCATCACGGCACCGCCGGCGAGTCCCGCCAGCTGGCCCGTCTCGAAGGACATGATCTTGTCGTCTCCGCCGATCGGCGCGGCGACGCGTGTGGGTTCGGCCATGTGGCCCTCCTTCTGCCCCCGCAGGGCGGGAGCGTTCGGTGCGGCGGGGCCAGTTCCCAGTGGTCGAGCCCCGGCTGGACCCCTGCTGCTCCCCGGGGCGGTGACCACCGAGCGGAACGGGTCTGCGGGTGTCACCCGGGAGGGCCGCAAGGCCTCTTCATCCGAGGGGATCGGCCGGGAGGGCCGGAGATCGGCAACCGGTAACTGACCGGCCTGCCGCATGTGTGTTGACACCACGCTACCCGATGGGGACCTCCGTAACGTGAACGCCCTCCCGATGTGACCCGGGAGGGCGTTCGACAGCGATCGGAGTCATGGCCCGCAGGCCGCGTGGCAAGGGTTCAGCGACGGAGCCCGAGCTCGGCGATGACGGTCCGGTATCGCTCGACGTCGTTGTTCTTGAGGTAGTCGAGGAACCGGCGGCGCTTGCCGACCAGCATCAGGAGGCCGCGCCGCGAGTGGTGGTCCTTCTTGTGCACCTTGAGGTGCTCGGTCAGGTGGTTGATGCGGTCCGTCAGCAGAGCGATCTGCACCTCGGGCGAACCCGTGTCGGTGTCGTGCTTGCGGAACTTCGCGATCGTGTCGCCCTTGGGCGGGAGGTTGGTGGGCTCCCGGTTGGTCATCGTGGTTGCTCTCCTGTGGGTGTCGGACCCGGCTCCCACGGACCGTCGACACCACCAGGAGGTGGGGCCGCGGGAACGGGAGCGGTCCCGGCGGGTGCCGGGGACCGCACACGCTACCAGTCAGGCGTCGCCGTCCACCACGTCGAGCTTCGCCGGGCGGACCTTGCGACCGCCGGCGGTCGTCGGGGACTGCCGGTCCGTGCGTCCGCGACCGTTCGGGGTCGGCGGTGCCGAGCCCGTCGGTCGGGGATGCTCCACCGTCCAGCGGTAGCGCGGCTTGCGATGCCGTCCGACCACCTTGCGCCGGGCATCGACCGGATCGAGGTCGAACACCCGGGCGCCGGGGTCGTAGCAGGCGGAGCGGATCTGGTCGATGCTCGGGGTCCGGGTCCGCACCCCGGCGGCGCGGAGTGAGCGGCGGATGCCGTCGCCGAGAGGCCCGTCGAGCATCTCGGCCATGATCGCCGGGAGGGTCTCGGGATCGGTGAGCGGCCAGGAGTGACCGCCGCGCTGGATGGTCACGAGGGTGCCCTCGGTGCGGCGGACGGCATCGACGGACGTGCGGTGCGGCACCGCGATGTCCCGGCTGCCGTGCAGGGCGATCACCGGGATCTCACCGTTCCGGATGGCGTCGAGCGCGTAGCGGCTGGACCGCGTGCGCAGGATCGACATCATCGGCCCCATGAGCCGCCACGGCTGCACCAGGTGACCGGCCACGGTGGGGACGGCCAGCCGCATGAGCTTGGTCGCCTGTCGGGGATCGCTGAACGCCGGCGGGATGGTGAGGGAATCGACGACGAGGAGCGCCCCGACCATCCCCAGCAGCGGCGGAGCCACCCGGAACAGGTAGACCATGCGGTCCCACGTGTCACCGACGATCGCGTCGATGAGGATCACGGCCATGGTCCGTTCCGGCCACTGCGCCGCGAGCCGGGTCACCAGCTGGCCCCCCATGGAGTGACCGGCCAGCACGAAGCGCTCGATCCCCAACTCGTCGATGCAGCGGCCGAGCAGCTCCGCGTAGTCGTTCATCGCCTGACCCGACAGCGGGAGGCCCTGCGTCGCCCCGTGACCGGCGGTGTCGATGGCGATCACCCGGAACCCCATGCCGACCAGCCGAGACAGCGACTGGGCGTACAGGAAGCCCTCGGCGGAGAACCCGTGGACCACCACCAGAGGGATGCCCTCGCCGGCGACGGTGACACCGACCAGGTGCCCGTCGGCCAGGGTGATCTCGTGGCGGGCGAGCCGCGGGACCTCGACCGCGCCCGGGGCGACGGGTTCGTCCCGAACCGGACCTTCGATCGGGTCGACGATCTCGCTGGACTCGATGTGGCTCATGCAGGTTGACCCCCACGCCGACAGGGCAGGAGACCAATCTACCGAACCAGGCTCGGAAACCGGTGGTCTCAGCGGAGCCCGAGGAGTCGGGCCGCCTCGTCGCAGTCGAGTCGGAGCTGGGTGGTGAGCTCCTCGACCGAGGCGAAGCGGGCGTCGGGACGGATCCGATGGGTGAAGCGCACCGACGTGGCCCGGTCGTAGATGTCACCGGCGAAGTCGAGGGCGTGGACCTCGAGCAGCGTCATCGCCCGGTCGTCGTAGAAGGTCGGCCGCTTGCCCACGTAGATCGCCGACGGCAGGACCGTCCCGGTATCGGACAGCTCCAGCTCCCCGGCGTAGATGCCGTCAGCGGGCATGAGCATCTCAGCGGGGATCGCCACGTTGGCGGTCGGGAAGCCGAGGGTCCGCCCGCGGGCGTCGCCACGGGTCACCGGCCCCCGCATCTCGTGCGGCCGCCCGAGCATCGCGTTGGCGTCGGCCAGCCGGCCCTCGACCAGCGCCCGACGGATCGCCGTGGACGACACCTGCGCCTCGTCCCGGGCCGCCCGGCCGTCGGCGCCCACCAGCTCGTGTCCGTGCACGCCGAACCCCAGCGGCCCACCGAGCTCCTCGAGCAGTGCCACGTTGCCCGCCCGCCGGTGCCCGAAGTGGAAGTCCTCACCGACGACGACCTGACGGACGTTGAGGCAGTCGACCAGGACCGTCCGCACGAAGTCCTCGGCGGACTCCGCGGCCCGCTCCCGATCGAAGCCGACCACCAGGGTGTGGTCCACCCCGGTCGCGGCCAGCAGCTCGAGCTTCTGGTCCAGGTCGGTCAGCAGGAGCGGGGCCGACTCGGGCCGGATCACCTGCGCCGGGTGCCGGTCGAAGGTGACCACCGCAGACGCGTGGCCGCCGGCCGCCGCTCGCCGCCGGACATCGCCGATGACCGCCCGGTGCCCCAGGTGGACACCGTCGTAGGCGCCGATGGTGACCACCGACCCCTCGGCGGGGCGGGGACAGGTCGTCGAGGCGCCGGCGGAGCGGACCTGGTTCAGTCGGTGGACCTCCACGGGCCGGAGGCTACCGGTGGCCGGAGAGCCCGGGCGCACCGTGATCGGCCGCTCAGGACAGGACGAACGCGGGCTTGACGGTGCCCTCCCGATGCGGGGTGTAGACCGCCAGGAGCCGGGATCGATCCGGGTCGAGCACCGCCCACGGACCGGTGTCGTCCCCGTCGTCGCCGAGGCCGAGGCGGTCACGCTCGAGGACCCGGCCGTGGAGGACCTCGCCGGCCACCGCCGGATCGGCGACCACGCAGCTCATCACGCGCTCGATGGAGGTGGGCGCCAGGAGGTGGGCGGACGGATCCGCCTCGAGCTGCTCGAGCGTCGCCGCGTCGGACAGGTCGAACGTCCCGACGGCGGTCCGACGCAGCCCGACCAGGTGGGCTCCCCCGCCCAGAGCGTGACCGAGGTCGGAGGCGAGGACCCGGACATAGGTTCCGGCCGAGCAGCTCACGACGGCGCCGACGACCATCGGGTCATCGGTCGCCTCGACGTCGAAGCGGGTCACGGTCACCGGGACCGGGGCCCGCTCGACCACCTCGCCGCGCCGGGCGAGCTCGTGGAGACGACGTCCGTCGACCTTCTTGGCCGACACCATCGGCGGGACCTGTTGCAGATCACCGGTCAGATCACGGGCCGCGGCCCGCACCGCCTCGAGGTCGGGAGCATCCATCCGGTGGGTGACGGTGACCTCCCCGTCGGCGTCGAGCGAGTCGGTCTCGACCCCCATGCGGATCACGGCCTCGTAGGTCTTGGGCAGACCGCCGAGGAAGGTGAGGAGTCGGGTGGCACGACCGACTCCGAGGACGAGCACCCCGGTGGCCATCGGGTCGAGGGTGCCGGAATGGCCGATCTTGCGGGTGCCGAAGATCCGCCGGCACCGACCCACCACGTCGTGGCTGGTCCAGCCCGACGGCTTGTCGACCACGCACAACCCGAGCGGCGCGTCGGGGCTGCCGTCGGCGTTCACGATCCGTCGGCTGGATCGCCGTCGGGCTCGCCGACGGATCCGCCGTCGGGTTCGGGGGCACCGGTCGCGCCGGGCTCGATGTCGCGGAGGATCTGGTCGACGCGCAGAGCGGACCGCAGGACGTCGTCGTGACGGAAGCTGATCTGAGGGGTCTTTCGGGCCCGGACCTCGCGGTTGACCACCTGCTGCACCTTCCAGCGCTGCTCCTCGAGCGCCTCGACCACCTCGTCGAGACGGCCGTCGTCCTCGGCCTGCAGCGCCGACCAGAAGACGTCCGCGTGCTCGAGGGATCCGTCGACGGTGGCGTCGGTGATGGTGACGAGCACCAGTCGCTCGTCGCCGATGCGCTCCAACTCGGAGGCGACGACCTCACGCACCAGCTCGCCGAGGCGATCGGTGCGGCTGTACTGGCGAGGGGCGCGACGAGCAGCGGTTCGACGACGACGGGCCATGCCCATTGGTACCACGATCCACCGCCGCGGAGCTCCGGAGGGCCGCCCGTAGCGGTCCCGGGAGTTCCTCAGCAAGGGGGATGTACCCAACGGCGGCTCCGGGCGGCTGGGGCACACTGGTGCGGTGACCGTCGGTACCGCCCCGGCTCCGCCGCGCCCGCAGAGGACCCGGCGCATGCGCCGTCCCGCCACCCGAACCCAGATCATCGCCGTCTCCGCCATCGGCGTCGTCGCAGGGTCCCTCGCCGCGCTGACATCGGACGCGGCGCCGACCGGCACCGATCTCTTCGACGTCGTGTGGCGGGTCGCCCTGGTCGTGGTGAGCACGATCGCCGGGGCCCGGGCCCGTCGCTGGAGCCTGGCCGCCGCCGCCGGCCTCGTCGTCGTCGGTGCCGCCGGCTGGTGGAGCGTGGCCGGGCTGATCGCACTGGGTCTCTGCTTCGCCCTGGCGTGGGAGGACCGCCGGAGCCGCATCGCCGGCGCCGCATCCGCCGCACTGGTCGCTCTGGCCGCCCTGCACCTGGGGTGGCCGACCCCGACCTTCGCGACCGCGGCGCTCGCCGCGGTCGCTCTGGGCATGATCTGGGTGTCCGCGTACCGGACCAGCAGCCGACGCATCAGACGTCGAGTCCGCATCTCGCTCCTGGCGGTGGGAGCGTTCGCTCTCGTCGGCACGCTCAGCGCGGTCGCGTTCGCCGCGACGCAACGGACCAACGTCCAGACCGCCGTCGACGACGCCATGGGAGCCGCGGACCGCATCGGCGGGGCGTCGAGCACCGCCTCGACCGCCGGGTTCGCCTCGGCGCGACAGCACCTGGCCGACGTCGTCGCCGCGGCGGACGCTCCGTGGATGATCGCGGCCCGAGCCGTTCCGGGCGTCGGGGCCAACCTCCGATCGGTCCGTGAGTCCGCTGCTGCGGGAGCCGACCTGTCGACCGTCGCCGAGAGGTTGTCGAGCGAGGTCGACTACCAACGGCTGCACCTCGACGGCGGTGGGATCGACCTCGGCGTCCTCGGCTCGTTCCGGGCGCCGGTGACCGAGGCCGAGAGCGCCCTGGGACGCGCTTCCGACGCCCTCAACGCCGCCCGGTCTCCCCTGGTGCTCGGACCGGTCGCGGAGCGCATGCAGGAGCTGACGTCGCGGGTGAGACGGGCCCACTCCGACGCCGTGACCGCCCGGCTGGGGGTCGAGGCCGCGCCCGGCCTGCTCGGAGCGACCGCGCCGCGTCGGTACCTCCTGCTGCTGGGCAACCCGGCCGAAGCCCGCGACCTGGGTGGTCACCTGGGGAACTGGGCCGAGGTGGTGGCCACAGACGGACGCCTGGAGGTCGTGCGTGTGGGTGGCCCGTACGACCTGTTCGGACCCGCCGGGCCCGACCGGCCGTTCCTGGCCGATCGATCCTCGTTCCCCCGGTCGTTGCTCGAGATGAATCCGACCCGGTTCCCCCAGAACTGGGGTGCGACCCCTGATCTGCCCACCGTCGCCCGCCTGGCGGCCGAGCTGTACCCGCAGTCCCGGGGCGGTGCGCCGCTCGACGGCGTCATCTACGCCGATCCGACCGCGTTCGCCGCGGCGATCGGGATCACCGGTCCGGTACCGGTTCCCGGCACCGACATCACCGTCGATTCGGACACTGCGGCACAGTTCCTGGAACGGGGCCAGTACGGCCTGTTCTCCCGCGAGTCGGAGGGCGACGAGGCGGTCACCGAGCTCGTCCGCACCGCGCTCGACCGCCTGCTCGAGGGACGGCTCCCCGCTCCGGACGCGGTGGCGAGCGCGTTCGGTCCGTCGGTCGACGGGGGCCATCTCAAGTTCTTCTCCCTGCACGAGTCGGACCGCGAGCTGCTCGAGCGGCTGCACCTCGACGGTGCGATCGCGGTCACCCGGGGTGACGACGCGTTGGCAGTGATCACCCGCAACGCCAACCCGTCCAAGATCGACTCCTACCTGAAGCGCTCGATCGACCAACGGGTCACGTGGGATCCCGACTCCGGAGAGGTGAGGACCCGGGTGACGGTGGAGCTCACCAACACCGCTCCGGCCACGGGTCTGCCCCAGGTGGTCGGCCTCGCCCCGCCCGGGTCGCCGGCGGGGACGAACCGGACCGAGCTCGCCGTGCTCACCCCCCTGCGTGCGACCGGGGCGACCGTCGACGGAGCAGCGACCGCCATCGGCTCCCGCGACGACCTCGACGGACTCCACCGCCACACCCTGCAGGTGGATCTGGCCCCCGGGCAGACCCGGACCGTCGCATTCGACCTCTCCGGCCGCCTGGACCCCGGCGACTACCGCCTCCGTTGGATCGCCCAGCCGCTCGTCAATGCGGACGACGCCCGGCTGGTCATCACCTCGTCCGGTCGACCGTTCCGAGGCGGGGCCGGCAGCGGAACGGTCGACCTCACCGAGGACCTCACCGGTGGTGGTCGCAACATCACGATCCGCATGCAGAGCTGAAAGATGTTCACAGAAGGGTGGACTCCGGTAGCCTGACGACGTCACACTTGTGGGAGGTCTGACGTCGGAGCCAGGAGCGACTCCCACCGTCGGTGCCGAGCTGGAGGGTTCATTCACATGGGAGAGTGCCGGGAAGCGGACCGACGAGGGAACACCTTCGCGTCATCCCCGCGTCAGGTCCTGCTCGTGGCGACCGCCGCGCTCGCCCTGGCCATGTCGTTCCTCCTCGGCGTCTCCCCCACCTCCGCCGGGGCCGACAGCCTGCCCGATGGGCCCGGAACGATCACGGTGGACCAGTCCCCGGTCGGCGCGGCCGGCTTCTGCCTCCCACCGTTCCTCGCCCTGACCCACAGCGTGGCCGAGACCCCGACGACGTTCACGCTCAAGATCTTCGCCTCGCCGTCGTTGTGCCAGCCCGTGTCGGCCACCGCCGCGATCTACGCCATGCCGCTCGACGGCTCGCAGTGGCCCCAGACCCTGGCGCTCAAGCAGGACTTCATCATCCCGGGCCCGGGCGTCACCACCGTCACGTTCCACAAGGGCTGCCTGCCCGCCCAGTTCGACGTCCTCACCGGGGCGACGCCACCGGTGATCTCGCCCACCGGACCGTGGCACGGACCGCTCCTGTTCCCGTTCGCCCTCGAGACCTCGTTGCAGAACTCCGGCGGCGACTGCGTCGGCGGCAACTGCGAGACCTACACCCCCAAGAACGTGACCGTCAGCCCCGATTCGGTGGCCCCCGGCGGCACGGTGACGGTGGCCGGCAGCGGAGTCCCGGGCACCACGATCGAGATCCTGCTCCAGCAGCCTCCAGCCGCGGCCATCCCGACGGGCGCGAGCGTCG
>WBZT01002171.1_pt1 | contig 13820 bp, 10 predicted proteins | sample 5204241 | NCBI WGS metagenome assembly WBZT01 (sample SAMN12344358, study PRJNA552823) | activated sludge metagenome | biome: Activated sludge suspended growth; feature: Nitrification reactor; material: Wastewater; isolation source: activated sludge from nitrification reactor of wastewater... | reverse complement strand
TGATCGACACCGGTGGCTTCGAGCCGCTCGCCAAGGACGGGGTCATGGACCGCATGGCGCGACAGACCGAACAGGCGATCGACGAGGCGGACGTCGTGCTCTTCGTGGTCGATGGTCGCAGCGGGGTAACGGCGCTCGACAGGGAAATTGCCGATCGCCTGCGCAGGTCGGGACGCGCGGTTTTCGTCGCGGTGAACAAGGCCGAGGGAACGAGTCCGGGATTGATCGTCGCGGACTTCCACGAACTTGGCCTCGGCGAACCCTTCGCCATTTCGGCAGCGCACGGCGAGGGGGTGCGCGCCCTGATCGAGCAGGCGCTCGAACCCTACGGCAAGGGGGGCGGAGAGGCTGCTGGGAGCGAAGGGCAGGGGGCGGACACTGTGATCAAGGTGGCCATCGTCGGTCGACCGAATGTCGGCAAGAGCACGATGGTCAACGCACTGCTTGGCGAGGATCGGGTAATTGCCTTCGACCAGCCCGGAACCACTCGCGATGCCATCGAAGTCGATTTCGAACGCGGCGGCCGCCGCTACACGCTGATCGACACGGCCGGTCTGCGACGTCGCGGCAAGGTTTTCGAAAGTATCGAGAAGTTCTCGGTAATCAAGACGCTGCAAGCGATCGAGGAAGCGCAGGTGGTGATTCTGGTGGTCGACGCGCGGCAGGACATTGCCGACCAGGACGCGCACATCGGCGGCTTCATCCACGAAGCCGGCCGCGCACTGGTGATTGCGGTGAACAAGTGGGACGGACTCGATGCCTATGTCCGCGACCAGATCAAGGGAGCGCTCGAAAGGAGACTGGCGTTCCTCGATTTTGCCCGATTACACTATGTCTCGGCGCTCAAGGGACAGGGCCTGGAAGCGCTCTTCCGTTCGGTCGACGCCGCCTACCTGGCGGCGACTGCCGATCTGCCGACTCCCAGGCTGACGCGGGCATTGATCGACGCCGTTGCCCGCCAAGCGCCACCGCGCAGTGGTCTGTTCCGTCCAAAGCTGCGCTATGCGCACCAGGGCGGCCGCAATCCTCCCCTGGTCGTGATTCATGGCAATGCGCTGGACAAGATCCCCGAGTCGTATCGGCGCTATCTGGAGCATCACTTTCGCGAGGTCTTCCGATTGCAGGGAACTCCGCTGCAGATCCAGTTCAACGTGTCGGCAAATCCGTATGCCGACCAGCACGCCAGCGAGCCGAACCGGCGCCGGTCACGCCCGGTCGACAAGTCCGTCTCGCGGTCCACGGACAAGCCGCTGCGCAGTACGAAAGTCCGTACAAAGGCGACTCCGGGAACGCGTTGAGCGCTGGCCTGCTGCCGTCGCAACCGCAGCTCGCTGGCGGGCTCGCAGCCGACGCTATCTTGCAAAGAGGACCTTTTCGACGGATGATGGACCCTTCGCTGTGGCTGGCTGCGGCGTAGCCGTCTTGCGGATGAGTGCTCCGGGTCTGCTGCGGAAGGCTGATCGGTGGGCGAGGCAACAACGGTTTCGGGGAATGCGTCGGGAAAGCGAACAGTGATCAAGGTTCTATTCGTGTGCATGGGGAACATCTGTCGCTCGCCGACGGCCGAAGGGGTTTTTCGTGGGATCCTGCGTCGGAAGAATCTCGAGGACAGGATCGAGGTCGATTCGGCAGGTACGCACGGTTATCATGCCGGCGAAGCACCGGATCAGCGCACACAGCGTGCGGCGGCGGTTCGCCAGTACGATTTGTCGAACATGCGCGCTCGCAAAGTGGCCGCACAGGATCTGGACTACTTTGACCTGATCCTGGCGATGGACCACAACAACCTGTCGGTTCTTAAACGGATCTGTCCTCCGGACAAGCATGATCGCCTCGGATTGTTCATGAGCTATTCGAAGAACTTCGACGACGATGAAGTCCCGGATCCCTATTACGGCCTCGGGCACGGTTTCGATCTGGTGCTGGACATGATCGAGGACGCCGCCAACGGACTGATGGAAAGCCTTGAGCAGCGACTCAGGGAGGAGGCCGAGGCCGCCGCGGGAGAGGACGGTTGCTCTGGCAACGATAGCCCCGCCGAGTTCGACCGCATGAACTGATCGGGACCGGCTGGAAAGCGTGCTTGCCGGCAGTCGGCGGCAACGCGGAACATGCAGTCGGGCGCGGTGGCCGCGACCCGACCTCCCTGCTCAGTGCAGGTTGCGGGCGCGCAACCACTCGCCGAACACGTCGGGCGACAAGGGATAGGCATAGAGATAGCCCTGGCCGTTGTGGCATCCGGAGGCGTCGAGTTCGCTGTGCTGATCGGATGCCTCGACGCCCTCGGCAACGACGGTCATACCCAGGTGCCGTGCCAGTGCAATGATCGCCGCACCGATCGCACGGTCGTCGGCGTTGATCGAGATGCCATCGATGAAGCTGCGGGCGATCTTCAGTTCGTGAATCGGGAAGCGCTTGAGGTAAGAGAGCGACGAAAAGCCGGTGCCGAAGTCGTCGATGCTGATCGTCAGACCAAATTCGACCAGTTCGGCGAGCATGCGCTGGGCCCGGTCGAAATCCATCAGCACGCTCTCGGTGATTTCAATGCACAAGCGCTGCGGCGGGACGCCATGCGCGTCGATGATCTGCATCAGATCGGCGGCCATCCCTTCCTTGCGGAAGTGGCGTGCCGAAATGTTCACGCTGACTCGCACCGGCGGCAGTCCCATCTGGTCCCATGCGCCGATCTGCCGGCAGACTTCACCGAGTACCCATTCGTCGATCGCCACGATCAGGTTGCTCTGCTCGGCCACCGGAATGAACACCACCGGTTCGACTACCTCGCCGTCGCACAGCCAGCGCACCAGTGCCTCCGCCCCGATCACTCGCTGCGTTTCGAGATTTACCTGCGGTTGGTAATGAACGAACAACTCGCCGCTTTCGATGGCCCGGCGCAGTCCGGTCTCCAGCGCCAAGCGCCGCGTCGCCTGGTTGGCGAGATCGGCAGTGAAAAAGCGGAAGGCGTTCTTGCCGTGATCCTTGGCCCGATACATCGCCGAATCGGCATTGCGCATCAGCGTAGTGGCGTCGGCCGCGTCTTCCGGGAACATGCTCAGGCCGATGCTGGCACTTACGAAGCATTCGTGCTCTTCGAATTGGTAGCTGGCGCTCAAGGCGCTGAGCACGCGTTCTGCGGTGCTCGTCGCCTCGCGCCGATCGGCAGCCTCGAGCAGGACGACAAACTCGTCACCACCCAGTCGCGCGACCGTGTCCTCGGCGCGCACGCTGTCGAGCAGCCGGATCGCCACCTGCCTGAGCAGCTTGTCACCCGTGACATGGCCAAGGGTATCGTTCACCACCTTGAAGTTGTCGAGATCGATGAACACCACGCCGATGCTCGCATGTGAGCGTTCGGCGCGGGCCAGGGCCAGTTGCAGCCGGTCGTTGAACAGCGCCCGGTTGGGCAGTCCTGTCAGTTCATCGTGTGTCGCCAGATACTCGACGCGCTGCTGCGACTCGCGCACTTTCGTGATGTCGCTGAACATCCCGACGTAGTTGACCACGTTGCCGTCCTGATCCTTGACCGTATTGATCGACAACCATTCGAGAAAGGGCTCACCGCTCTTGCGGTGATTCCAGATCTCGCCTTGCCAGACGCCGAGACGGTTGACCTTTTCCCACATGTCGACGTAGAACTGCGGCGGGGTCTTCTCGGAGCGCAGGATGCTCGGCTTCTTGCCGACGACCTCCTGCCGGGTGAAGCCGGTGAGATTGGTGAAGGCATCATTGATGGTCAGAATCCGCTGTTGGGCGTCGGTTACCATGACTCCCTCGGAGGCTCGCTCGAATACCAGAGCGGACAGTCGCAAGCGCTCCTCGGCGCGCTTGCGGGCGGTGATGTCGGTAGCCTGGAAGCAGATGCCGGTGATTGCTCCATCATCGTCAAAGAGCGGGAAGCGAACGGCGAGAAAGTGGCAATTGCCGGCGGCCAGCGGCAGCGTTTCCTCCCGCTCGATTTCCTTGCGCAGACGGATCGCTTCCAACTCGCGCTCGCGGAAGTGATCGCAGACCGCCTGCGGAAACACCTGCAGATCCGTCTTGCCGATGATCTCTCCGGGTGAAAAGCCGAAGGTCTGTTCAAACTTCGGATTGGCAAACTGGTAGCGTCCGGACGGATCCTTGACCGCCATCAGTGAGACCGAATTGTTCATGACGGCGAGCAGCCTGACCTGCGTTACGCGTGCCGAGCGCTCGACTTCATACAGGCTGGTGTTGTCTGCAAAGAGCAGGATCACCCCGGCGATGCGCTGCGGATCGCGCAACAGTGGCGCGATGTGCAGCGCGTAGTGCCGCCGGTTGGCATTGACGATCTGACGGTCAATCGCGTTCTGGGTGTCGATCACTTTCTGGCTGTCGGCGACCAGGTCCGGCATCTCCTGCGCAAACGGCAACTCGCGCAGAGGGCGTCCGACCTGTACCGCCCCGAGCTTGAAGAGTCGTGCTGCTGCGCTGTTGAAGCGTTGCAGGCAGCTATTGCGATCAAGCACCAGCAAGGGGTAGTCAACGCTGTTCTGGATGCATTCCAGCTCGATGTTGAGTTCCTGCGTCTCGGCGGTCTTGATCTGCAACTCCTCGTTGACCGTCGCCAGTTCCTCGTTGGTCGACTGCAGTTCCTCGTTGGACGCCTCGAGTTCCTCGTTCGACGCCTGCATCTCCTCGTTCGACGCCTGAATCTCCTCGTTCAGCGCCTGCATCTCCTCGTTCGAAGTTTCCAGTTCCTCGACCAGCGTCTGCAAGTGTTCGCGCGTGGCAGCCAGTTCGTCTTCGAGTTCCTTGTCGGTGACGGTGGTGCTGTCCTCGACCGAATTCTTGCCGGTCGGCGGCACGATCCACTCGATGCTGACCATGAACAGACCCTCGCTGCCAGCCACCGAAACCGGATGGATCGAGAGGCGAAGCCCACGATTGGAGTCGAGCGCCTTGATGTGCCGGGGACGGCCGTTGGCCACGGTCTGCCTGACCTGCGCCTGGCGCATCAGGACCTGCACCTCGGTACGCAATTCGCGGCGGATCAGCGAGATCAGGTCAAACGCCGGCCGGCCGGCAGATACGTTGAGCAACCGGCTGGCGTCGCCGTGAATGTGGAGGATTTCGAACTTGCTGTTGACCAGGATGCTGGTCGGAATGAAATAGCGGCCGGCGGCCTCGAGCAGGATGCTCTCGAAACCGAGCGGGGTAGTCGGCTTGCTCGTCTTCTGGTGCTGGTTCAGACCAGCGGCTGGGAGTTGCATTTCGGTGCGGAGCAGCGGCGGGCGAGTCGTCACGCCATGCCGACGATACAGGCGACCATCCTTGTCAATCACGGCGAAAAGTGCTTCCTGCTGAAAGATCCCCTCCGACTTGCCGAGAAACAGGTAGGCGCCCGGATTTAGCGCGTAATGGAAAACCGAGAGCAGTCGCGCCTGCAACTCGCTCTGAAAATAGATCAGCACATTGCGGCAGCTGACCAGATCGAGGCGGAGGAACGGCGGATCCTGGACCAGATCCTGGCGGGCGAAGATCACCACATCGCGCAGGTTCTTGTTGATTTCGTAGCGATCACCGTGCGGCGTGAAGTTGGCGCGAATCCGGCCGCGGTCCATGTGCGCCAGGCTCGACGCCGAATAGACACCCCGCCGCGCCAGCGCCATGGCATCGAGGTCGATGTCGGTGGCGAAAATCTGAAGACGGTATTGATCAAACGACGCGCCCAGACGCTCGGAAAAGAGAATGGCCAGCGAATACGCCTCCTCGCCGGTCGCGCAACCCGCGACCCAGACACGGATGTCGTCCCCCGGCTGCTTGCTGGCGAGAATATCGGCCACCACCCGCTCGAGCCGGGCAAAAGCATCGGTGTCGCGAAAGAAGGCGGTGACCGAGATCAGGATGTCCTTGCACAGCTTGTCGAGTTCGACCGGCGTCTGGTCGACCACCTGCAGGTAATCGAGCAAGGTGCTGACGTGGTTGGCTGCCATGCGCCGCTCGATGCGCCGCCACAGCGTCGGCTCCTTGTATTGCGAAAAATCGACCTTGGTGCGGCTGCGCACCTTGCCGAGCAAGGTCTTCAGCGTCGCCGGAGCACTCGCTGCCTGCGTCGCGACCGGGATCAGCCCGCGATTGAGGACGATCAGGCTGATTTCGGCGCCCATGTTCTCGGGCGGGAGGATCCAGTCCACGCTGCCGGTGTCGATCGCCGACTGCGGCATGCCATTGTACTTAGCTGACTCGGGGTCCTGGGCAAACGTGAAGCCGCCGGCCGCCTTGATCGCGTGGATTCCCGAGGCGCCGTCGGAACCGGTTCCGGAAAGGATGATGCCGATCGTCGAGTCGCCGACTTCTTCGGCGAGCGAAGCAAAAAAACGGTTAACCGACGGCTTCGGCATCGACTCGCGGGCCGGTTCGACGAGGCGGAAATGGCCTGCCGTCAGCGTCAGGTTGCGGTTTGGTGGCGTGATGTAGACCGTATTCGGTTCTGGCGACATGCCGTCCTCGATGTCTCGGACCGGCATGGTCGTCTCGCGGCCAAGCAACTGCGACATCATGCTGCGATAGGTGGGCGACAGATGCTGCACGACCACGTAGCTCAGCCCAAGATTCTTCGGCAGGCTCGGCAACAGCATCCTGAGTGCTTCCAGGCCGCCGGCCGAGGCGCCGATGCCGACCAGGAAGGGCCGCTCGTCAACCCGGACGGCGTGCGAGGACTGGCTGGCTGGCGTTGCCGCCGCGGCAACGGTTCTTCTCGAAGTCGGGCGCCTTTGTTTTTTTGGTGGTTCTTCGTTTTCGATGCTCATCGAGTCCATGTCCTATCTGGAACGAGCCGTTGCAAAGCAGCCGGTTGACCGCCACCATTGGCGATCTGTTCCACGACACGCACGCATGGCTATCGTGGCGGGCAATCTCTGGAAGGTCAATCGGCGACAGATTGTATTCCCATCGCTACCTCAGGAGTTGGCCGGCAAAGGGAAAATTCCGCACTCTCGCCACTCTCCTGCGTCTAGGAGATGCGGGCGTCAGTGGTCTCCGAGAACGATCCGGAATCCACTGCTGAGGGGCCGGTACGCTGGTTCGATGCGGCTGCGATTGGCGGAGCGCGCGTAGCGCGCCGGATCGCTCCAGGTGCCGCCGCGCAGCACCCGCATCTTGCCGAGGCGCGGCCCGCGCGGGTCGAGTTGGCTGGTCGCCGGGTATGGCTCGTACCAGTCGACGCACCATTCCCAGACATTGCCGTGCATCTCGTACAAACCCCAGCCGTTGGGCGGTAGCGAGGCGACGGGTAGCGTGCGTCGACGATGAAGGGATTTCTCGCCGCCAGCGCACGGGTAATCCCCGTTGTAGTTCACCTGCTCGGTGGTGATCCGGTCACCGAACGAGAACGCCGTCGTCGTTCCGGCGCGGCAGGCGTACTCCCATTCGGCCTCGCTTGGCAGGCGGGCGCGCAGCCCTGGCCGCAGGCGGTTCAACTCGGCGAGGAAGCCCTGCGCATCGTGCCAGCTCACGTTTTCGACTGGATTCTGCGGGTGATCCGGGAAATGGCTCGGATTCACCGGCCAGACCGCCTGCCAAAAGGCTTGCGTGCAGGCCGTGTCGGCGAGCCAGTAGCCACGACTCAGTCTTACTTCGTGCAGCAGCTCGGAACTGCCGCGCTCGGCCTCGTCGGGCGGCGATCCCATGAGGAAACTCGCCGGCGCGATCCAGCGAAATACCTGGCGTGCGCGGCCGACGCCGAGGACCAGCGCCACCCCGAAGCGATCCTCGGGCTGGAGGTCGGTTCCCGGCACCGGAAAAGGCCTGGAGAAATCCGTCGGCGGTGTTCCTCCATCGTGCTCCATAATCTCCTCTCGCTTCCTGCCTCAATTCGGTTGGCAAAACCTTTCTTTCAAGTATCCGGTGCCGGGGCGAGGCAGTCAAACGGAAGGACCCGCCACACCGGCTTGCGGCGCGACCGAAGCTGCCGACGAAAGCTGCCGAACTTGATCGTTCGCCGCGCAGGCCCCAGAATCGAAGCTCGGCCGGTTCGTCGACAGGACTGGCGCCGAATGTTTGCCCGTGGGCGATGAATACCGATACCGACCGGCCCTTCCTTTCACTGATTCTTCCCGTCCTCGACGAAGCGGCGACGATCCGCGCCCAGTTGGCGACTCTCCAGGAATTCCGGCTGCGTGGTGCCGAAGTGCTGGTGGTGGATGGCGGGAGCAGTGACGGCACTGCGATGCTCGCTGGACCGTTGGCCGACCGCCTGCTCTCCTCGCCGCGTGGCCGTGCTCTGCAGATGAATGTCGGCGCGAAGGAGAGCCGGGGAGAAGTGCTGCTGTTTCTGCACGCGGATACCCGACTGCCCGCGGCGGCCGACGCGCTGATCCGCGGCGCCATCCTGGCCGGCGCGGCCTGGGGCCGCTTCGACGTGTGCATCGACGGTCGCTCGCCGCTGTTGCGCGTCGTCGCGCGCATGATGAACTGGCGCTCGCGACTGACCGGGATCGCCACCGGTGATCAGGCGATTTTCGTTCGTCGCGACGCCTTCCGTGGCGTCGGCGGCTACCCCGAATTGCCACTGATGGAAGACATTGCCCTGTCGAAGCGGCTGCAGCGGTACGGACGCCCTGCCTGCCTGGGCGAGCGAGTCATCACTTCCGGGCGACGCTGGGAGAAGCATGGGGTGTGGCGCACGATTCTGCTGATGTGGCGACTGCGGGCGAGCTACTTCCTCGGCGCCGACCCGCAACGACTGGCCCTCCGCTATGGTTACCGCCCGCCGCGGCGCTGACCGGCTTGCCATCGCCGTTTTCGTTCGCGCCCCCGCCGCCGGTGCCGCCAAGACGCGACTGATTCCTGCCCTCGGCGCGGCCGGCGCAGCGCGGCTGCAACGGCGGCTGGCAGTGCATGCGCTGGGAGTGGCGCAGCGGGCGGCGATCGGACCTGTGGTGATTTGGGCTGCGCCGGATGCCGAACACCGTTTCTTTCGCGCCGTGCAGCGCCATTGCGCGGTTGGTCTGCGTGCCCAGGTCGGAGCGGACCTCGGTGAACGCATGGCCGCAGCTTTCGCAGCGCAAGCCGGGCCGCTGCTGTTGATCGGCAGTGACTGCCCGGCGTTGCAGCCGGCGCATCTCGCGGTGGCCGCCAGGAACCTGCTCGACGACGGCGGCAAGGACGCGGTGTTCATTCCTGCGGAAGACGGCGGTTACGTGCTCGTCGGCCTGCGTCATCCGCAGCCGAGCCTGTTCCAGCGTGTCGAATGGGGAAGCGGAAGCGTGATGGCGCAGACTCGGCAGCGCCTGGCCGGGCTGGGGCTGCGCTGGGCCGAACTGCCACGCCTGTGGGATGTCGACCGGCCGGAAGACCTGGCGCGGCTGGCCACACTGGAAGGATTCGCCGAATGGTGCCGATGAATCCGCGCCGCCGTCGCGTCTCTCAAATGCTGCTGGGGTTGCCGGCGCTGGCTGCGGCAGCATGCCTGGCGCCGTCGAGCGCCGCCGACGCAAGACGCGTGGTCGAACTGCCGAGGTTCTCCAGCGCACCGCCGGGAAACAGGCTGCCGGCGGGATGGACGCAGCGGACGCTGCCTTCGGTCGAGCGGGCGAACCGTTTCGATCTCGTGGCGGAGGAGGGCGGCAGCGTATTGCGGGTGGCTTCGGACCGCGCGGCGTCTACGCTGGCCGTCGCTTTGCGCGTCGACCCGGCGTTGACGCCGCTGTTGCACTGGCGCTGGTGGGTATCCCATGCACTTGCCGGTTCGGACCTGCGGCACAAGGCCGGCGATGACTACGCCGCACGCGTCTACGTGCTGTTCGACCTGCCCGTCGAGCGCGTCAGCATGGGCGACCGGATGAAAATGGTCGCGGCACGCATCTTGTACGGAGCCGACCTGCCGGCAGCTGCGCTGTGCTACGTTTGGGGAACAGCGCAAGCGGCCGGGGAATCGGGCTGGAATGCCTATACCGATCGCGTGCGAATGATTGTCGTCGATTCCGGCAACACACACGCGGGCGAGTGGCGCGAGGTGGTACGCGATGTCGCCGGCGATTTTCGCGCCGCCTTCGGCGATCCGGTGCCGATGATCTCTGGCGTCGCGGTCGCCGCCGATACCGACAATACCGGCGAGAGCGTCGAAGCGCGATTCGGCGACCTGTGGTTCGAGGGGCGACGCTGAGCCGCTCTCATGGCCAGCACTGGCCCGATTGACTCGCCTGCTGTCCGCGCTCAGTGCCGCCAGGCGTGGCTGACGATTTCACGAATGACATGCAGGCGGCGGTGAAAGAAGTGGTCTGCGCCGGGAACGACGACCACCGGCAGTTCCAGCGGCTTGGCCCACTCGATGACGTTTGCCAAGGGCACGGTGCTGTCTTCCGAGCCATGAATGACGATCGTGTCACGCGGCACCGCGCGGGTCTGGTAGCGGCGCGCGCCTTCGACGAAACCCGAGGCGGTGCCGACCAGGACCAGCCGTTGTGCCGGGTGCCCGGCCGCGAGCAGCGCCTCGGCGACGCGCGTCAGGACGTAGGCGCCGAAAGAGAAGCCGGCCAGGGCGACCGGCAGATTGCCGTAGCGGCACTTCGCTTCGGCGAGCACGGCCAGCAGATCTTCGGTCTCACCGCGGCCTTCGTCGTGTTTGCCCTGGGTCTCGCCAACGCCGCGGAAATTGGGACGCAGTGCGACGTAGTCGAGATGGGTGAAGGTGCGCGCCAGCGTCTGCACCACCTTGTTGGTATTGCCGCCACCGAACAGGGGGTGCGGGTGCGCAACCAGCGCGATCCCGCGCGGTGCCCCGGGATTTTCGATGGTGATATCGATCTTGCCGACCGGCCCATCGATCAGCAGTTGCTCTGCCTGGAGTCTCATTGCTTTCCTGTTCCTCTCGCTGAATTCGCCGCCGCCATCGCTGCGGCCCGACGATGGCGGCTTCAGATGCGCAGTCGATCGACCACCCGTCCGTGCACCAGATGCTCCTGGATGATTTCCTCGATGTCTTCATTGTCGACGTAGTTGTACCAGACGCCTTCCGGATAGACGACGAGCACCGGCCCGAGATCGCAGCGGTCGAGGCAGCCTGCCTTGTTGATGCGGACTTTGCCGACGCCCTTCAGCCGTAGCTGGCCGATGCGATCCTTGGCATAGGCCTGCGCGGCGCTCGCGCCGGAGTTGTTGCAGCAGGTTTCGCTCTCACCACGCTGGTTGCAGCAGAAGAACACATGATGCTTGAAATAGTTCATACCAACTGGCTCCTCGGGTTGGGTTGCTGGCGGCAGCCTTCGATTCTACCGCCGATTCCGAAATCGCGAACTCTCGCCCCCCGGCCATGGATACCTTATTCGAAAGACGAGCAGGAGACTTCGATCGCGGATCGCGTAAAATGCAATGCTCTGCTGCGTCGGTTTCGCGTTTTCATTTGTCGCGCGTTCCCGCCCGAGCCAACCCTGCCCATCCAGTGAGCCTCCCATGATCACAGGCGAAGACCCTTTCGCCGTTCTCGGTCTGCAACAGGAAGCGTCGCTCGACGAAGTCAAGCGGGCGTATCGGCGGCTTGCCATGCGTTGGCATCCGGATCGCAATCCGTCGTTGCTTGCCGCCAACGAGTTCAAGCGGGTGCACGCGGCGTATGAACTGCTGCTCGACGCCGAGCGTCTGGCCGAATGGCAGCAGACACAGTCGACCGTACCGGAAACGGAGGGCGGCGGAAAGGTTGGCGACGACCTGACGCAGGCCCTGACGCTGACGCTCGAGGAGGCGGCGCTGGGATGTCGGAAAGCGGTAGAACTGTTGCAGCGCGTCGCTTGTACCACTTGTCGCAGCAGTGGCCGGTTGAAGCACCAGAATTCGGTTCCTTGCCCGCGTTGCAGTGGTTGCGGCCGGGTGGTCCGCGCCGGTGGCCGCACGAGTCGCTGCGACGGTTGTGCCGGACGCGGCTATCTGCGCGAGACCGACTGTCCGGATTGTGCCGGCAGCGGCTGGGGCCAGGAGATGCGCACGCTGTCGGTCAGCGTTCCGGCGGGTGTGCTCGAAGGCGAGCGCCTGCGCCTCGCGCGGCAGGCACCAATGGCGGCCCACGACGCGATTGCTGGCGATCTCTACCTCGAAATCCGCCTGGCGGTCCATCCGCTGTTCGTTCTCGACGGCCAGAACCTGCATTGTCGGGTGCCGGTGAGCGTCTTTCGCCTGTTGTGCGGCGGCAGCATCGAGGTGCCGACCCTGGCGGGTACCGCCCGCCTGGAAATCCCTGCGTGCCTGCCGCGTTCGGTGGAATGGCGTCTTCCCGGCCTCGGCTTTCCGGGCAAGAGGCGGGCGGCCGCCGGTGATCTCGTCGTGCATCTGCACAGAATCGACCCAGTGGAAATCGGCAGTGACGATCGTCCGTTGCTGGAAGAACTGGAAGCGCGTCTGGCTGCAGAGATCCATCAACGTGCGCCCGACCTCGCCGCCTGGGAGCAGCAGATGCACGCGCGCAGGAACTTCGACGGCTGCTGAGCGGGGCTACGAAGCGCGTCCGACTGCGGTCAGATAGGGCAGGGCGACGAAGGGCCAGAAGCTCGCGACCCAGCGCGTCAGACCATTGAAGTTGAGGAAGTTTCCTTGGCGCCACGCAGCCAGCGCTGCTTCCGAGTAGGGATTGCCGGGGGTCAGATTGACCAGCGCGGTACCCGCCATCAGGGCGGCGCCCGCCAGCGCGATGCGCAGTTGCGCCGGCAGCAGCAGGGACAGCGAGAGTAGCAGCGTGCCGATGAGCAGGCCGACTTCGGCGCCCGGCGTCAGCCAGCCAAGTGCGTCCTGCGGGGTGATCAGCACGGCCGCGGCCAGCGTTCTCGTCGCCAGGGCGAGAATGAAAAAGGCGATCAGGACGAGGTGCGGATACGCCTGGTCGGCCAGCAGGGTGCGGGCGAACAGACCGACGACCATCGTGTTGCAGGCGATGACGCCGGTTTCGAGAACGAAGAAGGATTGCGCCGCGTAGGGTACCGCCGGCGTCAGTTCGAGCACGTGGCGCAGATCGCCGGTCCCGAAGAGCAAGGTCTCGGGCGAGAGCTGCGTCAGTAGCCAGATGCCGAGCAGCACGACGCCGATTTCGGCATGCGGAGTCGGGGCCAGCAGGGCCTGCTGCAGTTGGCCGATCCGTCGAAAGATTCGCTTGCCTCGCCAGAACGCGATCGCCGCGCCGACCGCCGCGCCGAGCGTGTTGCACGCCAGATCGATACTCGACGCCACGCGCGACGGGAGATAGGTCTGCAGGCTTTCCATGCAGAAACTCAACAGGCTGCCGAGCAGCAGCGCGACGATCGCTGCGGCCCAGCGCCCACCCGGAATGCGGCGCAGCGTCAGAGTCAACAGGAATCCGAGCGGCACGTACGCCAAGACATTGACCACGAGGTCGAAAACCGTCCAGTAGCGCGGCCATGCTGCGTGCAGGAACGCAAACGGCGAGACGCCGCGGTCGCGCCAGTTGGCGAAAGGATATAGGCTGGCGTAGATCACCAGGACCGAATAGGCCAGCGCCAGGTACAGCGGCAGCCGCGAGGCCCGCGGCGGCGCGGGCGGAGCGGGATCCGAACTAATCGACGGTGGCGGGGTGTGCTCCATCAGGTCGCCAGCAAGCGTGACAAAGCGGCAATTCTAGCAGCCTGGCCGACTCGGGCCATGCCGCAGGAACCTTGCCGTGAGCGGCGTCACGTCATCCACCGCCGGCCGGTTGTTCGTTTCCGCGGCGCGAACATCCCAGCGGATGCTGCAGGAACGAAAGGGCGCGCAGTGCCGCGGAAGCGTTCTCGTTTCGACGGCTGGAGATTCTGCCCAAGACGAAGGGCAGGTTCAGGCTGAATGTTCTGCTAGCGATATCCGGGCGTCGAGCGATCGCC
>WBZT01002170.1_pt1 | contig 13821 bp, 9 predicted proteins | sample 5204241 | NCBI WGS metagenome assembly WBZT01 (sample SAMN12344358, study PRJNA552823) | activated sludge metagenome | biome: Activated sludge suspended growth; feature: Nitrification reactor; material: Wastewater; isolation source: activated sludge from nitrification reactor of wastewater treatment... | reverse complement strand
TCCCGACGGCGAGGGCGGCCCGCGCACTTTTCAAGTGAAGATTCCCGCCGGTGTCGCCGAAGGGCAGAAGCTACGCATTTCCGGACGGGGCGAGGCCGGGCAGGGGGGCGGTGCGGCGGGCGATTTGTATCTGCGTGTGCGGTTGGCAAAGCACCCGGATTTTGAGGTCGAGGGGAGCAACTTGATTTACGAAGCCGATCTTGCGCCGTGGGAAGCGGTGCTGGGCGTGAACCTCTCCGTGCCCACGCTCGAAGGTCGCGTAAACATCAAGATTCCTCCGGGCACGCAAAGCGGACAGAAGTTGCGCGTGCGCGAGCGCGGATTGCCAGCGAGGGAAAGTGGGCGGGGCGACCTGATGGTTCTTACGCGCATCGTTGTGCCCACCTCCCTGACGAGTGAGGAACGCAAGCGCTGGGAGCAACTGGCCCACGAGTCCAAATTCCAGCCGCGTGATTGAGGGAAGCTATGACGGACAAACGCAACGTGCTGATCACGGGAGTTACCCGCGGGCTGGGTTGCGCCATGGTACGCGAATTCATCGAGCGCGGGCATACGGTGATGGGTTGTGGTCGCGGGCCGACTGGCATCGCGGCGCTGCAAAAGGAATTCGGTCCGCCTCATTCTTTTGCCGTCGTGGATGTAAGTGTGGACGAAGAAGTGGCGAAATGGGCGCGGCTGCTTTTGCCCGCGCGCGGCGTCCCCGAACTGCTGCTCAACAACGCGGCCGTCGTCAATCGCAACGCAGCGCTGTGGCAAGTTCCGGCGCAGGAATTCTCGGATGTGGTTGACGTGAACCTCAAAGGGGTGGCCAATGTCATCCGCCATTTTGTGCCGGCGATGATTCATAACGGCCGGGGAATCATCGTCAACTTCAGTTCCGGTTGGGGGCGCACGACGGACGCGGAGGTCGCGCCGTATTGCGCGACAAAGTGGGCCATCGAGGGACTGACCCAGGCGCTCGCGCAGGAGTTGCCGCCCGGGCTGGCGGCGGTGCCGCTCAATCCGGGGATTATTGACACCGAGATGCTGCGCAGTTGCTTTGGCGGCTCGGCGGCGAAATTTCCGACGGCGGCGGAGTGGGCGCGCGTGGCCGTACCGTTTCTGTTGAAGTTGGACTCCGGGGATAACGGTAAACAACTCACGGTGCCGATTCGCGGTACGCGCGGCTGAGGTGTGCGATTTCTTGACCCCGCCCCGGGCCGCTCCTAGCCTTGAGTCATGGCGAACACGGGTCCAAAACGCAAAAGCAAGGCGATGATGTTGGGCGTCGGGTTGGATTCCGACGGCCACAAGCGCATCACCAAGGGATCGAATTTTGCGCTGGTGGGCGGCAGCAAGGACACGCACGAGCAGATGACGGAAACCGCTATCAAGATCAACGAGAAGCTCAAGTCGCGTGGCAAGCAACTTCACGAGGTCAGCGGTCAGGAGTTTGATGATATCGCTCATGAGGTTGGTTTGAAGCGCCAGCCACCGAACGAGAACTGATTCGCGGTATCCGGCGGCGGGCGGGGATTATTCCGACAATCGGAGCGGGTTTCTTGACGCTGCGATTCCCACCTGATAGTTTCCGGCTGCTGTTTGGGAGACATGTTATGCTCGTGGAATACCATCCTTACCTCTTCATCCTGCTTTTGGGATTGTCGGCCGTTGGTTTTGCGTTGGTGCCCCTCGGCCTGGCGTGGGTTTGGGCGAGGAAATTTTCACCCAAGAAGGAAAACCAGATCAAGAACGCCACTTACGAGTGCGGGCTGGAATCCAAAGGCGATGCGTGGATACCCTTCAAGTCCGAGTACTATCTTTACGCCATCATCTTCCTGATTTTCGATGTGGAAACCATCTTTCTGCTGCCGTTTGCTGTTTCTTTCGGTGGTTTGGGCGCGGGCGCGTTTCTCTCGTTGATGGTCTTCCTGTTCCTGTTGGTGGCCGGTTTGGTTTGGGCCTGGCTCAAGGGCATTTTGGTTTGGAAGTAACTGGAAGCGATCAAGCATGGACGAAGGACTCAAAAGCGAATTGCAGAAGCAGGGAGTGTTTACGACTTCGCTTCAGGAGGTTTACAACTGGGGCCGGCAGAATTCGATCTGGCCGCTGCAATTCGGTCTGGCGTGCTGCGCGATCGAGATGATCGCCACCACGATGGCGCGCTACGATCTCGCCCGCTTCGGCGCGGAGGTATTCCGCCCGTCGCCGCGGCAGGCGGACTTGATGATCGTGGCCGGCACGGTGACCAAGAAGATGGCGCCTCAAGTGGTGCGCCTCTATAATCAGATGGGCGAGCCCAAATACGTCATCGCCATGGGCGCGTGCGCGATTTCTGGCGGGCCCTTCAAGCAGGGCTACAACGTGCTCAAAGGGATTGACCGTTACATTCCGGTGGACGTGCATATCCCCGGCTGTCCGCCACGTCCCGAAGCGTTGATCCACGCCTTCATGACCCTTCAGCAAAAGATCGCCAACCAGAATCTGACGGGAGCACAACGCCCGCGTCACCTGGATGAGGCGGGTCAAAGCGAGTTTCCGATTCCACAGTTCGGGGAACATGATCTGGAACCGCCGAAGAACCCGGCCTTGTGGCAGGCGCCGGTGCTGGGGCGCGGATGAACGGCATGGAAACCATCGAACAGATCAAGTCGCGGATTACCCACGCATTGTCTGGCGCGCGGGTGGAGATCATTCCCAACGAATCACCTTGCGGGCAGCGCTCGCTGCTGATTGATGCGGAGCACGCGGTACGGATCGCCACGCTGCTGCGTGATGACCAGGAACTGCGATTGGACTACTGCTCCAACGTCGCCGGAGTGGATTGGCCGGAAGCCACGATCAAATCGAAGGTGAAGCGGAGCGTGACGGTTGACGGAGTGACGAAGGAAGTCGAGGAGACCATCGAGACGCTCCGCTCCGGTTGTCTGGAGGCGGTGTATCACCTTTACTCGATGGAGCGAAAGCACGGCCCGGTGATCCTCCGGTTGCGAACCGAGAACCGCGCGGACAAAAACCGGTTGCCTTCCCTGACGCCGGTCTGGCGGGGGTGTGAATTGCAGGAGCGCGAGGTGTTCGACCTGTATGGCATCGTGTTTGATGGCCATCCTGATTTGCGGCGCATTCTGATGTGGGATGGTTTCCTGGACCACCCCATGCGCAAGGATTACGTCGAGCCCGATGATTACGAATACGAGCCTACGCCGCACGATGAGGTCTTGATAAAAGCCCGGCAACACTCCGGAACCGCTCCCCGGTAGGCGGCGGGAGCTCTTCAAATCGGGTAAGGCGGCAGCAACAATTCGGCGGGTTTCTGCCGGAGCGTTTCCACTCCAAACGGCTTGGCCATGAACGCGCACCGGCGATCGCGGCCTAGGATTTCCGCCCTGCTCTCGAGGCCCGCGCCGCTCATCAGCAACACCGGGACTTCCGGTTTGGTGTGGCGAAGTTCCGCTAGGTAGTGGAGCCCGGACCATTATCCACGAACAGGATTCGGTCGGCGTTGGGGGTGGGAGCGGGTGCCGCGACTGACTCGTCGAGCACGATCGGTTCGCTGATCGGAGATGTGATCCCACGACTTCACACCGGGGACGGCGCAATCGGCGCACCGCTTTAGCCAATTTTGGGTTCGACCTTGGGTTGCGCGGGCCGGGCCGGCTTGTTACGCTCCCCGGGCCATGAGTTCCGGGGATACTTTGCTTGCCGCCGAAACGACCGCTGCCGGTCGCGCCGCCAATTATACTGTCACGCCCAAGGACGACGGCGAGTTGCTGGAAGTTGCCATGGGGCCGCACCATCCCTCGACTCACGGTGTCTTCCGCATGGACGTGGTGCTCGACGGCGAGCGCATTGTGAAGTTGAAGCCCGTGTTCGGTTACCTGCATCGCAACCACGAGAAGATTGCCGAAGGCACGACATATCTGGCCTCCATCCCGTACACCGACCGGCTGGATTATTTTTGTTCGTTGACGAATAACTGGGCTTACGTCCTGACGGTGGAAAAACTCGCCGGCCTGCAAGTGCCTGAGCGGGCGGAGTACATCCGGGTCATCACGGCTGAACTCACGCGCCTCCAAAACCACGCGTGCCTCGCGGGGTTTCTCGTGCAGGACATGGGCGCGTCTGGCACGCCGCTGATGTACGCGTTCCGGGAGCGGGAGAAAATCCTGGACCTTTTCGAGTCGCTCACGGGTGCGCGGATGATGTGTAATTACCTGCGCTTCGGGGGTTGCCGCTGCGATCTGCCGCCCGGCTGGTTGGAGCAGGCAAGGCAGTTTACCGCGGAGGCGCCGCGATTTATTGACGAATTCGAGCGGCTGTTGGCAGAGAACGAAATCCTCATGGCGCGTACGCAAAATGTCGGCGTGCTTTCGCCGGAGCTGGCCACTAGCGCCAGCATCACCGGCCCGATGCTCCGCGCCGCGGGAGTCAATTACGACATCCGCAAAGTGGATCGCTATGGCATTTACGACCGCTTCCAGTTCAAGGTTCCGCTCGGTGACCACGGTGACACCTACGACCGTTACATGGTTCGCATTCTGGAAATGCGCGAGTCAGTGAAAATCCTGGAGCAGGCATTGGCGGCCATTCCCGCGGGCCCGATCATGGACCCGAAGGCGAAGCTGCGCGGATTTCGACCGAAGGCGGGGGAAGCCTACGGCCGTATCGAGGCGCCGAAAGGTGAACTCGGCTTTTATCTTATCAGCGACGGTGGGCCGAACCCGTATCGTTATCGGGTGCGTCCGCCGAGTTTCATCAACCTGACCGCGCTCGAAGACCTGTGCCTGGGGCGGTTGATTGCGGATGTCGTCATCATCCTCGGTAGCGTGGACATCGTGCTCGGGGAAGTGGATCGGTGACCGCGCAATTCATGGATTGCACTGGCGCGTGGTTTTCCTTTTCATCCCGGAATGAAACTGTTTCCTGCCACGGTCGGGCTGCTCCCCTGGCTGACTCTTTCCAGTTTTGGGCAGATTCCCGACCACCTCGTCAGCGAAGGCATACCGCCGCTGAGCGCCGAACTGAAGCGCGAAACCGGGCGGTATCTTGAGTTTCGCACGGCGACGTTCGCGGACTGGCATCCGCAGCGGCGCGAGATGCTCATTTTGACCCGCTTTGCGGATGTGCCGCAATTGCATTGGGTAAAAACTCCCGGAGGTGACCGCCGGCAACTCACCTTTCTCCCGGAGCCGGTCGGTGGCGGCAGTGTGGATCCACAGGCCGGGGAATTTCTGGTTTTTCCGCAGGACAACGGTGGTGGTGAATTTTACCAGCTTTACCGCTTCGATTTTGCCGATGGTCGCGCGCACTTGCTGACGGATGGCAAGTCACGCAATACCGGCCTGCGCTGGTCGAAGGGCGGAAAGCTGTTCGCCTACACTTCCACGCGGCGCAACGGACGCGACAACGATCTCTACTTGATGGATCCCCGGCGGCCCGGCAGTGATCGCTTGCTGGCGCAAGTTCAGGGCGGTGGTTGGTCCGTGATGGATTGGTCCTCCGACGATTCAAAACTCCTGGTCGGGGAATACATTTCCATCAACGAAAGCCGGCTGCATCAGTGTGACGCAACCACGGGGAAGCTGGAACTGATCACCCCGGTGACCGGGGATAAAGCCGCCTGGAGCGCGGGCCGATTCTCACGCGACCCGCGGGCGATTTATGTGGTCACCGATAAGGATTCGGAATTTCAGCGCTTGGCCCGGCTGGAACGGGCCACCCAAAAACTGGTCCCCTTGAGCGGCAACCTGCGTGGCGACGTCGAAGACTTCGATGTTTCGCGCGATGAAACCAAGCTGGCCTTCGTGAGTAATGAGTCGGGCGTCGGAAGGCTGCATTTGATCGAACCGCACTCCGGCCGTGAACTCCAGATACCCAAACTGCCGCTGGGCGTGATCAGCGGATTGAAGTGGAACGCGAACAACCGCGATCTCGCGTTCAGTCTCAGTTCCGCCCAATCCCCGAGTGACGCGTATTCCCTGGACGCCAAGGCTGGCCGGCTCGAGCGCTGGACGGAAAGTGAAACTGGCGGGCTGAATCCGCAATCTTTCATCGAGCCGGAACTGGTCCGCATTCCCAGCTTCGATGGATTGGAGATTTCCGGTTTTTTCTATCGCCCGGACGGCAAGAAATTTCCCGGTCCGCGGCCCGTGCTGATCAGCATTCATGGCGGGCCCGAGAGCCAGACGCGCCCTGGTTTCCAGGCGCGCAACAATTATTATCTCAACGAACTCGGGGTGGCGTTGCTCTTTCCCAATGTCCGCGGCTCGGCTGGTCTGGGAAAAACCTACCTCCGACTGGACAACGGCTTTCATCGGGAGGATTCCGTCAAGGATATCGGGGCGTTCCTCGATTGGATCGCGCGCGATGGCCGGTGCGACGCCAAGCGCGTAGCCGTGATGGGCGGAAGCTATGGCGGCTACATGGTGCTGGCGAGCATGACGCATTACAGCGACCGCTTGCGTTGTGGGGTGGACATTGTGGGCATCTCGAACTTCCTGACCTTCCTGAAGAACACGCAGGATTACCGCCGGGATTTGCGGCGCGTGGAGTATGGCGATGAGCGCGACGCCGCGATGGCGGAATTCCTGGGACGGATTTCGCCGGCGAATCAAGCCACCAAAATCACCAAACCGCTCTTCGTCGTGCAGGGCCTGAACGACCCCCGCGTACCGGCCAGCGAATCCGAACAAATGGTGAAGGCCATCCGCGGCACGGGCGGAAAAGTCTGGTACCTGCTGGCCCGGGATGAGGGCCACGGATTCCAGAAGAAGCGGAACACGGATTATCTTTTCACGAGCACGGTGCAGTTTCTGCGCGAGAATCTGTTGGATTAATCCCGCGTCGCCGGGCCGAAATCGGAAGGGATGGTATTTCGATCGAATTCAGCGCTTGCCAAGCGGCGGGCGAATCCGTTGAATGTGCGCCCTTCGACCGGGTGGCTGGATAGCTCAGTCGGTAGAGCAGAGGACTGAAAATCCTTGTGTCGGCGGTTCAATTCCGTCTCCAGCCACCACTTTTCACTCGTGCCTTTGTAACCCGCCGGGACTGATGGCTCATTTCGTTTGGGCGTGACTTTGGCCGGCATTGCGATTTTGGCGGGGCGAACTGCGCATCGTGTTCGGCGCGGCGGGCCGGATTTTGCCCGGCTGCCTCCTCGTGGCGAACCGGCCATGCATTTTTTTCAAAGCACTTTGCAGAACTCGGAACTAAGCAGTCACGATGGGGTGTGTTAGCGTTTGGTGCAACTTAAGCCATGACAACATCGCTCGAAACCCGCCCCAACCGTTGCCGCCCGCACCATAACCCCGCCGCGGCGGCGGGCACCGTTGCCGGTCGGCAACGTGGTGGATTCACCTTGATCGAATTGCTGGTGGTGATCGCCATCATTGCCATCCTGGCGGCGATGTTGTTGCCCGCGTTGGCCAAGGCGAAGGAAAAGGCGCTGCGGACGAACTGCATGAGCAATCTGCGACAGATTGGAATCGGCATCGCGGCCTATGCAACGGACGCAAACGATTTCATGCCAGTTTGCGGCTGGCCGCGTGGGCAGAATCCCTGGCAAACCTACAGTGCTTGTCGGGTGACACCCGGGACAAGCATCTTAACCCGCGGTTACATGAGCATGGGCCTCTTGTTCCGGACCAAGACCTGCGACAATGCCAAGGTGTTTTATTGCGCCAGCAATAAAGGCGTCGGGAACACCTGGATTTACGACTACTACGCTTCCTCCAACAAGTGGCCTTCGACACCCGTTGGCTTGGGGGATGAACAGGTGCGTTCGGGATACAATTATTACCCGCAGTTGAAGGAGGTTGTGCCGCTCGCGGGGGAGTTGTTGCCGAAGCTTGTGTTTACGCCGGTCACGCTCGAAGTCGGCGGTTCGTTCGATATGGTCGTGACGAAAGTCAACCAGGTGGACATCAACAAGAGCGTTTCGACCGATCTGATTCACGACGTAAATTCCTCGCCCCACAAAGCGAATGCCTCGACCGCCGGATTGAACGCGTTGTTTGCCGACGGTCATGTCAACTATCAGACGTCACGCGCAAACCCCAAGGCGTTCGATTCCGCCCTTTGGAACGACGTTGGCAGCAATGAGGGGAACTTCCGCCGGTTGATGAACATGTGGCGACCGTAGCGAAGCCCGCTGGATCACCAGGTGCAATCGTTAGCCAGTTCGGTGACTGACCCGAACGCTTCCAGTTCGGCAATTTTCGCCCCGCCCGCAGGTATACTTGGGCGTCCCGCGTTCACTCGCCGCCGATTCCCCGACCGCAATAGGTGCGCTTTCGCTTGATTCGACAGTGTGGTAACGCAGATGAGGCAACGTTAAGGCCGGGAACTTTCGTCGCTTCGCGCGCCAGCCCGTATGGCAAAAAGGCGCGCCGGTTTTCCCGACGCGCCCTGCAAACTGAAAGATCAAAGACAGCTTACGGTGTGTACGGCGGGGCCACGACCCGGAAGTAGCGCTCTGTGCCCGTCAGCGGGGTGTTGGTGTAAGAAGTCGAACCTCCAGTCGCCACGATCGTCGCGTTGGTCGTCTCCCCGCCGGTGAGCGAATTGCGCGCGAGCACATGATACGTCGCGCCGCTGACCGAAGCCCAAGTCAACTTCAGCGCATTGGGCGACAGGGCTTGGACGGAAGTAATTCCAAACGCCGGCACGCTGACCGCGCCCTGCAACACTTCGACGCGGAAGAACGGGAAGGTGAAACTGTCGGCGCTGGTTTCGAGCGAGTTTGGCCGGATGCCAAGAGCATCGAACCGATGGTAGGCGAAGTTGGTGTCCGTGACGGTGTGCGACCAGTTGTTGCCGCCGCCCGTGATCGTGGTGGTGATGTTCGCGGCATTGACCGCGGTGCGCGCGACGGAGAATTCCAGGGTGTATTCCGTGCCGGCTTGGAATGCGGGCACGTTCGTGGCGACCCCCGGCGAGGGGCCGCTGCCCACTGATTCATAGTCGGAGGTCGTGCCTAGCAAATTGACGTCCGGCAGGAAATTGCGGGCGTAAATCTCGAGGGGCGTCGTGTCGGTGAACGTGGGGCCGAAGTCCATGGCCAGCATGTAGCCACGCACGCCGGTGGCGTTGCCTTGGCTGCCACCGACGTTCGCACCATCCGCGACAATCCGCCGGCCCGCGTCCGAGTAATCGAACAAACCGAGGCGCAGCGTGGCGTTGTTGGTGAAGGAATTGTACGAGTTCGGGGTGAACGGCAGCGTCACTTTCAACGTCCGGCCCACGGCCAGATGGATCGGCGGTGCGTTGGTTTCGGTAAAGTAACCCAGCCAAAGACTGGAAGTTCCGGCCAGTGGCGTTCCCAGCATGTTGCCGCCCTGGCCAAAGGCGGTGAGGTTGTCCGTGGTGGCGGTGTACCATAGGGAATTGGTTTCCGAGAACGGCGGATTGCTGCGGTCATCGAAACCGATCAGGTCCGTGTCGAGGAACGTGTCGTTTACCACCACTCCCACGGCACTGACCACCGGGTTGGTCAGGGTGACAGTGGCGACGGTCGAGGTTGCGGAGGAGCCGTTGCAGGCGACGGTCGCGATTGCGCGATACTGCACGCCGCTTTCGCTCAAGGCGAGATTGGGGGTGGTATAGGTGGCGGCGTTCGCGCCCGTGACATTCTGCCAGTTCAGGCCGGCATCCGGGCTGCGCTGCCATTGGATCGTGGGTGAAGTGCCGGTGGTGAGGATCGTGAACGCCGCGTTCAACTCCGCGCACTGAGTCACGTTCGTCGGCCCCACCGGAATCGCGGCGCTGACGCACTGGCCGAGATACGGAGTGGCCTCGGCCCAGGTGGTGGCCACCCGCAACTCGTCAAGTTCCGCGTTTGCGCCGGAATAGACGACCAACCGGCCGTGGCCGGTGCCGCTGCTGTCTTCAGTGCCGTCGGTGGTTTGCGCACCGATCGAGGCGTCGGAAACGGGGATGTCCACCTCGTTGGTGCCGTAGAAATGGGCGGGCGGATTGATCCAGAGGTCGTAAACGTCATTCTGGGCGCCGGGGATGATGTGCTGGCGGACGACGACGAAGATCGTCTCGCCCGCGCTGATATTGGTGGCCGCGTAGTTTGTCGCGTTACTGGGGGCGCCGGCTTTGGCAAGGCCAAGCTGAATCTGGCCGGCAACGTTCCGGGCCAGCAGATTCCAGTGTTGGGGCACGGTGATGCCGCTGTTGGCGCGGTTGACTTGGAGGATGTATTCGCCATCCGGCGACACATCGGCGGCGTTGCGGAAGCGGTAGAGGAAGGAGTAATAGATGTTCGTGTCGTTCCCCTGCGGAAAAGTAGAATTGGCCACGAATTGGTTGCGCGCACCCAACAGGCTGCCGCTGGCGTTCGTGGGCGTGGCGCTGATGAAGACCCGGCCGCCTTCGGAAGCCACAAGTCCCAGACTTGCGCCGATCAGGCTGCTGCTGCCATTCGTCAGCGTGACCTCCCCGGTCGAAAGGTTCCACCCGTTCAGCGTGCCAAGCGTCGAACTGGCGCCCAGATTGCCAGAATCGTAACCAACGAATTGTTCCGTCCGCAACAGCGTGGCGTCCGCGCTCATGGCGGCCAACAGGGCTAGACCCAGGCCGAAACTGCGCGCGAATCTTCCCGTCCGCGAAATGAACGTTGGCTGGGCCAACAACGGTGTCTCAACTGTTGAGTGAAGTTGCTGTATCATGCTCATAGCTTGCCATTGAACTGATTGCTGGCCGGCGTGCTGGATGCTCGGCGTAGATTGTTATTGGGTAAACAATCCTAGGTTCGTTCACCCGCCCGCGCCAGTGATGTTATTGCAAACCCGATTGAAATATGAGCACTCCTGCCGAAGGCAGAGATCGAAATTGGCGCACTTTTTTCAAACACCTTTGCATAAACTCGGGAGTGTCAGATGCCGGCGCGCTGGTATTTTCACCTAACCAAATTCAGCATCCCCATAGCTTGTCATCATCACATCACCCCACACGACTCATGAAACGACTCACCCTGTCACGTCTCGCCGCGTGCCTTTTGCCGTTTGCGGCGGCCCACGCATTCGCCGACTCGATTCTCTGGTCGGGCGCGGGTTCGGACGCCAACTGGTCCACCGCCGCCAACTGGACTAATGCCACCGCTGGCACGGCCGGCACCGCGCCCGGCCCGGCGGACGCCGCGTCCTTTTTCGACAGCGGCTCGACCACGCCAACGGTGGACGCGCTGTTCGGCGGCACGATTGCGTCCTTGCGCTTCGGCAGCACGAACAATGATTACTCCACGACGATTCCCGGCGGCGTCTCGCTGAATGTCGCGGGAGGGCTGCGGGTGGGCACACCTGGCGATACGACGACGGCGGTGAGCCGCACCGCCAGTTTCACCGGGGCAGGGAGTCTGAACCTCAGCAACGCCACCGCGAGCCTCGTCTTGAACCAAGGCACGGCAACGGGCGTGAACGGCTCGCACGCGATCCTGAATCTCGCCGACCTGGACACGTTCAACGGCGACCTCAACGGCCTGGCCATCGGCTCGGTGCATTACGAGAACACCGTCGCGCAGCGGAACGCCGGCACGCTCTACCTGGCGAAATCGAACCTCGTCGTCTTGCGTTCGTCCTTGCCGCTCTCGACGTATATGACGCTGGCGACGGCCACCAACTCACTGGAGATGGTCCATGTGGGTGCAGGCAACAACGCCGGCATTCGCAGCTACCTTTATCTCGGAGTCACCAACGCGTTCTTCGTGGATAGCATCGGCGTGGCAAAGTCGAAGGCCTCCACCGCCGCCGCGGCCACGATGGCCTTCAACGCGAACTTCCTCGGCTCGTCGCCGGTCGCGTATTTCCGCGGCGCCGGCGGTGACAGCAGCCGCGTGACTTGGTGGGGGGTGGGCGACATGGCGAGCGACGCGTCGTCGGCCCAGGTTTCCATCGGCACAAATGATTTCACCGGGGGCCGCATTGACGCGCTCGTCGAGACGATGAGCCTCGGACGCGATTGCCAGCCGAATCACAGCGCCAGCGGTTCGCAACGCGTCAATACCGGCGTGCTGACGTTCGACAACGGCATCGTGGACGTGAACACCTTGATCGTCGGCAACCAATCCCTCGCGCAGGCGGGCAGCACCAGCGTGACGCCCAACCAGGGTTACGTGAACGTCAACAGCGCGAACGCCACGCTGGTCGTGAACCAGACGCTCAAACTCGCGGACACCAGCGCGCAAAATCACACCGGCGCGCAGCAGACGTTTGGGCGCGTAACCGTCAATGGCGGCACGGTGCGCGCGAATACGGTGACGGTGGGCGGCAGCACGGTGACCAACGCCATCATTGACCTGAGCAACTCCGCCACCTTCATTCTCTCCAACACGCTGGCAACCGCCGCGAAACCGCTGCGCACGTTGGCGGCCAGCGATTCGACGCTCGTGCTGAATCTCACCGGCGCCCCCGCGGCTGGCTACGTGACCAACCTCGTCACCAGCGGCAGCGCGAACACGATCAGTATCGGCAGTTCGGTGATTTTCTCCGCTTACCCGGCGCAAGTCGCGTTGTTCAAGTACACGGTGCTCTCCAACACGACCACCGGCAACGGCACCCACAACTTCGTCCTCGGCACGATTCCCGCAAACATCCCAGGCGCGTATCTCACCAACAACACGTTTAACTCGTCGCTCGATCTCTATCTCCCCACCGATCCACGGCCCGTCGTGACGGATGAGCCGGACCCGTTCAGTGGCCCGCCCGGCTCGCTCGCGACCTTGAGCGTGGCGGCGAATGGTGTCGCTTCATTGTCCTATCAATGGCGCCGCGACGCCACGAACATCAGCAACACCGGCAACTGGTCCGGCACGACCACCGACACGCTTACGATCACCGGCGCGCAGGGCGGCGACAGCGGCGGTTACACCGTATTCATCGAGAATGCCTACGGCTCAACGACCAGCCAGGTCGCGACCGTGACCATCAGCGCGGGTAACGTGGCGCCCAGTCTCACCGGACCGAACGACGCTTCCGTGTTGCAGGGCGAGACGGCGGTGCTGACCGCTTCCGCTTCCGGCGCGCCCGCGCCGGCACTCCAGTGGTTCAAGAACGGCGCGCCGCTCAACGGTGAAACCGGATCGTCGCTTTCCGTCGTCAACGCGCAATATCCCGCCGACGAAGCGGTCTATTCCCTCCGCGCCACCAACGTCGCCGGCGTCGCCTCCAACTACGCCACGCTCACCGTCGTTGTTCCGCCGGGCATTTCCACCCAACCGAACAACGTAACGGCGGCGAACGGTGCGCCCGCGTCGTTCACTGTCGGGGCGACCGGCCATCCCGCGCCCACGTATCAATGGAGCAAGAACAACAACGCAATTCCGAACGCCACGAACGCCACGCTCGCGTTCAGTGCGGTCACCCCCGCCGACGCCGGCAACTACGCCGTGCTCGTCAGCAACGCCGGCGGTTCGACCAACAGCGCGACCGTCGCGCTCACGGTGACCTCGACTTCCCTCACGCACACGAACCTTTCACCCGCCAACGGCGCGGTGAACCTCTGTTACGACACGCTGTTGCGAATCAAGTTTAACGAAGCGCCCGTGCTCGGCGCCGGCCAGATTCGCATCTACGACGCGGCGGATGTGCTGGTGGACACGATTGATCTCGCCGCCAACAACGGCGCGGGCGCGCAGGCCTATGCCATCGGCGGCGCGACTTACAACGCCTATCCGATCCTCATCAGCGGCACGACGGCCACGATCTACCCGCACCTGAACCTGCTCACGAGCAACACGACCTATTACGTGATCGTGGACGCGGGCGTGTTCCGCGACGCCGTGAACGCCAGCCACGCGGGCATCAGCAGTCCGACGGCGTGGCGTTTCACCACCAAGACCGC
>WBZT01002168.1_pt1 | contig 13829 bp, 9 predicted proteins | sample 5204241 | NCBI WGS metagenome assembly WBZT01 (sample SAMN12344358, study PRJNA552823) | activated sludge metagenome | biome: Activated sludge suspended growth; feature: Nitrification reactor; material: Wastewater; isolation source: activated sludge from nitrification reactor of wastewater treatment... | reverse complement strand
GAGGTGGTCGCCGGCGCCGGCGTGCGTGCGCTCGAGCTTGTACGAGAACGTCGCGCCGTTGAGGGTGCCCTTGCCGTAGATCGGGTAGGTCGGGCCGCTCATCCGCTGCCACACCGAGAACACCAGCGCGAGCACGACGGCGAGGATCCAGAGAGTGCGTGAGGACGTCATCGGACCTTCCGGGAGAGGTTCGTCGGGATCGTGATCAGTGCATGAAGGAGCGCGAGAGGCCGTAGATGCCGACGCTCAGCGCTGCCAGCGAGTCGCCGGCGATCAGGCCGCCGCCGACCAGCGACATGGTGCTCATGTCTTCGGGAAGCCCCTCGTGCTCGGGCCTGCGCGGCTGCTTCGACTGGTACGTCTGCAGCAGCGAACTGAACACGCCGCCGAGGCCGAACCATAGCGACGTGCCGAACTCGACGAAGCCGCCGAAGCTCGACGCGTACGGGCTCGGCAGGAACACGCAGTCGAGCACGAGGTCGACGTAATACGCGAAGCCGCCGCGGGCGACCCACGCCTTGTAGCCGGCGTTGTGCTTGATCGCCTTGCGCAGGATCTCGGTCACGAGGCCGATGCCGATGCCGAGCCCGAGCGCGACCATGACGTTGGGGTTCGGGTGCGTGAGGCCGTTCAGCGCGCCGACGAACTTGTAGGTCATCGCCGATTGCCACTTCTCGGCGCCGGGCGTGCCGGGGTTGGCGAACTGGTTCACCGCGAGCACCGGGTACGCGCGCATGAACAGCCGCGCCAGCACGACGCTCATCACCGCGCCCATCGCGATGCCGATCACCTGGTAGCGGAACTGGATCGACCGGTTGGTGCCGAGACGCCAGCCCGTCGAGCGGTCCTGCTGCATGTCGCCGCCGACGCTCGTCGAGATGAGCAGGATCGTCGCGCACAGCAGGCCGGTCACCGGGTCCTTGAGACCGATCGTCGCGAGGATCAGCACGGTCAGCACGAACGCGCTCGAGATCGGGTTCGAGTCCGAGATGCCGAGCGAGATGCCGTTGACCATCAGGAACACGAACGCGAGCGCGATCGCGATGGCGACGAACACGAACGGCAGGTGCAGCACTCCGGCGCCCATCACGAGGATGGCGAGGGCCCAGAACGCGACCCAGCCCACGAGGAAGCGGTTGTCCGTCTTCTTCCAGTCCTCGGCCGGCTCGGCGGTCTTCGACTTGCCGAACGTCGCGATCGCGGTGCCGGCGAGCATCGACATGTCGACGATCGCCGCGCCCATGATCATGCCGAGCGCGCAGATGAAGGCGATCTTGCGGAACGGATCGTGCGGTCCGAGGAACGGCGTCATGGCCCCGGTGGCATCGTGCATGCCGTGCGAGCGCAGCCACGGCGTGAGCCAGAGACCCATCGCGCCGACGACGATCGCCGGGAAGCCGATGCGCGCGCCGACGATCATGCCGGCGCCGAGCGTGGAGGCCGAGAAGTTGGCGAGCGTCGTGCCGACGAACGCGACGCTGGTGTTCGTGCTCGCGGTGACCTTGCCGACCGCGGTGGCGATCGCCGGGATCGAGAGCGAGAGCCCGGTCAGGTAGCCGGCGAGCGAGCCACCACCCAGCTTGGAGATCGACTCGCGCAGCAGCCGCTTGTCGGTCAGCGCGCGGAGGATGTTGGCGACCGCGAAGCCCGAGGGGAAGGTCAGCTGCATGCGGTCGACGAGGATTGGCGTGTACAGCATCCCCACACCGACGCCGAACATGCCGATGCACATGAAGTACACGATCATCTGCCACAGCGGCGGCTCCGGCAGGCCGAGCCAGGTCATCGCCTGGATCAGGACCGCCATGCCGGAAAGCCCGGCGACCGAGGCCGCCATGGTCTGGATGTAGTTCGCCCCGTGCTTGCCTTCGGCGCCGTACCCGTAGGTCACGACGCTGCCGAGGATGCCCGCCAGCACCTGCCCGCCGACGAAGAAGCCGAGCGAGAAGTTCATGTAGGCGGCGGTGATGCCCCCGAGCGGGCCCAGGATGAAGATGGCCACGGCGGCCAGCAGGATGTAGTAGGCCGGCGTGTTCATCGGCGGGAGGATCGAGCGTGGTTTGGTCATGGCGGCGCAGAGTAGCAAAGCGCGCCGACGTGGCGCGAGAACCAACTCGTTGCGCGACGGACCGCTGCCGGGCGGGGTGCCGGGCGCCTGGCCCGGCCGTTTCGCGCCCGCCGGCGACGCGGCGTCCGCGTCGCAGCGCTCGTTTCGGCCCGGGCGGACCTGCCGGGCTGACAGGTCGCCGTCGGCTCCTGACAGGATGACGCACGGTTCCCGGATCGCACCGCGTCGCCGCACGCGCGCACCGTGGTCTCCGCGCTCCGAAGCGCTTGTTTTCCGCGGCGTTGATGCGGCTCACGAGGCGAGCGGAGGCGCGCCACTCGGTGGCACGCATGATGCCCTCTCGTGCGCACGACGCTGTGAGCCTCCACTCCCGCCTGCTGCCCCGATTTCCATCGAGACCCGGCGGGGGTGGGCTCCGCGTATCTCCGGAGGCGATCATGTCCGACAAATCCGCTGGCGCCCGCTCCGTCCGGAGCGAGGTGCGCGAGCTTCGAATCCACGGCCGTGGAGGCCAGGGCGCCGTCATCGCCTCGAAGGTCCTGGCGTCGGCGCTGTTCCGCGAAGGCCGGTCCGTGCAGTCGTTCCCGGCCTTCGGCGTCGAGCGCCGCGGCGCGCCCGTGACCGCGTTCCTGCGCTTCTCGCAGGGGCCGATCCTGCTGCGTTGCGAGATCACGAGCCCGCACGACCTCATCATTCTCGACCCGACGCTGATCAAGGCCATCGACGTGACGCAGGGCCTCAAGCCGGGCGGCTCGATCCTCATCAACTCCGACCGCGGCGCCGAAGCGTACGCGAACCTCTCGGCGCAGTTCCGTGTGTCGCTCGTCGACGCGTCCACGATCGCCCGCACGCACGGCCTCGGCTCCAAGACGCAGCCGATCGTCAACACGGCGATCCTCGGCGCGTTCGCGGCCGACTCCGGCATGGTCGGGCTCGACGCGATCTGCGAGGCGATCGCCGAGGCGATCCCGGGCAAGGCCGATGCGAACATCGCCGCCGCCCGCGAAGCCGCGACGGCGGTCACGCGCCTGCCGGCGCAGGAGGTGGGACATGCCTGACGCCAAGGTCCCCGCGGACATCGTGCACGGCGTGCCGCCGATCGCCGTCAGCACCGGCTCCACGCTCGCGAACCGCACCGGATCGTGGAAGTACATCCAGCCGATCTACCAGGACAAGATCGCGCCCTGCAACGCGGCGTGCCCCGTGGGCATCGACCTCGAGGCGATCTTCAACCTGATGCGGCAGGACAAGGTCGAGGAAGCGCGCGAGATGATGCTGCGCGAGAACCCGATGCCGGCCACGTGCGGCCGCGTCTGCGACCATCCTTGCCAGGGCGCGTGCAGCCGCGCGCGCTTCGACGAAGCGGTCAACATCCACGCGATCGAGCGCATGCTCGGCGACCTCGACGTGGTGACGCGGGCGACGACGCCCGAGCGCACGCGGAAGGAACAGGTCGCGATCGTGGGCTCGGGTCCCGCCGGCCTCGCGTGCGGTTTCCATCTCGCGCGCCTCGGCTACGGCGTGACGATCTTCGAGGCCGATCCGGAGCCGGGCGGCTGGCTGCGCTACGGCGTGCCGGAGTACCGGCTGCCGCGCGCGGTGCTCGTGCGCGAGATCGAGCGCATCCGCGCCGAGGGCGTGAACGTCCAGTGCGGCGTGCGCGTCGGCGTCAACCTGCCGTGGTCGGACCTCGGCCGCTTCGACGCGGTATTCCTCGGCTCGGGCGCGCGCGCACGCGAGACGTTCGAGTGGCAGGAGCAAGGTCTCGCGGACGTGCGTCCCGGTGAGGACTTCCTGCACGAAGTGCGTGCGGGCCAGCGTGGCAACGTCGGCCGCCGCGTCGTCGTGGTGGGCGGCAGCGACACCGCGGTCGACTGCGCGCGCACCGCGCTGCGTCTCGGCAGCGAGCCGGTCGTGCTCTGCTCCGGCGCGCGCGAGGAGATGACCGCCGATCCCGAGGCGGTCGAGGACGCGCTGCGCGAAGGCGTGCGCTTCGAGTTCTTCGCCCGCGTCGTCGGCGTGCAGGTGTCCGAGCACGCGGACGACGAGCAGCCGCTCGAGGCGATCCGCGGCATGTTCGACGACGGCGAGGCCGGCGCCACGAAGACGCGCGTCGTCGGCGTCGCGTGCGTTCGCATGCAGCCGGCGCAGGTCGCCGTGGACGGTTCGCGCCGCACGGTGTCCGTGCCCGGCAGTTCGTTCGTGCTTCCGGCCGACACGGTGCTCACCGCGGTCGGTCCCGAAGTGACGGACGAGGCGCTGCCGGTGGACCTGCATCGCCGCGGCTACGTGCTCAAGATCGACGAGTTCGGTCACTCGAGCCGCGAGGGCTTCTTCGCGGGCGGCGACCTGATCGACGAGCCGCGCACCGTCGCGCACGCGCTGGGCTCGGGCAAGCGCGCGGCGATCGGCATCGACCGGTGGCTGCGCACGAAGGCCGGCGAGACGGTGCCGGCGCTCGACGCGAAGCAGCTGCGCTACGGCGGCACGGGCAACATGAGCATGACGCGCTGGCGCGGCGACGATCCCGTGCATCGTGCGAACGAGCTGAACGAGGTGGTGCCGTTCGACCAGCTGAACATGGCGTACTTCACGCACGTCTCGACGTCGCCGGACCAGTACCGCGCGCCGGGCGAGCGCGGAGGCGACTTCGGCGAGGCGAACCTCGGGCTCACCCGCGAGGCGGCGCTGGCCGAAGCGAAGCGCTGCTTCAACTGCGGCGTGTGCAACGACTGTGAGCTGTGCCTCGTGTACTGCCCGGACGTGGCAATCAAGCGCCACTCGAGCGGCCACGGCTTCTCGCTTTCGTACAAGTACTGCAAGGGCTGCGGCCTGTGCGTCGAGGAATGTCCGCGCGGCGCCATGACCATGACGCGGGAGGGCCTGTGAAGAAGGTCATCGTCGGCAACCACGCCGTCTCGTACGGCGTCATGCTTTCGCGCGCGCAGGTCATCGCGGCCTACCCGATCACGCCGCAGACGCAGGTGGTCGAGGAGCTGTCGGAGATGTGCGCCAACGGCACGCTCAAGGCGCGCTTCATCAAGGTCGAATCCGAGCACTCGGCCATGGCCGCCTGCATGGGCGCGTCCATGACCGGGGCGCGCGCGTTCACGGCCACGTCGTCGCAGGGGCTCGCGCTCATGCACGAGCTGCTGCACTGGACCGGTGGCGGCCGCATGCCCATCGTCATGGCGGAGATCAACCGCGCTCTGGCGCCGGGCTGGAACGTGTGGACGGACCAGAACGACTCGCTCTCACAGCGCGACACGGGCTGGATTCAGCTCTACTGCGAGACGAACCAGGAAGTGCTCGACACGACGATCCAGGCGTTCAAGCTCGCCGAGACCGTCGACATCCCCGTGATGATCGTGCTCGACGCGTTCTTCCTTTCGCACACCTCCGAGCCGGTCGACATCCCGGCGCAGGAGGACGTCGACGCGTTCCTGCCGCCGCGCGTGGCGCGCAACAAGCTCGACACCTCGGATCCCAAGGCCTTCGGCGCGCTCACCACGCCGGCGGTCTACATGGAGATGCGGCTCCGCCAGCAGGAGGCGATGGAGCAGGCGAAGAAGGTGATGGTCGACATCGACGCCGAGTGGGCGAAGAAGTTCGGTCGCTCGTACGGCCCGATCGAGTGCTACCACGCCGACGACGCCGACCTGCTGCTCGTCACGTCGGGCACGGTCACCTCGACCGCGCGCCACGTCGTCAACGAGCTGCGCGAGGAGGGCCAGAAGGTCGGCCTCGTGAAGGTGAAGATGTTCCGCCCGTTCCCGACCGAGGAACTGCGCGCGGCGCTCGGCAAGGCGAAGGACGTCGCCGTGCTCGACCGCAACATCTCGCCGGGCCACAGTGGCATCTTCGCCGAGGAGACGCGCGCCGCGCTGTACGACGTGCCCGCCTCGCGGCGGCCGCGCGTCCACGGCTACATCATCGGTCTCGGCGGTCGCGACGTGACGCCCGCCACGATCACGGACTGCATCAACCGGACCCGGGAAACGGCCGCGAAGCAGGCCGAGCCCGAACGCGAAGACGTCTGGGTGGGGGTGAAGTCATGAGCCAGATTCCGGTGAAGGAGCTGATCCCGCACGAAGAGATGATGGCGTCGGGCCACCTCGCGTGTCCCGGCTGCGGCGGCAGCCTCGCGATGCGGCTGGTGCTGAAGGTGCTCGGGCCCAAGACCATCGTGTCGCTGCCCGCGTGCTGCTGGACCATCGTCGCCGGCCCGTACCCGCAGTCGAGCCTCGGCGTGCCGCTCTTCCACACCGCATTCGAGACGGCGGCCTCCACGGCCTCCGGCATCCGCGCGGCACTGGACATGCAGGGCGACACCGACACGACCGTGGTCGCGTGGGCGGGAGACGGCGGCACGTTCGACATCGGCCTGCAGTCGCTCTCGGGCGCCGCGGAGCGCAACGAGGACATCCTGTACGTCTGCTACGACAACGAGGCGTACATGAACACGGGCATCCAGCGTTCGAGCTCGACGCCGTGGGGCGCGTGGACCACGACGACGCCGGCGGGCACGCCGAAGAGCCACCCGAAGAAGGACATGCTCGCGATCCTCGCTTCGCACGGCGTGCCGTACGCCGCGACCGCGTCGATCGCGTTCCCCGCCGACCTGGTCGAGAAGGTGAAGAAGGCGAAGGCGACGAAGGGCACGCGCTTCCTGCACGTGCTCGCGCCGTGTCCTCCCGGCTGGCGCAGCTCGGACGAAGAGACGATCGATCTCGCGCGGCAGGCGGTGAACACACGCGTGTTCCCGCTCGTCGAAGTGGTCGACGGCCAGCACTGGCGCTTCACGCACGAGCACCCGGGCGACCCGGTCGAGCCCTACGTGCGCCGGCAGGGCCGCTTCAAGCACCTGACCGACGCGCAGATTGCACACATCCAGGATGAGACCAACACGCGCTGGGCGCGGATGGAAAAGCGCGTGAAATACGGCACGTAGTCCTGCTCGTTCGCCGCACCGAAACGACTCGTTTCGCGAACACGCGAAGCCCGGATGCCTTCAGAGCGTCCGGGCTTCGTCCAATTCCGCTCGTTCGCCCCGAAGAAACCCGGCGGGCGGCCGAGACTGGGACGCATCGGATCACCATCACCCGTGCCTGAGCGAACGAGTCGCGTCTCGGGCACGCGCGGCGACGTCGAATCCCCTCGCGCCGAACGCCTGCCGCGTACCGTCGGGGAGTGCGCGCCATGAAGTGGTATCGCGATTTGCCGTTGCGTTCGAAGTTGCAGCTGGGATTCGGGGCCGTGTCGGTGCTGGTCGCCGTGATGGCGGGAATGGGCTTCTTCGCCGTCGGAGCGATCAAGACGCAGGTGGACGGCATGTTCCAACGCCACGCCGTCGGCCTGTCGCACCTGAAGGAAGCGAACATCCAGTCGCTGATGATCGCGCGCGAACTGCGGGACGCGATCCTCGACGACTCGCACGATCGCATCCAGGCGCGCATCGACGCCGTGCAGGCCGAGGATGCGCAGTTCCGCAAGTCGTTCGAGGAGTACCGCTCGCGCGTCAAGCAGCCGAAGAACCAGGAACTCGCCCGGCAGGCGCTCGCGGCTTACGACGAAGCATGGGCGCTGCGCCGACAGGTGATGGACCTCGCGCTGGAGAACCGTGACGCCGAGGCCACGCACTCACTGAACGCCGCCGCGGTCGAGATCGACAAGATGGAAGGGATCTTCCGCAAGCTCGAGCAGGAGAAGATGGACAACATGCTCAAGGGTGCGGCCTCGATCGAGAAGAACAGCCGGGACGCCCGCACGCGGCTCGTGCTCAGCGGCCTGCTGATCGTGGCGCTCTCGATGCTGCTCGGCGTCCTGATTGCGCGGCCGATCTCGCGCACCCTCGCGCACGTGGTCGCGCAGGCGCAGCGCGCCGCCGACGGCGACCTCACGGTGCGCGTCGGTGCCGAGTCGAAGGACGAGCTCGGCCAGATGGGCCTCGCGCTGGACGCGATGATGCAGCGCTTCGAGACGAGCGTCTCCGCCATGCACGAAGCGGCCGAGGGCACCGCGACCGCGGCGCGCGAACTGGCCTCGGGCAGCGAGTCGCTCAGCTCGAGCGCGCAGGAGCAGGCGTCGGCGCTCGAGGAGACGGCGGCGTCGCTCGAGCAGATGACGGCCAGCGTGAAGCAGAACGCTGACAACGCTCGCGACGCGGACCAGCGCGCCGAGCACACGCGCGAAGGCGCCGAGAAGAGCGGCAAGGTCGTCGAGCAGGCGGTCGGGTCCATGGACCTGCTGAGCAAGGCGGCGAACAAGATCTCCGAGATCAGCTCGACGATCGACGAGATCGCGTTCCAGACGAACCTGCTCGCCCTGAACGCCAGCGTCGAGGCGGCGCGCGCCGGCGAGCAGGGCCGCGGCTTCGCGGTCGTCGCGGGCGAGGTGCGCGCGCTGGCGCAGCGTTCGGCCGAGGCTTCGCGCGAGATCAAGACGCTCATCACCGACTCGGTGACGCGCGTCGAGGAGAGCACGGGCCTCGTGAGCAAGGCGGGCGAGACGCTCTTCGCCATCGTGAGCGACGTGCGCGCGGTGGCCGACCTGGTCGGCGGCATCAGCACGTCGTCGCGCGAGCAGTCGGACGGCATCGAACAGGTCAACAAGGCCGTCATCCAGATGGACCGCGTGACGCAGGACTACGCCTCGCGCACCGAGGAGCTCTCGGCGACCGCGCAGACGCTGGCCGAACAGGCCGAGGTGATGCGCCAGCAGGTCGGACGGTTCAAGCTGACCGCGAGTGCCGGGCACGCCGTCCACGCCTGAGCGCGGCACGCGTTGCGCAAGCGAAAGCCCCCGCCGGTTCGCACCGGCGGGGGCTCGCGACTGTTCGGGCGAGCGTTACTTCGCCGGCGTCGCCGCCGCCGCGGTCAGCTCGATGCCGCGCGTCGAGACGACGTAGTTCGGCTTCGGGCACGCGTGGTCCTTCGGCTCCGGCTCTTCGGCGGCCTCGCGCGGCAGGATCATCACGACGCCCTGCACGACGACGTGCTGGCCCTTGCAGTCCTTGGGCAGCAGCACCGACTCGTCGAGGCTCTTGGCCATGAAGCTCGCGCCGGTGGCGTCCTGCACTTCGACCCAGCAGCCGCGGCCCTGGCAGACCTCCTTCACCGTGCCCTCGAGCCGCACGGCCTTGCCCTTGAACTTGGCCGGGTTGGCTGCGAGCTGCGCGATGTTGACCGGCTTCTTGAGCTTCACTTCGGCGCCGAAGCGCTGCGGCGCGGCGGCGTCGCCCGCGAACGCGAGCAGGGGCAGCGCGGCGAGCGCCGCGACGAAGACGAGGGTGCGGAGTCCACGCATGGGTCGGGTCCTTTCCGTTGGGGGCGGAGTGCGTCGGTGAGTGATCGGGTCGTGCGCGGGACGCGGCCGTCGTTGCTATGATGCGCCACCACGCCGAGCTCGCTGCACCAACCTACCCCACGAGGATCGCATGAGCGAGTCCCCTGTGCCGTCGACGACCGCCGCCGAGGCCCGCTGGTTGGCCGAGACTTACCAGCGGAACCGCCCCCAGCTGACCATCCGCGCCGTGCTGGTCGGCATGCTGCTGGGCGCCGTGATGTGCCTGTCGAACCTTTACGTCTTCTTCAAGACCGGCTGGTCGATGGGCGTCACGATTACCGCCGCGATCCTCGCGTTTGCGATCTTCCGGCTGTTCGACGTGCTGCGGATCAACCGCCGCCCGCTCGACGCGCTGGAGAACAACGCGCTCATCACCGTCGCCTCGGGCGCCGGGTTCATGACCGGCGGCGGCAACATGGCCGCCTTCGGCGCGCTGCTCATGGTCACGGCCGTGCGCCCGCCGCAGGTGCCAATGATCTTCTGGTTCGGCGCCATCGCCGCGCTCGGCGTGTTCACCGCGATCCCGATCAAGCGCCAGCTGATCAACGCCGAGGGCCTGGCGTTCCCCACGGGCAAGGCCACCGCCGAGACGCTGCGCGCGATCCATGGCGAGGGCGCCCACGACGGCGTCGCGCACGATCCCAACGAGGGCACGAACCAGGCGCGCGCGCTGGGGCTCGGCGCGCTGTTCGCCGCGGCGCTCGCGTGGCTGCGCGACGTGAAGGCCGAGTTCATGCCGTTCAACATCCCCGCCTCGGTCGGCCTGCCGTTCCAGCTCGCGGGCAAGCCCGCGCTCGAGTGGACGCTGGCCCTGAAGTACGAGGTCGTGCTGCTCGGCGCCGGCGCGCTGATGAGCTTCCGCACCGGCTGGAGCCTGCTGCTGGGCGGCGTGCTCACGTACGGCTTCCTCGCGCCCGCGCTCTTCCAGCGCGAGCTGATCCACGCCGCGAGCTACAAGGCCATCGTCGGCTGGACCGTGTGGCCCGGCGCCGCGATCCTCGTCGCGTCCGGGCTCACCTCGTTCGCGCTCGACTGGAAGAGCGTCGCGCGCTCGTTCGGCGCCATCGCCGCCGTGTTCACGCGCAAGCCCGCCGGCCACGTCGCCGACCCGATGGACGAGGTCGAGTGCCCCGGCTGGTGGTTCCCGGCCGGCTTCATCGTGCTCGGACCGATCGTCGTCGTGCTGATGACGATGCTGTTCCAGATCCCGTGGTGGGCCGGCGTGATCGCCGTGCCGCTCGCCGTCGTGATGGGCTTCATCGCCGCGCGTGTGACCGGCGAGACCGACGTCACGCCCACCAAGGCGCTCGGCCCGGTGACGCAGCTGCTCTACGGCGTCATCACGCCCGGCAACCTCTCCGGCAACATCATGAGCGCGAACGTGACCGGCGGCATCGGACTGCACGCCGCCGACCTGCTCACCACCTTGAAGACGGGCTGGCTGCTGGGCGGCAGCCCGCGCGTGCAGTTCGCCGCGCAGCTCTTCGGCGTGCTCGCCGGCGCCGCCGTCGTGGTGCCCGCGTTCAACATCCTGATTCCCGATCCCACGGTGCTAGGCACCGACGCGTGGCCGGCGCCCAGCTGCCTCGTGTGGGCCGGCGTCTCGAAGGCGTTCGCGGGCGGCATCGGCACGCTCGATCCGCTGGCGCGCCTGTCGATCGGCGTCGGGCTCGCACTCGGCATCGCGCTCGTGCTGCTGGAGCGCTTCGCGCCCAAGCCCCTGCGCGGCTGGGTGCCGAGTCCCGCCGGCCTCGGCATCGCCATGGTCGTGCCCGGCAGCAACGCCATCGCCATGTTCCTCGGCGCGTTCATCGCGCTGATCGTCTCGCGCATCAACGCCACCGTCGGCCGGCGCTACGTGGTGCCCGTCGCGAGCGGCCTGATCGCGGGCGAGAGCCTGATGGGCGTCGCGATCGCCCTGCTGATCGCCACGCACGTGCTGGGCAAGTAGCGGGAGCGAAGGGGTGGCCCACGACGAGTCGAACCCACGCGCGACGAATCCCCCAGAAGTACCGCGCGTGTCGCTGAGGCTCGTCGTGGTGCCCACCGAGCACGGCGGCTGGTCGTTCCTCGCCGAGCCGATCCTGCTCGGGCTGCTGGTGGCGTTCTCGTGGAGCGGCGCGCTGATCGCACTGGGCGCGCTGGCCGGCTTCCTGGCGCGGCAGCCGCTCAAGCTGTTCGCCTCGGACCATCAGCGCGGGAAGATCTATCCGCGCACTCGAGTGGCCGAGCGCGCGTTCGCAGTGCTTGCGCTGGTGGGCACGCTCGCGATGGCCGGCGCCGGGATGCTGGCCGGATGGCGCTGGGCGTGGGCGCTGGCCGCCGCCGTGCCGCTGGCCGCGCTGGCGCTGTGGTTCGACCTCGGCAAGCGCTCACGCGACGCGGGAGCCGAGATCTCCGGCGCGCTGGCGCTGGGCGCCGTGGCCACGGCGATCGCGCTGGCCGGCGGCCTGGGCGCACCGCGCGCGTTCGCCCTCTGGGGCGTGCTGGCCGCGCGGGCGGTGCCCACGATCCTGTACGTGCGCGCCCGGCTGCGGCTGGAGAAGGGGCAGGAGGCCGGTATCACCGGAGCGCTGGCCGCGCACGCGATCGCGATCGGCGGGGTGGCGCTGCTGGTGATGCGGCAACTGTCCCCGGGGACAGTTCTGTTTGCCATGGCGTTACTGCTGGCTCGCGCGGCATGGGGACTGTCGCCCGAGCGGCCGCGGCTCAAGACGTGGCAGCTGGGGGTGGTGGAGATTGCTTGCGGGATCGTGGTGGTGGGCTGCGCGGCGTGGGGGTAGTAGAGATCAGACCTGGTTGTCAGTGCTGATGTACCCCTCAGGTTCTGGGGCGGACTTTTCACATAAAGTCTTGACGTCCTGTGTGGGCGATCGATAGGGTCTTCCCGACCGGGCAGCTAGGCTATGGCACGGGATCCGCCCTCAACGCGAAACCCCCATGCACCGGACCATGGACTACTGGACTGATGGACCTCTCTCGGCCAACGGCCGGGCAGAGGTCGTTTTGTTTGCGCGCGTTCTCGCTTCCGTTACCCGAGCGGGAGCCCCCGAGGCGTGCGCATCTCCGGAAGGAACCAGGTCATGACGACGAACCGAGCGCGTGGGGTGTGGGCCGCACTGCTGGCGCTACTAATCGCGGCGCAGATTCCAGCGACGGCACTGGGAGGGGAGGCGGGAAAGAGCTTCGTGCCGGACCCCGAGCCGATGCCGGCTACCGGGGATCCGGATGCAAGCGGAGGTGGGGTCACCTTTGAACCTCCCGTCGAGTTCCTCTTGTTTCCTCAGCTAGCCATTCCCCCCCAACTCGGTGTTCTTGCGCTGATTGTTCCCATGCCGAGACTGATTCGAGGACGTGCGCCCGCATCGCTTGGCAATCTCAATCGCACAACGCGCGTGTTGGATGGCCGCCGATGACTGACCTACTCGACCAAGCCGCTGCGATCGAGACGCTGCTGGGAGCCCGCCTAGACGAGGCTGGCTGTAGCGCGCTTTCGAGCAGAGCCATCGTGTGCGCTCGCGGGTTGATCAGTCGTGGGGAGTTCGGGGCCGCGCATCGACTTGCAGTCGAAGCAATGCAGCACCTTGGGGCATGCCTCAGGGAATCAGAGCGACTCGCGTTGGGCATAACGACTGTATGGGCGCTTCTGAAGCTTGATCGGGTCGCCGAGGCGAGTGACGAACTGCAGACAACTCGTCAAGCGTGTGCAGCGGTCGAGCCTAAGGAGTCGAGCGACTGGGGAATGCTCCGGGCGTTCGAGGGAAGCTGCTGCTGGCGCCGAGGCGACGCGCAGGGAGCGATCCGGGTGCTTGAGTCACTTAAGGCCGATTTGCTGGGCAAACCGGAGAGCATGGCAACGTGCCTCTGTGAGCTTGAACTCATGTCCGCCTTCGATTTCGCGGGGAGACGGGAAGAAGCGCGCGATGCGGCGGTTGAAGCTTGGGTCCTTGCACGCCGGATTGGTGAGAAGCACTGGGAGTCGTTGGCGCAGTCGTACATTGCGCGATTCGAGCGTCAACGTGGCCGGTGGTCAGCCGCAGCTGAGGCAAACTTGCGAGCCTTGATTGGATTTCGCGAAGATCGGAATGCCTTTCACGTTCGCTACTGCATTCGCATGCAGTCGATCATTGACTGGAAGAGAGGTCGACTGAAGGAGAGCTTGGAATCCGCCGAGGTCGTGTCCGCTGAAACTTCTGCTGCCGGGCTTCATGCTGAGTACTGGGAGGCGACCCTTCTCCGCGGTCTCGCCTGCATCCACCTCGGCCGCTTCGCCGAGGCCGCGAAGACGCTTAACGAAGAGCCTGACTGGCAGATTCCCAGCAAGTTCTCGCGTCGCTCCCTCCTCACGGCCGAGTATCTCGGCGACATCGAGCTTGAGCAGGGAAACGCGAAGGCCGCGCTCGCGCGCTACGAGCCC
>WBZT01002167.1_pt1 | contig 13832 bp, 12 predicted proteins | sample 5204241 | NCBI WGS metagenome assembly WBZT01 (sample SAMN12344358, study PRJNA552823) | activated sludge metagenome | biome: Activated sludge suspended growth; feature: Nitrification reactor; material: Wastewater; isolation source: activated sludge from nitrification reactor of wastewater... | reverse complement strand
GTGCGAGCGACGCTCTACGCCGCCTTGAGCCAGTACCAGCGGCAGCATGGGGCCATCGCGGAACCCATCACCCTGATGGTTGGCCTGCCGTTGGGGGCGTTGGGCGATGAGCAGAAGGCGATTGGGGCGGAGATGCGAGGTTGGCTAGCCGGCGAGCATACCTGGCAGGCCAACGATACTGCTTACCATATCACCATTGCCCAGGTGTTGGTCACCTCCCAGGCGACGGCCGCATTGTACGACTACGTGCTCGACGACGACGGCCGTTTCCTCCCCCGCCGCGCCAGTCATCTGCACGAAGAAGTGGGCGTAGTCTCCGTCGGCTTCAACACATTGGAGCTGATGGTTATCCGGGAGAAACGGCCGTTGACCCGTTTCACCAGCGGCAGCAAACATGGCGTGCGCACTTTGGTGCAGGCGATGGACGGCAGCGGGGCATACTCTCTGGGCGAGTTGGACGAGCGGCTGCGAGCCGGTACGGCCGACGGCGCGGCGCTGGAATTGTGGCTGTCAGGAGTGAGCGGGCAGATTGAGAAGCAATGGGGCGACCGGTGGCGGCAGTTTGCCCAGGTAGTGGTTGTGGGCGGCGGGGCGCTGCTGCTGCGCGGCCAGTTGAGCGGCTACTTCCGCGGTAAGTGTGCCATCCCCGACGAGCCGGTGCTGGCGGTGGCGCGGGGGATGCACAAGCTGCTGCGGCTGCGAGACGGCCGTGTGGGAGGCGGCCAATAATGGGGCGGGGGGATGGGCCGGGACGGCCGCCGTTGGATGTTCCGGCCCGGCTAATCCGCATTACCCTGTCGCTGCGGCCGGGAGAAGATGACGACCTGCTGGCTTTCTTCGACCAGCTGCCGGCAGGTAGTCGGGCGCGGGCAGTGGTGACGGCGCTGCGGCAGGGTGGGGTGGGGGAAACGGCCGTTAGCGAGGCGTTCGATGAAGCTGACCTGCTGGCCGCCCTGGACGACTTGCTCTTTTAGTTCTTTTTTAGACCTATTCTCTGCGCCAGAAAACGGGAAGGCGATTTTCTGGCGCAGGAAACCGGCACATAAGCCGATAAAAGGAGAGAAAACAATGGCAAATCCGGTAGTGAAACTACGACAGACGAACAACAAACAACTGCGGCAGCATCATGCCAGCAGCCGGGCGCGCGAGCCGTTGAAGATAAGCGCGCGGCAGCAGGCGCAGCTGCTGTTGGAGCAAAACCGGTTGAGTGATCGGGACATCAACCTTATTCGCGGTTTCATTGGCGTGGGGTTGTTGACGCGCCACCAGATACAACGGCTTTTCTTCGCCGACAGCGAAAAACGGGCGGCGAACCGACTGGCCAAGCTCTACCACTATCATTTTGTCGAAAGGGGGATGTCATGGATGGAAGGGATGGAGACGATGGGGCTGACGCCCTGCTACGTCTACACCGCCAATCGGGTAGGGCTTGAAGCGTATGCCTTTTGCACCGGAACGCCCTACCGGCAAGTCCCTTTCAGCCCGGAGCGGTATCTGTTGACGCGGCAAAATCATAAGATGCTGCACGATTTGCAGATAAGCGAGATGTTCACCTGCCTGCAGGTTGCGGTGCAGGTAAACGGTTGGGAGATGACCTGGTACAACGAATGGGCGGCGATTTTACGTCAGGACGAGGAAGAGTTGGTGCGGCCGGATGGCGTGGCGATTCTGGAACGAACGGGGGGTGATGAGGAACAGGGATACTTTATTGAGATGGACCGGGGCAACACGGATTGGCAGAAGAAGGTTAGTTTCTATGAACGCGCCTATCAGCGCAGTCCATGGCGGTCATTGTTTCAGGTGCAGCAGTATCCGACAGTGTTATGCGTTGTGCCGTCGGCGCTCATGGCGGAGGTTGTTCAGGTGGTGCGGCAGAAACGGCCGTTAACCCGCTTCTGGTTGAAAACGTGGGAGTCGTTTCTGGCTGAGGGAGTGCTGACCGGCTGGCGGGATCCAATACGCGAGGGTGGGGTAGACTTGTTGACGGGGTAGACAAATGGGGCTTAGGCGCAGGTCAGGCGTAATGTGTAGGCGCAATGGTTAGGCGTAATGTTTGGGGTCATCGCCTAATCCGCCCCTAAGCGGCCCCTACCGGATTTACCAGAGAGAAAGCCGCCCCTAAACCCCGCGAGGGTATTCAGGCAAAAAGGGGTTTCTGGTTGGAGAGAGCATGGGGAGGGGATAAAAGGGGAGGGATGAGTGGGGTGCGAGAGAGGGGAAAAGGGAGGGATGGGCAGGGGCAACGGTAGTTGGGACAGGGCAGATAAGCGTAGCAGGGAGGAGACTCAGTCAGTTTCGACAAAAGCGGGCAAGGGGTTTGGGGAACACCTTAAGAGTAGGTCAGGCGTCATGGCAAGGCTAACTGACTTGAACCGGGCGACAATCAGAATCGTACGGGATTGCCAGAGATCGACAGTGTGGGGTGTTCAGGCAAAATCGCTTCCCGGCGGAGTGGAGAGGGTTGAGAGTAGAAAAAGGTGATAGCGGATAAATTCGTAACTGGAGCAGCCTGTTTCCTATAGCGCCTACAAATACTTTGTGGAGCATGATCCCGAGTCAGTGGCAGATTTGTATCCCCAACAGACTTGAAGTGAGCCAAAATCACACGCATTACGAATCTGCCCCATTTGGGGCTTCATTGAGAAGATATCATTGCATTTTTGCAAATTGAGATCGTCTCTTACCTGCTATCCTCCTTCCATCAAGCTGATCAGGCTTGTTAATCATGACCTTTTTCATACTCCAGGAGGCAGAGGATGCAATTACCCAATCAATCCCGCAGTAAACTATCCTATTACATCACAATTATTTTCGCCTTGCTGCTGACAGCACTTGTAGTTGCCAGTTGTCAAAAACAAAATGAAGAAGCGGTTACCGACAACACGGAAACAACAGGTACATCAACTACTGTTCAGGCCGTTGCCGAAGCCCGTGGCCTTACACCCGATGATATTCTCGCTGCTGTAAAAACCTACACCCCCACCGGCATGAAAGATGAATACATCATGTTTGCTTCCGGCGGACACGCGGGACAGGTCTTTGTCATTGGTTTGCCTTCCATGCGCTTGCTCAAGTCCATCGCGGTTTTCACACCGGAGCCATGGCAGGGCTACGGTTACGGCGCATCCGGAACCATGAATTTGTTTGAAGAAGGCAAGGTAGGCGGTCACGTCGTTACCTGGGGCGACACCCATCACCCGGCGCTGAGTGAAACGGCTGGCGATTACGATGGACAATACCTCTTCATCAACGATAAAGCCAACGCCCGCATCGCTGTTATCGATCTGCGCGACTTTGAAACGAAACAGATTGTCAAAAACCCCATTGCCCTGAACGATCATGGCGGCACAATGGTCACGCCGGACACGGATTGGATCATCGAAGGCGGGCAGTACGCTGCGCCGTTAGGCGCTGAATATAGCTCCCTGGCTAATTACGCCGATGATTATCGCGGGATGGTTACATTTTGGAAGTTTGATCGGGAAACCGGCCGTGTCCTTCCTGACCAATCCTTTGCACTCGAGTTACCCCCCTACTGGCAGGATTTATGTGACGCAGGCAAAAAAGTTAGCGAGGGGTGGGTTTTTTGCAATTCCTTCAACACCGAAATGGCGACCGGCGGCGTCGAAGATGGCAACCCACCGTTTGAATCCGGCGCGTCACAGCGGGATATGGATTACCTGCACATCATCAATCTCGACAAAGCAGTCGAAGTGGCCCAATCCGGCAAAACCATTGACGTGAACGGCTTCTCGGTTGTGCCGCTGGAAACGTCTATTGCTGAAGGGTTGCTATACTTTGCGCCAGAACCGAAAAGTCCGCATGGTGTCGATGTGGCTCCTGGCGGGGAATACATGGTCATCTCCGGTAAACTGGATCCACATGTCACCGTTTACAGTTTTGAAAAAATCCAACAAGCCATCGCCGACAAAAATTACACCCTGGACGCTTATGGCGTACCTGTACTGGATTTCGATGCCGTGTTGGAACAGCAGGTGGAATTGGGCTTAGGTCCGCTGCACACCCAATTCGATAATAAAGGGTATGCCTACACCAGCCTGTTCCTGGATTCGGCCGTGGCTCGCTGGTCTTTGGGCGGCCCTTATTCTGATCTGCACGACGACCCCGATTGGACGTTAATTCAGAAAACGTCGGTTCATTACAACGTTGGTCATATCGCTGCTGCCGAGGGCGATACAGTCAGTCCGGATGGTAATTACCTGGTGTCGTTGAACAAGTGGGCGGTAGATCGTTTCCAAAACGTAGGACCGCTGCTGCCGCAGAATTTTCAACTGCTGGACATTTCTGCGCCCGGCGCGAATATGCCGCTGCTGTACGACATGCCTATGGGCATCGGCGAGCCACATTACGCTCAGATTATTAAAGCTGACAAGCTGGCTCCATGGGAAGTATATCCGGAGATTGGCTGGAATCCGCACACGCAGTCGGTGGACCCAAATGCAGTGCAGTTGGGCGAGGAACGGATCGAGCGAAATGGAACGAATGTAGAAATATGGATGACGGCCGTTCGCAGCCACTTCACCCCTGAACACGTCGAAATCAAGCAGGGCGATCATGTCATCTGGCACATCACCAATGTGGAACGGGCTTACGACGCCACGCATGGCTTCTCCATTCCCATGTATAACATCAACTTGAGCATCGAACCCGGCGAAGCCGTGACCTTCGAGTTCGACGCTACCGATGACGGCGTTTTCTCCTACTACTGCACAGAATTCTGCTCGGCGCTGCATCTGGAAATGACCGGTTATTTGCTGGTCGAGCCGGCTAATTAACCACGGGTTAAAAACGGGCGTGGGGGCGGCAATGGCCGTTCCCACGCCATCGTACACGAAGGAATCTCCATGAGCGCATTAAAAAAGATCGTTGGGCCGCGCGTCCCGGCCGATGCCGGGGCTGAAGATCGCTGGCGCTATTGGCTGCCCACCCTGTTATTGGCTGCCGCCGCCCTACTGCTGCTTGTATCCCTTTTTTTACCCTACTGGAAAATGACTCTGTTGGCCCCGCAGTATCCCAAAGGGCTGTCGGTGCAGGTTTACGCAAATCGGATGACCGGAGACGTGAATGAGATAGACGGGCTGAACCATTACATCGGCATGCGGCCGTTGGGCGAAGCGGCGCAGCTGGAGAGATCGGTGAGTATAGCGGCGATCACCATACTGGCGTTGCTGCTGTTAGCGGCGGTGTTCATTCACAGTCCATGGGCGGCGCTGCTGGCGCTGCCTGCTATTTTGATGCCTTATATTTTTCTAGCTGATATGTATTTCTGGATGCGTCATTTCGGTCTCAACCTGGACCCGCACGCGCCGCTCAGCAGTGCCATCAAACCCTTTGTGCCTCCCATTTGGGGTGAGGGCATGGTAGCCCAGTTTCGTACCATCGCTTCTTTTCAAGTCGGCATTTATTTGGCGTTTGCCGCAGGCTTTTTGACTATCGCCGGACTGTATGCCCAACGACGAGCATTTAAACCGCTGGTGGAGGGACAGCAATGAAGTATATCCGTTGGTTGCTTATAGGATTGCTTGTCGTGGGGCTGTTGGCAACCAGACCGGGTGTTTCGCGAGTCTCGGCGAAAGGCATCCCCGCCGATGATCTGGCCACGGCCGTTGCCCAGGCCGCCCCGAGCGCTACCATCCTCGTTGATGGCGGCGTCTACCACGGAGCGTTGCTCATCGACAAGCCGTTGACGCTCATCGGGCAAAACTGGCCGGTCATTGATGGTGGTGGTGTAGGCACGGTGATCAACATCACCAGCGCCGATACAACTCTGGAAGGATTTGTGATACGGGGTAGCGGCCATTCATTGGACCAGGAAAACTCAGGGCTGGCCGGCGCAGCGCCACGCCTGACTATTCGCGGCAATCGCTTTGAAGACACCTTGTTTGGCATTTACCTGCGCGAAGCACCCAATAGTGTGATTGCCAGCAATCACATCAGCAGCAAACCCTTGGATGTGCCTCGTCGCGGGGACGGCATTCGGGTGTGGGCCAGCCACGACACGCTCATCGAGAAAAACCAGGTTGTCGACGGTCGTGACGTGGTCTTGTGGTATTCGGAGCGGCTGACCGTACGCGAGAACGAAGTGCGCAACGGCCGTTACGGCCTGCACTTCATGTACTGTGACGACGCCCTGATCACCCAAAACCGGCTGTTGGATAACTCCGTGGGCGCTTTTCTGATGTACAGCCGCCGCCTGCACATGATCAACAACACTGTCGCCGGCAATCGCGGCCCCAGCGGTTATGGCATTGGCCTGAAAGACGTGGACGACGCTCTCGTCGCAGACAACCTGTTTCTGAACAACCGTGCGGCCGTTTACCTGGACGGTTCGCCGCGTGAAGTGGACAGCATTGGCCAATTTACGGGCAACGTATTTGCTTACAACGACATCGGCGTAGAGATGCTGCCTGCCGTGCGCCACAACCAGTTTACCGGCAATAGTTTCATCGAGAATCAGGAGCAAGTGGCCATTGCCGGCGGTGGCACACCGGGCAGCAACGAGTGGACGTCAGCCGGTCAGGGCAATTATTGGAGCGATTATGCCGGTTATGATGCCGATGGCGATGGCCTGGGTGACATGAGCTACAAGGCGGAACGGCTGTTTGAAAATTTGATACAACGCGAGCCGAATCTGCGCCTGTTTTTGTATAGTCCGGCGACCAATGCCCTGGATTTTGCTGCCCGGGCATTCCCATTGGTGAAGCCGCAGCCGAAATTGGTGGACGAACGGCCGTTAACCACCCCTCGCATCCCCTCCCAAACACCGCCGCTGCCAATACCGCAAAATCAAGGCTGGGTTGCCCAGACGCTGTTTATCCTGGCGCTGACGTTTACCGTGGTATTGGGGTTGCCCCATTGGCATTGGCGGCGCTACCGTCTGCCTCAGGCTGGTTCCAGATGACGATGATTACAGTGACAAATCTCACCAAGACGTTTGGCGGCTTAACGGCCGTCGATCACCTCTCCTTTACCGTACAGCCGGGCGAGGTGGTTGCCCTTTGGGGAGCCAACGGCGCGGGAAAAACCACCGCCTTGCGTTGCCTGCTGCACCTCCTTCCCTTCGCCGGGGACATCCACATCAATGGGCTGGACGTGCGCCACAAGGGCAAGGAGATCCGGCAGCAGGTGGGTTTTGTGCCACAGACGCTCAACTTCCACGACGACCTGACAACCGCCGAAACGCTCACTTTTTATGCCCGGTTGAAGAAACGGCCGTTCGGCTACGATTTTTCTCCTTTGCTCAATCAGTTGGCGCTGATGTCACACTTGCAAAAACGGGTGGAAACCCTCTCCGGCGGGCTGAAGCAGCGGTTGGCCCTGGCCCTGGCCCTGTTGTCGGACCCCCCAATTTTGCTGCTGGACGAACCAACCGCTAACCTGGACATCCGCGCCCGCGAGGATTTTTTGCTGCTGCTGCACCATTTGAAGCAGCAGGGGAAGACGATGGTTTTTTCTTCGCACCGGCTGGAGGAGGTGACTGCGCTGGCCGATCGGGTCCTGCTGTTGGAAGCTGGCAGGCTAGTCATCGACGCGCCGCCGCGCGAGTTGGAGCGGCAGCTCGGCTGGGAAAGCACCCTTCACATATACCTGCCGCCCCAGACGATTGATCCGGCGCTGGCGACCTTGACTGCTTACGGGCTGCCGGTCAGCCGGAACGGCCGTGGCGTGCGCGTGCAGGTTCAACCCGGCCAAAAAGGAGAAGCTTTGCGCGTGCTGCACGAAGCCGGCATAACCATTGAGGACTTTACTGTTGAATAGTCGGCCTTAATGGCCGACTGACACCATTTGGCAGGGAAACGCCATGATCGATTTCGAGAATATCTTCGCTATCACCCAAAAAGAGCTGCGCGACGCACGGCGCAACCGCTGGTTTTTGTTGTATGCGCTGGCTTTTGCCGGTTTGTCGCTAGCGTTGGCCTGGATGACGTTGTCCGGCGTGGGCAGTGGTGGATTGGCGGGGTACGGCCGTACCAGTGCCAGTCTCATTAATCTCATCCTCCTCATTGTGCCGCTGATGGGTCTAACACTAGGCGCGCTTAGCCTGGCCGGGGAGCGCGAGAAAGGAACGCTGCTTTACCTGATGGCTCAGCCGATTACCCAGATGGAACTGCTGTTGGGCAAATTTATCGGACTGGCACTGGCGTTGATGGCCGCAATTACCATGGGGTTTGGTCTAACGGCCGTCCTCATTGCCTTCAGCGGCGGAGCTGACAGCAGCACCTATCTGACTTTGCTGGTTTTAGCCTGTTTGCTGGCTGTGGCCAGCCTGAGTGTAGGCTATCTCATCTCGGCCACGGTGCAGCGTGGCGCAACGGCCGTGGGGCTGGCCCTGTTTGTCTGGCTCATCCTTGTCTTCTTTGGCGATCTGGGATTGATGGGATCGGCTTTGGTGATGCGGCTTGACGTGGGCCAGCTCTTTTGGCTGGCGCTGCTTAATCCGTTGCAATTGTTCAAAATCGCCGCAATTTTAGATTTGCGCAGCAATTTAGAAGTGCTGGGTCCGGCAGGCGTTTATGCCTACCGTACTTTTGGGACTCGGCTGCTGCCCTTGTTGGTAGGTTTGCTCCTGGCATGGGGTGTGCTGCCATTTGTGACGGCTATACAAATTTTCAAACGCAAGGGGGTGTTATGAGAGTGGGATCATCGCTGCGCCAGATCGGCATGGCTCTGGTTGTCGTTAGCTTGCTATTCCTGGCCGGCTGCCGGTCATCGGTGGATGTGAGCCAACCACCGGACATTGTATATGGGCAGGATCCCTGTGATCGCTGCAAGATGTTGATTAGCGAAGAAAACATGGCCGCCGCCTATTGGACCACCGCCGGCGAGGCGCGCCGCTTTGATGATATTGGCGAGATGTTGGCCTATCAGAAGGAAACGGGTGACGACGTGGCTACCTGGTGGGTCCATGATTTGACCAGTGGAGCCTGGCTAAAGGCCGAAGACGCCCATTTTGTGACAGGGGCCGGCGTAGCCACCCCGATGGGCTTTGGGATTGTGGCCTTCAGCGACGAAAATGTGGCCGAGACGCTGGCTTTGGGAGTGGAAGAGGCCCTGGTTTTAGACTTTTCTGGGTTACGGGCGCAGCCGGTACGCTCGATGATGATGCACGGTGATCTTAATTAAATTTTTGGAGGCAAGAAGCATGAATAAAAAAATGGGCGGTTTGCTGCTCCTGGTATGGCTGGTTGTATTGGTGGGATGTGGCGGGGGCGAAACCGCTGTTTCGTCTGGCAATAATAGTGCGAGCGGCTCAACGGGGGAAACGGCCGTTGTCAGCGCCGGCGATCCGGTCGCCGGTGAAACCAAATTCAACGAAGTATGCATCGCTTGTCATGGACCCGGCGGAGTCGGGATTGAGAACCTCGGCAAACCGTTTCCAACCAGCGAATTTGTGCGCGGATCGAGCGATGAAGAACTGCTAACGTTCGTTCAAAAAGGGCGACCCATGAGCGATCCGGCAAACACGACCGGGGTAGACATGCCACCCAAAGGCGGCAATCCAGCCCTTACCGATGCTCAAATTCTGGATATCGTCGCCTATATTCGGACATTACAGCAGTAGTCGAACCATCTTCCCGGCGTTAAAATTTTTAGAAACGTCGGCCGTTGGCAGGCGTTTGACACCGGGAATCCGTCACAATCAGCTTGTGCTTTCAATGTTATAATGCCGTCAACCATGAACAATACACACCAAGACATTGTCGAGCGTTGTTTTTTACTCCGCGGGCTGGATGCTGACACCGGGCAGGCCATTCTGGATGAAAGCCATATGCGCCGGATTGAGGCCGGTGGTTTCTTTTTTCACCAGGGCGAACCAGCCGAGTGGTTATATATCTTGTACCGTGGTCGGGTAAAACTGGTACAACTAACCCAGGAGGGTGAACAGGTAGTGGTGAATTATTTCGGACCAGGGCAAGGGCTTGGCATAATTGTCGCTCTAAATGGCGCCGATTATCCGTTATCGGCTGAGGCGATTGAAGTGTGTGAAGCTGTAAGCTGGCATCGAGATGAGATGAAACAATTGATGCTGCGTTATCCGCAGTTAGCACTAAATGGCATGAACATGATGAGCAGCCGATTCACGCGTTTGCAGGAACGTTTTCGCGATATTTCCACCAAGCGGGTTGAACAACGAATTGCGCGGGCGCTGCTGCGGTTGGTGCGCCAGTTTGGCAAACGGGTCGCAGATGGAGTGCTTATCGATATTCCGCTGACACGTCAGGATATTGCTGAGATGACCGGCACAAACCTGTATAATGTTAGCCGTATTTTGAGTAAATGGGAACAGGAAGGGTGGATTGTCAGCCATCGAAAACAGGTTATTCTGTGCAAGGCGCATGAATTGGTGGTGCTCGCTGAAGACTTAACGAAGGATCTAATTTTGGGTACGGACGAGGTGTCGGAATAAATGAAAGGCGAAGACTTGGCAAAACTGACGTTACAGGAGTTGTTCGAGCGCTGGCCGGAAACGGCCGTCATCTTCCAGCAACACCAAATGGCCTGCGTGGGTTGTGCGGTTGCACCCTTCTATACCGTCGTTGACGCAGCTCAGGTCTACGGCTTTGCCCCTGACGACTTTATGCATGAATTGCTCCAGGTGATTCGAAACGGAACCTGACAGAACCCCATGAACAAGACCATCACCTAGATCCGCGCCTCAACTGGCAAACAAGATGGGGTGCAATTAACAGCGGAGTTATACGGGACCAGTTTATGAGAGCCAGATTGATTGCCCGGCCAATTCCCCCATACACAATCAACCAGATTCGACACCCGGCCAGATGAAAGGGGGTCTTCATCACCAATAGTCAGTCAGCGAACGCTTTGGCCAGCGCTTGCGCCAGGCTGAGTATCTCGGGTGGTTTGAACAAGATATCCTTTACCCCTTGTCGTTTCAGATCCGTTATATCGCTGTGCATGGCATGGCCGGTTAACAATATCAGGGGAATATGGTTGCCCTGTTGCCGTAGGGCGCGCAGCAGGTCCAGCCCGCCCATGTTCGGCATGATGACATCGCTCAGAATCAGCGCCACCGAATGGCCTGGTTGGTTCAGGGTGTCTAGCGCTTCCTGACCATTGGCGACTGCCTCCACCTGGTAATGTAACGATTGTAAGCTGGTGATCAGAGCAGCGCGCAGGTTGTCGTTGTCTTCGACGATGAGGATGGTTTGTCCACGGCCGTATGGCAGGTCGGCGCTCGGTTCCACGTCTGGCTTTGGCTGCGGTTGTGGCACTACAGCAGGCAGTGCGGGCAGATAAATGTAAAACGTCGTGCCTACATTCACCCGCGTATCTACATCTATCCGTCCCTTGTGCTGCCCAATGATGCCATGAACCTGGGGTAGACCCAGGCCGCTGCCCTGTCCTGTCTCTTTGGTGGTAAAAAACGGTTCAAAAATATGGGGCAGCGCTTCCGGCCGGATGCCTGTGCCATTATCGGCGACGCTCAGACGCACCCAGGGACCGGGGGACATTTCTGGGAGTAAAGGAGACGTCCCCGGCTCTATGGTGATGGCGTCCAGACTAATGCGCAGTTCGCCGCCCTGAGGCAGAAGCGCGTCGCGGGCGTTAAGGGACAGATTGGTGACGGCCTGTTGTATCCGAGTCCTGTCTGCCTGAATAAGATAATGGCCTGGCGAACAATGCCAACTGACCTGGATATTTTCCGGCAAGGTTCGCCGCATAAGGTCAACATGTGAGCCTAACAGGGAGGCCAAATCTACTTGATCAAGTTTAATCATGCTGCGGCGGCCGAAGTCTAGAATTTGCTCGGTTAAATGGGCGGCGTGTTTGACCTGTTGGACAATCGTTGCCAGGCGATCTTTGTCGCGGTCGGAAACCTGGCTGGTCTGGGTGATAAGTTCGGCATACAGTAAGATCACCGCCATGATGTTGTTGAAGTCGTGGGCGATGCCGGCTGCCAGTTGACCAACGGCCGCCAGACGTTCTTGCTGCACCAGGCTATTTTGAGCCTCTCGCAGTTCGGCCAGAGTTTCGGTTAGCAGCTTGTGACTATGGCACAACGCATCTTCGGCCTCCTTGCGTTGGCTGATGTCCAGAGCGGTGAAGGTGGTGCCCTGACTGTGGTCGTGGGCGTCCAGGGGGGTAGAACTAAGGACAACATGCAAGATACGGCCGTCTTTGGCGCGGAAACGAGTTTCTACGGTCCCAATACCGAACTCGCTTATCTGGCGATACTTTTCTTGGCCTACATAGTCGTAATCTTCGTCCGACGGGTAGATCAGCCGCGTACTTTGCCCCAAAAGCTCCTGGCGTGTGTAACCGAGCATCTGGCACAAGGTATCGTTCACTTCCTGGAAGACGCGGTTTATGATCAGCCCAATGCCTACTGGCGCGGCGCGGAAGATGCTGCTAATTTTTCTCTGATTGGCGTGTAAAGCGTCTCCGGCCTCTTTTAAGGCGGTGATGTCGCCGTAGGCGATGACGACGCCATACCCATCCAGAGGCAGCGGGGCTGCCGTGACGTTTATCCAGGTCACGTCGTTTTCGCCCTTGATAATGCCCATGCGCACATTTTCTATTAGCCGGTTTTCTTGTAAGGCGCGCACACCGGCATATTCGTGGACGGGCATTGGCGAGCCGTCTGTTCGGATGATGCGCCACTCTTTGCCGTCAATCTTTCGTTGGACATGCTTTAGCAAAGGAATGCCTAGCAATCTTTCGGCGGCGCTGTTGGTTTCAATGATCTGGCCGTTTTGGCCGGAGATGGTTATGCCCAGCGGGAAGGTGTCGAACAAGACGGCATATTTGGTCAGGGCGATTCGCAGGGCTTCTTCGGTTTGTTTGAGTTCGCTAATATCGCTGATGACCACACGGCTGACAAGCGCAGCTCCGGTTTCAAGTTGGGTGAGGGCGGTTTCCAGGCGCGCCCAGAAGGTGGGAACGCTGTCTGACCTGAGTCGCAGTTCGCACATCTGGGGACCGTTGTGGTTGAAGAGTTCCTGGCAGTGGGTACGGTAGACGTCTGTGTCTTCGGGCGTGATGAATTGGAGCAACGGCCGTCCGCGTAACCTATCCCTACCCACCCCTAGCAATGTACCGGCCGCATGATTAGCCTCCAAGATGATTCCCTGGGAGTTGATCGTCAGGTAGGCTGATGGGGCTAGATCGTAGAGGTGGGCGTAATGGGACTGTTTGGCGGCCAAAGCCTGGTTTTCTAGTTGAAGTTTCTGGTTATGCTGCGTTAATTCGCACTGCTGCTGCAACAAGTTTTGAGCGAGGTGACGCAATGCTTCTGGCGTTAAGTTGTCCAGATTGGGGGGCACGGCGCTTTCACCTTCTGAGCCAGTTGCCGCGGTATGTTGCCTGGGGTCTGTTATATGGCCAGCCATTTTGGAGTCCATTGGCTCCACTCCTTGTATCATCAGTGCGACAAGAGGCTGTCAAGTGATAAGGATTGAAAATTAAATAACATGCAAGAGATTGGACCAATCTCCTGAGGTTGGTCCAATCTAACCGTCTAAATTATTCGATTCTCGTTCCTAAACGTTGTCTGATAATGCGCCTTCAGCGAGGTAGGTGGTAGCCTTATCTCGATAGCGTTGATAACTAGATTGTATAAGAGGAAGGGAACAGCCGTCAATGGACCGCGAGTAACAAAGGAATATAGCGTTATGTGAAAAAGCCCCGAAAATCTCTCGCATGCACTCGATAGCCTGCACCATATGGCGGGTTTGTTACCCAAAGGCCGAATCAATCGTTGGTTCAGGAGACCATTTCAAACCGTGTGCTGGCTGCTAACCATTTCTGGTTCTCTCATACCGCTAGCGGCATCTCAGCTGTATTTTGGA
>WBZT01002166.1_pt1 | contig 13834 bp, 10 predicted proteins | sample 5204241 | NCBI WGS metagenome assembly WBZT01 (sample SAMN12344358, study PRJNA552823) | activated sludge metagenome | biome: Activated sludge suspended growth; feature: Nitrification reactor; material: Wastewater; isolation source: activated sludge from nitrification reactor of wastewater... | reverse complement strand
GCGGTGCTCAGGACGACAAGTCCAGACGTGCGCGGAACCGTCGGCGGAACCGTGGGTGGAGCCGTGAGTGGAGCCGTGGGTAGAGCCAGGCGGGACAAAGAGGGAGGATGACGCAGGACGGAGGGAGTGATGTGGCCGGGTGGAGTTTCTGGATCGACCGGGGTGGGACCTTCACAGACTTGGTGGCGCGCCGCCCCGATGGATCGTTGACGTCGCACAAACTGCTCTCCTCGGATCCGGATCGGTACTCAGATGCACCCATCGAAGGTATTCGTCGCCTTCTTTCCGAGACCGGCGACGACCTCGACGGCGCCCAGATCGTCACGGTCAGGATGGGGACCACCGTCGCCACCAACGCCCTGCTGGAGCGCAGGGGCGAGCCGACGGCCCTGCTGATCACCAGAGGATTCGCAGACGCTCTGAGGGTGGGGAATCAAGAGCGGCCGAGCATCTTCGCCCGACACATCGTCCTGCCCGACATGTTGTACTGCCGCGTCGTCGAGGTCGATGAACGAATCACCGCTCAGGGTCAGGTACGCCGACCGCTGGACGAAACCGCATTGAGGCGCAGCCTGCAGGTGTTGATCGACGAGGGGATCAGATCCGTCGCAATCGTCTTTCTGCACGGCTATCGATGGACGCGCCACGAGCAGAAGGCAGCAGCGATAGCGAGGCAGATGGGGATGCCCCAAGTGTCGACGTCCAGCGAGGTCAGCCCGCTCCAGAAACTCATCCCCCGAGGGGACACCACCGTGGTCGATGCTTACCTGTCGCCGGTTCTGCGCAGGTATGTCAAGCAGGTCGCGGACGCCCTGCCCGGCGTCTCGCTGTACTTCATGCAGTCGAACGGTGGGCTGGCGCAGGCCGCCGGTTTCCGGGGCAAGAACGCGGTGTTGTCCGGCCCGGCCGGCGGGATCGTCGGTATGGCGCAGACCTCGTTGGCCATCGGGTTCGACAGGGTCGTCGGTTTCGACATGGGCGGAACCTCGACGGATGTGAGCCACTTCGCCGGTGAGTACGAGCGCACCTTCGACAGCCGAGTCGCCGGTGTGCGCCTGCGGGCTCCCATGCTGGACATTCACACCGTCGCCGCCGGTGGGGGATCGATACTGTCGTTCGACGGCAGTCGGTTCCGGGTCGGGCCCGAGTCCGCCGGCGCCGACCCCGGACCTGCGTGCTATCGACGTGGAGGCCCACTCACCATCACGGATGCCAACGTCATGCTGGGACGAGTCCGCCCTGATCACTTCCCGGCGGTGTTCGGACCGGGCGCCGATCAACAGTTGGATGCTGCTGTCGTCGAGCGGATGTTCACTGACCTGGCCCAGCATGTCAGCGACACGACCGGTCAGGTCCGCAGCGCCCACGACGTCGCCCTTGGGTTCATCGACGTGGCCGTGGCGACCATGGCCGATGCCATCAAACGGATCTCGGTGCGCAAGGGTCATGACCTGCTCGATCATGCTCTGACGTCGTTCGGTGGAGCAGGCGGACAACACGCGTGCGCCGTCGCTGAGGCGCTCGGTGTCACGACGGTCATCGTTCCTCCTCGCGCGGGTGTGCTGTCCGCGGTGGGGATGGGTCTGGCCGATGTGAAGGGAATGCGGGAACGAACGGTGGGGCAACCCCTGGAAGAACTGACTCCCGATCACTTGGCCGCGATCGCTGAGGAACTCGCCGTCGAAACGCTCGACGAGATGGCCCCCGCAGAGGACACGGCGCAGACCATCAGACGTGTCTACGTGCGCTACCAGGGAACCGACACGTGGACTGCCGTCCTGTTGGCCGGGCACGCTGAGATGACCGCGCAGTTCCGGGAGGTGCATCGCCGGATCTTCGGGTTCGACCTCGACAGGCCAGTGGTCGCCGAGGCGGTCTCCGTCGAGGTCACGGTCCCTACTGAACAGTTCGCCGTGCAGGAACACCCCGACGGCACAACCCGGGACAGTGGCTCCGGGCCGGACAGTGGCTCCGGGCTGGACAGAGGCTCCGGGCCGGACAGAGGCTCGGTGCGGGACCGAGCAGTGACCACCGGCGAGGTCTGGTTCCCCGACGGTCCCCATGAGGTGCCCATCTGGCGGCGCACGGACATCGGGATCGAGAGCACGGTGGCCGGTCCGGCGCTGGTGGTCGAGCCCGATGGAACGACCGTCATACCTGCCGGATGGTCGCTGCAGCGAGTGCCCGCGGGACACCTGCTGATCTCACGCGATCAACGACGCCTCCCTGACGCCACCTCGACCGGTATCGATACAGAGCAAGCGCCGGATCCGGTACTGCTGGAGATCTTCAACAACTTGTTCATGTCGATTGCGGACCAGATGGGAAGCCGGCTGGCGGCCACGGCGCAGTCGGTCAACATCAAGGAGCGGCTCGACTTCTCGTGTGCACTGTTCGACGCGACCGGGGCGTTGATCGCGAACGCTCCCCACATGCCGGTTCATCTGGGTTCCATGGGGCGGACGGTGCGCGAGGTCATCGAACGCAACGCCGGACTCATGGTCCCGGGCGACGTCTACGCCATCAACGACCCGTATCACGGTGGCACCCATCTGCCTGACATCACCGTGGTCAGCCCGGTGTTCCCCCAGCAGTTGGGGCTGCCGGCAGACACCACCCCGTCGTTCTTCGTCGCCTCCCGCGGACACCACGCCGAACTGGGTGGGATCACCCCCGGATCCATGCCCGCGTTCAGTACCACGCTGACCGACGAAGGAGTCCTGTTCGACAACTTCCTGCTCGTTCGTGACGGTCGGCTGCGCGAGGAGGAGTTGTACGCGTTACTGCGCCGGGGGCCCTATCCATCGCGGGACCCGGACACGAACATCGCGGACCTGCGGGCGCAAGCGGCGGCGAACGCCAAGGGAATCGACGAACTTGCCCGGATGGTCGCGCACTTCGGGGCCGACGTCGTCGATGCCTACATGAGTCATGTCCAGGACAACGCTGCGGATGCGATCCGGCGCGTCCTCGACGAAGTGTCGGACGGCACCTATCGGTACGAGATGGACTCCGGTGCCGTCATCCAAGTCTGCATCACCGTCGATCGGGTGCGACGGCGAGCGGTGATCGACTTCTCGGGATCCACCCAGCAACTGCACACCAACTTCAATGCTCCGACGTCGGTGGTGACGGCCGCGGTCCTGTATGTGATGCGCACGTTGGTCGAGGACGACATCCCGCTGAACGATGGTTGTCTGCGCCCCATCGACATCGTGGTGCCGACGCCGTCGATGCTCGCCCCCGAGCCACCCGCGGCCGTCGTTGCGGGGAACGTCGAGACCTCGCAGGCGATCACCGGTGCCCTGTACGGGGCTCTCGGGGTGCAGGCAGAGGGCTCCGGCACGATGAACAACCTGGTCTTCGGCAATGAGGACGTGCAGTACTACGAGACGATCGGATCGGGGTCGGGTGCTGGCGACGGATTCCCGGGTACTGACGCGGTGCAGACCCACATGACGAACTCGCGGCTCACGGATCCCGAGGTGCTGGAAGCGCGCCTGCCGGTGTGGGTGGAGGACTTCACGATCCGGCGGGGCAGTGGCGGAGTCGGACGTTGGCCCGGAGGAGATGGGCTGGTGCGGAGACTGCGTTTCCGGGAGCCGGTCACCGTCTCGGTGTTGTCCGGGCATCGCCGGATTCCGCCCTACGGGATGGACGGCGGGTCACCGGGGGCGCTGGGTCGAAACATCGTGGAGTACGTCGGAGGCGCCACTGTCGAACTGCCCGGCTGCGATTCGGTGGCGCTGGGCGTGGGGGACGCGATCGTCGTGGAGACTCCCGGCGGCGGGGGATTCGGGGAGCCGGACTGAGTGGCAGTCGAGGGGGGGCGTGCGGCAGCGCTGGGCGCACTGAGTCCAGTGGCGCTGGGTGGGGTGAGTGACGGGACTTGAACCCGCGACATCCTGGACCACAACCAGGTGCTCTACCGGCTGAGCTACACCCACCATCGCCGGGCCTGAGCCGCGGCGCCCCAAGTGTAACCGCCGCCGTTGCGGAGGTGGGTGATCGGGAGTAGGCCGGTCAGGAGGAAGGTTCGGCGCGGGGCACCGGCGCGATCGCCGCCTCGCGGTAGTAGCGCAGCTCAGCGATCGAATCGAGGATGTCACCCATTGCGCGGTGGTTTCCGGTCTTCTGTGGTGACGCGTAGTACACCGGCGGGTACCACCGTTTGAGCAGTTCCTTGATGCTCGAGACGTCGATGACCCGATAGTGCAAATGGGCGTCGAGTTCGGGCAGGTCGCGGGCGAGGAAGCCCCGATCCACGTAAATGGTGGATCCACCGAGGGGTGCCTTGCGTGCTTCGGGCACGTGGCTGCGTACGTAGTCGAAGACCATTCGACCGGCCTCGGCCAGCGTCACCCCAGTGGGGATCTCGTCCGTGAGTCCCGACTCCTCGTGCATCTGCACCACCACCGGATCCATGGCCGCCCAGGGCTCGTCGGGAGGCTTGATCACGACACTGACGCCCGCGTCGACAGGGGTCAGGTCCCCTTCGGTGACGACACACGCGATCTCGACCAAGGCATCACTGGTCAGATCGAGACCGGTCATCTCGCAGTCGATCCAGACGATGCGTTGGCCGGGGTCGGGTGGCCGCGTCGCTGCCGCAGTGTGCTCGGTCATGCAGCACACCCTATCCGGGTCGGCCTTCCGCGATCCGCGTCGGCACTCTCGTGAACCGTGTCGGCACTCTCGTGAACCGTGCTGGTCATTCCAAATCCGTGTCAGACCAGCGCTGACCCGGCTCCAGCCCGGTGGCACCGGTCCCGGCGGAGTGAGTCCCACCGGTGGCGCGTCAGGGCAGGACGTCGGGCGACCGTAGGGAGGGAGGGGCGGTCGAGCCGGGCGTTCGTGCGAACGTCTTCTGGTGACATCTCGTGGGGACGTACTCTCGAGGGCGTACTCTCGGGGGCAGATCCAGTGCGCACGACGGAGGAGCGGTCATGTCAGTGATGGGTGATCCCAGCATGAACACCAATATGCATCGGGCTTTCCAGCGCGAGATTCCGCGGCTGCAACGAGGTCTGCAGCGCGCCAATCTGGCTGACGCGAGGCAACGGGAGGGCCTGGCAGCCCGCTACAAGTTCTTCTCCGACACCCTGCACCATCATCACGAGGGCGAAGACATCTACCTCTTCGCAACTATCCGCGGCGATGCCAACGCCGACGAGGTCGCCGTATTGGATGCGATGGAGGCGGAACACACCGCCCTGGTCACAGTCCTGGGCCGACTTGATCGTGAGTTCGCGAACCTGTCCGCCGACTCCGACAAGACATCGATCTCGGCAGACCTGGATGAACTACTACGGGAACTCAGCGCCCACGGAGATCACGAGGAGCGCGAAGGCGTGCCGATCATCCAGAAGTACTTGACCGAGTCCAACTACAAGGACTTCCTGAAGTTCAATCGTTCAGCCCCCACCGCATCACTGGTCTTCCCTTGGATGTGCGACGGCGCTGACGAGAAGATCACCGCGCAAACGTGGGGAGTCATCCCCGCACCGGTTCGGTTGTTCCTCAAGCCGACGATGACTCGCAAGTACAACAAGTTCACGACCCAGTGCGGGGTCTGACTCCCCCCGCTACAGGTTCAAGTCGGCGCCGACGTGGCTGATGCTCCGACGGCGTAATCGACCGTTTCTTACGCTTCAGCCTTCACCTTCAGTGGACGATCGCCACCGGGCACTTGGCGTGATGCATGACGCCGTGTCCCACCGAGCCCAGCAGCAGGCCCACGAACCCACCACGACCACGTGAACCGACGACCAACAGCGCGGTGTGGTCCGACAACTCGGTGAGCACATGCACCGGAGCGCCACGCTGCACGTCCTGGATCACCTTCACGTCCGGGTAGCGCTCGGAGTGCCCTGCCAGCACTTCAGCGGTTGTACGCATCTCATTGCCCTTGATGTCCGCGAGGAGTTCAGGCGGTGAGAATGTCGGGACTCCCGTGATCGCACCGATCGGTGGAACCTCCCAGGTGTGGACCACACGCAGAACATTGCCGCGCCGGCTCGCGTAGTCGTATGCGAAGTCCAGAGCCTTCAGTGCATGCTGCGAACCATCGACCCCGACGACCACTTCCTTGGCCTTAGGGTCGGCGCGGTGCCGCACCACGACCGCCGGGCAAGCGGCGTGGGTCGAAACCTGGCGAGAGACGCTGCCCACGAGTAGCGCATTGAATCCGCTCCGACCGTGGGATCCGAGGACCAGCATGGTGGCCTCGTGGGATTGTTCGACCAGGCTGGCGGCAGGCGGCCCCGCCAACACGACACCCTGGATACGCAGATCCGGATTGAGGGCCTGAGCGGCAGTCATGGCCTTCTCCAGGGTGTCGTCCGCGTCGATGCGCAGACCATCCATGAGTCGGGCTTCGTACGACCCGCCCGCGCCGGTTCCGAAGGCGACAGGCGGCAGACTCCAGGTGACCACGATCTTCAGAGGCAGGCCTCGATCGGCAGCAGCAACTACTGCCCATTCAAGGGCCAATTCAGACGCGGGCGAACCGTCGTATCCGAGGACGATGGGTTCAGACATGGCGCACCTCCCAGGTGTGGTCTTCTCCTCCAGGCTAGATTCCTCCTCTCTGTGTCATCGGCAGTCGAGGGTCGGTAGTTGGGGCGCAAAGGTCCCGATCCGATGGGACTTTCGGCAGGGTCCGAGTCCCCCTCGAGCGCCCGGCCTCGGTGCCCGTGTCGTCTCGTGGTATGTCCTCGTCGTCTCGTGGTCGGTCTTCGTCTCCCTGATGGTTCGGTCCTCGACTTCGTTGGTGGTCGGTCCTCATCTTCATGTTCATGTTCATGTGGTCAGTAGGGTGGGCTGCGGGAAGGGAGCGGTCATGTGTGACACGTTCGTCGCCCTCGGCGATTCGACGGCCGACGGTTCGGTGGTGTTCGGCAAGAACAGCGATCGGGAACCGAACGAGGCCCATGAGGTGACCATGGTGTCCGCGGGTGAACATCCTGACGGGTCACGGGTGCGATGCACTCACATCTCGGTGCCTCAAGTGCGCCGGACTCATCGGGTCCTGCTCGCCAAGCCGTACTGGATCTGGGGTGCGGAGATGGGCGTCAACGAACGCGGCGTTGTTATCGGCAATGAAGCCCTGTTCAACCGCGGGACCCGCGAGGATTCCCCAGGCCTGATCGGAATGGATCTGCTGCGACTCGGGCTGGAACGAGCCGACACCGCAGCTGAGGCGGTGGCTGTGATCAGCGAACTGCTGCAACGTCATGGTCAGTCCGGGCAAGCCGGGCACACCCACGACTTCCAGTACGACAACAGCTTCATCGCGACCGATCGCACGGAAGCGTGGATCCTTGAAACCATGGGCCGGGATTGGGTGGCTCGCCGCGTCACCGATCGGGCGTCCATCTCCAACGGGCTCACCACGCGCACCACGTGGGACTTGGCGTCGGTGGGCATCAGCGACGGCACTGATGTGGCCAGGCAGTTCGCCGAGCCGGTCTACACCCGATTCGCCGACGCCACGGGACGCCAGTGCCGCACCACCGATGCCCTCGACGAGCGCCGGGGTTCCCTGACCGTCGCCGATGCCATGGATCTGCTGCGCCACCATGACAGCACCGACGCCGCCTGGAGCCCCTCCCGTGCGCTGATCGGCCAGGACGTGTGTATGCATGCCGGTTTCGGACCGGTGCGCTCCAGCCAGACCACCGGCTCGCTCGTGGCCCGACTCGGTGACGATGGCGTGACTGTCTGGGTCACCGGTGCCTCAGCGCCCTGCACGGCCACGTTCACCCCAGTGTGGGTGGACATCGATCCGCCGGATTTCGGGCCACGGCCCCGCGGCTACTTCGACCCGGACACCAAGTGGTGGCGCCATGAGTTGCTCCATCGGGCCACTCTGCGCGACTACCCCCACCGGATTCGGGTGTACGGCGCAGATCGGGATGCCCTGCAAGAGGATTTGCTCAACACGGTGCCCGCGGCGAATGCCCCCGCCGCAGAGCGGGCGGCGTTCAGTTCAGTTGCGCTCGAGCGAGTAGAACGTGCCGAGTCCGAGTGGCTGAACGCCGTGTCGCGAACTCCCGTGGACGTGCCGTTGACCGATCGCCTCAGAACCGCCCCTTATCGCCGGGCCTGGGATTCGTTCGACCGACAGGCCCGTATGCCAGAGGAGAATTGATGCGCGCTGTCATCGCCACACCCACGACGCCTCGATACCTGTGGACGGCGGCGGCGGGCCGGGTCCGGGGCGGCGCCGGCTGGGGACCCGGCGGCATCCTGCAGTTGGCCGACGACCTGCCGGCACCCTCCCTGCCCGCGGGCCCCGGCTGGGTGCGTCTGAAACCGGAACTGTCGGGGATCTGCGGCAGCGATCTGGGCCTGGCTCATGCCCGGATCTCTTTCGTCCTCAGTGCCATCTATCGATCCGATCGCATGATTCCCGGACATGAGAGCGTCGCCGTGGTCACCGAGACCGGACCACGCTCCCGGCTGCGGGTGGGCGATCGGGTGGTGGTCGACCCTCTCATGCCGTGTGCGGTCAAAGGATTCGATCCCGTCTGTGCGACGTGTGCTGCCGGTCAGCCTCACCTGTGCGAACGGTTCGATGAGGCTGGTCCCGTCGTTCCCTGTGTGGCGCCGGCCATTGGATTCACCGATGTCGTCGGAGGTGGGTGGGGGCAGGAGATGGTCGCTCACGACTCTCACTGCTACGAGGTGGGGCAGTTGCCGTCCCGCCGGGCCGTGCTCGCCGAACCGGCATCGATCGGGCTGCATGCGGCGTTGCGTTGGCGCCGCACGGGAGATCGGGTCGTCGTTATTGGCCCCGGGACCATCGGTCTCTTGGTCACCGCCGCCTTGCGCATGTTGCACCCCGACCTCGACATCGCGGTCGTCAGTCCGGGGGAGTTCGGGGCGGCGAAAGCCATGGCTGCGGGCGCCGACCGCACATTGCCGGCCGGTGCGGCGGCGGTGCAGCAGTTGGCAGACAGTGACGGAGGCCGGGTGCTGCGGCCCCGCATGACCCGAATACCTGTGCTGGAACACGGTGTCGACGCGGTGTTCGACTGTGTCGGCCACTCGGACACCATCGACTTGGGTCTGCACATCCTGCGGCCGCGCGGGACGCTGATCTTGGTGGGCGCCGCCGGTCGCCAGAACGCTGACTGGTCGCTGGTGTGGCACCGCGAGTTGCAGGTCGTGGGCACCGTGTTCTACGGACCAGAACCCGATTTGGGGCGCAGCACCTTCGCGCAGGTCCGCGAGTGGCTGTCCGATCCCGGATATCGCGTGGACGGCCTGGTCACGCACATCGCGGACTTGGATGACTGGACGCAGGCGTTGACGACCGCGAGTTCGGGGCCCGCGGCGGGCGCAGTCAAGGTGACGTTGCGACCGAACCCGGACCTTCCTCTGGTCGAGTAAGAGAAGCGCCGGACCTGACGCTGACACTGGGATCGCCCGTCAGCCACCATCGCCAGGGGCGATCGGTGTCTCGGCTGATCCCGATGCGGCGCCCGTACGAGATCGGGCCGACAGGCGCGGTCGTCTCCTGCAGTTGCAGCAGTCCCGTACCGTCCAGTGGCGTGCCGCTGGCGGCCAGTGAGACCCCGGTGACTTGACCGAGTCGCCCTGGCCCGCTCGCCAGCCGGTGATCGGGTCCGGCCGCAGCCCCGCGCCGGTGTCGGGCGAGATCGACGTTGCCACTGACCTGCGCGGCGCGTAGCAGGACCCCACCCGCAGCGCCTGATTCATGCGCGACGATGTTCAGGCAGCGATGTACCCCATAGCTGAGGTAGACGTACAGGTGTCCGGGCGGCCCGAACATGGCGGCGTTGCGTCGGGTCCGACCCCGCCCCGCGTGGGATGCGTCGTCTTGGCCAGGTCCGGCGTACGCCTCGACCTCGACGATGCGCAGGCTGATTCCGTCGTGGGTGGTCACCCAGTGGCCGAGCAGTCGAGGTGCAGCGACCTCGGGTCGTTCGTGCAGGAACCCGAACATGATCGAACTGACTGGCGCGTCTGTGCCCGGGAGCGTAGCGACGTCCGACGCGCCCGGTCAGGACGCGGAAGGCGCGGGAGCTGAGGGGGCTGGAGCGGTGGGGACCTGCGGCGCAGCACTTTGCAGCGTCGTGATGTCCACGACCTCGGCCTCCGGCGGAGGTGTGATGGTCACCGGGGCGTTCCAGTCGCTGAGGGTCATCGAACCCTTCGTGCCTTCGGGGGCCTCGATCAGCAGCGGGTAGGGCTCACCGACAGTGGCGATCCACAGAGTCGCCTGCTTGCTGGTGAGGCCGATCGCGGGTACGCCGTTGATGTCCTTGGTGTCGCCCTTCTTCATGTCGGAAGGCGCATTCAGCGTCGAGGCCGCGAAATCCTTGACCGACCCAAGACCGGCGAACGTCTGCGCGGCAGGATTGTCCTTGGGCACTGACAGCCACTTACCGGCAACGTCGGCTTCATTGGCGCCCAGGCTCTCGGCGAACCCGCCTCCCTTCACGTAGTAGGCGGTGGGCGTGGCCACCACCTGGACCGGCTCGCCCCCGGGCTGACCGAGTGTGCCCTGCGAGCCTTCGCTGCTGATGGTGAGGTCAGTCAGAATCTCTTGGCCCTGGGCCTCGGTCACGAGTTTCACCTTGACGCTGGTGGCCGATTCCGCAGCGGTCTTGGCCTGCGCGAGGATCTCGTCGGGTTTGAGGTCCTGAATCCCGTTCGGGGTCGCCGAAACGCTGGGTGCAGCACTTGATGCAGCGCTGGAGGGGTCGGACGAGGTTCCCGAAGAACTGCAGGCACCGAGCCCGCCGATGACCAGAACTGCGGTGGCCGTCACTGCGGCGGGGGTACGGAGCCTCATGGTGGCGGTCCTTCCGGATTGGTCCCGCCAGGGTAGTGCCCGGGCCGGTGGGGCCTCAGCGCAGGGTCTGCTCGAACATCGCGAGGATCCGCTCCCACGCATCGGCGGCAGCAGTGTCGACGAACCCCGCGTGCATACCGCGAGTGAAAGGCGCGGCCCACTTCGGCGCCGATGAGTGATTCATGAACGAGTGCCCCGCCTCCGGGTACTCCTTGACGTCATGGGGCACGTCGGCACTTTCCAAAGCGGCTTCCAACTGGGCCGCGGCGCCGACCAGTGAGCCGTCGCGGGCGCCGTAGGACGCGACCATGGGGCAACTGCCCGCCACGGCGGCGGCGAGGTTCTTGGGCAGGCGCCCGTACTGCGCTGCCGAGACATCGAAGCCCTGGTTCGCCATGACGATGGCGAACCCGCCGCCCATACAGAAGCCGGCGATCCCGACCTTGCCGGTGCAATCGTCACGTCCTGCCAGCCAGTCGCGCACCGCCAGGATTTGTTCGGCCGCCGGTCCCTGGCCCGACGACATGGAGCGAGCCACAGAGACCAGGCAGGAGATCCGGTTGCCCCGGGCCAGGAGGTCGGGGGCGAAAGCGAGGTAGTCCTCTGCTGCGAAGCGATCGGTCAGCGAGCGGATGTCGTCATTCAATCCGAACAACTCGTGGATCACCACGACGGCCGGCCACGGCCCCTCGCCGTCCGGGACCGCGAGGTAGCCGGGGATTGCACCCGCCGTGGTGGCGGCAGTCAGGTCGGTTCTCATGGCCCCACCGTAGTGCGGAGACACCGTCGTGCGGACACAGTGTGGTGCGGTGACGCAGTCGGACGCGGGGAATGGCTACTCCGGTTCGCTACCAGCAGCACATGCGAATGTGCAGCCCCTGGCGCTCCAGTCGCCAGACAGAGAGCTGTGCTCAGCCTTCGTAGTAGGAGTCGATGTCGGACAGTGCCTGATCCAGGATCTCCAACCCCTCGCGGGCCTCGTCGTCGGTCACGACACACGGAGGCACGACGTGGAGGCGGTTGAAGTTGGTGAACGGCAGTAGACCGCGGGACACGCAGGCGGCCGTCAGTGATGCCATCGCCTCGCTGGTTCCCCCGTACGGTGCCAGCGGCTCGCGGGTCGCGCGATCCGTGACCAGGTCCAGCGCCCAGAAGACCCCCAGGCCACGCACCTCGCCGATGACCGGGTGCTTGTCCGCCATCTCCCGCAGCGCGGGACCGATCACCGACTCACCGATCGCCCGGGCGTTCTCGACGATGCCGTCGTTCTTCATAGCCTCGATCGTGGCGAGTGCCGAAGCGCACGCGAGCGGGTGTCCGCTGTAGGTCAGGCCCCCGGGGAACACGCGTTCGTCGAACGTCGCCGCGATCTCATCGCTGATGATGACGCCCCCCAAGGGGACGTACCCGGAGTTGCTGCCTTTGGCGAAGATGATCAGGTCGGGCTGGGCATTCCAGTGGTCGATGGCGAGCCACGCCCCGGTACGGCCGAAGCCGGCCATGACCTCGTCGGCGATGTAGACGATGCCGTACTTGTCGCACAGTGCCCGCACGCCATCGAGGTACCCCGGTGGGGGGATCAGCACCCCGGCCGTGCCGACGACCGTCTCGATCATGATGGCCGCCACGGTGTTCGGCCCTTCGAACTCGATGACCTGCTCGAGATGCTGCAGGGCGCGCTGGCATTCCTCTTCGGCGGAGGTGGCCCAAAATGCGCTGCGGTAGAGGTAGGGGCCGAAGAAGTGGACGTGGCCGTAGGCGAACTCGTTCGGCCAGCGGCGTGGGTCACCGGTCGCGTTGATCGCGGCGCCCGTATTGCCGTGGTAACTGCGGTAGAAGCTCAAAACCTTGTGCTTGTTGGTGTGTAGTCGCGCCATCCGGATCGCGTTCTCGGCGGCATCCGCCCCGCCGTTGGTGAAGAACACCTTGTTGTGGTGCGGCGGCGCCAGCTTCGTGATCGCTTTGGCCGTACGACCGCGCACTATAGAGGCATGTTGAGGGGCCAAGGTGACCTGGACCGCGGCCTGGCCCTGGATGGCCTCAACCACTGCGGGGTGTTGGTGGCCGATGTTGGTGTTCACCAACTGGCTGGAGAAGTCCAGGAATGAGTTGCCCTCGAAATCCCAGATCCGACTCCCAGACCCGGACGCGAACACCCGTGGATTCAGGGCGCCCTGCGCGCTCCACGAGTGGAAGACATGGGCGCGGTCAAGAGCGAAAGCCTCCGAATTGCTTCCTTCAGCCCAGGGGTTAGCGACGGATCCGTGTTCTGTCATGGCGTGAGCATATGGGAACCGCAGTCTGGTGGAGAAGTCCTGGACGGGTCATGCAGGAGTCATAGCGATGTCAGGGGGAGTGATCGCGATTCGCCGGGCCCCGGGCGAATTCAGGTCCCCGGCCATAGGATCAGGCAACACCAACCGCACCGAACTAATCCGCCGCACAGACCGAACCCGCCGCACAGACCGAACCCGCCGCACAGACCGAACCCGCCGCACAGACCGAACCCGCCGCACTGGAGGTCCCATGTCCCGGTTCCCGATCCTCGCCGTCCTGGCGGCAGTCCTGGGTGCCGGTCTGCTCATTCCGACCAGCGCGTCAGCTCGTCCTGCTGCGACTGACGCGGCGATGGCGGCAGGAGCCGGTGGGACGGTGTGGCTGTGCCGACCAGGTCGATCTGACGACCCGTGCGCGGGGAGGCTGACGACGACCTGGCAGTCGGACGACGGCCCCGACCGGGTGGTGACTCCGCGACGACCGGCCCAGCGCCCGGTCGACTGCTTCTATCTGTATCCGACCGTCAGCGAGCAGCAGACGATTGTGGCCAACCTCGACATTGACCCGGAACTGACGTCCATCGCTCGCTACCAGGCTGCGCGGTTCTCGTCGGTGTGCAAGGTGTACGCCCCTGTCTACCGTCAGATCACGTTGGCCGGTCTCGGTGGCCGGGCCACGGTCGAAGACCGGGAGATCGCCTATGCCAGCGCCCGAGCCGGATGGCGAGCGTAC
>WBZT01002161.1_pt1 | contig 13867 bp, 13 predicted proteins | sample 5204241 | NCBI WGS metagenome assembly WBZT01 (sample SAMN12344358, study PRJNA552823) | activated sludge metagenome | biome: Activated sludge suspended growth; feature: Nitrification reactor; material: Wastewater; isolation source: activated sludge from nitrification reactor of wastewater... | reverse complement strand
GCCGCCACAGCCGGAAATCCGCGCGCTGGAGCCGATGTCAATAGCCGCGCAGCCAGTCCGGCCTTAACGCCACCTGTCCGGCCAACGCCGTCGCCAGCGTGTCCAGCAGCGCCGTCCGATCCCGAGGCAGGACGCCGGCCAGCGCCAGGGCGTTGGAGGCGTGGTTGGAACGGAAGGTCAGGGGCGCGGGTGGCTCCAGTCGCTCGATCAGCCGGGCCTGTTCCTCTAGCAGCGCTTGGTCGTCCTGTAATTGGAACGGTTCGCGAAACTTGCGGCGAAACTCGTCCTCGATCGTTGGATCGAGCATCAACTGCAAGGTGGACAGGTAATCCAGTTCCACCCGATTGACCAGCTCGGCGGTGGCGTCGATGTGCTCTCGCCAGTACGCTTGCCCGCCCAGCCCGAGAACCACCGTCGCCGACAGGGTCAAGCCCGCCTGTTTGGCCTTGGTCAGTCCAGTGACCATCACCTCCGGCGTGGCGCCCTTGGTAATTCGTTTCAGCAAATCCGCCGAACCGGTTTCGATGCCGTAATACAGCAGCGTCAGCCCACCTTCCCGTAGTTGCCGCAGTTCGTCGACCGATTTCTTGAGCAGATTGACGGGCAGGGCATAGCTGGACACCCGCTCCAGTCGAGGGAAGGCAAGGCGCAGGGCTTGCAGGATCGCCAATAGCTGTTCGGTCGGCGTGGCCAAGGCGTCGCCGTCGGCTAGAAACACCCGCCGCGTTCCGGGATACGCGCGCGCCATGGCCCGAATTTCGGACTGGACCTGTTCCAACGGCCGCACGACGAACTGCTTGGTCCGGTACATCGAACAAAAGCTGCACCGATTGAAACTGCAACCCAAGGTTGCCTGTAAAATGAAACTGTTGGCTTCGGATGGCGGCCGCCAGAGCGGCATGTCGTAGTCGATCAGCATGCTAGCCTCCAAGGAAGCGCCGGTATTCGCCGGCCGGGCAAACAGCTTACCATCGATCCGTCGCCTGTCGCGTTGTGGCACAGCGGATGAAGGCCGATGGACTGGCGTACGCGCTTCGACGCACCAGCATCCAAAACTCGAAACCCGTGTTTTTTAGTACTCGATCGGAGGAGATTCCAATGGGATTTATTCAAGGTTACGACGATCTGCCCATGAACTGGGTCGGCGATTGGGCGGGACGCCGCGCTGCCCTGACACCCAATCGGACTGCCCTGTACGACTCCTTCACCCAACGGTCCTACACCTTTCGGGACATGAACGAGCGGGCTTGCCGGGTGGGAACTTATCTGAGCGACGTGTTGGGACTGCGCAAGGGAGATGTCATCGCGCTGATTTGCCGCAACCGGATCGAGGCGATCGACATTTATTTGGCCTGCGGAAAACTAGGGATCATTTTGGCGCCGTTGAGCCAGCGTTTGAAAAAGCCGGAATTGGAGGATTTGCTGGCGCGTCTCCAGCCCAGCGCCCTCGTTCACGAGCACTTGTTCGCCGAGCTGGTCGCCTCCTTATCGATGCCTGCATCGGTTCGATCCATCATTGATGTGGACGATGAGCGAAACTTTTTCGAAAACGTCATCCTGAAAACCGACGCCAGAGAGGTGAACGTTCCATTGGCGATGAACGATATCTGCCTCTACGTCCATACCGGCGGCACGACCGCCGTGCCGAAAATCTGTATCGTGTCGCATCGGCAAATGGTCTGGAACGCGGTCGATATTCTCGCCATCGGCCTCGTTGGCGCTTACGGAACCGTACTGATCACCTTTCCTTTCTTTCACATCGGCGGATGGAACACCTTCACGCCGCTGTTCTACGCAGGCATCACCGGCATTTTGATGCGCGAATTCAATCCCGGTCTGATGCTGGAATTGATCCACGCAGGGCGCGTCGAGAACTTTGGCGCGGTGGAAGCCATGCTGCAATTCCTGATCGCCCATCCGAAATTCGGGGAAACCGATTTTTCCAAGCTGAAGGCGATCACCACCGCCGCCGCACCCTGCTCGAAAGCGGTGATGCAGGTCTTCTTGGACAAAGGCATTCCCATCAGTCAGACCTATGGAATGACCGAGGCCGGTCCCTCCAATTTCGCCTACATTCCTCGCTCCGATTCGCTGGAGGAATTGCTGACCTATTCGACCAGTATCGGCACATCCATGTTTCATTGCGATGCCAAGATCGTCGATCCGGAATCCCGGCAAGACGTGGCGCCCGGTGAAACGGGGGTGTTGTGTCTGCGCAGCCCGCATAACTTCGACGGCTATCTCCACGATCCGGCGCGGACCGAGAAGGTCATCGATCAAGATGGCTGGATTTATACGGGCGATTTGGCCGAGCAGGATCGGGATGGCTTGGTTTTTATCAAAGGGCGGGCGGACAATATGTTTATTTCCGGGGGAGAAAACATCTCGCCGGAGGAGATTGAGCAAGCCTTGGCCAAGCATCCCGCCATCGCCGGGGCGATCTGCGCCGGTATTCCCGATCCGAAATGGGGACAGGCACCGGTCGCGCTTGTGGTTTTCCATGCCGGCGGAAGTGCCACGGAAGAGGAGCTCAAGGCGTTTTGTCGGGATTATTTGGCCGATTACAAGGTGCCCAAACAAATTCGGCCGGTTGCCGAATTGCCGCTCACGGGCGCTGGAAAACTGAACCGCAATGCTGTCGTCACTTACTATGCGGGTGGCGGGTGACTCGGAGGTTGCGCCGGCCGTGTGTAAACTGGCACATGGTTTGATTCTCAACCCATGTGCCAGTTTACACTTGCTTCCAGTCTTCTGGAACCAGCGCCGGAGGTTTGGACCAAAGCTGTTCCACCAGTGCGTCCTGGAACCACTGCTCGCGAAGGTTAGCGTGCTCGGTGACAATCAACTGGAAGCCGGGGACGTCCTCTTGGGTGAACTTCAGCAACAGCTCGAATAGCCGGCGCACGGCATTGAGGTCGGCGTCGGTTTCGGTCCTTTGCACCGAGCCGTCGGCATCCTTGTAGACTTGCTCGGACGGGAAGTAGACCTGACTCGGCTGGTCGATCAGGAGGAAGCGCGGGATCGGGCGGTTGTTCTGGGCCGCGAACAGATGCAGGGCGAGCAGTGCTGACAGGTGGTAGGCCAGATGGTTCTCGCCACCCCCGGTCCTGCTCATCGGGACCGGTCGTTCGGGTCGATCGAAGATGATCGTTAACTGCGAGAGATTGAGCCACGCCGGGTACCGTCCGAACTCGGCGTCAAACATCTGGATGTACCGCGTCACCTGTGCAGAGATGTTTCTGAGAATCGAGGCCAAACGCTCGTCGCTTTCATCTGCGCCGATCTGGTCCTCTAGCTGCTTAACCTTGTTGTTAAGGCGGCGATTCTCCGCTTCCAGCCTAGCAAGATCGTCATTCGGAAGGAGCGCTTCCAGGAACAAGCTGATGCGCCCAACCACGCGTGCAGCGGCATTGTTGCGCGTACCCATCTGGGCGATGACTTCGTTGGCCGAGATCGCTGCGGACAGCTCCGCTTCTTTCTGCTTGATGGTGTTAGCGATTCCACTCGCCTTTCCGGCCAGTTCGGTCAGGTAAGCTTCGAGCTTGGGGCGCTGGCCGGTGGCGATGCGCAATTCCTTGTCGAGTGATGCCAACTCGTTGAGCAGTACGGTGGCGACCGGGGATTCCAGCGCCAGGTTCCGCTCGCTGAACGGCCATTGCCATTCGCCGCTGTCGGGGTTCTTCGGCAGGGCCTTTATCGAAGCCAACCGATCAATCTGTTCGGCAGCCTCGCTTTCGTAGCCACCAGATCGCTTGGCGAACTGTCGCGCGGCATCGATCCTAGCTTGGGTGTCGCGACGATCCTGGCGCAACTGGCTCAGCTCTTCCTCCAGAGAAGAAACCCGACTGCCGTCGTCGTCGGGCACCGTTTCGGGCTTCCAAGACAGTGCCGACCTTAATGTGTCGATAATCCCATCGGCGTATGGGTTCCCGTCGATGTTGCTGATGACGCCTACCGTCTTGGCTTCCGAGTAGAGGCCAATGGCCTGTTCGTGCGAGGTATCGACGGCGTCGCGTACCTGCTCCAGCTTCTTGTTGCTGATCCTCAGATCCCGCTGCGCCGTGCGCAGTCGGGATTCCAGTTCGTAACGGTCGTGGGAGGAGATGCCGAGCAGGATCGGCAGCGTATCGCGGATCGCCTGCGGCTGGAACTGCTCGTTCTGGCGGTAGAAAAGCTGATCCTTGTTGGCGACCAGTCCCTGTTTCTGGAACAGATAGTAGAACGTGTGTTTGACGTTCACGTCGTAGCTATCGCGGCTATGTTCGAGCGCGACATCGGTGCGGTTCTCGGGAATGCTGAGCAGGCGCGACAGCAATTCGACGATGCTGTCGTCGTCGGTGTTGACCACCAGGTCCTTGAACTCGGGCGCCTGCAACTGAGTACCCCGTCGCAGCATTGCCGTGCTGCAACTGGCGCCGCCGCCGGGCGGGGTCGGCTTGGCGACCAGCACCTGTTCCTTCTCGAACTGATAGATCACGGCGAACCAGGCCACCTTGTCGCGAATAACGCCTTCGGGGACATTGAACGAGGAGCGTCCCATGCAGTACTCGATGATCTCGGAGAGCGCGGACTTGCCGGTGGAGGAGCGACCGGTGATAACGTTGAGCCCGTCAACCTTGAGCTGGAGATCCCGGCGCTGGCCGTCATGGCTGTAGATGTGGATGGAACTGATCTTCATGGGCGAATCCCAAAAGTCGCGTAAATCGTCACCCGGTCGGCGATTCGCGCGAATTCCCTTCCGACGGTGCGCGCCACTCTCTGGCAGGAGACAGTCTCATGGGTTCCAGTGACAGTCTTGCGCACCTTGTTAGGCACCGTTTGGATGCGCCCATCATCAGCGATGGCGATGCAGCCCCTTTCCATCAACAGGCCGAACCCCTCGAATGCATAGGGCAGCATTTGGGTGACCCGATCTGCGAAGCCCACCATGATCTGCTGGTTCTTCTCCGTTGTCTTGAGCAGGTAGCTGCGCGGACTACTGGCGATTACCTCGCGCGAGCCCTTGTGTAGGCTCAGAGGTAGAACCAGCAGCGAAAGTGAGAAGGGCATGCCGCGAGCGTCTTCTTCTTCGTAGCCGCGCAGGGCACGAAACAGAACCAAGCCGCAGAAAGCAGGGTTGAACAAATTCCGAATCTCGAAGGGGCGCTGGTCCCATCGCTTCACTTGGTTACCCCCAGCACCTTGCCGAGGCGGTCGAGAAAACTGGGATGCCAATATACTCGGGGTTCGGGTTTGCTATCCGCCAGGATGTGGAAGCTACCGCGAAGGATGTAGGGCTCGGTTACCCGCGCACGGATGCGCAAGGATTCGATCTTTCCAGTCTCGAACTGCGCCCAGTTGTAGAGGGTTGCGCCGGCTTCCCGCAGCGCATCCTCAGCGCTGTCGTCCTTCAGTTTCTCGAAAACGACATCTTTGTAGCGGTTCCACTCGTCGGCGAGACGATCTTCGTACTCCTCGACTTCACCTGATACCAGCAGGTTCTCGCGCGCCCAGGCTGACCGCTGTTCGAACGCCCTGTAATAGTCCAGGATCGCGCTCCTGATCCGGTTGGAAGAAATTCCAATATCCCGCAGTTGCGCGATGAACAGGCGCGGATCGGTTTCGGTGTTGATGTCGTCGTCGGGGACCTTTCCGCGAAGGGTGATGGGGAGGTTGTCGGCTTTGTATTCCTCGGCGAAGACAGATAGCTTGTCCGAGACCTCGTAGCCGAAGATTCCTTCCGTTCTGGCACGGGTCAACTGCTTGATGACCGAGTCGTTCCACCAACCTTCGAGCCGCTCGAAGACGAACTCGCGGTACTCGCGCCGAACGGTTCGCATGTACTTGTCCTTAACGGTTGCCGGGATGTCGCCGATGCGCGGGCTTCCATCGAGGATCAGGATGCGTTCGAGAAAATCTTGTTGCTCGGGGTCGCTCAGTTCGTTGAACTCCGTGGCGATCTTGCCAATGAGTGGCGACTTCGACTTGGCGAGCGCGGCATTGGCCAACTCGGTCAAAGTTGCCGCGTCGCCGGAGGCGACAGGCTGGTCAGGGAGGAAGCGGATGAGGAACGAGTCGGCGGACACCGTGCCGGTGGTGAACAGGAAGAACCGCAGATTCGATACAACGCGGCCATCGCGTTTGTACCGTGCCAACCAAATATTGACGGACTTCCAGAAATCGGTTGAAAGATCGGTCAGGCGGTCACCGACCGCCTTGTGTTTGAGCGAGGCCAGAGATTTGCCACCATCACCGTCGATGAAATCGAGATCATCGTCCTTTTCCAGGAAGACCGCAGTGTCCTCGGGCAATCGCAGCAGATGGAGCAGGGCCAGCCGCGCCTGGTAGATGTATCCCAGTCCCTGTTCGCTTGCCGAGTATTTGTCGGTGCCTGAGTCTGTCATGGATATGTACGATAGTTACTTGATTACGGTTCCCAACGGTCTCATAACTGATTAGATATAACATTAGCAAACGTTTCGCCCTTCACGAGCTTCACTCGTTAGACGTCACCAAAGGGGGGCAAGAGGCCTAAAGAATGAAAGGGACTTCCCCGTCCCGAGCCGGTTGCCGTGCGGCGAGCGGTAACGAGTGCCAATGTAAACTGGCACATGGGTTGAGAATCAAACCATGTGACCGCTTACACTGGTCGCTTCTTGAATAATTGTGGTTATGGCGAAACCTATTATGTTTGGCAGCCGGCCGACGGTCCGTTTTTCCGCGATAATCGTTTACAATCCCCGCCGCAACCGCTGGTTCCTTTAAGGGTGCGATTAGGTTAACATTATAATTTATAAAGCGGATTTCCGCTTTTTGTCGAGGCGGCGCATGGCGCGAATCAAATTGGATCTGCCGGCGGATTTTCCGTTTGCCGCCGAGCTGCGGGTGCGGATCACCGATATCAATTATGGCGGGCATATGGGCAACGACTCCCTGCTGGGTTTGTTGCACGAGGCGCGGGTTCGATTCCTGGCGCATTTTGGACTCAAGGAGCTGGATATCTTCGGTCTGGGGCTGATCATGGCTGACAGCGTCATCGTCTATAAGTCCGAAGCGTTTCCTGGCGAAGTGCTGAAGATCGCGGTGGGCGTGGTGGATTTCAACAAATATGGCTGCGATTTCGTCTACCGGGTGACCGAACAGGCCAGCGGGCGCGAAGTGGCGCGAGCCAAGACCGGTGTCGTGTTCTTCGATTACCGAAACCGCACGGTCCAGGCCGTGCCACCTGCTTTCCTCGATCTGTTCCCGCACGATGCCGCCGTCGCTTAAACCGTCGTTGTCGCCGGCCGCCCGGACTTGGCTGCCGGTCCGCCTGCTGCTGGCCGCGGGCGCCAGCGTGGGCGTCGCGGTGTTGCTGGTGATGGTGCTGTACATCACCGATCTCGGGCTGTCGGTCTGGGATCGCTTGCAGCGGGCGCCCACCACGTTTTGGGTAATCTATCTGCTGGTGTTGGGCCTGTTGGGCGTGGGCGGGGTCTACCTGGTTTGGCGGGTGATGCGGCTGGGTCGGCCAGCCGGCAAATCCCGCACGGTCGTCCCCGCCAAGCCGCCCGACGAAGAAACCCTGCGCGGGCAGATGGAGCGCCACGCCGCCGCTGGCGTGCCGGTGGACACCATTCGCGGCGAGTTGGAGGAACTGCAACGGCGGCGGGCGGCGGGCGAGATCATCGTGGCGGTGTTTGGCGAGATCAGCACCGGTAAATCGTCCATGATCGGCGCCTTGCTGCCGGGCACCGACATCGCGGTCGACGTGCGCGGTGGCACCACCCGGGAAGTGATTTACCATACCTGGACCAGTCCGGCCGGGGACCGACTGATTCTGACCGATCTGCCTGGGCTGAACGAAGCGGACGGCACGCTCGATCAGGAAGCCCGCGACGAAGCATTGCGCGCCCATGTGGTGATCTACGTCTGCGAGGGCGACCTGACCCGCGATCAGTATCAGGCGCTGCGGACGCTGGTGGATCTGGGTAGTCCGGTGATTTTGGCGCTGAACAAGATCGATCGTTTCATCGGCCAGGAACTGGAGTTGGTGCGCGAGCGTCTGGGCGAGCGAGTGGGCGAAGGCGTGGAAGTGGTGCCGGTGCAGTGCGGCGGCGTGGAGGAAGTCACCCGCATCTATCACGATGGCCGCGAGGAAACCACCCTGCGCGAGCGCAAGCCGCAGGTCGAGGAGCTGCGCCGCGCCTTGCAACGCTATCTCGACACCGACCCGCAAGTGCTGGACGGCTTACGCGATACCGCGGTGTTCGTGCTAGTCCAGCAGAAGCTGGATGCGGCGGTTGCCGAACATCGGCGCCAGCGAGCCGATGGAATCGTCCAAAGTTATTCCCGTAAGGCGGTGTTTGGCGCGCTGGCGGCGGTCGGGCCGGGGACCGACGTCCTGATCCAGGGCTATCTGGGCATCCGTCTGCTCAAGGAGCTGTGCGCGCTGTACGAAGTACCGGTGCGCGAGGTCGATATGCAGCGCTTCCTGGATCTGGCCGGCAATCAGATCAAGCGCAGCCTCAACCTGTTGCTGGCGCTGGTCGGCAACATGTTCAAGGCGTTTCCGGGGATGGGGACGGTGATGGGAGGTATGTTGCACGCCGTGGTCTATGGGTTGATATTCGAGAGCCTGGGGAAGGCGGTGGCCCGCTCCCTGGAAAGCCGTGGCGACCTGGTGAGTGGACCCACCTTGCGGATGTTCGAGGATGACTTGAGTGAAAATCTGGAAGCGCGTGCAAAGCGTTTACTCCAACTGGCTTGGACGCGACAGCGAGGCGATGAAGGCACCGGAACCGCAACCGGCTAACGGTGACGGGCATCTGGCCCTGGCCCGCGAGAGCCTGCGCGAACTGCTGGACGATCAGCGAGTACCGCCGCCGGTGCGCGCGGCGCTGGCGGAGGAATACCGGCAACTGCAAGTGTTGCTGGAAAAGATCGAACATGGCCATATCCATATCGCCGTGTTCGGCCGGGTCAGCGTCGGCAAGTCGGCGCTGCTCAATGCCCTGCTGGGCGAGACGCGGTTTTCGACCAGCCCGCTGCACGGCGAGACCACCCGCGCCGCTCATGCCCGTTGGCAGGAATACGATGCCGGTGGGGTGTTCCTGATCGATACGCCCGGCATCAACGAAGTGTCCGGCGAAACTCGCGAGCAACTTGCCCACGACGTGGCGAGCCGTAGCGATCTGGTCATGTTCGTGGTGGACGGCGATATCACCGATACCGAACTGAAGGCGCTGCGGCAGGTGAAGGGCGCGGCTCAACGGTTGGTGCTGGTGCTGAACAAGATCGATCGCTATACCCAGGCCGATCGCAAACTGCTGCTGGAAACGCTGCGCCGACGCAGCGCCGGGCTGATCCAGCCGCAAGATATTCTCACCGTCGCCGCCCAGCCGGCCGAACGGATTGTGATTCTGGTGGACGCCGAGGGCAACGAGACCGAGACTCGTCGCCGGCCACCGGCCGACGTGACCGCGCTGCGCGAGCGGATCTGGGACATCCTCAAGGCCGAAGGCAAGACCATGGCGGCGCTCAACGCCGGCTTGTTCGCCGGCCGCTTCTCCGACCGTTTGACCCGCGAGATTGTCGTCATCCGTCGCGACTTGGCCGATAAGGTGGTGCGCAAGTATTGTTTGGCCAAGGGTGTGGCGGTGGCGCTGAATCCCATTCCCGTCGCCGATATTCTGGCGGCGGTCGCCACCGACGCGGCGATGATCGTGCATCTCGGCCGGGTCTACGGCTTGCCGATCAACCGGGTCGAGGCGGGTGCGCTGCTCAAGACCATTTTCACCCAACTGGCGTTTCTGATGGGCACGGTTTGGGTCATGAATCTGGTGGCGGCGGCGCTGAAGGGCATCAGTCTGGGGCTGTCGACGGTGGTGACCGCCGGGGCGCAGGGCGCGGTGGCCTGGTACGGTACCTACGTGGTCGGGCGGGCGGCCGAACAGTATTTCGCCCAAGGCAAGTCCTGGGGCGAGGGCGGACCGAAACGGGTGGTGCAGGATATCCTCGACAGTCTGGACCGCGAATCGCTGTTAGCGCAGGCCCGAGACGATATCCTGGCGCGCTTGAAGCCGTTGTTATGAATCCGGTCGCGAGAGCGGATGCCGGTCGAACGGTTATCCCGTCGCGCTAAAACGTTGCGGCCAGATCGCGTGCTTCCGCCAGCATGGCGTGCCGTTCGGCCGGCGAAACGGTCGGTACCTGATAGAACGCGCGGTGGGTGACGGCGCGAACGCCGCAGGCCTCCAAGATGCCTTCGGCCATCGGCCGCACCAGCAAATCGTGCCAGCGTAGGCGCTGGTAAGTGGCTTCATCGCCGCCCAGCGTATTGATGATCAAGGCTTTTTCGTGCGTCAGCAGCCCCTGCATACCGGATTCGGTGAAGTCGAAGGCGAATTTGCGCACGAACACCCGGTCGATCCAGCCCTTGAGAATGGCGGGCGGGCCGAACCACCAGATCGGATAAATGAAGACCAATCCTTGCGCCCAGCGGATGGCTTCCTGTTCCTGACGAATGTCGTTCGGTAGATCGCCGCGCCAGTTGCGGATCAGATCCTCGCCGTCCAGCACCGCGCGAAACCGCATTTGATACAGATCGCGAATGCAGGTGGCGTGTCCCCGTTCGCAGAGTTCGGCGTCGATCGTTTCCAGAAGGGCCCGATTGAAGCTGCGCGGGTTGGGGTGGGCGTAAACCAGCAGGATGTTCATGTTCGAAGCACGGCTCAGGCCACTCGCGCGCTGAAATCGTGACCGGCCAGGCTGAGCGTCAACGCGTCGCCTGAGGCGAGCGGGCCAACGCCGGATGGCGTGCCGGTCAGTACCACATCGCCCGGTTGCAGGGTGAAGTGGGTGGAAATGTAGGCCATCAGTTCGAAAATGCCGACCATCATCTGGCGGGTATTGCCCTGCTGACGCAACTCACCGTTGACCCGCAGCGCCAGCTCGGTCGCTTGCGGTTCGGGCAGCGCCTCGGGTTGCAGGAACGGCGACAGCGGGCAGGCACCGTCGAAGGCTTTGGCGGTTTCCCAGGGGTGGCCTTTCTTTTTCAAGTCGTTTTGCAGATCGCGCAGGGTCAGATCCAGAGCGATACCGTAACCGGCCACGGCCGCGCGGGCGGTGTCGGCGTCGGTGTTCAGCAGCTCCTGGCCCACCAGCACCGCCAGTTCCACTTCGTGGTGGCACTCGCCTCGCCCCTCCGGCAGCCGGATCGCCTCAGCCAGCTCGGCCAGCGCGGTGGCCGGCTTCATGAACAGGATGGGTGTTTCCGGCACTACATTGTTGAGTTCGCGGATGTGGTCGAGATAGTTGCGACCGATGCAGACAACCTTGCCAGTCGGCAGTGCCAGCGGGCTGCCATCCAGATAGCGGTGTTGGTAAGCCACGAGGGTTTCCTGGAGCCTTGGATATGATGCAGCGTATTGTCGGGGAATGGGGGGGTGGCCGCAACGGCGGGCACGATAAAAAAGCGCCAGCCCGAAGGTGGTCTAAGTGGATATCCCAGGCACGGCTAGGGTGGTCTGAAACTTGCTTATTAGCGCCTATCCGCACGGTCCGCAGCACGGAAGGCTGTGAAGTCATGGGCAAAATGTAAAGAAGCCAAGCAGTTTTCGAGGTTGTTGTCCCGGTACGCCAGGAGCCGATGAAATCACTTTATCCCGTTATGAGCGCGCTCGACGACCCGACGTCGCGCCTTCTGGGCGGTGTCCTGCGCGGAGCGCCCTGGCGTCATGCCCGTACCCGGAGGTTTGCGGTAAACCACATGGCCTCCACAATCAGGCAAAGAGGCCTATTTGGATAGGCTCTTGGGTGCTTGTGGTTTACCGAACTGCGTAGCCTGGACGACCGCGACGATGGCTGGATGCAACAGCCGGCGCTCGGTGGTGATGGCGTAGAGCTGCTCGGTCACCGAATCGATGCGCCCGACCGCCTGGACGGTGTATTGCCGGCACACGTAGTCGGAAATCGCCGTGGGCGCCGCGAATAAACCGGCACCAGCCTGACCGAAAGCCTTGAGTAGAGCACTGTCGTCGAATTCGCCCACGATGCGCGGATACAGATGCTGCGCCTCAAACCATTGAATCAATTTGGGTCGAGTGGCGACGTCTTCGCCTGGTAGCAGGAACGGCGCTTTGTCGAGCAGCGCGGGAAACGTCCCTGTCAGCGACCGCGCCAGACCCAGGGTAGCGAACACCGTCAAATCGCTTTCCCCAAGAAAATGGCTGTAGCCTCGGACGTTCAGATTGGTGGGCATGGGTCGGTCGGCGATCACCAGGTCGAGATGATGGACCGCCATTTCCGCCAGCAGCGGTGCCAGTCGGCCCTCCCGGCAGATGAGTCGAACCGGCTCATCGATACGCAGCGCCGGTTCGACCGCGCGATAAGCCACCGATTTCGGCACTGAATCGGCGATGCCGACCCGAAACAGCAGGCTCTTGCGCGCCGTTCGGTCGAAGGTGGCTTCCAGCAGTTCATTACCGAGTGCGAAGATTTCATCCGCGTAGCTGAAGATGCGCCGCCCCATCTCGGTTAGTTCCAGACCACGCCCGACGCGGCGAAACAACTCAATGTCGAGACTCTTTTCCAGTTCACCCAATTGACCGCTGATAGATTGTGACGTCAGATGCAATTGCTTGCTGGCGCCAGCGATGCTGCCCGCCTTGGCGACCATCCAGAAATAACGCAGGTGCTTGAAGTTGAGACTGGCCATAAGGTTTCAATACATCGAATAAATCGAATGATCATTCAATATTATTCGGATTGTTGGATATTTTATTCATCCATACACTTCATGGTGTTTTCAACTTCATGAAGGAGCGGGCGGTCATCGGCCAACCGAGCGCAAATCGCAGATGCCATTTAGTATGCTCGCGCAAGCTGTCGGCCAGTTCAAAACTTCGCTCCCGGACGTTGATCTTCATAAAGCCACTCCTGGTTTCGGTCCGCCTTTCCAGTCCTACCTTCACCACACGCAATTTGATGCGGGTCGCTCCGCGTGGCCCGGGAGAAACTCGATGAAATACCTGCCGGAACTTTTTATCGCCAACGCCCGCTGGGCCGAGGAGACGCAGGCCACCGACCCCAACTTTTTCTCTGGACTGGCGGCGTTGCAAACTCCCGCCTACCTATGGATCGGTTGTTCGGACAGCCGCGTACCCGCCAATCAGATCACTGGCCTGAAGCCAGGCGAGGTGTTCGTCCATCGCAACGTGGCCAACGTGGTGGTGCACACCGACCTCAACTGTCTGTCGGTGATGCAATTCGCCATTGAGGCGCTCAAGGTCCAGCACATCATTGTCTGTGGTCATTACGGCTGCGGCGGCGTGAAAGCGGCCCTGGAGGGAACGTCCCTGGGGCTGATCGACAACTGGCTGCGCCACATCCAGGATGTGCGCGACCGGCACGCGGATTTCCTCGCCAGTCTGCCGGATCCAGAGGCGCGCTGGCGCGCGCTATGCGAGCTGAACGTGATTGAGCAAGTGCGCAACGTTGCTCGCACCACCCTGGTGGGCGATGCCTGGCGGCGGGGACAACCGCTGATGCTGCATGGCTGGATCTACGGCCTGATGGACGGTCGCTTGCAGGATCTTCAGGCTTCCATGAAGGAAGGCGCCGAACTCCAATCGACCATTGACCTAGCGACAGCAGGCGTGCGGTCGCGCCACATGGCAAATTGAGATCCGTCTCAAATCAGATTCCCCATGGTTCACGGGCGTGCTGTGTGGACCATGCGGAAATATCACGAATATCTAACCACATATAACAAGAGGATATAAACATGGCCAAAGAACTATACGACTTAGGTGAAATGCCTCCCTTGGGCGAAATTCCCGAGAAGATGCACGCCTGGCTGATCCGGGCGGAGCGGTTTGGCAAGCCGACCGAAGCGTTCCAGCAGGAA
>WBZT01002159.1_pt1 | contig 13879 bp, 15 predicted proteins | sample 5204241 | NCBI WGS metagenome assembly WBZT01 (sample SAMN12344358, study PRJNA552823) | activated sludge metagenome | biome: Activated sludge suspended growth; feature: Nitrification reactor; material: Wastewater; isolation source: activated sludge from nitrification reactor of wastewater... | reverse complement strand
AAGACGGCGTCCGCGCCCAAGGCGCCCGCTGTCCGACAGGCGATACGTGCGCCCGTGCTGCGACCGCCGATGACGAGGCGGCGCAGGGCATCTCCGGAGCGCTTGATGTCGGTGACGACTTCGCGGAAAGCCGCATCTGCCTGGTCGGCGGAGGGGCCGACCTTCTTGCCGGACACGCGCCATGGTTGTTCGACCAGGAACACGTCGACTCCGATGCGCGGCAGATCGTGGGCCAGTCGCTGCAGATCCCATGCGTCGATGCCGCCGCCGGCCCCGTGCCCGAGTGCCAGCGTGGCCCGCGGGACCCCCCGGCGCACGGCAAACTGGTGCGTACGGGCCAGCCCCACGGTTGTCTCGATGTCCTCGATGCGGTCGGCGGTGGGCATGTCTCCATAGTTGCCCCCTGGACCGCGGTCCGCTACGTGGGGGGGCCGCCTGCCTTGGCCGCCTGGCCGCGGAGCTGCTTGGTGATTACCCGCAACACCATGGCCGGTGAAGTCCGGAACGATCGCCACGCGGCACGGGCTGTCGCCGGCGCGACGATCAGCGGATCGTTGTGGTCGAGGCCGCGCAGGATGTCCACCACCAACTTGTCCAGTTCGTAGACACCGCCAGGCAGCGCCTGGGCCATCTCGCGGACTGGTTGCCTGATCGTCACTGGGGGCAGATCGTCGGGCATCTCCTTGTCCAGGATCGGAGTGTCCGTGAATCCCGGACACAGCGCCGAGAAGCGAACACCGCGATCGGCGAACTCCACGCGCAGCGACAACGTCATCCCGACTACGGCATGTTTGGTGGCCGAGTATGGGGCGAGGAAGGGCGCGGGCACGAGGCCGGCCAATGACGCCGTGTTCACGATGTGACCGTCGCCTTGACGGACCATGTGTGGCAGGGCCGCTGTCACGCCGTGCACGACTCCGCGCAGATTCACGTCGATGACGCGGTCCCAATGCGCGACATCCAACTCCAGGGATTCGCCGCCGACACCGATGCCGGCGTTGTTGAACATGACGTCCAGGCGGCCGGTGCGCGCGACTGTGTCGTCCACCAACTGTCGGACCGCGGCTGCGTCGCGGACGTCCAGTTCGGCGCCGATGACCGACGCTTGTGTGGTCCGGCTGAGAGTGTCGGCGAGTGCCTCGGCCCCGGACACGTCGATGTCGGCGAGCACGAGAGTGTCCCCACGCCGGGCCAGCGCCCGGGCCAGGCCGGCGCCGATGCCGGAGGCGCCCCCGGTGATGATGACGGTGCGCGACACGGAATCAGGAGTTGGGGCGCTTGCCGCCGTTGGCGGGTTTGTTCTTGCGTGCGCGGCGCTTGCGGGCTCGTTGGCTCATGATGCTCTCCTCGTTGTGGTTCTAAGTGGGAGTGATGTGCGCCAGACTAGCCCTGACGGTGGATGCGGACGGAGGTGACTCGACTCAAGCCCATGAAGGTTCCTTCCGAAACCCCTGACGTGACAACTCCTGCCCCGGAGATGGCGGCGCGCTGGCAACAGCAACCTCGCAGCGGACCACAGTCGGTGATGCCCTATCTGCGCGCCCTGATTGACTCGGGGGGGTCCGACTTGCATTGCAAGGTGGGCTCACCCCCCAGGATTCGCGTCGATGGTCGGCTGCGCCGACTCGATGCGCCGGTGCTCACCGCCAGCGACACCGAACACATGGTGCACGAAGTGCTCCGCAGCGATCTCGTCGACTCCTTCGAGACCACCAACGAAGCCGACTTCGCCTACGCCATGGAACGGGTCGGTCGGTTCCGCGTGAACGCATTCCGACAGCGCGGAACCGCCGGACTGGTGTTCCGTTCAGTGGCGATCGGAGCCACACCACTGTCCGATTTGGCCCTGCCCGACGTAGTGGCACCGTTGGCGCTCGAACCGCGCGGACTGGTGTTGGTCACAGGACCCACCGGGTGCGGCAAGACGACCACGCTCGCCGGCATGGTCGATCACATCAACGTCAACCGTGAGGTTCACGTCGTCACCATCGAGGACCCGATCGAGGTGATCCACGAGGACAAGATCGCGATGATCAATCAGCGTGAAGTCCACGTGGACACAGGTAGTTTCGCCAACGCCATGCGCGCAGCCATGCGCCAGGACCCCGACGTCATCATGGTCGGTGAGATGCGGGACATCGAGACGGTGCGGGCTGCCATCTCGGCTGCTGAGACGGGTCACTTCGTCATGTCGACCTTGCATACGGTGGACTCCGAGGAGACAGTGACGCGCATCATCGACTTCTTTCCTCCCCACGAGCAGCGCCAGGTCCGCCTGAGTCTCGCCGGGGCCCTGCGGGGAATCCTGTGTCAGCGACTGGTGCCCAAGGCGGATGGAACGGGGCGTGCGGCAGCGATGGAGGTCTGCATCAACACCGGTCGGGTCGCCGACGCGGTGAGCGATCCTGACAAGACATCCATGATCGGGCAGCTGGTCGCCGAGGGCGGCTACTACGGAATGCAGACCTTCGACCAGCATCTGACGAAGTTGTTCGCCGACGGAGTCGTCAGCCTCGATGCTGCCCTGGCATCGTCCAGCAACCCCCACGACCTCATCGTGGAGTTGCGTCGACTCGGCCTCGTTCAGTAACGACTCAGTCGCTCTCCGTCAGAGCCCCCACTGCGGTTCCTGGTGAGTATGGGTAGGTTTGCTCCCATGAGTGACATTCAGGTGGGGGATTCGGCCACCCTCGAGTTCGTGGTGGGGCCCGAGGACACCGCCGTGGCGCTGGGAAGTGGCGACGTCGATGTGCTCGCCACCCCACGAGGGATCGCGTGGGTCGAGGCAGCCACTTGCGCCGCCGTAGCCGAGCGACTCGAACCTGGCGAGACCACCGTGGGAGTCCGGGTGGTTGTCGACCACGTCAAGCCCTCACGGGTGGACGACACTGTTGTTGTCACGGCAGTCGTCGCGCTGACCGAGCGGCGCAGATGCGTATTCGACGTCGCACTCGTGAATCTCGATGGATCGACCGCCCTGTTCGGTGTCATCGACCGCATGGTCGTGGACAAGGCCGAGTTCGGGGGATGATCGACTCGGTTCGGTCGGTCACACGCCTGTCGTGCTGCGCGGATAAGCGATATCGGTGTCCGTGAGCACATTCACCAGGTAGGGCACTCCTGATGCGAACGCACGGTCGAGCGCCGGGCCGATGTCTCCGGGATCGCTGACCGTCTCACCGGCGCCGCCCAGCGCACTCGCGACCTCGTCGTAGCGGGTCGGGAGCAGGTCGGCGATGACGTCGTACCCGTAGAGGAACTTCATCGGGTGCTTCTCCAGCGCCCACGACTTGTTGTTGCCCACGACCATCACCACCGGCAGGTCATGACGCACGAGGGTGTCGATGTCCATCAGCGAGAAGCCCGCTGCGCCGTCGCCGAGCAGCAACACGATCTGGCTGCCCGGATGTGCGACCCGCGCCGCCATGGCGTAGCCCAGTCCAGTGCCGAGGCAACCGTACGGACCTGGGTCCAGCCAGCGGCCCGGCCGCATTGGTTCGATGTAACGACCGGCGAAGGATACGAAATCGCCGCCGTCGCCGATCACCACTGCGTCGTCCGCCAAACGGGGGATGAGTTCCCCATACACACGGGCCGGATGGATGGGGTCGGCGCTGCTGGCGAGGTCCGGCGCGTCCGCCGCCACCGCGGCACGGTGGCGCTCGAGTAATTCCCGGGTCCAGCCGCGGTGATCGGTGGTCTCATGCCTCCCGTAAGCTGCGCCGATGCCGTGCAGGATCGCCCCGAGATCCCCCGCCACCTGTGCTGCCAGATCCACATGCGCCGCGATGTGGGACGCGGAGTCAGCGATATGCACGACCAGGGCCGGTGGTGCATCGCCGGCGCCGCCGAAGCGCCCGTATCCGAGCCGGAAGTCCAGGGGTGCCCCCACCACGACGACAAGGTCTGCGGACGCGAATGCCGCGGAGCGCGCCCGCGTCACCAGGCAGTCGTGCCCGCGCGGCAGGATCCCGCGCCCCATACCGTTGGCGATCACCGGCAGACCCAGTTCCTCGACGACCTCGCGGGCGATCACCTCGGCGCCGCCGGCCCAGACATCCCCGCCCAGCACCAGCACCGGCCGCTGTGCGCTGGCGAGCAACTCGGCCACGTGCTGGACAGCCGCGGAGTCGGGTTCGGCCGCGGCATCAGGAACACCCCGCGGAGGAGTCGACTCCCCGTGCGAGAACAGCACGTCCATCGGAACATCGACGAACACGGGTCCGCGGTGCGGGGTGCCGGCCACCCGGAAGGCGCGGTCGATTTCGCTGCCGACCTGCGCCGGTTCCGAGACGGTGAACGCCGCTTTGGTGACACTGTCCACCAGCGGCGGATGATCGAGTTCCTGCAAAGCCCCCGTACCCCACCGTCCTGCCGGAGAGCGGCCTCCCAGCACCACCATGGGCGATCCGTTGAACCAGGCCCCGGTGATGGCGCTCACGGTGTTGGTGACTCCAGGGCCCGCCGTGACGACCGCGAGGCCAGGGGTCCGGGTCAACTTGCCGGTTGCCTCCGCCGCGAAAGCGGCGGTGGCCTCGTGACGGACGTCGATGAGGCGCATCGGCCCCTCACGTTCGGCGCGCCGGGTGTCACCCGCAGTCGCAGCCACGGCGTCGGCCCCGCCTACGGCGGCGTCATACACGGGAAAGACGTGCGCACCGGACAGCGTCCACATGACGTCCTGCCCGTGAGCAGCGGCAGCCGCGACGACATGAGTGCCGCCGTGCCCTGAAAGGGTCGATTCCGGGGTGTTGTCGGTCATGGCCCGAACACTACCCACCGGGGATCAGCGGCGACTCAAGCCGTGCTCGCGGTCGCGGCCGTGTTGAATGTGGCCATGACCACCGTCGCCGTCGTCACGTGCCTGACCATGCCCGAACCGGATCCCGACCAGGACCTGTTGATGAGCGCTCTTTCCCGTGTGGGTGTGGAGGCGGAGCTGGTCGCCTGGGACGATCCCGCTGTCGAATGGCGCAGTTTCGGACTGGCCGTGATCCGATCCACCTGGAACTACATCGATCACCTGGCGCGCTTCACGTCGTGGGTGCATTCGACGGCTTCCGTCACCACCTTGCTCAACCCTGCCGCCGTCATCACCTGGAACACCCACAAGGGGTATCTGCAGAACCTGGCCGACCGGGGTGTACCGATCGTGCCGACCGCGTGGCTGCCCCAGGGCTCGACCACCCGGTTGGCGGAGGTCATGGATGACAACCTGTGGTCCGATGTCGTCGCCAAACCCGTCGTGGGCGCCGGCTCCTACCTGACAGAGCGCATCCGCGACCCGGAGTCCGCCGACGCTGTGGCCTTCTGGAACCGCCTCACCTCCGAGCGGGAAGCCATGGTGCAGCCCTACATGCCGTCGGTCGAGGAGTACGGGGAACGGTCGGTCATCTGGATCGACGGCGAACTCACCCACGCCGTGCGCAAGAGCCCTCGACTCGGTGACGATCCGGAGTCGGTGTCCGAAGCGCTGCCCATCAGCTCGACCGAACGGGAGGTCGCCCAGGAGATCGTGGCCGACATCCCCCACGAACTGCTCTATGCGCGGATCGATCTGATCCGCGACGACCATGACCAGCCGCTACTGGCCGAACTCGAACTCGTGGAGCCGTCGTTGTTCCTCAAGCAGAGCCCCGCCGCCACGGAGCGACTGGTCCGCGCCATCAACTCGCGGGTGGCCGCCGTCAACTGACTTCCGCGATGATCGCGATCTCCCAGCCGTTGTCGCCCGCCACGGATGTGATGCGCATAGGCAGCGGCGGAGCTGTCTTGCGCTTCTCCCCGGGGGCTTCGTACCCGGCGTTGAAGGATACGAACGGGGCCAGATAGTCCACCGTCGCACCGTCCGCCGGATCGAGACGGACTCCGTAGTACCCGTCCCCCTGCAACTGCGGCAGATAGACCCCGACGGAAACCGTGCGGGGTGGACTCGAGTCGCCGATCATCTTGGTGTCCGTCGTGAAAACGGTGGCGGAGTACGGCTGGCCCGCAGTTGTCACGCCGATCGACTCGGCGGTCCGTGTCCCTCTTTCGGGGAATCCCATCTGAGGGTCGAACACCGAGACCTGCACTTCATCGGTCCCGAGTCGATCCCGCGGGTCGGTGACGGACACGGTGAATTCGTTGTTGAACGTGGCGGTCCCGCAGGCCGTGAGAGACAGCGCGGCGATCAGGGACCCCAACGCCCCAGACAGTACCCGACGAATCATGGGACCTCCGTGCGATACGTTCGGCCGGTGGCTCACCTGCTGCTCACCGGCGCCACGGGCATGGTCGGTCGAGAGATTCTCGCACGCGCCGTCACCGGCGGCCGGTACTCCGACGTCTCGTGCCTGGTCCGCCCCAGCGACACCCAGTCCGCGCAGGAGCGACTCGACCAACTGTGCCGCCGCATGGGCGTTCCCACCGGAGTGCGCGCGATCGCCGGCGACGTCCGAGAACCCGGTCTGGGCGTACCCGCCCGGAACCTGACGGGTGTCACCCACGTGATCCACAGCGCCGCGTCGGTGTCCTTCGACCTCCCCATCGCGCAGGCCCGCGCCATCAATGTCACCGGCACCGCCAACCTCCTGGCCGCGTGTCGTCGGCTCCCGGCGCTGGAACGCATCGACGCGATCTCCACCTGCTACGTCGCTGGACGTCGCTCCGGACTCGTGTTCGAGGCGGACCTCCACCGCCCGGTGGCCGGTTTTCACAACACCTACGAACAGACCAAGTTCGAGTCCGAGGAACTGCTGCGCGCCGCCATGTCCGATCTGCCCATCGCAGTGCACCGGCCGTCGATCGTCGTCGGGGACTCGCGCACCGGCGCGACGGGGGCGTGGAAGGTCCTGTACTGGCCGCTGAAGGTCATCGCCCGGGGATGGCTGCCGGTAGTGCCGTTCGATCCTGACTGCACGCTGGACATCGTTCCGGTGGACTTCGTCGCGGATGCGGTACTGGGGCTGGCGGCAGATGCTCACACCCTGGGGGGAACATTTCACCTGGCCGCGGGGCCCGACCGCGACACCACCACGGGGGAGTTGTTCGGACACGTGTTCCGACTCCTCGAGCGGCGCCCGCCGATGCTCGTCCCTCCCGCCCTTTTCCGAGCGACCATCCGACCTGCCCTGATGTTGGCGCCGTCGCCACGATTGCGACGCACGCTGGCCACCGGCCTCGTCTACCGCCCGTACCTGGAACTGCGGTTGCAGTTCGACACGTCGGGGGCGGACCGGCACCTGGCGCCGCTGGGGATCGATTGCCCGCCCGTGACGAACTACATCGACACTGTCGTGCGCACCGCCATCGAATCGGATTTCGGCAACCGCGACGGACACTGAACCGCCCGGCATGCTGTGAGGTCAGGGCCGGGACTGTCGCAAGACGCCAAAACCTGGTAACCACCGAGGTATGGCGTCATGGGAGAGCGTGGTCCGCACTCGGACGGAACTGTCCGCGGCCGAACGTGAGTACCTGTCGGCCCTGATCCGAGAGTGGTCACTCCTCGCCGACCTGAGCTTCTCGGATTTGGTTCTGTTCGTGCGCACCTGGGACGCGGCCGGCTGGTACGTCGCCGCGCATGTTCGCCCATCGACTGCCCCCACCGCCATGACCGAGGACCTGATGGCCGCCTTCCTGCCGCGCTCCCAGGCTCTCACCCTCGAGCGGGCGCTGCAGTCGGCAGAACCCGCCCGCGGTGGTGGTGACCGTGCGGTTCGGTTGGGCAGCGCCAAAGTGCCCGAGCCGATCGAAGCCATACCGGTGCCCTTCGACGGCCAAGTCGTGGCCGTCATCGCCCGGTACAGCCAGATCGATCAACGTCGGCTCGGCGAACTCGAACGTCAGTATCTGAGTGCCAGCGATGTTCTCCTCGGCATGATCGCGCGAGGTGAGTTCCCGCTACCGACCGGTGGTCTGCTGGGTGGTGACGCACCACGCGTGGGCGACGGACTCTTGCGCTTGGATGCCGACGGGTGCATCAGATACGCGTCTCCCAACGCTCGTACCTGTCTGCGCCAGTTCGGGATCGGTGACCTGCCCGCCGACTCCCACCTCGCCGACGAATTGGTGCTGTCAGCGCGTCGGCATGAACCCGTCGACCAACTGCAACTGCGGATCGCCGCCGGCGAGGTCGCCGGCGAAGCCGAGTTCTCGTCGCCCACCGCGATTCTGACTCTGCGATCGCTGCCCTTGCGCGACAGTCGGGGACCGGCCGGGGCCGTCGTGCTCGTCCGAGACGTCTCCGACGTCCGCCGTCGGGAGCGGGCGCTGTTGTCCAAGGACGCCACGATCCGGGAGATCCACCACCGGGTGAAGAACAACCTGCAGACCGTGGGGTCGCTCCTGCGGCTGCAGGCACGCCGACTTCCCGACGGAGCGCCGCGCTCCGCGCTGCTGGACGCTGTCGCCCGCGTCAGCACGATTGCATTGGTCCATGACTCCCTGTCGCGCAGCCCGGGTGAACAGGTCGACTTCGATGAGATCTCGCGGCGAGTGCTGGCTATGGCCCGCGATGCGGCGGCCGCCCAGGACCGGCAGCCACGCGTGAGCGTCGCCGGGTCATTCGGGGTTCTGCCGTCGACGGTCGCCACCCCTCTGGCCATGGTCTTCGCGGAGATCCTGCTCAACGCGATGGAGCACAGCGGTGCCGACCATGTGCTGGTGCGGGCCGAACGAGAGAGTGCCGAACTGGTGTTGGAAGTCGCTGATGACGGTCGAGGATTCGATCCGGAGACCGCGGCGGGTCTGGGCTTGCAGATCGTCCGGACCCTCGTGACAGATCAGTTGGGCGGGACCTTGGAGATCACCAGTGGGCCTGGTCGCGGGGAGGAGGGCCGCAGGGAGGAGCGTCGCGGGGAGGAGGGTCGTCCAGAGGTAGCCAAGATGGCCACCGAAGTGACCATCTCATGTCCGCTCTGAGTTCGGTCCGCTCTCGGCTCAGGTCCCGCTCTTGGCTCAGGTCCGCTCTCGGTTCAGGTCCGCTCTCGGTTCAGGTCCGCTCTCGGTTCAGGTCCGCTCTCGGTTTAGGCGGTGCGGGCGCGCTCGCGGGCCCGACGGCGCTTCAGGGAGCGGCGCTCGTCTTCGCTCAGACCGCCCCACACGCCGGCATCCTGGCCGGTCTCGATCGCCCAGTTGAGGCAGGGCTCTGCGACATCGCAGGTGTTGCAGACGCGCTTCGCGTCATCGATCTGTTGCAGGGCAGGACCTGTGTTCCCGATGGGGAAGAACAGCTCGGGCTCTTCATCACGGCAGGCGGCGGAGTGGCGCCAGTCCATGCGGTCCTCCTCAGGTGCTCCCGGACTGTCCGGAAACGCATGTGAAACGATTCACGAGCAAGGCCGAGCAGCAGCACGCACCAGGTGTGTTGCGGTTGCTACCAGACCCCCACGTTGTCGGCTCCAGACCGACTCCTTAAGGGTTTCAGGTTCCCCGAGACCACACAAGAGCAACAGCCAGCGTGGCCGCCCATGTGCGTGAGGTGTTCGTCACACCTGTTTGCCATCAGGGTTGCGAGGGCTGCCCCGGTTCGGCGTTGATGCGGTCCATGACCACACCGCCGAGGCCGATCACAGCCGCCGCAGTGATCACCACCCCGGCGGGGACGGCGCCGCCGGTACCGGTGGCCAGCGGGATGCCCACGGTCAGGGCCAGCAGCTGGACGACAACAAAAGGAACGGTGGACCACCCCGTGCCGCGCCAACGTCCCACGGCCAAGGCCAGCACGCCGGCCCCGAACAGTGCGAACACGAGGATCTCGACCGTGACCCCGGCCGGAGACGATACCTCGACGGGCCCTTGCAGGCCCGATGTCACGGCTACCCACGTGATGCTGCCCGCGTAACCGAGCAAGGTCAGCCCCTCGGCCGCGGCGATCACGGCTGTCACAGCCCGTGCGGTCGGCGGCATGGGAACCAGCGTAGGTCAGTACTACCCTCGGCGGATGCGCGGACTTCTTGTCGTCAACCCGAACGCGACTACGACCAACGAGCGTGTCCGCGATGTCATCGTGTCGGCATTCCGCAGCGAGGTCGATCTCGACGTCGTCATGACCACGCACCCCGGCCATGCCCGGGAGTTGGGGGAGCAGGCATTGCGGGATGGACTCGATGTCGTCATCACCCTCGGGGGGGACGGCACGATCAACGAGGTCGTCAACGGCTTGCTGGTCGATGGACCCGGCCCCAAGGTCCCGGCTCTCGCCACAGTGCCGGGCGGATCGGCGAACGTCTTGGCTCGGTCCACCGGCCTGCCGCGAGACGCCGTGGAGGCGACCGGCGTGTTGTTGGGAGGGCTGCACGGCCACCGCTGGCGCACGATCAGCCTCGGACGGGCGGGCGACCGGTGGTTCACCATGAACGTCGGCATGGGCTTGGACGCCGAGATAATTGCCGCCATGGAGCGGCAACGAGCGGCGGGGAAGAAGGCGTCACCGGCCAGGTACTTCGCCACCACGTTGCGCGAGTACTTCGCCGGGACCGACCGCAAGGAGCCGGCCATCACGATCGAACAGCCCGGCGAGCCGGACATCGATCACGTGTTCCTGGCCATCGTCCAGAACTCCGCGCCCTGGACCTTCTTCGGGGAGCTTGCCGTCAATCCCAACCCGGGAGCCAACTTCGATGAGGATTTGGATGTCTTCGCGATCCGGGATCTGCGGGTGCTGCCGTCACTGCGTTGGGCGCGGCGTCTGCTCATGGGCAGCCAGGCCGACTCGACCAAGGGACTCTTCGTGGGACGCGACATCGCTGAACTGACGTTGAAGGCCCAGCGGCCGGTCGCCGTCCAGATCGATGGTGAGGCGTTGGGAGACCAGCAGGAGTTGCGCATCGTGAGCGTTCCACGTGCGCTGCGAATTGTGGTGTGACGAGCGGTCGCTCGCGGCCGGGAGGTGCTGGTGATCAGTACTCGTCGAGCATGCCGCTGCGCAGTTGGGCCAGGGTGCGGGCCAGAATGCGCGACACGTGCATCTGAGAGATCCCCATCTCGGCTGCGATCTGGGACTGGGTCTGATTCTTGAAAAAGCGCAGCATCAGGATGCGACGCTCGCGTTCGCCCAGTTCGGCCAACAGCGGCTTGAGGGACTCGCGGTTGTCCACCCCCGCCAAGGCGTCGTCTTCGCTGCCCAACGTGTCACCCAGGCTGAGCGAATCGCCATCGTCTCCGCTGCTCGTCCCGGCGTCGAGAGACGCCGTCGCGTAGGCCTGGGCGGACTCAAGCCCCTCGAGCACCTCGTCCTCCGAGATCTCCAGGTAGGCGGCCAACTCGGCGACTGTGGGCGATCGTCCTGACGTCTGGGACAACTCCTGTGAGGCTCGCGACAAGGAGATGCGCAGTTCCTGCAGGCGTCGGGGCACCCGCACCGCCCAGCCGCGGTCGCGGAAATGTCGCTTGATCTCGCCGACGATGGTCGGCGTCGCGTACGTCGAGAATTCGACGCCGCGTCCGGAGTCGAACCGGTCGACCGCCTTGATCAAGCCGACGGTTCCCACCTGGACGAGGTCGTCGTGCGCCTCGCCTCGATCCCGGAATCGCCGCGCGAGGTGCTCCACCAGCGGCAGGTTCATCGTGACCAGCTCATCGCGCAGCGGCTTGTGGCGTGGGTCCGTATCCGGCATGTTCGCGAGCTCGGCGAGGATCACGTGCTCGCGCTCACGGTCGCGTTCGGTCCAGCGGCGAGAGCGGCCCCGCGTCACGGTCACTGGACACTCACCAGTTCTCGGTTCGCCTGCAGGGTGAGGGTCACCCGACCGTCCTCGATGGCGGCATTCGCCTCGGAAACCAGCGCGGTGAGCACGGTCCAGGAGAACGTCGTCGTCCGTGGGGTCCGACCCGATGAACTCGTCGATGTGATCGCGATCAGCACACCGTCGTCGGTCGGCTGCCAGGAGCACTCGAGATCAGTGCCGGGGACGCTGTCGAGCAGCAGCAGCGAGATCGCCTCGTCGACCGCCAACGACAAGTCCTCAAGGCGTTCCAACGGAAAATCCAGTCCCGCACAGACACCGGCGGTCGTCGCGCGGGCCAGCGCCAGGTACGAACTGGCGGCCGGAATCCGCAGGTGAACGTGACCGGAGTCCGCCACGTCAGGCTTTCTTCGTTTCCCAGAAGATGTCGGCGATCTCGTCGATCTTGGCCAGGAGTTCGTCAGCGACCGCGACATCGGTCGAGCCCTTGGTCCCTCCGGCGCCGGCCAACTTCGTCGCCTCGTTGAACAGCGAGTTCAAGTTGGGGTACTTCTCGAAGTGAGGGGGCTTGAAGTAATCCGTCCATAGCACCCACAGGTGCTCCTTCACGAGGTTCGAGCGTTCCTCCTTGATGGTGATCGCGCGGGTGCGGAACTCGGGATCGTCGGAGGCGTTGTGCTTCTCGATGATGGCCTTGACCGACTGGGCCTCGATCCGGGCCTGGGCCGGGTCGTACACACCGCAGGGCAGGTCGCAGTGAGCGTGGACGACGGTGGTGGGCGTGAGATGGCGGATGATCCGTGAGAGCACGATAGTCCTTCCTATGCGCAGGCAACTGACCGCGACCTTACCCTCATGGGGATGAACCCGCGAGACTGGTGGCGCGATCGGTCGCCCTTCCTCACCGCGGTGGTCACCGGGGATTCCATGCTGCCGAAGTTCCGCGCCGGGGACTGGGTGCTCATCCGGCGAACCCACCGGGTCCGGTGTGGCCAAGTCGTGGCGGTCCAAGATCCGCGAGAGCCTCGTCGGTTGCTCATCAAGCGGGCGATCCGGCGCACTCCTCGGGGCTGGTGGGTGTTGGGCGACAATCCCGCTCGCTCGACGGACAGCCGGGACTTCGGAGCGGTCGCTTCCGGGTCAGTGGTCGGTCGGGTGTTGCTGCGGTACTACCGACGGTCGTGACATTCGGTGAATGCCTGGCCGTTCGGTCCTGTTCGAGTCGGGCCGCCAGGTGCCGCCGGGGCGGGAGTGTCGCCAGGTGCCGTCGGGTGTCGCCGGGGGTGGGGAGTGTCGGGCAGCTGCGCGAGTCCTCAGCTGCTAGTGCCCAGGTGGCGCGGGAGGAACTGGGACGGCGTTGCCGATATGTCGTTCACGAGGACTTGGAGGAACTGCTCTCCGTCGCGGTTCCAGGCAGCCACTTCGTCCGCCTCGAGTTCGATGACGATTTCGTAGAGTCCGACGGTTCCGCACACCACTGTGAGCAGGTACCGACCATCGTCGGTCAGCACCAAGTCGAAAGCCCAAGGAGCCGAGGCGAGAGTGACGGCCATGCTGCAGTTGTGACACGTGCCCGAGTCGCGGTCAAGGGCTTGAGCCGCGCCTGCTGGAAAGCCGGTGGCGCGGGTTGTCCGTCCTGTGAGATTCGGGGTCCTGTGGGGTGATTCCGTGCTTGCCGGGGGGGTGACCTCGGTCCGGGTGAGGTCTTGTCGGCCTGGGGTTGTCCACAGGTGTCGTGGGGGCGGGTGTGTCCAGGGGCGTGTCGGGGCGGTGATGGGTGTCGGACCCGAGGCGTAGGTTTCGAACATGAGTTCGAATACTGATCGGGGCGACCCCACCACCAGCGACCCGGGTGCCACTGCTGATCTGTCGGCCGCTGCCGATTCCCCCGCGACTGCCATTACAGCGGACTCTGCTTCCACTGATGCAGCTCCGGTGGGTCCTGTCGCCGATGCCTTGGATCGTCAGGGGTCTGCTCCTTCGGATGTCGATCCCGAGCCCGCTTCCGCTTCGGTCGTTGACGCCTCGGATATTCGCCCGCCCGCGGATCCCTGCGTCTCGGGTGCCCGCCCGTCTGCGGATCCTTCCCCCGCGGAGGCCGTGGGTGGGGATCCGGTGTTGCCGTTGCCGGGGTCGGGGGGGTCGGCGCGGGCGATGTGGGTGGGGTCGCGGCCGGAGTGGGTGCAGGCGGGGTGGTGGGACGCGCCGCT
>WBZT01002158.1_pt1 | contig 13879 bp, 15 predicted proteins | sample 5204241 | NCBI WGS metagenome assembly WBZT01 (sample SAMN12344358, study PRJNA552823) | activated sludge metagenome | biome: Activated sludge suspended growth; feature: Nitrification reactor; material: Wastewater; isolation source: activated sludge from nitrification reactor of wastewater... | reverse complement strand
ACGAGGAATCCGAGATACACCGTCACCGCTCGCCGGATCCAGCGTGAGGCCAGACCGGATGCGCGCATGATGATCAGGGCGGCCGGGGCGCCGATGACCTCGATGGCCGGGATGAGCCACTTCGCGCCCAACGTCACCTGATCCGGAAGCAGCATCTGGATTCCTGCAATCGCGAGCACCACGATCGCCACCTGGTATGAGGTCCTGTTCTCCATCTGCGAGAAGGACTGCACCTCATCGGCGGTGGGGTGCTCGCTCATGGGGCTCATCATTCCCGCAGGCGCGCAGGCGTGGCGCGCCAAGGCTGTCGACAGGTTAGATGGCGGTGTGGCCACAGAGATCCTCGGCGCCCCGCCCCGTACTCCCGTGTTGTACGCCCGCGCCCTCGCCGGCTCGCTGCTGCCTGGTGTGGTCTGGGGTGGCGGCGATCGGATACCGGATCGGACGCTCAGCCTTCCGCAGGTGCGGTTCAGCCCGGACGACGTGCATGCCTACCGCGAGGTCTGCGGGGGAGCGGGGCCGGATCTGCCGCCCGCGATGCTGCACGTGGCAGGTTTCCCCCTCGCGATGCAGTTGATGACGGCCCGGGACTTCCCCATGGGTGCCTTGGGGATGGTGCACATCGCCAACCGGATCGAGGTGGAAGGGCCACTGCCGGCGCTGGGGGCGTACGACGTGAGCGTGCACATCGACCCGCCTCGAGCCCACCGCAGGGGCACGGAATTCGACGTGGTGACAACGGCTCACCTCGACGGCGACGTGATCTGGCGCGAGTCGAGCACGTACCTGAGTCGTGGACGGACCCTGCCCACCGCGGGTGATCCCGGGCCCGACCCCGAGTGGCCCGTCGCCCCGGGTCGGGTGGATTCGGTGTTGGACGCTGCCTCTGACATCGGCCGCCGGTACGCGGTGGTGTCCGGTGACCGCAATCCCATCCACATGCATCCGTTGGCGGCCCGAGCTTTCGGTTTTCCCTCCGCCATCGCCCACGGCATGTGGACCATGGCCCGCTGCTTGTCGGTTGTTGAGGGGTCCCTCCCCGAGCGGTACGTGGTGGAGGCTGGCTTCTTCAAGCCGGTCCTGCTCCCGGCGCAGTGCTCGCTCGCGGTGTCGGGCACCACGGTGTGGCTGTCGTCGCGCGATCAGGTGAACGTGGTGGTGGTGGTCAGCGAGACCTGACGGCGGCAGTGGCGCCGGGTCGTGCGCACGTGGGGTGGCTCAGCTATCGGGTTTCCCGCGTTCCGGTGAGAGGTTGTGCACTCCTGTTAGAGGTTGACGCGTGTTTTCGACTAACGGATGAGCACGGGACTAACGGATGAGCGCGGGACTAACGGATGGCCTCGTGGGACGGCTCAGCTGTCGGGTTTCCTGCGTTCCGGTGAGAGGTTGTGCACTCCTGTTAGAGGTTGACGCGTGTTTTCGACTAACGGATGAGCGCGGGACTAACGGATGAGCGAGCGGCAGCGTCGGGACCCCGCTCCCGTCCGCCGATACAGTCAAGGCCGTGGACGCGCAGCGGTCGGTACGTCGAGTGGATGCGGTGACGGGCTGGGACGGCTTTGAGGAGTTGACCGAAGTGCTCGCGTCGGCGGCGGGGACGACGATCGAGCGGATCGTGTCCCGCGGGCACACCACCGACTGGTGCGATCAGGAGCATGACGAATGGGTCCTGGTGCATCAAGGCGCCGCGAGGCTCGAGTACGAGGACGGCACCGAGATGGAGCTGCTCGCGGGGGATGCTGTGCTGATATCCGCGCGCTGCCGTCATCGTGTGGCGTGGACGGATCCCGACCAGCTCACGGTGTGGCTGGCTGTTCACCTGCCGCCCCGTCCGGGGCCGTGAGCGTGTCATCGGTCGCGACCGCCGTGCCGGCCGTGAGGCAGGCGGCGAGGTAGAGCACGAGCACCTCCAGGTACAACACCAGCAGAACCGCGATGGGAGCGGCGAAGGCGCCGTACTGGGGCTTGCCGATGGACCACGCGATGATGAAGGACAGCAGGTACTTGAGGGCTTCGATGCCCACGGCGCCGACGACGGTGCCGACCATGCGCGGTCGCCGTTCAGGTTTCACCCCGCCGAGGTGACCCAGGATCAGCCACACGACCAGCGCGTTGAGCAGGATCGACACGACTGCGGTGAGCCCGAACAGCGCATACGTCCAGAAGCCGCCTTCCAGACCGAGGAAATCCATGACCGGTCGGGCCAGGGAACTGATCAGCGTGGAGGGGATGAACGACAGGCCGATCAGCGGTACCAGGAGCAGCAGCCATGCGAGAAGCCTGAGTCGAGCCACCACGAAGTTGCGGGGGTCCTTGGGTGTGGCGTAGATCAGGTGCAGGGAGTTGCTCAAGGCCACCATGGCGCTGCTGCCGGAGTAGAGCAGCACCACCAGACCGATCAGGGAGGTGGTCTGGCCGACCTGCTGGAGTTGATCGGGCGAGATCCCCTGGGTGCCGATGAGGCCGGGGAAGGCCTTGTTGAGGCTTTCCGTGGCGGTTTGTGCCAGCCGATCCCCGCCGATCAGTGCGGTCACGCCGAAGATGACGACGAGGATCGCGAACAACGCCAGGAAAGCGAAGTATGTGGTGCCAGCGGCCAGCAAGGAGGCGTTCGCGTGGCTGTAGCGGAGGAAGGCGCGGAAGCCGCTTCCGACCAGAACCCCTTTCCGGTCCACCTTTGCCAGCGTGCTCGCGATCTTCTTCGGTGGTGGGTCGACCTTTTCACCGGGGATCGGCAGGAGGCCGGGCCCGGTCACCTGCACTTCTGAATCCGTCGTCACGGCACCTCCACTCGACCTGCTCGCACAGTAGTGGCTACCCGTGCAACGTGCCGGAATGCGCCACACTGCGTGATATGTCGCAGCGCGCCGGTGGTCGGGTGGTCGTCGTAGTCATCGTGCTCCTCCAGGTGCTTCAGGTGCTGTCCCTGGCTGCCTGGTTGTTCGCCATCCTGTTTGCCGGTGCGGCGCTCAGCGAGGATCAGGCGAACGCCGGGACGTTCGCCTTCGTCGCTGCGGTGTTCGGATATCCGCTGTGGCTCGTGGGTCTGGGTGTGGCCTCGTGGGTCCTCGTACGGCGTCAGGAGCGGGGGTGGGCGTTGTTCGTGGCCGTCATCGCCTCATTGCCGGTCCTCACGCTGCTCGGCGTGACGCTCTTCGCCGCATGATCGGGTGGCGGCTGACGGTGTCGCACGCGCCCGCCCTGACGTACCGTGAAACGGTGCGTTCCTCAGCGGTCCTTGTCGCCGGCGTGATGCTGGTCGCCGGGTGTGCCTCGCACCATGGCGCTCACGGGGAATCGCCGGTGGCTGTGCCCAGCGATCAACACTCCGCCGCGCACAACGCGCCGACGACGGCAGCGGCTGCGTTGGAGGCCGGGTCGGGGGAGAGGATCGTCACCGTGGGGGTACCCACCGACTTCGCGCCTCAGGCGCCGGCCGGCGCGACCGACGAGTACAGGTGCTTCGTCGTGGACCCCGGATTGACCGAGGACGTGATGATCACCGGCACGGAGTTCCAGCCCGGGAACCCGGCCATCGTGCACCATTCCATCCTTTTCGCCGCCACTCCCGAACAGGTGCCGGCGGCCGAACAACTCGACGCGGCCGACCCGGAGCCTGGTTACGAGTGCTTCGGCGGAGCCATGCTGCCCGCCCGCGGGGGTGTGCTCGCAGGCCTCGACGAGTCCGACTGGATCACGGCCTGGGCCCCTGGCGGTGACGCCAACGAATTGCCCGACGGCTATGGGATGGCCTTGCCGAAAGGGGGCCGGATCGTCATCCAGATGCACTACAACCTGCGCTCCGAGCAGGGCATCGACAACACCGCCGTCCGTTTGCGGGTCTCTGACAGGACGTTGAAGCCGCTTCGCACGATGCTGTTGCCGGCGCCCGTGGAACTGCCCTGCGCACCAGGAGAGTCGGGGCGTCTGTGCGATCGCACCGACGCGGTCGACGATGTGGTGAGCCGATTCGGGGCCGACAGTGGGGCCACTATCGCCGGACTGCAGTTGCTGTGTGGCGGCGACCCCGACGCTCCTCGGGCCTCCGAGGTCCAGACCTGTGATCGACCCGTCACCAAAGATGCGAAGGTCTTCGCCGTGGCCGGGCACATGCACCTGTTGGGCCGCGAGATCTCAGTGACACTCAACCCCGGGGAGGCGGATGAGAAGGTCCTGCTCGACATCCGCAATTGGGATTTCGATCAGCAGGGCGCGATTCCTCTGAAGTCCCCCGTTCGCGTGGTACCGGGCGACACCCTGCGCGTGAAGTGCCGTCACGACCCGACGCTGCGCCAACAACTGCCCGCGCTGCAAGGTACACCGGCGCGATATGTGGTCTGGGGTGAAGGAACCACCGACGAGATGTGTCTGGCCATCCTTCTCAACGGGTGATCTGCGTAGCATCGGGCTCATGCGGATCAACACCTTCACCGACGATGCCCTCTCCGACCATGACACCGTCGCTCTGCGACAGGCGTTGTCCGCAGGGACAGTGAGTCCTGCCGAGGTCCGGGAGGCGGCGATGGCTCGGGCGCAGGCCGCGGCACCGCTGAATGCGGTGGTGACCTGGGTGGAGGATCCCGCCGGGGACGGTCCGTTCGCGGGAGTCCCGACGTTCCTGAAGGACAACGAGGACCTGCCGGGCTATCCGACGACATTCGGCTCGCGCGCCGTGCCCCGTCGCGATGCGGAGAATCCGACCCGGCTGGTCGAGCATTGGCGCCGACTGGGGTTCGACACCCTCGGGAAGACCGCCTTGCCCGAATTCGGGCTCACCGCCACCACTGAGCCGCTGGACCACGGGCCGACCCTCAACCCATGGGGGATGGACCACAGTGTCGGCGGGTCCTCCGGAGGCTCGGCGGCCCTGGTGGCGGCCGGCGTGGTGCCGATCGCCCACGCGAACGACGGCGGCGGCTCGATCCGGATCCCCGCCTCCTGCTGCGGCCTGGTCGGCCTCAAACCGTCGCGGGGTCGGCTCGTGGACCCCGAAGCGATGGACCAGATGCCGGTGAAGATCGTGACCCAAGGTGTGGTGACCCGTTCCGTGCGGGACACCGTCGAGTTCTACCGTGAGATGGCGCGGATCCACCCCGCTGATCACCTGCCGCCCATCGGTCCCACCGGAGATCCCGGTCGCCTGCGGATCGGGCTGTTGACCCAAGGCGTGGCCGGCCTTCCGGTCGAACCAGAGGTCCGGGACGCGGTGGAGTCCGCCGCCAAGTTGTGCGAAGACCTCGGACACGCCGTCGAACCCATCGACAACCCGTTCCCGGATCAGATCGCCCAGGACTTCTTGCGCTACTGGGCGATGCTGGCGTTCTCGCTGCAGAGGTTCGGCAGCCAGATCTACGGCAAGGAGTACGAGCCCAAGCAGCTTGAGCCGTTCACTGTTCACCTGTCCAAGTTCTTCTCCGGCGTCGCCGTCGGGTTGCCTGGCTCACTGCGTCGCCTCCGGCGATTCGGCCCCGTGTACGAAGAGGCCTTCGGCGAGTTCGACGTCATCCTGTCCCCGGTCCTGGGCACCCCGCCGCCACCGATCGGGTACATCGGTCCGGATGTCGACCCCCGTGAGCACCTGGTGCGGTTGCTCCGATTCGCTTCCTTCACGGCCTTGCAGAACGTGTCGGGAGCACCTGGCATCTCCATGCCGATGGCGATGTCGTCGCAGGGTCTGCCGATCGGGATCCACGCCGCCGGGCGGTTCGGACAGGAGCAGGTGCTGCTCGACCTGGCCGCAGCGATCGAAGAGGCCCGACCCTGGGCCCGGATCGACCGGTGGACCTCGGTGAACGACCGTACGCACGAGGTGGGGCAAGCGTAGATTTGAACCGCGAGGAGGCAGTGCGATGACGACAGCGTCGATGAGTGTCCAGGATGCCCTGTGGCTGACCATGGATCGTCCGAACAACCTGATGGTGGTGGACGGATCGATGGTTCTGCGTGGCGTGCCGTCCATGGCGGACGTCAACGCGGTCCTGCAAGAGGCGGTGGAGCGCTTCCCGGTCCTCGGCCGCAGGGCCGTGCGCTCCGGAATGGGCTGGGCATGGGAGGACGACCCGGACTTCGACCTCTCGAGGCACATCCACGCCGTGGAACTCGAGCCTGGGACCGAGATCGAAGAGTTGCAGAAGTTCATGGCCGAGCAGCGCTCGCAGCCCCTACCCAAGGACCGGCCGTTGTGGACGGGGTTCCTGCTCAGCCCTCTGACTTTGCCCGATGGCACGATCGGCTCGGCATGGATGACCCGCTTCCACCACGCCATCGCCGACGGTGTGCGTCTCACCCAGGTCCTGTTGGGTCTGTGTGAGGCCGACGAGGCCAGCATCGGAGCGGTCGTGGCGCGTAAGGGCGTGCAAGGAGGTGACGCGTCCAACCCAGCCGACGAACTCACCCGGGTGGCCACACACGCCGCCGGAGAGGTGGCCCATGTGGTCGAACACGGTGTGGGTGATGTGGCTCAAGAGGCGGCGCATGCTGCACGCAACCCCCTGTCCGCCCTGGCCCATCTTCCGGGCAAGGCGTTCGGCGTGGCCAAAGCCGGAGTTCACGGGGTCGAGGAGGGACTGTCCCTGGTCCGGCATCCGGACCGGCTGCTCGACGCGCTCGAGGTGCTCGGTGCCGAGCAGCACCGCAGCCTGAACGACCTGTCCTCGGTCACCAAGATCACTTTCGCTGCCTCCGACGAGACCGTGTGGAGCGGCCACCCGGGCACGGAGAAGGCGGTCGCGTGGTCGCAACCGGTCGCCTTGGAGCAGATCAAGGACCTGGGGCGCCGGTCGGGTGCCACCGTGAACGACGTGTTGCTCGCCGCCATTTCCGGTGGCTTGCAGCGGTACCTCTCCGAGCAGGGGGAGTCCCTGCGGGAGGTGGCCTGGATGGTCCCGGTCAACCTCAAGCCCTTCGAGGACAACCTGCCGCCGGACCTCGGCAACTACTTCGCGCTCGTGTTTCTGCCCATGCCGCTCGACGAGCCCGACCCGAAGGCGCGGCTGGAGCAGATGCACCAACGCATGGCCCGGATCAAGAACAGTGACGAGGCGGTGTTGACGTTCGGTCTGCAGCGGGTCGTATCGATGTCCCCGGGGCAGATCGCCTTCTTCTTGACCAACTTCTTCGCCAACAAGGCTGTCGGCGTGCTGACCAATGTGCCGGGGCCCACCGGTCTTCTGCGGTTCGCCGGCCAGGAGGTCGAACAGGTCGTCGGCTTCGCGCCCTGCAGCGGCAACCAGCCCATGACCGCCACGATCTTCAGCTACAACGGCGGGGTGACGATCGGCTTCGCCACCGATGCCGGACTCATTCCCAACCCCGAGGACCTTGTGCGCTACGTGATGGAGGACCTCGACCGGATGCAGGCGGAACTGGCCTGACGGCTCAATCCGGTTCGTCCTCCCTGCGGGAGAGGGCATCGAGTTCCAGCATCCCGGTCACGTCCGGGTCGAGTGTGAGAATTCGGGCCTCGTCGGGCTTCTCCTGCAAGACGCTCGCGATGTAGTCGGCGACTGCTTCGTCGATCCCGACGTCCTCACCGGCCGCCTCCGACATGTACCACCGGTGCTCGAGGACCTCGTGGAAGACCTGGGCGTCTTCAAGCTTGCCCCGCAGGTCAGCCGGAATCGCAGAGACCACCGGCTCGTAGACCTCTGCGAGCCAGGCATGCGCGGCGAGCACGTCTTCGCGGGCGTTCGGCTCCGCTCGTCGGGGCCGGATCGGACTCGAGGGCCCGAGGGCGTTCTTGGCGGCGGTGTACTGGTCGAGGTCGTTGAGCAGTCGGCGGGCCTGGTTCTCGCCCACGTCGAGTCCCACAAGTCGCAGCAGGCGCCGTGAGTGGTATCCGGGGTCCACGACTTTCGGTTGGATGCGGACCACTCCTTGCGGGGTGCGGCGAAGGTCGAGTTCGGCCACGTCGAACCCCAGGGTGTTGAGCCGCTGCACACGTCGCGCGATGCGCCATCGCTCTGTGCCTTCCACATGCTCGGCCGCAGTGAGTTCCTCCCACAGTCGCTCGTAGCGCGCAGGGATCTCGTCGGCGATCGCGATCGCGTCGAGGTCGGGGGACAGCCGGCCACCCGCCTGCAGGTCGAGTAGCCCCCCCGCGATGTTGAAGTGGGCGATGTCGATGTCGTTGAGCCGTTGGCCGCGCGACAACCTCTCGTGCAACTCGCCGGTCTCGGCGTCGACGAGGTAGGCCGCGAACGCGTCGGCGTCCCGGCGGAAGAGGACGTTCGACAGCGAACAGTCGTTCCACGCGAAGCCCACGAGGTGAAGGCGCACAAGAAGCAGGACAAGGGCATCGAGCAGACGATCCATGGTGTCGGGGCGCAACGTACGGGCGTACACGTTCCGGTAGGGGATGGACCAGGTCAGGTGCTCGGTGACGAGTACGCCGGGCAAGGGCTCCCCGCCCACGTCGGTCCGTCCGGTGACCACCCCCACTCCGTGCACAGCGGGGATGTCGAGTTCCTCCAGTGCCCGCAGCAACCGGAACTCACGTTCGGCGAACTCCGGCGCGATCTCCTTGAGCGCCATCACGGTGCCGTCGACGTCCACGAAACGGACCACGTGCCGTGAGATCCCGCGGGGCAGCGGGATGATCAGTTCCTCGGGCCACCGGGCCAGCGGCATCTCCCACGGGAAGTCCAGCATGTCACCGGAGATGCCGGCCTCGAGCCGGATCGTCAGGTCCTCGTGCGACACGCAGGCATTCTCGCGTGATGTCGCCCTGCGATGCGCAGGAGCGCCACACCTGATTCCGCATTCCGGTGAGGTGCTGCAGGTGCTTCAGGTGGGAGGCACGGTGTGGGCGCGTGCCGGGTCGCGGGTCGTCTGCGAGAATGCTTCAGTGATGTTGCCCGCAGCCGCAAGTGGCGGCGGCGAACCCACATTGATGGTCCCGGCATGGCTCTGGGCTGTCACCGTGGGCATCGTCGTGCTGCTGATTGCCTTCGAATTCGTCCAGGCGACCCGGAATCCGCACGAGGTGCAGATCCGGGAAGCCGCCGTCCAGTCGATCATCTACGTCGGGATCGCCATCGCGTACGGCGTGTTCTTCGCATGGTGGAGCAGCGATCAGGTGCCGCCCAAGGGCGGGTCGTACGGCTTGGAGTACTTCGCCGGGTGGTTGATCGAGAAGAGCTTGTCGGTGGACAACCTCTTCGTGTTCGTCATCATCATGAGCACCTTCGCCGTCCCCAAGATCTACCAGCAGAAGGTGCTGATGGCCGGTATCGCCGGTGCCCTCGTGCTGCGGACGATCTTCATCTTCATCGGGGCGGCCGCGTTGGAGACGTTCGCCTTCACCTACGTCATCTTCGGAGCGTTCCTGATCTATACGGCGATCAGCCTGGCTCGCCACCGGGACGAGGAACCGGAGTTCAACGAGGGCAAGGTCGTCCGGCTGGCCAAGCGCTTCCTGCCGTTCACCGACGACTACCACGGCCCGCATCTGCACACCAAGATCGACGGCAAGCGCTATGGAACCCCGCTGTTGCTGGTGATGATCGCGATCTTCGCCACCGACATCATCTTCGCCCTCGATTCCATCCCGGCGGTCTACGGCGTCACGAACGAACCGTTCATCGTGTTCGCCGCCAACGCCTTCGCGTTGCTGGGACTGCGGGCCCTCTACTTCCTGGTGGCCGGCCTGCTCGACCGCCTGGTGTACCTGTCACTGGGCCTGGCGGTGATTCTGGCATTCATCGGGGTCAAGTTGATCCTGGTGTTCTTCGGCGTCCACATCGACATCTGGGCATCGCTCGGCTTCATCATCGGCGTGCTGATCATCACGACGATCGCATCGCTGATCAAGGTCCGGCGCGATCCATCGGCCACGGCACATGCCGGCTCCATCCCCGGCTTCGAGAGCAAGAAGGCCGACGACGGCAAGCAGTGAAGAACACGATCACCCGCCGAGCGCGCGGATGACGGCTGCGGTCGCTGCTCCGACCACCACGACCACGAGGAACGGGGCTCGCAGGGCGAGGGCGATCGCTGCGGCCATCACTGCTGCCACCCGGGCATCGAAGGTGATCGCCATGCCGTCGCCCAGAGTCACCACGGCGAGCAGCGCGGCCAGCAGGGCCACCGGGAACATGCCGACCAACTGGGCCACGAGCGGTTTGTCGAGGACACGTTCGGGCACGACGTACCCGAGGGCCTTGAGGGCGTAGCAGGCAGCGCTGCCGAGCAACACGGCAGCCCAGATCATCGGGCCCTCCGCAGGAACAGGAAGGGCACGAGTGCGGCGCACAGGACGGGCAGTCCGGGCGCCAGAACCGGCGTGAGCGACATCCCGACCACTGCGCCGACGACGGCGACCCCGAGTAGTCGCCGACTGGTGATCTGTGGCCATAGAAGGGCCAGGAAGGCCGCTGGCACTGCCGCATCGAGGCCCCATCGCTGTGGATCACCGATGCTGCTCGCACCGAGGGCTCCGATGAGGCTGCCGAGGTTCCACAGGACGAAGACGCTCAGCCCGGTGGACCAGAACGCCAGAGCGGGCCGGGGTTCCGGACGGTCGTAGTGGGCCAAGGCCATGGCTGTGGACTCGTCAATGGTCAGTTGCGCCGCGGGGACCGACAGCGCCGCTGAGGGTTGCAGGATCTGGCGCATACGCAGCCCGTAGAACAGGTTGCGCAGGCCCAGCAGGGCGCTGCCCGCAACGGCGGCCACCGCGGAGCCACCCCCGGCGAGCACGGAGACCAGGGCGAATTGGGAGGCGCCGGTGAACATCAGTGCGCTCAGCGCCATCGTCTGCCAGACGGAGAGCCCGGAAGTCACCGAGAGCGCGCCGAATGAGATTCCGTAGGCACCAGTGGTCACACCGATCGTGGCCGCCTCGATGAGCACGCCACGCCGGGTGTCATCGGGGGTCGCCGTACCACTCACGAACGCCTCGCAGATTGTTGAGGACAAGGACAAGCGCACTGAGGATCACGTTCGCCCACCCCGTGCCCTGGAAGAGGTAGAGGACCCCGAACACCAGGTTGATGCCGGCCAAGAGGTTGACGACCGGCCAGGCGAGGTCCGCGCCGGCGAGGATCATGCGTCCCAGCCAGATGTAGCCCACGAAGAGCACCGCGGACAGGGCTGCGGTGATGATCCAGTACCAGTCGCTGACCGCTTGACCGAACAGGATCTGCACCTGCCCGGGACGCGCCAGCAGGATCAGTGAGGCGACAACGGACAGCATCTCGACGACCGCTGTCAGGTAGGCCAGAACCCCCAGCAGGGTGACCGCTGGCGGTCGGGTCCCGGTGGGTGTCATGCGCTGCAGTATGGCAGTGACGTCTACCGTGGAGGACATGGCAGGTCGAGTCGCGGTCGCAGGTGCGGCACTGCTCGCGCTGCTGGTCGGCGCAGTCGCCGAGTTCCAGCCCCCGGCCGCGGTCGCCCGGGATGTGTCGCCCCGACAGAGCCCCCTGGATGCCGACTACTACCTGGTCGACGCCTCCGGGCATTGGGCGGCCCCGCGCTGCATCGGGGACGGTCATTCTGGGGCCCGTGTGCAGCCGGTGTTCGTCTACCGCAAGGGAGCCCGTAACCGCTTCCCGGACTTCGAGAAGGTGTTGCGGCGCTCGCTTTACCTGAGTACGGGCATCGTGGAGCGCTCGTCGGGCGCCCAGCGCACGGTGCGCTGGGCGCACGACGCGACGTGCCAGCCTGCCATCTGGGCGGTAGGTGTGCCCGCCGCGAAGACGTACGATCTGGTGTCGATCCGCAGGTACCTCACCAAGCGTCACCCACGGTTCCGGTCGCCGAATCGGGTGTACACCCTGTGGGTTGACTCCACGACGAGTCCCTACTGGTCGGGTCTGGGCGGGGACAGGTGGTCCGCGACGTGGAGTTCCTCCTGGGGATTCGTCTGGGCCGACACCCACGAGATGATCCACGCCCTCGGCGCCGTTTCCGGCGACGCGCCGCACGCGACCGGCAAGGCGCACTGCTACGACGGCTACGACGTCATGTGCTATAAGGACGGCGGCCCGGGGTGGCGGAAGATGGTCCGTTGCGCATGGCCAGGGGCCCGCTACCGACTCGACTGTGGCGACGACGACTACTTCGCGGTCGACCCCAAACCCCGCTCGTGGCTCGCGCGCCATCCGGGTGCCAACGTCGCCAACTCCCGTTTCCTGGCAGCCGTGGCACCCCGCGCCTTGCCGTCGGAGCCTCCCGCGCCGACTGCCGTCGTCCGCGACCAGAACGGTGTGACATGGCAGCCAGTTCCAGGGGTCCGGTACGACGTGGGGGCATTGGACACCGATGGCAGTGTGAAGTGGCTCGCGCAGGATCTGTCCGCCGGGAGCCTCGCGTTCGAACTGCCTGACCCACAGACGCGGGTGTTCGTGCGCGCAGTGAACGACGCCGGCTACTCCGCGCGGGTCCGAGCCGCCTCCAGGTGAGTGTCGCGCGCGGACCTGGCTCGGGCGCCGATTACCGTAAGACGGTGAAGAGACTCGTGCTGGGGATCCTGGGAGCGGTGCTGGGGCTGCTGGGCCTGGGCCTGATGGGTGGCGGAGCCGTTCTGCTGGGACTGTTCGGTACGGATGGACAAGCAGAGATCCCGATCGGAGCGGTGACCTCACAGGCCGGCCGGGCAGTGGTGGTCACGGATTTCGAGATCAGCAGCGACGCGCCGGTGCCGGTGGATGAGCAGTGGTTCGACCTGCGGCTCGAGGTACAGGGGCAGGATCCGCTGTTCGTGGGTGTGGCACCCAAGGCCGACTCCCTGGAGTACCTGCAGGGGGTTCCGTACGAATTGGTGACCGGTATCGACAGTTCCGCGGACACGTTCAACCAGACCACCATCCCGGGTGATCGGGTCCCTGAGGCGCCTGCCTCCCAGCCGTTCTGGACCGATCAGGCCTCTGGCCGCGATGTGAGCGTGGCCTGGCCCGTCAGTGACTCCGACATCACGCTGGTGGTGATGAACGAGGACGCCTCGCGGGTGGTGGACGGCGACGTGTCCGTCCTGGCCACGGTCGCGTGGGCCGGAACGGCCGCGATCGGCATGGTGATCGCCGGTCTGGTCCTGATCGTCCTGGCCATCGTCGTGCTCGTCCTCGCTTTCCGCGCCGGCTCGCAGGACCCGCAGTACCCCCCGAGCGCCTAGGCTGTCGGCGTGGAGGTGCAATCGACGGAGGTCCAGACCGACCGGGTGGTGACGGTTCCGAACATCCTGTCTGCACTGCGACTGCTCGGGGTTCCACTGTTCCTGTGGCTGATCCTCGTCCCGGAAGCCGATTGGCTGGCGATCCTCGTGCTCGCCATCGCCGGGTTCACCGACTGGCTGGATGGCTACCTGGCCCGCAAGTGGCACCAGATCTCGCGAGTGGGCCAACTCCTCGACCCTGTGGCGGACCGGCTGTACATCCTCGCCACGCTGATCGGACTTCTGCTGCGCGGGATCGTTCCCCTGTGGTTCGTGCTCCTACTGGTCTCGAGGGACGTGATCATGAGCGTGGTGCTGGCGGTCCTCAAACGGCGTGGGGTCACGGGACTGCCCGTGCATTTCGTCGGCAAGGCGGCCACCTTCTGTCTGCTGTACGCATTCCCACTGCTCCTGCTCGGCGATGGCTCGGGCTGGCTCGCCGACACGGCCAAGATCGTGGGCTGGGCCTTCGCGGTATGGGGCACGGCGTTGTACTGGTGGGCGGCTGTGCTCTACATCGGCCAGGCCAGACGGATCATGGCCGCCACCCCATGACCCACGCCCCCGACAACATCCTCGACCGCCTCATCGCGGAGGCGCAGGCCGACGACTACGCGCTGGCACAGCGCCGTGGGCCGACCACGCGTGGTAACCCGCTCATCGCAGCGCTGCTGTTCGCACTGATCGGCGTGCTGCTTGCTACCGCGTTCTGGCAGCGGCAGAGCG
>WBZT01002155.1_pt1 | contig 13891 bp, 12 predicted proteins | sample 5204241 | NCBI WGS metagenome assembly WBZT01 (sample SAMN12344358, study PRJNA552823) | activated sludge metagenome | biome: Activated sludge suspended growth; feature: Nitrification reactor; material: Wastewater; isolation source: activated sludge from nitrification reactor of wastewater... | reverse complement strand
CGCCGCGCGAGGGTGGCGCGGCGGCGCGAGGGTGGCGCGGCGGCGCGGGCCTCGCTCCCGCGCCGCCGCCGCCGGCTACGCCGTCTCCCAGCGTTTCGCGAAGAAGCGGGCGAGCGCGAGGAACGCAATCGTGAAGCCGCCGAGCACGGCGAGCTGCGGCCACAGCGCCGTCACCGGCAGCTCGCGCCAGAAGACCTTCAAGAAGCCGTCGAGCGCCCACGCGTTGAAGCCGACCAGCGAGACCTTCTGCAGCGCCTCGCTCATGAGGAAGCGCGGGAACATGCTGCCGCCGATCGCCGAAAGGCTGAGCACGACGATGTTCGAGAGCCCCTGCAGCTGCTGGCGCGTGCGTGCGGCGGTCGCGAGCACGAGCCCGAACGCCGACGTCGCCATCGCGGTGAACGCGCACATGAGCACGAGCCCCGGCAGGTGCGGCAGCAGCTCGAGGCCGAACACCAGCCGCGCCCACGCGAACATCACCGCGAGCTGCGCGAGCCCGGTGAGCGTCGTGTACAGCCACTTCGAGCCGAGCAGCGCGTTCATGCCGATGCCGGTCGAGAGCACGCGCTCGAGCGTGCCGCTCTCGGTTTCCTCGATGAGCGCCCCGGCGCCGCCGGCGGCGCTGAACATCATGAACATGACGGCGATGCCGGCGGCGTAGAACGCGATCATGCTGTGCTGCTCGCGATGCCCGACGACTTCGCGCGTCTCGGTGCGCGCGGGCATCAGGTCGTCGACCGGCACCGGCGCGCCCGCGGACGCGCCGCGGAACTCGTCCGCCGCGGCGCGCGTCACGGTGAGCGCCGCCTTCTGCAGCAGGCCCATCGCCATCTTGGGCGCCACGGGATCCGACGGATCGGTGAGCAGCAGGGTCTTCGTGCCGCGGCCGTCGAACCGCCCGAGCGACGTGTCGATGCCCGCGGGCAGCACCACGGCGACGGACACGTCGCCGCCGCGCACCATCGCCTCGGCGCGCGCGCGGTCGATCGGTACGCGCGTCGTGTCGCGCTCGGACGCCTTCGCGCGCGTGATCACGTGCAGGCTGCTGTCGGCGGCGAGCGCCTCGACCAGCGCGGCGCTCGTCTCCGTGCGCGACTCGTCCACCACGACGACGTGCAGCCGTCCGGTGCCGCTCGAACCGTCTCGGCCACCGAAGATGACGGCGAAGATCGAGAAGAACGCGACCGGCAGCACGAACACCAGCACCTGCGCGGCACGGTCGCGCGAGAGGTTCGTCCAGGCGACGCGGGTCAGCAGCGGGATCATTCGCGCAGCTCCTTTCCGGTGAGCTTCAGGAACACGGACTGCAGGCTCGCCGTGCGCACTTCGAGGTCGCGCACGCCGAGCCCCGCCGCGCGCACGCGTTCGAGCAGGCCCGGCAGTTCGGCGCCGACGTCGCCGATCGTCGCGCTCAGCACGGCGCCGCCGTTCTCGCTCGCGAAGCCCGCCGGCGCAGCCGCGGCCGCGCGGTCGAGCGTCAGCCGCAGGCGCCGACCGGCGAGGCCCGCGTGCGTGACCAGCTCGGCCAGCGTGCCGGCGGTGATCGCGCGGCCGTGGTCGATCACGACGATGCGCTCGCAGCGCGCCTCGGCCTCCTCGAGGTAGTGCGTGGTGACGAGGATCGCGTCGCCGCGCTCGCGCAGCGCGGCGAGCATCTCGTAGATCTTCTCGCGGCTCTGCGGATCGACGCCGACCGTGGGCTCGTCGAGCAGCACGACCTTCGGCTCGTGCAGCACGCCGCAGGCGAGGTTGAGCCGGCGCTTCATGCCGCCGGAGAAGTTCTGCACCGGCTCGCGCCCGCGCTCGGCGAGGCCGGTCCATTCGAGCGCCCACGCGACGCGCTCGCGGCGCTTCGCGGCGGGCACGCCGTGGAGCTCGCCGAACGCTTCGAGGTTCTCGCGCGCCGTGAGCAGCGGATAGAGCGCGATCTCCTGCGGCACCACGCCCAGCTCGGGACGCGGCGCGCCGGCCTCGAGGTCGCGGCCGAAGAGCGCGAGCCGCCCGCCGTCGAGGCGCACGCGGCCCGCGAGCGCGCGGATCAGCGTCGTCTTGCCCGCGCCGTTAGGCCCGAGCAGCGCGAGCATCTCGCCCGCGCGCAGCTCGAGCGACAGGCCCGCGAGTGCGGTCGTCGCGCCGAACGACTTGCGCGCGTCTTCGATGCGGAGAACCGGGGCCGTCATGCGACCTCCTCGCCGTGGCGGCGCCGCGCGCCCATCGCACGGCCCGCCGGACGCGAGGACGATCGCGCGTTGTCGCGGGCCCACCAAGCGGCGGGCGGCGAACGGTCCGTCGGAGCGGACGAACGGTCGCGCGGCGATCGACCAACGGTCCGCCGCGGCGTCCCGGCGAGTTCGCGATCCGCGGCCGCGGTTCGCGTGGGCGAACGCGCGCGCCGGAGCGCCGCGGCGCCTCGTCGTCCGCACGGTCCGGACCTTGCCCGCACTCGAAAGCGGTCCTAAGGTGCCGCGGGTCTCCCCTCACCCAGGCCCGTGCCTGGACACCCCCCTGAGCACGCATCACGGAACCACAGGAGGTGGCAGTCATGCGCACTCGTCTCGCGATCCTCGCGCTCCTCGCCGCGGCGTTCCTCGCGCCCAGGGCGAACGCGACCCCCGAGGGTCACTATCGCTGGATCACCCCCGCGGTCGGCTGGACGCAGCTCTCCGACCGCCTCGCGTTCCCCGCGGGCGACTCGCTCGCCGACGCGGCGATCTTCGGTGGCCGCGTCGGCACCATGCTCGCTCCCACGGTCGGCTTCGAGATCGCCGGCGCGTACTCGCCGACCAGGGAGGCCGCGGGCCTCGAGCGGGACGTCCAGTGGCTCGGGCTCTCCGGCAACCTGATGTACTTCCCGGTGCAGTGGCCCTTCGGCGGCCTCTACGCCGCCGCGGGCGGCGGCTGGAGCGGCCGCACGACCAAGGACCTCGTGAAGCTCGGCGACACGAACTACATGACGTTCGAGCAGGCGCTCGGCTGGGCCGGCTGGTTCGACGATCACGCCGGTTACCGGATCGAAGCGCGCAACGTCATGAACCTGCCGAACAAGAACCTCGCCTCGGCGCACCGCGCGGACCAGCAGTACTGGCTCGGGCTCACGTGGGCGTGGGGCGGCAAGCCCGCCGACACCGACGGCGACGGCGTGCCGGACAAGAAGGACAAGTGTCCCTCGACGCCGGCCGGCGCCAGGATCGACGCGACGGGCTGCCCGATCGACAGCGACCACGACGGCGTGTTCGACGGCCTCGACGCGTGCCCCGGCACGCCGGCCGGCGCGCTCGTCGACGCGAAGGGCTGCCCGAAGGACAGCGACGGTGACGGCGTCTTCGACGGCCTCGACCAGTGCCCCGACACGCCGAAGGGCGCGAAGGTCGACGCGAAGGGCTGCCCGACCGACAGCGACGGCGACGGCGTGTACGACGGCCTCGACCAGTGCCCGCTGACGCCGAAGGGCGCGAAGGTCGACGAGCACGGCTGCCCGACCGACGCGGACGGTGACGGCGTCTTCGACGGCCTCGACAAGTGCCCCGACACGCCGGCCGGCGCGAAGGTCGACACGGACGGCTGCCCGATCGTGGTGACCGAGCGCGAGACCGAGCTGTTCGACACCGGCATGATCCGGCTCCAGAACGTGAACTTCGAGACGGGCAAGTCGGACCTGCTGCCGGAGTCGCTGCCGATCCTCGACGAGGTCGGTCCGATCCTGCGCAAGTGGCCACAGCTGCAGATCGAGGTCGGCGGCCACACCGACTCGCGCGGCGCCGCGGACAAGAACCAGGCGCTCTCCGAATCGCGCGCGAACGCGGTGCGCGACTACCTGCTCAAGAAGTACCCGGACATCCAGCCGGGCCAGCTCACCGCGAAGGGCTACGGCGAGTCGAATCCGGTCGCGCCGAACAACAACGCGCTCAACATGGCGAGGAACCGCCGCGTCGAGTTCGTCGTGCTGAACAAGGAAGTGCTCAAGAAGGAGATCGAGAAGCGCAAGCTGATGCAGAAGTAGCCGCGCGACTCGCACGCCTCACCGCCGGGCCCGGCGCTCCGATCGAGCGCCGGGCCCGCGCGCGTCCGGCGCGAGACGAAGGCGCGGACGCGTGCGCACCGCGCGCCGCGCCGCGCGCGGTCGGCGGTTGACGCGCCCGCGAGCGGACGACCAAGATGCGCGCGTCCATCCGTCCACTCCCACGCGAGGCGACTTCCATGTCCATCGTCACTCCCGGCTTCGCCGGCGCCGTCGTCGACGAGCTGATCGCCGTCCGGCGCGACCTGCACCAGCATCCCGAGATCGGCTTCGAGGAAGTGCGCACGAGCGGCATCGTGGCGGCGAAGCTGAAAGCGATGGGGCTCGCGCCGCGGACGCAGGTCGGGCGCACGGGCGTGACCGCGCTCGTGAAGGGCGGCAAGCCCGGGCGCACGGTGCTGCTGCGGGCCGACATGGACGCGCTGCCGATCCACGAGCTGAACGACGTGCCGTACCGCTCGCAGAACGACGGTCGCATGCACGCGTGCGGGCACGACTGCCACGTGAGCATCCTGCTCGCGGTCGCGAAGAAGCTGGTCGACGACGCGAAGGACTACGCCGGCCAGGTGCTGCTCGTGTTCCAGCCGGCGGAGGAACTCGGCGGCCCCAAGGGTGGCGCGGAGGCGATGATCAACGACGGCGTGCTGGACGATCCGAAACCCGAGGCCGCGTTCGGGCTGCACGTGTGGCAGGACCTGCCCGTGGGCACCGTCGGCGTCACGCCGGGGCCGTGGATGGCGGCCGTCGACGAGTTCACGGTGACGGTGAAGGGCAAGGGCGCGCACGGCGCGATGCCGCAGGCGAGCGTCGATCCGGTCGTATGCCTTGCGGCGACGATCACCGCGCTGCAGACGATCGTGTCGCGCAACGTCGATCCGTTCCACCAGGCGGTCGTGAGCGTGACGCAGCTCAAGGCCGGCACCGCGTTCAACATCATCCCCGGAACCGCGTGGATGAACGGCACGATTCGCGTCTTCGATCCCGGCCTGTGGGCGAGCATCCCGACGATGTTCGCGCGCGTGGTCGAGGGCGTCGCCGCGGCGCACGGCTGCACCGCCGAGATCCTGTTCGAGCGCGGCAACCAGCCGACGGTGAACGACGCGGCCAAGTGCGCGTTCGCGCGCGCCGCCGCGATCGAGGTCGTGGGTGAGAAGCGCGTGCGCGACGACGTGCGCACGATGGGCGGCGAGGACTTCTCCGCGTTCCTCGCGCGCGTGCCCGGCGTGTTCCTCGCCGTCGGCTCGCGCAACGAAGGCCGCGGGCTCACGTTCGACCACCACCACCCGCGGTTCGACGTCGACGAGGACGCGATGCGCATCGGCGCCGAGGTGCTCTACCGCACCACGCGCAAGTACCTCGCGTCGTGAGCGCGCGCCGCGTCGTCGCCACGCTCGCCGTCCTCGCCGCGCTCGCGCTCGTCACGGCGCACGCCACGGCCGCGGCGCTCGAGCCCGACACGCGCTATCGCGAGGCGCAGGCCGCGCTGCGCGAGGCGGCGCGCGACACCGCCGGCCACGCCGACGATCCGGCGCGGCTCGTCGCGCTGGGCGATGCGCTCTCGGCGCTCGCGCGCTTCAATGACGCCGACCGCGCGTACCGGCGCGCGCTCGCCGCGGCACCGGGCGACCGCGCCGCGCTCGCGGGCGCGGGTCGCGTCGCGCTCGCGCAGCAGCGCGAGGCCGAGGCCGAGAGCCTGCTCGTGCTGGCCGGCGACGCCGAGGGAGCCGCGCGCGATCTCTACCTCGCGCGCCTGCGGCGCCACGAGTGGAGCGCGGCGGCTGCGATGGCCGAGGCGCAGGACGAGCCCGGCCGCCGCGAAATGCTCGAGCGGCTCGAGGGCGTGTGGCCGCCGGCCGAAGCGCCGCAGGGCCCGACCGCCGTGCTGCTGTTCGCGACCGCGCGGATCGTGCCGCAGGTGCCGGTGCGGCTCGAGCGCGGCGAGGTGTCCATGGCGGTCGATCCGAGCGCAGCCGAGCTGCTGATCGACACGAACGCCGCGAAGCGCTGGAACGTCACACTCGTGCCCGGCGAGCGCACCGTCGCGTGGAACGGCACGCGCGTCGCGGCGCGCAACGCGATCGTGCGCGAGCTCAAGCTCGGCGGCTTCCGGCTCGTGAACGTGCCGGCGTGCGTGCTGTCGCTGCACCGCTACAGCATGGCGGTCAATCCCGAGGGCGCCGACATCGCCGGCGTGCTCGGCCTGCCCGTGCTCGAGCGCTTCGGCGTCACGATGGACTTCCGCAAGCGCCAGCTCGAGCTGCGCGCCGACCGCGCGGTGCCGTCGCTCGCGAGCGGCGCGGCGCGCGTGCCGTTCGAGCGCTGGGGCGAGAACGAGCTCGTCGTGTACGGCTCGCTGCAGGGCTCGCGCCGCATGGCGTTCTGGATCGGCACCGGGCTGCCCGAGGCCGCGTTCGGTGCGCCGCAGGAGACCTTCGACGAAGTCGGCGCGCGGCCGGGCAAGTTCGCGAACGCCGTGCGCGCGATCGGCACCGCGCTGCAGGGACGCCCGTGGTCGCAGGTCGTCGCATCGACGCTGACGGTCGGACCCGCGGTCGCCGACCGCGTCGCGTGCTGGAGCGGCGCGATGGACGCGTCCGAGCTGTGGCGCTGGGGCGCGCGGCGCGACGGCCTGCTCGGCCCGGGCTTCTTCAACGGCCGCCGCGTGACGTTCGACTGGGACGGGCGGGCGCTGGTGTTCGAGGACGCGGGGCGCTGACGCCAAAAAGCGAAACGCGCGCGGCGCGCTCCGGAGCCTCGGAGCGCGCCGCGCGCGTTTCGGCCGGACCGCTACTTCTCGTCGCCGTCGTGATCGCGATCGGGCGCGGACTCGCCCGGCGCGACGCCCGCGGGCGCCGCGGCGCCGACGTCCCGCACCAGCACGCCGCCGATGCGCACGTTCGCGCCGTGCTCGTAGACCAGCTTGCCGCCGCGATAGCCGGTGAGTCCGACCGCCACGGCCGCCATGATCTGCAGCACGAGCGCGACGCCGCGCAGCACGCTCGCGGCGCGGCCCTTGAGGCGCGAGGCGACGAAGAGCGCGACCAGCGCGGCGGCCGCGTCGCGCACGACCCACTCGCCGCCCTCGCCGTGCTCGTCGATCGCGTGCTCGGGCACGCCCTGCTCGTGCTCGGGCACGCGGTGCGCGGCCTTGCCCGACTGCACGGCGGCGAATGCGCCGAGGAAGCCGAACACGAGCATCAGCACCGACGCCTTGCGCACCCACTCGCGGTCGAAGAGCAGGCCGACGATCGCGAAGAACGCGCTGAAGATGACCATCGCGATGGGCGTGTGCACGATCAGCGGGTGGAACTGGCCGATTCCGTTCATGGCTTCCTCGCTCGCGGGACACGGGATTCGGGAACGCGCGGGAGACTAACGGGAATCGCGGCCACGAGCGAGACCTCGCGTGCGCGGGCCCGCACGGCGCGCCCGCACGGCGCGCCCGCACGGCGCGCTGGCCCGCGCCGCACCGCTGCGGCTAGAGTGCGACGCATGGCCTCCGGACCTCCCCCGCTCGTGCGCGCCTTCGTCGGCGCGCTGCTCGCCGCCGCGCTCGACGCGGCGCTGCTCGCCGCCGGACTCGGCGGGTTCGAGCGCCTCGCGCACGAGCCGCGCGCGATCGCGCTCGTCGCGATCGGCTTCGTCGGCAGCCTCGTGCTCGCGGTGAGCCGGCCGGCGAGCGGGCAGGACGTCGCCGCCGCGCGGCGCGATCCGCTGGTGATGGCGCTGCTGCTCGTGGTGCCGCTCGTGACGCCGATGCTGGGGGCGATGGCGGCGCAGCGCGCGCTCTTGACGCTGCCGCACGCGAACACGGTGTCGTGGATCGCGGTCGCCACCGTGGCCGCGGGCCTCGCGCTGCGCATCGCCGCGATGCGCCAGCTCGGCGCGCGCTTCTCGCCGCTCGTCGCGGTGCAGCGCACGCACGCGCTCGAGACGCGCGGGCTCTACGCGCACGTGCGGCATCCGGGCTACGCGGGCGCGTTGCTCGCGTGCCTCGGCGGTTCGCTCGCGTTCGGCTCCGGCGCGGCGCTGCCGCTGGTGGCGGTCATGCTCGCCGCGCAGCTCGCGCGCATCCGCGCCGAGGAGTCGCTGCTCGCCGAGCATTTCGGCGACGCGTGGCGCGCGTACGCGGCGCGTTCGGGAGCGCTGTTGCCGCGCGCGCTCGGCGGACGCTGAACGCACTGCTCGCCTTGCGGGGCTTCTCACCCAGCCCCTAGACTGCGAGTCATGCGCATCATCTACCACGTCATGTCCGCGCCCGCACCGCTGGGGCTGATGTTCATGGCCGCGACCGATCGCGGCCTGCGCTATCTCGAGTACCTCGATCGCCGCAGCCTCAAGCGCGCGATCGCCGCGCACGCCGCCGAGAATCCCGGCGCCACGTGGGAGCCGTCGGTGCGCGAGCTGCGCCCGCTGGCGGACCTGCTGGAGCGATGGTTCTGCGGCGCGGTGCAGTTCCTCGACGTGCCGCTCGATCCGGTGGGCTCGGAGTTCCAGCTCAAGGTCTGGCGCGCGCTCGGCGAGATCCCGTACGGCGAAACGCGCACGTATGGCGACATCGCGAAGGCGATCGGCGAGCCCAAGGCCGCGCGCGCCGTCGGCCTGGCGTGCAACCAGAACCCGATCGTGATCGCGACCCCGTGTCACCGCGTGATCGGCGCCGACGGCAAGCTGGTCGGCTACAACGGCGGCCTGCCGCGCAAGAAGACGCTACTCGCGCTCGAGGCCCGCTTCCGCGACATGCTGCCGCTGGAAGGCGACCGCGTGATCGCGCCGATCACGGTGAAGGTGCAGCGCCCCGCGCCGGCGCCCAAGAGCGCACCCAAGAGCGCGCCGAAGGCGCGCCGCGCACCCAAGGTCGCGCCCGCGAAGGGTGGCGTCGCGGTGGCGGCGAAGCCTGCCGCGCCCGCGCGCAAGGTGGTCAAGGCCGCGAAGGTCGCGGCGCCGGCGCGCAAGCGCGCGCGCTGAACGGCGCGCGGCGCGAGCCGCTCAGGCGAAGTGGTCGAAGCCGCGCGTGGCGAGAGCCACGCGCGAGCCGTTTGCGCGCCGCAGCGTGCGCTGCTCCGGCGCGCCGCCGAAGCGCCCGATCGCGGTGAGCGTCGTGCCCGCCGCGAGCGCCGCGGCCGCGCACGCCTCGAAGCGCTCGGGATCGATCGCGAGCAGCAGCTCGTAGTCGTCGCCCGGCGCGACGCGCAGCGTCTCGCCGAACGCCACCGCGTCGTGGCCCGCGCGCGCGGCCAGCGTGCGCACGGCTTCGGCGAGCGGCGCGTCGGCGGGAAACGCGGCCGCGTCGAGCTCGGCGCCAACGCCGCTCGCCTCGCACACGTGCGCCAGGTCACCCGCGAGTCCGTCGCTGACGTCGACGCCCGCGTGCACGCCACCCGCAGCCGCGAGCGCGCGCGCGGCGCGCACGCGACCGGGCGGCGACGCGTACCACGCCGCCAGCTCGGCGGGCACGTCCGCGAGCGTCGCGGGCTCCGCGGCGAGCGCGAGGCCCAGCGTCGCGGCCGCGCGGCCGGGCGAGCCGGTCACCGCGATCACGTCACCCGCACGCGCGCCGCTGCGCGTGAACGCCGCGCCGCGCTCGACCTCGCCGATCAGGGTGACCGCGAACCACGCGGGGCCGTCCGTCGACGACAGGTTGCCGCCCACGACGCTCGCGCCCTCCTCGGCGAGCGCCGCCGCGCACGCGTGCTCGATCGCGCGCAGGTCGTCCTCGCGCGCCTCGCGCGGCGCGCCGCACGCGATCACCGCCCAGCGCGGCCGTGCGCCCATCGCCGCGACGTCGCTCAGATTCGCCGCGGCGAGCCGGCGGCCGACGCCCGCAGGCGGCAGCAGGCCCGCGCGCCAGTGGCGGCCCTCGACGAACGCGTCGGTCGTGACGACGAGGTCGAAACCGCTCGCCGGGCGCAGCACCGCCGCGTCGTCGCCGGGGCCGAGCACGACGCCGTCGCCCGCGGGCAGCCCGCGCACGATGTCGCGGATGCGCTCGAACTCGCCGCGCGGCTCAGCCGGCATGGCGATCCTCGCTTTCGCGATCGGCGGGCAGCAGCGCGGCGAGCAGCAGCGCCGCGACGAGCGCGAGCGCACCGCCGAGCACGAACGGCGCGGCGTGCCCGACGTGCTGCCACAGCGCGCCGGCCGCGATGCTCGCGGGCAGCAGCGCCAGGCCGACCACGGTCGCGTGCGCGCCGTACGCGGTCGCGCGCAGGTCCCTGGGCACGAGGTCGGCGATCATCGCCTTCGCCTGCCCGTCGATGAGCGCGGTGTGCACCGCAAGCAGCAGGAACGCGACGACGACGCCCGCGCGACTCGCCCACGTCGCGAGCAGCGCGTAGGTGAGCGCGTAGACGAGGTAGCCGGCGAGCAGCAGCGGCCGGCGGCCCGCGCGGTCGGACAGCCGCCCGAACGGCATCGCGAGGGCCGCGAGCAGCACGTTGAACGCGACGTAGACGAGCGACACCGCGCTCGCCGACCAGCCCGCCGACTGCGTGCGCAGCAGCACGAACGCATTGCTGCTGTTGCCGAGCTGGAAGACCGCGTCGACGACGAGGAAGCGCGCGAACGCGGGCCCGAGCGCGCCGGCCTGTTCGGCGAGCGAGCGCTTCGCGGCCGGCGCCTGGCGCGGCGCGCGCACGAAGAGCAGCAGCACGAGCACGGAGATCGCGGCCGGAATCGCCGAGACGTAGAACACGCGGCGGTACGCCTCACCGCCGAGCGGCTGCCAGTGCGCGAGCAGCCACCAGCCGAGCGCCGGACCGATCGCGGCGCCGAGCGTGTCCATGCCGCGATGGAAGCCGAACGCGCGGCCGCGATCCGCGGCGCTCGTCGCGTCGGCGATGAGCGCGTCGCGCGGCGGCGTGCGTAGGCCCTTGCCGAGCCGGTCGCCTGCGCGCAGCGCGAGCACGACGGGCCACGCACTCGCGAGCCCGATCGCCGCCTTCGCGACACCGGAGAGCGCGTAGCCCGCGACGACGAACGGCTTGCGCCGGCCCATGCGGTCGGAGACCCAGCCCGACGTCGTGCGCAGCAGCGAGGCGATGCACTCCGCGAGGCCCTCGATCACGCCGAGACTCGTCGCCGACGCGCCGAGCGTGACGGTGACGAACAGCGGCAGGATCGGCACCAGCATTTCGCTCGAGATGTCGGTGAAGAGCGACGTGAAGCCGAGCGCCACCACGTTGCGGTGGATGCCGGCGAACGGGCCGGGGCGCTGCGGAGCGGGAGCGTCGTCGGAGGTCATGGCGCGCGACCATAGCCCGCGCGCTTCGCGACCCGCCAGCGCGCCGCGGGGCGCGGCCGGGAACGAGGAGGCGCGAACGCGCTCGCGGATCGCCGCATCTCCGGGCGGGCAAGCGCCACGGAATCTGCCGGGGGAACGCCACGCCCCCGCCGGGTGATCGGGGCGTTTGCCGAGTGGTCGCCCATCGCCCCGCGTGGAGGGCCGGACATCCATCCGGATGCACCCCGGTCGGCGAACGAATGATAGTCGGTGCTCCGTCCGGACCATTTCGCCCGCCGAGAGAACGGCCTAAGCTAAGTCCATGAGCACCATGAACCCAGTACTCGAAAACCACTCGCGGAACCACGTCGAAGACCCCGTGGCCAACCGCGTGCGGGAGCGCCGGCTCGCCATGGGCTGGTCGCTCAAGCGCCTCTCCGAAGCGACCGGGGGCCTCGCGCCCTCGTTCCTGTTCAACATCGAAAATGGTCGAAAGGTCCCCAGCGAAGACGTCGCCGTCCGTATCGCACGGGCGCTCGAGGACTCCACCCACGAGGCCACTTATCGGGCCTGGGCGCGAGCCAAGAGCCGCGGACGCACGGGCCGCATCGACCACGAAGCCATGCTGCGCGCGTGGGAGCAGCTGAGGAATCCCTTCGGCTCCACGACGGCAGCCACCTCGCCCGCACCGAACCCCGCTCGCGACGTGAGCCGCCTGCGCGTGCCGGTGCTCGCGACGCCCAGCGATCCCGGTGACGGCGTGAGGCCCGTTCCCGAGATGGTGATCAACACGCTCAGCCTCGACCCGCAGACGTACGGTCACGACGCGGAGATGGCGCGCGAGCGCTTCTCCCGCCTGCGCCGTCCGTTCGCATTCCCGCTCGACGACACGCTCGGCGCCCACGCCGGGCTGCCGGGCAGCATGCTCGCGGTGGTGACGCGCGAAAGCGCGAGCCCTCCCGATACGCGCGCGACCTACGTCGTGCGCGTCGAAGGTCGGCTCGAGGTCGTGCGCGGCACGGCGCTCGCGGGCGGCGGGATTCCCGACGCGCTCCGACTCTGCGGTTTCATGTCCGCCGAGCAACTGCGCGCCGCGGTCGTCGGTCGCATCGACATGCTGCTGCCGGACGTTCGGCAGTGATCCTTCGCCGCCCGCGAGGGCGGCGCCCCCCACACGCGCGGCGAGACTCGCTCTCTCGCCGCGCGCTTCGTTGCGGCGCGCACCCCGCGCGCTGGCTGCGTCGCGCACGCTTCGCGTAGTCTGCGCCGCACGCGATCACGCGACGCCGGCGAACGCACCGGCGCGCGATCGCGCGACACGCGCGGCCGCGCGCACGACGCCGGAGACGAACCCGTGACGCACGTTCCCCCGCCCGGTCCGCCCGCACCGATCCGCATGGCGAACATCGCGGCGCCGACGCTCGAGTCCGTGCGTCCGCTGCCACCCGCCGAGACGCCGGTGCTCGAGCCCTACCGCGTCCTGTTCCCGATCGGCGCAGCGTGCGCGATCGCCGGCACGCTGCCCTGGCTCGCGCACGCCCTGGGCCTCGGCGCCTGGCCGGGCCTGATGCACGCGTCGCTCATGGTGCAGGGCTTCGAGCTCGCGTTCGTCACCGGCTTCCTGCTGACGGCGATGCCCGCGTTCACGCACGGCGCGAAGTGCCGCGCGTGGGAGCTGGCCGTGACCGCGACCGGTGTGACGCTGTTCGCGACTCTGCGCCTCGCGGGCTTCGAGGCGATCGCGCACGCGGCGTTCACGCTCACGCTGGCGTGGGCCGCGCTCGCCGTTGCGCGCCGCGTGCGCTTCGGCGCCGCCGCGCCGCCCGAGGAGTTCGCGCTCGTCGCGGTCGGCGTCGCGCTCGGCCTCGCGGGCGGCGCGCTGCAGGCGCTCGCCGCCGCGGGCTGGGCGCCCGAGCCCGCGCCGCGCTTCGCGCTGCGGCTCGTCTCGCGCGGCATGGTGCTCGCGCTGGTGCTCGGGCTCGGCGGACTGCTGGTGCCCACGTTCGCGATGATCCCGGATCCGCTGCGCATCGCCGGTGTCGCGCGCGCGGGGCAGCGCGGTCCGCGGCGCGCGTTTCTTGCGACGCTGGCGCTGCTGCTCGCGGGATCGTTCGTCGCCGACGCGCTCGCACACCACGTGCTCGGCGCGTGGCTTCGCTTCGCGGCCGGCGCGGCGAGCCTGCTGCTCGCGTGGAAGCTGTGGCGCGTGCCGCCGCGCCCGATGCGGCTGGCGTGGGCGCTGTGGACGTCGGGCGTGCTCGTGCTCGTGGGGCTCGCGGCAGCAGCACTCGCGCCCGCGCACGAGATCGCCGCGTGGCACGTCGTGTTCGTCGGCGGCTACGGCCTGCTCACGATGTCGATCGCGACGCGCGTGGTGGTGAGTCACGGCGGGCATCCGCACACGGACGAACCGATCGTGCTCGGCGTGCCCGCGCTCGCGTGTCTCGCGCTCGCGCTGCTCGCGCGCCTCGCCGGCGGCGAGGTCGATCCGTCGCGCCTGCACGCGCTCGCCGGCGCCGGCACGCTGTTCGCGCTCGCCTGGGCGCTGTGGCTCGCGCGCGTGCTGCCGCGCGTGCTCCGCACGAAGCGCACGCTCATGATGCCGGGCGCTCCCGCGCGCCGCTGACGCGCACCGCCCCCCTCGGAGGCAC
>WBZT01002153.1_pt1 | contig 13900 bp, 11 predicted proteins | sample 5204241 | NCBI WGS metagenome assembly WBZT01 (sample SAMN12344358, study PRJNA552823) | activated sludge metagenome | biome: Activated sludge suspended growth; feature: Nitrification reactor; material: Wastewater; isolation source: activated sludge from nitrification reactor of wastewater... | reverse complement strand
ATGGCAGTGATGTTGCCGTAGCCGACGCCCAGCACGCGCGGCACGAAGAAGCCGATGATCCCCAGCGCCAGCCCGCCCAGCGCCGGCCACCACATCGGATCGAGCGGCAGCCGTTCGAACAGGTCCTCCACCCAGTAGAGGGCGCTGCTGAAACCAGTGGCGAAGATGCCGCACAGCAGGCCCAGGATGACGTAGTAGGGAAGGCCGGCGGGAATGCCGAAGTCAAGCGGGCCGACTTCGAACATCGGGCCACGCCCCATCAGCCCAAAGTGGACCGTCGTCGCCAGCGTGCTGGCGATGACCAGGGGGATGAAGGAGCGGGCCTTGAACTCGAAGAGCAGCAGTTCGATGGCCAGGATGACGGCGGCGATGGGCGTGCTGAACGTCGCCGCCATGCCCGCCGCCGCGCCGCACGACAGAAGCACCTTGCGCTCGGCCGCCGTCACGTGGAAGAACTGCCCCACCAGCGAGCCGAGCGCGCCGCCGGTCTGGATGATCGGCCCCTCCGCGCCAAACGGGCCGCCGGTGCCGATGGCAACGGCCGCCGACAGGGGCTTGAACAGAGCCACGTTGGGCGAGATGCGGCTGCGGTTGACCAGCACCGCCTCCATCGCCTCCGGGATGCCGTGGCCGCGGATCTTGGGCGTGCCGTACTTGGCCATCAGGCCGATGACCAGCCCGCCGATGACCGGCACGACGATGACCAGCGGCCCCAGCGTGTGCCCTTGCAGGTCGGGGATGTCGAAGCCGACGCGCTGGAAAAAGACGAGGTTGCTGATGAGACCGATGAGCGAGACGAGCAGGTAGGCGGCGAACCCGGCGACGCCGCCGATGATGGCCGCCAGGACCGACAGGTGCAGCAGGCGAGCGCCGCCGTCGCTGCTCGCCGGGCGCGTCGAGGGATCTAGATTCACTTTTTCGGGCATGTTCTACTCCGGTTGCACGCCGCTCCAATCGAGCGACAGGGTATTTTATATCGCAATACGATATAAAACAACCCACCGGTCGGGTCTCTCTGCTATAATCGCCCCGATGCCCGACAACCCTATAACCGACGACGAATACGCAACGCTGGCGGCTTTCCGTTACGAGTTGCGCCAGTTCCTGCGTTTCAGCGAGGCGGCCGCCGGAGCGGTGGGCCTGACGCCGCAGCAGCACCAGGCGCTGCTGGCGATACGCGGGTTTCCGGGGCCGGAGGGGATGACGGTTGGAGAACTGGCGGAACGGCTGCAAATCAAGCCCCACAGTGCCGTGGGGCTGGCCAACCGGCTGGTGGCTCAAGAGTTGGTCGCTCGCCGGGCGTCGGCGGCCGACCGGCGGCAGGTCTTGCTGGCGTTGACGCCGCGCGGCAACGATCTGCTGGCCGAGCTAGCGGCGGCGCACAAGGCCGAACTGCGCCGCCTGCGCCTCACGCTCCACGACCTGCTGGAGCGCCTCGACTGACTCCCCAAACAAAAAGCCCCCTCGCGTTGAGGGGGCTTCTTACTTCTTGCCCGCAGGGAAAGCCACTACAGATTTCACAGATTCCAACGTGCCATCTGTGGAATCCGTGTAATCCGTGGTTTCTTTTTCCTACAAGTTCATAGAGCAACTGCCTCGTCTGGCGGCGAGATTTCTGTCCACCTGACGAAGGCACAAGCACGTTAGTAGCTGCCCGTGTATGGGGTGGCTAGGCCCTCTACGAACCTGGTCCCTTTCGACGTGTCAGCGAAGGAACTGAGAGCGTCCTGTAGACCGTGCGCTAAATAACGCCATGGATGGATGAATTGAGCCTGTGGGTCGCGGCGCCTGATTTCAAGGTGTACGTGATACTCAGTGACATCCAGATAACCGAGGGTAGTATCCGGCTCGACTACCTGGCCGGGGTCCAGCGCAACGCCGTCCAGATTGAGGTGGCCGTATATAAGCCTTAGTGTCGGGTAACCATCTGCGATCACGTTGACGTAGGCCGGGCTATAAGAGCCGCCTTTCTCAATGCTCAATATCTTGCCCCGGCACCCGGCGCAGACACGAAACTCGCCGTCCTTGAATCTGTTGGCGTATACTCCCAGGTCGACCCCGGAGTGCAAGCCCCCTGTTTTTCGATAAGTTCCCTCCCCAAAGAGGGTGTAGCCGAAGTATTGCACCCAGTCCGGATTGAATGGCAACCGCGTCCAAATCGGCGTAACTTGCTTGCGCTCACGAGTCATTTCGTTACGCAGAAAAGCTATCACCGAAGCTGAGAGTTCCTCGCCCGTCGATGGTGGCCTGCCCAGTTGACCTCGTCTGTTGCTTGCCGCAACGCTTAGCAACGCGGACCTCCTCCACCGGCCAACTGTATGCCGCGGCAGGCCCAACTCGCGTTCGGTCTGCGCCATGCTCTTGCCGCTGGTCAGACATAGCTCAAGCACGTCTAACTTGTACTCGTTGGAATACGTTCGCCGCGTATCGCTCATTTGCCCCTCCTGTTAGTGGCAAGGCTCCCCAAACAAGTCACTCTCTCTGAGAAGAGTAACATGCGTGTCAATAGAAAAGGCCCCTCATGCGAGGGGCCTTTCAATATCTGACATGGAAACGGAGTTTCGGGATGGACGGCCTAGAAGTCCATGTCGCCCATGCCACCACCGGGCGGCATGGCCGGGGCCTTCTTGTCTTCGGGGATGTCGGTGACCAGCGCTTCAGTGGTCAGGATCATGGCCGCGATGCTGGCCGCATTCTCCAGCGCGCCGCGGGTCACCTTGGCCGGGTCGATGATGCCGGCCTTCGTCATGTTCAAGTACTCGCCGCTCATGACGTTGTAGCCCAACTGCGGGTCGCCCTTCTCGTCCTGCATCCGGCGAACGTTCTGGATGATCACGTCGCCATTCAGGCCGGCGTTCTCGGCAATCTTGCGCATGGGGGCCTCGAGGGCGATGCGCAGGATGTGGACGCCGGTGGTCGGGTCGCCGGCCGGAACCTGGACATCGTCCAGCGCGGGCAGCGCGTTCAGCAGAGCCACGCCGCCGCCGGGCACGATGCCCTCTTCCACGGCCGCGCGCGTCGCGCTCAGCGCGTCCTCGACGCGGTGCTTCTTCTCCTTCAGCTCGACCTCGGTCGCCGCGCCGACGCGGATAATCGCCACGCCGCCGCTCAGCTTCGCCAGGCGCTCCTGGAGCTTCTCCTTGTCGTAATCCGAGGTGCTGCGGTCGATTTCGACCTTGATCTGCTCGACGCGGCCGGCGATTTCCTTCTCGTCGCCCTTGCCGTCGACGACGGTCGTGTCGTCCTTGGTGCTAACGACCTTGCCGGCGCGCCCCAGGTCAGCCAATTGGACGCTCTCCAGCTTGCGACCCATTTCCTCGGTGATTACCTGGCCGCCGGTCAGGACGGCGATGTCCTGGAGCATGGCCTTGCGGCGGTCGCCGAAGCCGGGGGCCTTTACGGCCAGCGCGTTGATCATGCCGCGCAGCTTGTTCAGCACCAGCGTCGCCAGCGCTTCGCCGTCCACGTCCTCGGCGATAATGACCAGGTTCTTCTTACCGATCTGGACCAGCTTCTCCAGCACCGGGATAATGTCCTGGGCGCTGCTGATCTTTTTGTCGTGAATGAGGATGAACGCATCCTCAATAACGGCTTCCATCGTCTCGGCATTGGTGACGAAGTAGGGGCTGATGTAGCCGCGGTCGAACTGCATGCCCTCGACGTACTCCGTCTCGAACTCCAGCAGCTTCGACTCTTCAACGGTGATCACGCCGTCCTTGCCGACCTTGTCCATAACCGTGGCGATCAGCTTGCCGATCTCCGGGTCCTGGGCCGAAATGGAAGCGACCGAGGCGATCTCGTCGAAGCTGTCGATGGAGATGGCCATGCTGCGGATCTTGTTGGCCAGCGCCTGCGTGCCGGCCTCGATGCCCTGCTTCAGCAGCATCGGGTTCGCGCCCGCGGCGACGTTCTTCAGGCCCTCATGGACCATGTGCTGGGCTAGAACCGTGGCGGTGGTGGTGCCGTCGCCGGCGATGTCGTTGGTCTTGATCGCCGCTTCCTTGAAGAGCTGGGCGCCCATGTTTTCATACGGATCGTCCAGTTCGATTTCCTTGGCCACGGTCACGCCGTCGTGGGTGATGGTCGGCGCGCCGAACTTCTTGTCGATGGCGACGTTGCGGCCCTTCGGGCCGAGGGTGGTGGAGACAGCCGTCGCCACCGTGTCGATGCCGCGCTTAAGCTTGCGGCGAGCGTCTTCCGAAAATACAAGTTGCTTCGCGGTCATTTCGTCACTACTCCGTGTTAACTAGCTCTCGAGGATTGCCAGAACGTCAGACTCTTTCAGAATCAACAGTTTCTTGTCGTCAATCTTGACTTCGGTGCCGCCATACTTGGCATAGAGCACGACGTTGCCCACTTCGACATCCATCTTAATGCGCTTGCCATCATCATCCCTGCGGCCCGGGCCGACCGCGATCACTTCGCCCTCTTGAGGCTTTTCCTTGGCCGTTTCGGGCAGAACCAGGCCCGACGCAGTGGTGGACTCGCGCTCTCTGGGTTCGACGACCAGGCGGTCGCCAAGCGGCTTGAGTTTCATAGCCATGTCACACTATCTCCTTTCCACAGTGTTTCGATTGTTAGGTTCTTCGAATGGGAGCCTTACGTGAATTAGCACTCGATAAGCACGAGTGCTAAACAACTATTTGCATTCTAGCAGCGGCGCTAGGGGTTGTCAAGGGGATTCTAGCAGTCGCAGGGGTGGAGTGCTAGGAAGAAAATTAGAAATTGGGAATGAAAAGAGCTGGCCGCAGCAGGCCGCCAAAGGATCAACGACCAACCGATAACTGGCAGCTGATAACTCACAACCCACTTACGGCTGCGCCCCCAACGACGCTCGCCGGCATTCCAGCAGGCCGTCATTGGCCCCGCCGACGATAAGCTCGTTCGTTGTGGCGTCGAGCACCTGTTCGAAGAGAGGGGTCGCCAGGGAGCAGTCATTGAGATCGCGGCGGATGTAGGCCGTGGCCAGCATGTTGAAGAAGCGAGCATTCAAGTCAGTGGCCCGCCCATACATTTTCACGGCTTTCTCCAGCGCCTCGATCGCTTCCGGGTAGTTGTTCTGCTGGAAGTACGCCTCACCGAGCCGGCCCTGCGCGCGGGCGACATTCGCGTTCAGGCGCGTCGCCTCCAACGCGTTCTGCTCGGCCAGCGGGTTGTCGCCCAGTTGGAGGTACATGAAGGCGCGGCCGTCGTAGGCCTCGGCGTTGTCCGGGTCAACAGCAATGGCGTCCTCGAAGCTCAGCAGCGCGTCGGGGATGCTGCCGGTACCGTAATAGTTATAGGCCAGTCCGATGTAGAGGTTGGGGTCGTTGGGATCCGCCTCCAGCCCGAGTAGATACTGCTCCCGCGCCTCGTCGTAGCGCCCCAAATAGGTAAAGACCGTAGCCATGTAATAGCGGGCGATAGGGTTATTGGGTTCCAGGCGCACGGCGTCATCGGCGAACGTTTGCGCCTGTTCATACTTATCCGGGTCGCCCTGGAGGATGGTGCCGCCGGCGGCATAGGCGAGGGCGGTGGCGTTGTTAGGGTTGATATTGATCGCCTTGCGCGCGGCCTGGGCGGCGTTGGCATATTGCAGGTTGGCTGCGTTCGGGTTGCCAAGGTCGTTGAGGCGGTTGCCCTCGGCCAGATAGGCCTCGGCCGCTGCCGTCCAGACCGCGTCGTTCTCCGGGTCGAGCACCGTTGCCTGTTCCGCCCGCTCCACGGCCCGCTCCGAATCGCTCTCTTTCACCAGCAGGTCAATGACGCGAATGTAAAACTCGGGGTTGGTTGGGTCGCCCGAGATGGCCTGGTCGTAGAAGTCAATGGCCTCCTGGTTACTGCCATCGGCGCGCGCCAGCTCGGCCAGGACGGCGAATTCGGTCGCCGAACGTGTCGGCTCTTCGGTCGCTGTGGGAACGATGGCCTGGCGCACTTCTTCCGCGTTCTGGATCACGTAAAGGCTGACGGCAATGCCGAAGATGACAAAGAGGACAAGCAGGCACGACGGCCCACGGCGCGGGTAGCGAGGCGGTTTGCGGTTGATGATCATGGCTTGCTGCGTGCGGTGATTAGCCTCGCATCATAGCAGCGCGCCGAGTGGAGGGCAAAGAGCGTTTAGGCCGCGCTCAGAGTAGGGATTAGCCCCTGTTCCGCACCCGCCACGCCAGACCCGCCGGGTAGCCAGCCATCTTGGCCAGGTCGCCGACGAGCCGGATGATGGGAATGAGGGCGAAGGCGCGGGCGCGGGCCGGCGGCCGCCAGCCCCAGGTGCTGGCCCACAGTCGCTCGGCGGGCCGGCGCGAGTAGGCGCCCACGCCCAGCAGGAGCAGCAGCCAGCCAATCGGTTTGGCCCGCCAGATCGCGCGCAGGATAAGGGGCAGGGCGATCAGGTAGGTGGCGTAACGGACGGCGTGGCGGCGCGGCCAGAGGTTGGCTTTGCCGTCGCCGCGGGCATAGGCGTAGTACTGGCGGTAGAAGGCGCGCAGGCTGGAGCGCGGCCGGAAGTAGGCCACGGCCGCCGGCGCAAAGGGGAACGGGCCGAAACGGTCGCGCAGCGCCTGGTCAAAGACCAGGTCTTCGCTATGTTCCAGCCACTCCGGATAGCCGCCCACGGCTGCCCAGGCGCTTTTGCGAAAAGCGACCGAGCGACTGGACGGCAGGAACGCCTCCGGCGCGACATCTTCGCGCGCGGGCAGCACTGTCGCGCCCAGAACCACCTCGAAGTCGGTGAACGGATCGGCTTCGAACCAGCCGCTCACTACCTGCACCGACTCATCGGCGAACGGCTCGAGCAGCGCCTCGAGCCAGTTGGGCGACAGTACCACGCCCGCGTCGGTAACGGCCACAACTTCCCCCGTAGCCGCGGCGATGGCCAGGTTGCGGCCCCGGCTGATGTTGCTGCCGGGGGCTTCGACGATGCGCAGGGGCAGCCACTGGCGATACTCGTCGAGAATTGCCAGCGTGTCGTCCTCGGAGCCGCCGTCACAGATGACCACTTCATCGGGGGGCCGGTTCTGGTCGAGGATGGAGTCGAGCAGCGGCCGCGCTGCTTCGCCCTCGTTCTTGACTGTAGCGATAATCGAGACCTTCATGTTACTATCTATGAAACACTGCGCGGATGGATTCGTTGCATGGAAGAGACGACGGACGACAGACCCCAGTCAGATGTCCGTCGGCCGTCTGCGGTCCGCCGTCCGGCCTCTTATGGACACTACCCAACTCCTCGACCTCCTTCTCCACGGCAACCAGCTCAAGCGCACGGCGCGGACAGGCTGGGTGCAACGCGGCGTGCCGCTGCCGGAGAACGTGGCCGCCCACAGCTATGGCGTGGTCGTGGCGACGTTGTTGCTGGCCGAACTGGTCGAGCCGCCGATCGACCTGGCCGCGGCGCTGGCGATGGCCGCGCTCCACGACCTGCCCGAGGGGCTGACGACCGACATCCCGACGCCGGCCTGGCGCTTTCTGCCTACCGGGGCCAAAACGGCCGCCGAGCGCGCCGCGATGACAACGATCGCCGGCGCGACGCCGACCGGCGCGCGGTTGTTGGCCTGGTGGGAGGAGCTGCTGTTGAATGAGACGCCGGAGGCGCGGCTTGTCCATGACGCCGACAAGCTCGACCAGTACCTTCAGGCCTGGGTCTACGAGCAACAGACCGCCAACCGGCAGCTGGAAGAGTTCTGGGTCGTGGCCCACCGATTCCACTATCCGCAGGCTCAGGCAGTGTATGACGAGATAAGGCGGCGGAGAGCCGCCGCCAGTGAGCCGGGCGCGCAGTAGATTAGCGTACCGGCCTGCCGGCCGCTGGCCACTGGCAACTCCTTCCCCTTTCTGGCAGAATACGATCCAGCCTATGCAAAAACGCTTTCGCTTACTGCCGCTGGCAGTTGTAGTCCTGGCCGTCGCCGCGCTGGCGCAGCCCGTGTGGCTCATGGCGCAGACGGCCGAACCGACGCCGGCTCTCGCTCCCACGCCCACCCCGGCTGTTGCGCTCCCATCTGACCCGGCCGCGCCGCCCGTGCCGCGCGTCCATAAGGTCGCAGAGGGCGAAAACCTGACGACCATCGCCGCCGACTACGGCGTTACGGTCGAGGACATTCTGGCCATCAACAGCCTGGCTAATGGGGATTTGCTCCAGGTCGGCCAGGAATTGGTTATCCCCGGCGGCACGGGCGAGGCCATTGCCACGGTCTACCCCGTGGCCGCGGGCGACACGCTGGCCCAGATCGCCGCCATCTTCAACACGACGCCCGAGGCCCTGGTGGCCGGCGACAGGCTGATTCGCGCCGATTTCCCGCTCACAGTCGGCCAGAGCGTGCCGGTCGTCAGCCGCACCGGCTCAGCCGCGCCGCGCCCCATCACCGGCCGTCCCTATCTCGTCGCGCCGGGCGATACACTGTTGACCGTGGCCGCGGCCCACAACCTGACACCGGCAGCATTGGCGGCGGCGAACGGGCTGGCCACGCCCTATCTGTTCGCCGGCCAGCGATTGCGCCTGCCGGACGAAACGGCCGTCTACCGCGACCTGCCGCAGGGCTGGCTCGACCTCCGCGTGTCGCCCGCGGCGGCGACGCAGGGCAGCACGGTGTCGGTCTACGTCGCCAACCTGCTCGACGGCCGCCCCGCCGGCCGCTTCGGCGACCAGCCGCTCCAGTTCGCGCCGTCGGGCGACGGATACGTGGCGCTGGTTGGGGTGGACGCCTTCACCGAGCCGGCCGTCTACGACCTGGAGATTAGCGGCGGCGATGAGCGGGGCCTGTGGGAGCCGTTGCGCGCCCGCATCCCCATCGCGGCCACGGCCTATGACACTCAGTACGTCACCGTCGGCGAGGCGCTTGACGGGCTGCTTGATCCGGCTGTCCGCGCCACCGAGGACGAATTCCTGCGCGGCATCTATGCCGTCTTCGATGAGACGCAACAATGGGAGGGCGTCTTCCAGTACCCGCTTACGACGACCGTCGTCAGCGCGGGCTACGGCGGCCGCCGCTCCTACAACGGCGGGCCGATCGAAATCTACCATACCGGCATCGACTTCGCCGCGCCGGCCGGGCAGACGGTCACCGCTCCGGCCAACGGCACGGTTGTCTTCAGCGACCTGCTGGAACTGCGCGGCAACACCCTCATCATCAACCACGGGCTGGGTGTCATGACCGGCTACTATCACCTGTCGGAGCGGCTGGTGCAGCCGGGCGACGTGGTGACGGCCGGGCAACCCATCGGCCGCGTGGGCTCCACCGGCTTGTCCAGCGGCGCGCATTTGCACTGGGACGTGCGGGTGATGGACGTGCCGGTCGATCCGCGGCCGTGGACGGAACAACCGTTTCCCTGAGAGCAGCAAGGACGCTGCATGTGGGCCGCCCTCCTGTAAGGTCTGGGCCGGCCGTTTGTATGAGATGGCAGGATTGGTATAATCAATGGTCTATCGACTACCTCCAAAGCGCTTGCCTCTCTTCGACAGGAGTTCGTGGTGAATCAGACTCAGATCCAGTCGGCGGAGTATTGGGAATCCGATTTCGCTCTCTCCGACACTGACCTCGAGCATATCTACAACTATTTTCTGGAAACTGAACAACCCCACACCGTTGCGGAACTGGCCGGCCGCGTGATCGAATCGCGCGTGCGCGAGCAGGCGGCCGAATTGCGCCGGCTGATGGCCGGCAGCACCGTCTATCAGCCGCAGCGCGCCTTTGCCGTGGGCGAGGAAGTTATCTTCCCCGCCTTGAAGCTGGCCAAGGGTAACGTCACCGCCATCCGGCCGGGCTTCAACCCGGAACATGGCGAATTCAAGGTGATCGCCGTCAACATCAAAGGCAAGTCACGCGAGTTCGTGGCTGACTTCAAGCCGGATCATGCGTTGAACGCCAGCAATGGCGGCGCGCTGGCCGAGGAAGTGACCGGCGACGCCAACGCAATCCGCGAGGCCCACGGCCCGGTTGTGGCGGCGCGGATCAAGGCTTCCCTGTTAAAGCGGGGCGACTTTGTCAACGTAGGCGAGCAGTGGTTTGTCAAATCACTCATGGCCGACGTTAACATCGGCCATCTGCACCTGGCGGAAGCGATCCTGGAAGTGGCTGACGGCGGCCCGCTGTCGACGGCCGATATCCTGCACCAACTGGAACTCGATCCCGGCATCGATCCGCGCGTGCAGGATTTCTCGCTGACTTACCATATGATGCGTGACGGCCGCTTTGACGAGGTGTCCCCGGCCGGCGCGGCGGCGTGGTTCTTGCGCCGCATGGAGCCCGACGCCGTCCAGAACCGGCCCGAACGCCTCGCCTATCAGCCCATTCCGTTTGATCGCGACCTGCTCTCGCCGCAACAACTGGCGCTGGAGCAAGAACTGGACGACGAGTGGTCCAACCTGCCGGCCGCGCCAGCGGCCTACCCGGTCGTGCTGGCCTTGTCGTACCCCCACCGTTGGGCGGGCACGCTGCCGATTAGCTCGCGGACGCGGCCGCTGTTCGCCATCGACCGCTCCCCCCGGCAGCGCGTCGTCTTCATTGACGACCAGACGGAAGAGCAGATCGTCGGTTGGGTTGTTGCCGAGGGCCGCTACGTCTACGGCCTGTCCAACTGGTATAAGGAAAACCAGATTCCCGTGGGCGGCTTCATTCACCTGCAACCGGGTCCGCAGCCGGGAACGATCCTCGTCGGTTATGACCGGCGACGGCCGCAGCGCGAGTGGGTTCGCCTGGCGAGCGTGAAGGATAACAAGCTGCAATTTGAACTCATGCGCCGCTCGATTCCGTGCGGCTATGACGACTTGTTGATCGTTGGCACCGATGTCGTGACCGCCGTAGATACCCACGCCCGCCGCGCCGCACAACTGAACCTGTCGGTCGGGGCGCTGTTGACGGAGGTATTTCCGTCGCTGGCGGGGCTGACGCCCCAGACCAGCGTCCATGCCAAAACGCTCTATAGCGCGATCAACATGCTGCGCCGCGTGCCGCCCGGCCCTATCTTCGCCGAATTGATGCGGAACCCGGCCTTCAAAGCCGTCGGCGATCACTACTGGCAATATGAGCCGGCGTCTTAACGAAAGGAGTGTTTCTTGCCCAGCAATCCGCGGCCCACGATCAAGTCGGCGCCCCTGCGCCGCGTAACGCCCGATACCCGGTTCTATATCGACTATGGATGGTGGGAGGAAGGCCACCTGGACCTGCGCACTTACCTGCTGGCGCGCCTGTCCTTGGGCAATGAGGGCGGCTCGGAGTTGCCCGCCGAGCGGATCGATCTGGTCGACGCCCGGACGGGCGAGGTGCGCCAGGTGGACGCTTTCCAGTATCTGGTTCAGAATCACTTTAGCCGCCACGGGAGCGAAATGGCCACGCAAGGCTCGATCGTCGATGCCGTCTTTAGCGTCCTGCTGTCTAATGGCAACCAACCCATGACCGCCAGCGAAATCGCCGAGCGCGTTCAGCGGCCGGTCGAGTTGATCATACGCACGTTCGGCGGCTCGCAGATTTACCACGGCATCCGGCCGCTGTTTGACGAGGAGTAGCCCAGTTCGGATCGACGCGGCGGCGTGACATTTCCATGGGCCATCCGCGAATGTCCGTGACGAGTCCATGATCCACGTCGAAGTTCGCCTCTACGGAACCTTGCGGCGCTATCGGCCCGCCGGTCTGGCGGGCGCAGCGCACGCGCCCTTTGTCGCTCCCCTTCCCTTTTCGGCCAGTGTCGATACGCTGCTGGCCCAGCTTGGAATCCCCGACGGCCTGGCCAGCGCCGCGGCCGTCAACGACGAAGCGGTCGAGACCGACCACCCCCTTCACGATGGCGACCGCGTTGGCCTTTTTCCGCCGTCAGCAGGAGGGCTTGAAGATGGGCCGGTTGACGCCAGCCGGCGCTGCCCTTAGAATTGATCCGCGGATGCCCCCGTAGCTCAATAGGACAGAGCGTCGGCCTTCTAAGCCGAATGTTGCAGGTTCGAGCCCTGCCGGGGGTACTGGGGAGAATTACGAATTACGAATTACGAATGAAGAGAGCACCGATGGTAGACGGCCGAGGATGGACGACGAACGACCGCCATCTTGCTGACCTACTGACCTACTGACCTACTGACCTACTGACCTACTGGCCTACTGACCTACTGGCCTACTGGCCTCACTGATTACTGGATACTATCCACTGCCCACCGATCCATGACCATCAAAATCTATACCGTGGCCGAGATGGCGGCGGCGGAGAAGGCGGCCGACGCCGCCGGTCATTCCTACGCCGAGATGATGGAAACGGCCGGCCGGCGCGTGGCCGAAGCCGTGCTGCAGCGCCATGACGTCGTCGAGCGGCAGGTGTTTGTCCTGGTCGGGCCGGGCAACAACGGTGGCGACGGCCTGGTGGCCGGGCGCTACCTGGCCGAGGCGGGGGCCGTGGTCGCCTTCTACCTCTTTAAGCCCCGCGACGCCGCGGCCGACGAGAACCTGGCGCGCGTCGAGGAGATGGGGTTGGAGGTGCTGCTGGCCGACTACGACCAGCGCTACCGCGTGCTGCGCCACCGGCTCCGCATTACCGATATCGTCATCGACGCGCTGCTGGGTACGGGCGTCTCCCGCCCGATTAGCGGGCCGCTGGCCGCGTTAATGGAGCAGATGAAGGCGGGCATTGAGGAGAAGCGTCGGGCGGCTGCACCTGGCAGTCCGGCGCTTTTCGCCGTCAGCGCCCTGCCCACCGCCGGGAACGGCGCGACCGACGAGGGCGAGCGGCCTGCCCAGCCCGTCGTCGTGGCCGTCGATTGCCCCAGCGGCATGAACAGCGATACGGGCGTGCTCGACCCACTGACCGTGCCCGCGGACCTGACGGTGACGTTCGCCGGGCCGAAGCGCGGCCACTTTCTGTTTCCCGGCACGACGGCCTGCGGCGAACTGGTGGTGGCCGATATTGGCATCGATGCGGCCCTGCCGCCGGTGGCCGCCGTGGGGTTGGAGCTGGCGACGGCCGAACTGGCCCGCGCGCTATTGCCCGCCCGCCCGCGCGACGGCCACAAAGGCACGTTCGGCACGGCGCTCATCGCCGCCGGCTCCATTCGCTACTGGGGCGCGCCGGCCCTGGCCGCCCGCGGCGCTTTTCGCAGCGGCGTGGGGCTGGTGACGCTGGCCGTACCGCAGCGCCTCCGCCCGTCGCTGGCCGGGCAGTTCCCGGAGGCCACCTACCCCGCCGTAACCGACACCGACACACTCGGTGTAGCCACGGCTAACCTGCTATTGGGCGCGCTGGCGTCCTACTCGGCGCTGCTGGTGGGGCCAGGGCTGGGCGAGGCCGGTTCGTTTCTCGGCGCGCTGCTCGACGGCCTGCGCCACCCGGTTGAAGGGACGGCCGTCCCGCCGCTGGTGGTGGACGCCGATGGGCTGAACCTGCTGGCGGCCATGCCCGACTGGCCGGCGCGCCTGCCACCCAATACCGTCCTGACCCCGCACCCGGGCGAGATGGCGCGGCTGGTCGGCCGCCCGCTGTCGGCTGTCCGCGACGAGGAGCGCGTGGCGCTGGCCCGCCGCTGCGCTGCCGAGTGGGGTCACGTGGTGCTGCTCAAAGGGGCCTACACGGTCATCGCCGCGCCACCCGACCCAGGGGCGGGCGAGGGTCGGGCGACATTGCTGCCGTTTGCCAACCCGCTACTGGCCGTGGCCGGCAGCGGCGATGTGCTCTCGGGCATCATCGTCGGGTTGCTGGCCCAGGGCGTCAAGCCATACGCGGCGGCGGTGCTGGGCGGCTACCTCCACGGTGGGGCGGGGCAACTAGCGGCCGGCTATTGGGGCGAGGGCGGCCTGCTGGCGACCGAACTGGCGGACTGGGTCTCGCACGCCCGGCGGGCCCTGGCCTGAAAGACGCCCAGAGCTGGCAGGGAGACGACTCCCAACATCAATTCCTTTATAGAAAAATCGACCGCCTGCCTATGAGGTCCGGTTCTTGCGTTCCCTCCAGT
>WBZT01002151.1_pt1 | contig 13902 bp, 10 predicted proteins | sample 5204241 | NCBI WGS metagenome assembly WBZT01 (sample SAMN12344358, study PRJNA552823) | activated sludge metagenome | biome: Activated sludge suspended growth; feature: Nitrification reactor; material: Wastewater; isolation source: activated sludge from nitrification reactor of wastewater... | reverse complement strand
CCGCGTCATCCACCTGGCCGCCCAGGCCGGCGTGCGCTACTCGCTGCTCAACCCCAACGCCTACGTCGACAGCAACCTCGTCGGTTTCCTGAGCGTGCTCGAAGGCTGTCGCCACCACGGCGTGCACCATCTGGTCTACGCTTCGAGCTCGAGCGTCTATGGTGGCAACGCGCGCATGCCGTTCGCCGAGAGCGACAACGTCGATCACCCGGTCAGCCTCTACGCGGCGACCAAGAAGGCCAACGAGCTGATGGCGCACACCTACAGCCATCTCTATCGTTTGCCGACCACCGGGCTGCGCTTCTTCACCGTCTACGGCCCGTGGGGCCGGCCCGACATGGCGCCGTTCCTGTTCACCCGGGCGATCCTCGCGGGGCGGCCGATTGACGTCTTCAACCACGGCCAGATGCAGCGTGACTTCACCTACGTCGATGACATCGTCGAGGCGGTCGTACGCGTCAGCGATCGGCTGCCGGTGCCCAACCCGGCGTACAGCGCGGCCCATCCCGACCCGGCGACGAGTGATGCGCCGTATCGCGTATTCAACATCGGCAATCATCAGCCGGTGCCGCTGCTCGACTTCATCGGCTGCCTCGAGCAGCAACTGGGGCGGGTCGCCGAGAAGCGCATGTTACCGATGCAGCCCGGCGATGTTCCGGCGACCTGCGCCGACACCTCGGCTCTCGCAAAATGGATCGACTTCGCGCCAAGCACCTCGCTGTCGGAGGGCATCGGGCGCTTCGTCGATTGGTATCGCAATTACTACGCGCTCTGAAAGGAAGTCCCCTTCAAATGAAAGTTACCGTGATTGGCACAGGCTACGTCGGCCTGGTTACCGGCGCCTGCCTGTCGGAAATGGGCAACCACGTCATGTGTCTGGATGTGGACGAACGCAAGATCGAAATCCTCAACAGCGGCGGCATCCCGATTCATGAACCGGGCCTGGCGGAGATGGTGAGCCGCAACGTCGCGGCGGGGCGGCTGCAGTTCACTACCGACATCGTCGCCGCAGTCCATCACGGCACGCTGCAGTTCATCGGGGTTGGCACGCCGCCGGACGAGGATGGCTCGGCCGATCTGCAGTATGTCCTGGCCGCCGCGCGCAGCATCGGGCGGCACATGACCGACTACAAGGTCATCGTCGACAAGAGCACGGTTCCCGTCGGCACTGCCGACCGCGTTCGGGCGGCGGTGCAGGAAGTGCTCGCCGAACGCGGCGTGAGCATGGATTTCGCCGTGGTCAGCAACCCGGAGTTCCTCAAGGAGGGCGCCGCGGTGGATGATTTCATGCGCCCGGACCGGATCATCGTCGGTGCCGACGACGAGCGCGCCCGGCTGCTGATGCGCGCGATCTACGCGCCGTTCTCGCGCAACCGCGACAAGCTGCTGCTGATGGATACGCGCAGCGCCGAGCTTACCAAGTACGCCGCCAACGCCATGCTCGCCACCCGCATCAGCTTCATGAACGAACTGGCGCGGCTGGCCGAGCGCGTCGGCGCCGACATCGAGCTGGTGCGGCACGGCATCGGCAGCGATCCGCGCATCGGCTCGCAGTTCCTCTACGCCGGCACCGGCTACGGGGGCTCGTGCTTTCCGAAGGATGTGAAGGCGCTGGTGCGTACCGGCCACGAATTCGGCATCGATCTGGGTGTGCTGACGGCGGTCGAGGCGGCGAACGACCGGCAGAAGCGGGTGCTGGTCGACAAGGTCGTCGCCCGCTTTGGCGAGGACCTGCAGGGCCGCAGCTTTGCGCTCTGGGGGCTGGCCTTCAAGCCGGACACCGACGACATGCGCGAAGCGCCGAGTCGGGTGATCGTGCACGAACTGCTGCGCCGTGGCGCGCTGATCCAGGCTTACGACCCCGTCGCGATGGACGAGGCGCGGCGGGTGTTCGCTGACCTCAGCGGGCTGAGTTACGCCAGCAGCCAGGCGGACGCGTTGCGCGCGGCCGATGCGCTGTTGATCGCCACCGAATGGCGCGAGTTCAAGAGTCCCGATTTCGAGCAGATGCGAACGCTGCTCAAGCAGCCGCTGATTTTCGATGGTCGCAACCTGTTCGACCCGGCGCTGCTGCGCGGCCTGGGGATCGAGTATTACGCGATCGGGCGCGGTGAGGTTCAGCAGGCAGGTGGCGAGGAAAAAGGCGGCAGGCACACGTAGGGCAGGGGAGAGGTAGGGCAGGGGAGAGCCATCGCGATAGCGGTCGTCTGGCGATGGCTTCGTTCCCCTGGCGGTCATCGTCGGCGCCTTCGGGCGCCGGGATGTGCCGGCTGGCGCGAGGCGCGGGCTCAGTGCGTGGCCGGCCCGAAGACGTCTTCCAGCCGAGGTGCATCGATCGCCTGATCGAACCAGAGCTCGATCTGCTCCCGCGACGCCGACGCAATTCGCGACGAGATCTCGGAGGGAACGGTGCCAAACCGCTTGGCAAGCAGACGCCGCAGGGCCAAAGCCTCGCCTTGCTGTACGCCTTGCTGTACGCCTTGCTGCATACCTTTCTCATTTGCCATTCGTTCGATGGACGAGACGTAGCGCATTTCCTCTTTCTCCTCGAGTAGGTCGATATTCTGCCATAACTGCTCCGTCAGATGCCTGGGGAGTCGCATCATCCAGTCAAGCACGACAAACAGGTCGATGATGCGCTGCTTTTCCCAACCCCGCTGATACAGCAACTGAATCAGCTTCCACTTCGCCGCAAAGCGGGCGTCCATGTCCTTGCGGGTTGCTTTGGTCAGCAGATGAGCCAGCGTCACCAAGGCAAACGGATTCGTTTGTCCTTGCAGCTCGTTTTCGCGACCAACGTAGTCCAGCAGTTTGGCTGTCGGAAAGCGCAGTGTGTGCTCGCAACCCAGCACGACGAAGCCAAAGGAGCCTGGGCGCCAGTCCTCGGATTGGTCAGCAAGTACCGCCATGCTGGCAACCGGACGGTGGTAGCGATCATACAGACGGTAGTTGTAGACAAACATACGTTCGGCGAAATCCGTCTGAGGACTGCCTTGCACTTCGACATGGATGTAGATCCAGCCCTCGGCGCCGGAGAGACGGGTGACCCGCACGAGCTTGTCGACCAACCGTTTGCCGAGTTCGGCATCCTGCACCACGGAACGGAGTTCCTGATCGAGGAATTCGTAGCCCAGAGACCAGTCGATCTGCAGATGCGCGGCCGGGAAATAGAAAGCCATGAATTCGGGAAAGTAGCGCTCGAGCGCTTCCTTCCAAGGGCTGTCGTAGCCGTCGGTACATTCCGGCGCGTGGACGTCGAGGGCTGGCGGGATGGGCGGCTCACTTTCCATCAGCGTATTTTACCTGGCTCGCGTCATGGCTGCTGTTTTGGCGAAAAAGGGGGCCAGACCGGAGGGTGCTTTGCACTTCGCGCCGCGCTTGCGGCAGCACGGATCGAAGCCGGAAACTGGTGAGGGTGGCGATTCTTCGTCTGATCGGGAGGCTGCAGCGATTCAATAGACTGGTCCCCGTGACCGCTCGCTTGATCCGACCCTTTGGCGGCTGAAGGATTATCGGGTGTGGGCGCGTCTGCAGGTTGCTGATCGGTGAGCCGGGGCGTTTTGGAGGTCAAGCTCCTCATTCCCGTAGCTTCTGCCGCGCGCGGGGCGAAGGGAGGTAGGTGAGTCGCTGGTGCGGCTTTGCTGGGTGGGGCATCGATTTCGACTTTTCTTTGCTTCCTGGCGACAATTGTTTACCATCTCGGCAGTGTCCTGCGCACCGCGGGCCTGTGTTCAGGGTTCGCGCTGCGGGAAACAATATTGCTGACCTCTTGTGCGCCGCGTGGCGGTGAACTCGCTCTTGCCGGACGAGGCACAAAAATCTGTGGAGAAGAACAATCATGGCCGTAGCGCCCGAAACCGCCATCATGGCGCTTTACTGTGACTTCGAAAACGTTGCTCTGGGCGTTCGCGACGCGAAGTACGACAAGTTCGACATCAAGCCGGTACTCGAGCGGTTGTTGCTCAAGGGCAGCATCGTCGTCAAGAAGGCTTACTGCGACTGGGAGAGATACAAGGGTTTCAAGTCCACGATGCACGAGGCGAGTTTCGAGCTGATCGAGATCCCGCATCTGCGGCAATCGGGAAAAAATTCGGCCGACATCCGGCTGGTGGTCGATGCGCTCGATCTGTGCTACACCAAGTCGCATGTCGACACCTTCGTGATCATCAGCGGTGATTCCGACTTCTCGCCGCTGGTTTCCAAGCTGCGCGAGAACGCCAAGTACGTGATCGGCGTCGGTGTCAAGCAGTCGACCTCGGATCTGCTGATTGGTAATTGCGACGAGTTCATCTTCTACGACGACCTCGTGCGCGAGATGCAGCGTTCGGCGCGGCGCGACTCGAAGGAGGCGCAACCGGTGGTCAGGCGCACGCCGGAGGAGGATGCGCAACGCCGGGCTGAACTCGAGGCGCGCCGCAGCAAGGCGATCGAACTGGCCGTGGCGACCTTCGATGCGCTGGTCGACGAGCGCGGCGACAGTGGCAAGATCTGGGCGTCGATGCTCAAGGAAGCGATCAAACGTCGCAAGCCCGATTTCAACGAGTCGTACTACGGCTTCCGGGCCTTCGGCAACCTGCTCGAGGAGGCGCAGGCACGGGGTTTGCTCGCGATTGGCCGCGACGAAAAGTCGGGTACCTATGTCTTTCGCCGCAACGGCATCACGGTTCATGGTGAGGTGGGCGCGGAGGCACTGGTTGAGGCAGCGCTGGAGTCGATCCCGGTCACGCTGCCGGAGGCCCCGATCCAGGGTAGCGAGGAGCGAGTTGAGCCGGCGACGACGCGGCGCAAGGGGGAGGGTCGACGCAAAACGGTCGACAAAGGGGGCAAGCGGGTGCGCGAGGTGAAGGAAGAGAAGGAGATCGGGGAAGAACTCGCTGCGGCGAGTGTTGCGGGCGCGGATCTGCCGGAAAGTGCGACGTTCCCTGGTGAACTTGCGGCTCAGGAAGTTATCGAGCGGGTCGAGATAGCGGAGGTGCCGAGGCCGGCGTCGCCGGTCGTCGAGGCAGAACCCGAGCCGAGGTTGGTCGACGAGTCGCCAAATGTGCTCGCCGCGGCGGCACCGGCCGCGCTTGCCGAAGGGGCGGAGGCGACCCCTGTCGCGAATGAGACCGAAGCGCCGCTCGTCAACAAACCGGCCAGCCGCAGTCGGCGTCCGCGCAAGCCGAAAGTACCGGCCGAAACGGCTTGAGGTGCCGGCCTCCTGGCGGGCCCAGGAGGTCTGAAAACGAAAAAGCCGCGACCAGCGTCGCGGCTTTTCTTTGCCGGGGCAGCGGCGCTGCCGATCAGGCAGCAGCAGCCTGGGCCGGGATGTGGCCGGCCATGCGCACGATGCGGTTCTGGGTGTCCACGTAAATCAGGCGCGGCGTGTGCCTGGCGAGCTCGGCCTCGTTGTACACCGCGAAGCTGGCGATGATCAGGAGGTCCCCCGGCGCTGCGCGGCGCGCTGCCGAACCATTGACCGAGATGACGCCTGATCCGCGCTCGGCACGGATGGCGTAGGTCGTGAGGCGCTCGCCGTTGCTGACGTTCCACAGGTCGATCTGTTCGTACTCACGAATGTTTGCCGCATCAAGCAGATCTTCGTCGATGGCGCATGACCCTTCGTAGTGAAGCTCGGCGTGCGTGGCGCTGACGCGGTGCAGCTTCGACTTCAACATGGTTCTCTGCATGGATTTTCACCGGTTTAGAGTTTGGGGAAGCGCATTGTAGCGGCTAAGTGGGGGCTGTCAATCGGCTCGCGGCGCAAATTCCGCGATCGGGTACGGACCGGCCCAGCTACGGTGGATCGGGAGCCCCGAAGAGGTCTGAGCGATCGCGGAGAAAGGCACCAGGCCACGGCGGACACGCGCGGGTGTCGTCAAACGGGCGGGGGAGATCGAATGCGCATGAATGCAGGCGCTCGGGATTACCCCAACGAGGTTTGTTTCGACACCCATAGTCTGCCGGAAAGCGGGCAAGTACGTGCCTTCCACGGGATCTATGCGGTGTGCATTGCGGAATCCGGGTTCCTGACCAGGCGGGTGTGTTTTCCCTCCCTTGCCAGGAGCGCCCAATTATTGGGCGGTGCAAGGTTTGCCTTGGCGGAAGCCGGTCGAAGGCGGTTGTCCACCGCTTGTCCACCGTGTTGCCAGCAGATTCTGGGGACAAACGCCGACTGTGAAAGAGTTGCCCACAGGGCGACGGATGAAGTCGTGCCCAGCGAGCGATTCCGCGGTGCACGCTGGCATGCGCCTGGCAAGGGAGGGGAACGGTCAGGGCTTTCATGATTCGGGGTGTCTGACCCAGCTCTGACCGTTTGGCTCAGGGACGAAGCGACCGTAGAATGCGCCAGAACTGGATCAAGGAGCCGTCATGCCCACCACACGCAGAAAGCCATCGCCCACCCTGTTCACCCTGAAGGTCGAACTCGTCGATACGACGCCGCTCATCTGGCGCCGCATTCTGATCAGTGGGCACGCGAGCTTCGCCATGCTGCACCACGTCCTGCAGGCGGCGATGGGCTGGCACGATGCGCACCTGCACGAGTTTCGCGTCGGCGAGCAGAGCATCGGCGTGCCTGATCCGGAATACGACGACCCCGACCGGCCGACGGCGATCGAAAAGAACGTCCGCCTCAACCGCCTGCTCGCCACCGGCAGCACCTTCACCTACCTCTACGACTTTGGCGATAGTTGGGAACATCGCCTGAGCGTCGAGCAGGTCAGGGACTGTGACGATCGCTACGGCGACGGCCGCGTCGCCTGGGTCGAGGGGGGTGAGCGCGCGTGTCCGCCCGAGGACGCCGGGGGCATCGAGGCGTACCAGGACTTCCTCGAGCGCTGGGAGCACGATCCCTACGGCGAGGAGACCCAAGAAGTGCGCACCTGGGCCGGACTCGACTTCGATCCCGCCCACTTCGACCGACCGGCGGCGAATGCGGCGATCGACCGCATGCTCTGGAACGGCTGGGTCAAGTGAGTCGGCTGAACGCCGCTGCGGTATCCGCGAGACCCTGTCCTCGCTAGAATGACGGTATGACCCGTTGCGAACGAGTCGCCTGGCGCGCCCCATCCTGTCGGCAAGCGACCCGCAAGGATGCTGAAACTGCCGTCCACGCGATTCTGGCGGTGCTGGGCAACACGCTGCCGCAAGACGATCGGATCGAAGTCGGCGGCCCGGGATGCATCCAAACATCCGGCGAGTACGCAACGGGCGCCCTCCCCAGAGTGCACCGGCGGTCGGTCGAGGCGCAAGGGGGGCCTTGCTTCACGGCGGGCAATCCTCTACGAGAAACATGGGAGTTCAGCAAATGACCTACAAGGTTGGTCGGAATGATCCCTGCCCCTGCGGCAGCGGCAAGAAATCCAAGCAGTGCTGCGCCAACAACCCCGCCGAGGTCGTCGAACCCGAACGCACAGGCCACGCCGGCGCCGTCGAGCGAGCCATCGACTAGCTGATCAACATGCATCGCAGGGCGTTCAGCGTCGCCATGGAAAAAGTGCTCTTCGACGGATTGAGCCCACGGGAACAGGCAGCCCTGAAAGCTCAGGACGCGCCCACGTGGACCAGCATTCAACTCAATGCTACGGAATGGCTGCTGGCCGAAGGCGAGATTCTCGTCCAGGGCCAGCCCCGGCCGGTAGCGGAATGTCTGCTCGCTCCGGGCGGGCCGCTGTTCACGGTCGATCAGCGTCGCTGGATCACGCAGTTGGCTGAGCGCCCTTTGCGCCTCTACGACGTGACCAAGGTGGTTCCCGGCCAGCAACTGACGCTCTGCGACTCGCTCGACACGCAAGCGCCGCCGATCATCGTGCGCGAGAAATCGGGTAGCCAGGCCGCCATGCTGGGGATAAGGATCGGTGTGCGGATCATGGAGGTCGATGGTCACTACGAGCTGTCGGGTGGGGCCTACCCGTTTTCGCCTTTGGCCGCGCCGGCCGTCGTGGCGAAAATGCGCCACGCCATGGACCGCTTCGACGGTCCAGCAGGTGAACTGCGGCACCTGCTCGGCGGCATCATCCAGCGCCAATGGCTGGCACAATTTTACGCTCCGCGGCCAATGCCCGCTTTGATGGACGCCTACTCCGGGGAGCCGATCCTGCTCATCACCGACCACTATCGCGTCACCGATTGGGCAGCCCTGACGCAGTCCTTGTCAGCGCAGAGCGACGTTGAAGGCGATCGCGAGTCCGGCTGGAATCGTCTCATCGACTGTACCGATGGGCAGGTACGCTCGGTCGCGACGATCAATGTCGAAAAGCGCAGCGACAGGATCACCACGTTCTACAAAACGCAGCGCCATGCCGATGAAGGTCGCCGCTGGTTCGAGTCCGTTGCCGGCGGTGCGGTTCGCTTCATCTCCCGCGAGTTGTCCGACCCCGCGGGACTGCTGCGTAACCGGCCTGCCGGTCAGGCAGCGAAGCCCGCAGAGAGTGGCCCCGATGGGTCGCCGCAGGCGCTCACTGCGCTGATCGAGACGACGCTTCGGCGGGTGTACGCCAAGTGGCCCGATGAGCCCATCCCGGCGCTTGGTGACCAGACCCCGCGGCAGGCGATCAGGACACCGACCGGTCTCGAGCGGGTCAAGGGTCTATTGCGCATGTATGACGCCAACGAACAGCGACAAGCGGCAGAGCAGGGACGCGGCACGGTGTCGTTCGATTTTCTCTGGCAGGCGCTGGGCATCTCTGACCAGCGCCGTAGCGAGTGAGCCCAAACGGCGATGGTCCATCCAGACAGCGTCGGTCGCTGCGGCGATTCCCTAACGGTCATGACTTTTCCAGGCACCCCAAAGCATGAAAGTCATGACCGTTTCCCTCTCCCCCGACCCCTCCCCCGCGCGGGGGAGGGGAGATTCGTGAGTCGCATACGCGACTTTCACATTAAAGTCGCGGGCGCTTGAGATGATTTCTCGCCTGCTCCAGGCAGCGTGTCTCGCGGCCGTCTGTGCCTTCATGGCTGGCTGTGGCGGCTTGCCGGCGGGCCCTGAACAGGAAGCCCTACGGGTCCCCTCGCCAAACCACAATGCCCGCCGGCCGAATTTCGTGATCCTGCACGACACCACCAACGACACCGCCGAGCGTGCACTAAAGACGCTTACCGACCCGGCCCGCCAGGTCAGCGCGCATTACCTGATCGGACGCGACGGTACGCTGTATCAACTCGTCGACGAAGACCGGCGCGCCTGGCACGCCGGGGCGTCCTCGTGGGGCGGCAACAGCGATCTCAACTCGGCGTCGATCGGCATCGAGCTCGACAACACCGGCAGCGAACCTTACCCGGAGGCCCAGATCGTTCGTCTGCTCGATCTGCTGCAGGGCCTGAAAGAACGCTACCGGATTCCGGCGAGCAATTTCCTTGGGCACGGAGATCTCGCCCCGGGGCGCAAAGTCGATCCGAGTCGCTACTTCCCCTGGCCACGTCTGGCGAGCGAGGGCTTCGGCCTATGGTGTCACGAACAGCCGCTGGCGCTGATCCCGGATGGTGCCGATCCTTTGCTGGCGCTGCAGGCCATCGGTTACGATGTCGCCAATCCAGCAGCGGCTCTGGCGGCGTTTCGTCGGCATTTCCTCGGTATCGATGCAGCAGGCGAAGCAAGCTCGGCCGAGCGTGAGCTGCTGCACTGCCTGGTGCTCGCCAAGCGCCGCAAAGCCCTCCGGTAACCCCCGATCGTGCGCCGGCTCCGGCCCGCTGCGGCCAATCGAGCGTCGTTTCGGCCCGGCTGACCGTCAGCGCATCGACCAAACAGACCTCCCGATCTGGCGCTCCGATCCCGAAGCCCAGGAAGCGCCGGGGTGCGGACCAGCAGCAGGTGCGGCTCCGAGTAGTAGCGCAGACCCTGAGCATTGGCCCCCGTTACCAGAAACAGATACCGAGCCGCTGCCGGAGGAGCTCGGCGCTCAAGGTGCCGCGCGCTTTTGCATCAGCGCCGCGAGGTGTGGCAGCAAAAAAAAGGGGTGACGGCCTTCGCCGTCCCCCCTTTTGCAGAACGCCGCAATTTCCGTGCAGCTACTCTGGCGGGCCTCGCAACCCGATGCTGGCTACACTCTGCGGCTTAGACCGAACGACGGCGGCGAGCACCGGCGAGACCGGCCAGCCCCAGACCGAGCAGGGCCAGCGAACCAGGCTCCGGGATCTTTTCCAGATTCAGCGAGCCGTCTTCAACGCCACAGTTGTCGTCGAAGGTCTGTACTCCCCCGCAAATACCTGCGAACAGGCCGCCGGTGGGGTTGGTATTCAAAACACCGTCATTGTCGCCGTCACCGTCCGTATTGGAGTTGGTGAAAGAGAGGACGTCGCCGGGTACGAGCGGAACCAGGCTGGAATCCAGGAGAACGCCGTAGGGGTTGGTCAACAGCACCCAACTCGCATCATCCTGGCCATCCAGAGCGAAGAGATTGAAGCTGCCGCTTGAAACACCGGTATACCTGATCGCGAAGGTCCCGATCAACGTCCCATCGTCCATGCCAGCTCCGCCCAGAGCCGGATCTGTGTTCGCCTGCACACCGGCATTGTTGCCAGCGCCAAGCGCGTCGGCATAGATCTCGAGGATGCCGTTGGGAGCAAACCCATCCGGACCGAAGCCCACCGGCAGATGTTTATTGAGCGTGACCGGCCCAAGAACACCGGTGACTTCCTGCGTGGTAGTCGCCACAAAGGTCAGTTCGAAGTCGAAGTTTACAATCTTCCCGGTCGAGGTCAGAGGGATGATTCCGGCATTGCCAACGACGCTCGTCGTTACACCCGCGAGATCAGTGTTGTAGGTGTCACCCACAGCGGGCGCCTCGTCGGGGCCGAAGTCACCGTAGGCGTGGTACAGAGCGTTGAAGAGCATGTTGTTGATGCCGCCAGACCCTGCCGGCACACCCGCTGCGCCGAGCACGCCATAACCGGTGAAGTTGTCTTGAGCCGGCCCAAGGTCGCCCAAGGCACCGAGGTCGACCTTCCAGCCGTTCAATTGAATATATGCGTGAGCCGGGGCGACTCCACCCAACAGCCCCGCCACGGCGAGTACAGCGATTGATTTTTTGAGTTTCACTGAGCACCTCCTGGATGCGGTTGAGATTAACAACAAGGTACAAGAAAATTGGTTCAGGCTACCGGGCTTGCCGCTGAGGGCTCCCTTACGACAACCCTGGCAACTCTAAAGCAGCATCTGTGCCAAGTAAGACATAAGCTATATATAACAACTGCTTGGCCTGGTCTAGTCGGATCAGACCCGAGAACAGATCCAGTGAGTGTAAAGATTTCCGACACTTCAAACGACATTGGCCCCTTCTGCGCTGACCGTGTCGGCGGCAATGCGCCAAGCGGCAGGAGCACACCTCGCCATCCTATCTACGCCGGTTTCCTGGCTCAGTCAAGGCGTCCGCAGCAGGCCGGCGAGCCACGACCGAAGTGCCCGAGTCAGCGCTTCGCTTCCGTGGCGCAGCGCCGGAGCCGCCTGCGCGCTCGCAAGCGGCGGGATTTGGTATCATGGCCACTGTTTTTCTCCGACAACCGGCAGCCCGAATGAAGTACTCGATCGCCAGCGGTGTCACTCTGGAGTCGCGGGGAAGCGCTCCGGCGACGACCGGCCTGCTCTTCTCTCCGCTGGGGTGCCCGGCATGAAGTCGCTCGACAAGGATCTGTGGACTGCCTGGCGAAACCTCGCACGACACCGCCGACGGAGTTCTGTCGCCTTGGCCGCAGTGGCCTTTGGCGTTGTCGCACTGATTCTTGCCGGTGGCTTCATTGACTGGCTGCTCAGCGCACTGCGCGAGTCTACCATCAATGGGCAGATCGGACACATCCAGGTGATGCGCCCGGCTTACCGTGAGAACGGAGTGGCCGACCCCTTCAGCTACCTGCTGCCCGAGAACTCGCCCGAGCAGACTGCCATCGCCGCGATGCCGGAAGTCAAGGTACTCGGCGTGCGACTGTCGTTCAGCGGTCTGGTCAGCCATGGGGAATCGACGCTGTCCTTCATTGCCGATGGTGTTGAAGCCGACCATGAGAGCATGCTGACTACCGCCATGGTCGTTACACAGGGGAAGCCACTCGCCACCGACGACCCGCACGGCGTCATCGTCGGCAGAGGGCTGGCGGCCAATCTCGGCGTACAGGTCGGCGACGTGGTCGTGCTGATGGCCACCACTCGGTCGGGCGGTGTCAATGCCGTCGAATGCCATGTCCGGGGCCTGTTCTACACCGTCGCCAAGGCCTACGACGACAACGCCCTGCGCGTGCCCATCATGACCGCCCGCAAGCTGCTCAAGGTGACCGGATCGCACACCTGGCTGATCCGCTTGCAGCACACCGAACAGACCGAACCCGTCGTGGGGCAACTGCGCTTGCAACATCGGGGAGAGTCTCTGGAATTCGTTCCCTGGAGCGAACTGGCAGACTACTACAACAAGACCGTCACCTTGCTGATGCGTCAATTCGGCGTCATCCAGGGGATCATCGGGCTGATCATCGTCCTGTCGATCTCCAACACGCTGATGATGAATGTGATGGAGCGCCGCGGTGAGATCGGCACGGCGATGGCTCTGGGTTTGCGGCGATCCAATATCCAGCGCCAGTTCCTGATCGAGGGCGTCATACTCGGCCTGCTCGGCGGCGTCGTCGGCGCGCTTCTGGGGACCTTGCTGGGCGCCCTGATCAGTTGGATCGGCATTCCGATGCCACCGCCGCCCGGAACGGAAGCCGGCTACACGGCGCAGATTCAGAATTCCTGGCGTCTGACGGCCGATGCCGTGATCCTGGCCGTCGGCACGACGATGATTGCCGGCCTCTATCCGTCGTGGAGAGCCGCACGGATGAACATCGTTGACGCGTTGCGCGTCAATCGATAGCCAATTTTCGGGTCGCAGCTCATGCTCTCCCTCGCCCTGCGCAACATTTTCCGCCAGAAGGCACGCACGGCGATGACCATGGCTGCAGTCATCTTTGGCGTCGTCGGCCTGATCCTGTGCGGTGGCTTCATCGAAGACCTGCTGATCCAGCTCGGCGAAACCATCATCCATTCCCAGTCGGGTCACCTGCAGATCAACCGCCAGGGCTTCTTCGACACCGGGTCGCGGTCGCCCGAGAAGTTCGTGATCGACGAGCCCGAGGCGGTCCGCCAGGCAGTTGCTTCCTTGCCGGGTATCGATGACCAGATGGCGCGGGTCAGCTTTTCCGGACTGCTCAACAACGGCAAAACAGACAAGTCGGTGATCGGCGAGGGAATTGAACCGGGCCGTGAAGCCCGGCTGGGGAGCCTGCTGCGCATTGCGGCGGGAAGACAACTCTCCGACGACGACCAGTACGGCGCCCTGGTTGGCGAGGGGGTGGCCAAAAGCCTCAGGCTCGCGCCCGGCAGCCGGGTGACGCTGGTGGTCAGTACCGCCGGCGGCTCGCTGAATACCGTCGAGCTGGAGGTGGTGGGCGTATTTCAGAGCTTCTCGAAGGAGTTCGATGCGCGCGCCGTGCGCCTCCCGCTGGCTGCGGCGCAGGAGCTGGTGACCAGCAACGGGGTCAATACGATCGTCGTCTCGCTGCAGCAGACGGCGGACACCGACCCGGCCAGCGCAGCGCTGAGGCAGTTGCTCGATCCCCGTGAGTACGAAATCAAGACCTGGTACCAGATCAACGACTTCTATGAAAAGGCCGTCGCGCTCTACGCCCGGCAATTCAGCGTGCTGATCGTCATCATCCTGGTCATGGTGCTGCTGAGCGTCGCCAATAGCGTGAACATGAGCGCCTTCGAGCGGGTGGGAGAGTTCGGCACGATGATGGCGTTGGGCGACCGACCACAGCAGGTCTGGCGCCTGATCATCGTCGAGAACCTCCTCCTGGGAGCCATCGGGGCAGCCGTCGGCGCGCTTCTCGGCGTGCTGCTGGCGCTGGCCATCTCCGCCGTTGGCATCCCGATGCCGCCGCCACCGAATGCCAACCTTG
>WBZT01002150.1_pt1 | contig 13906 bp, 6 predicted proteins | sample 5204241 | NCBI WGS metagenome assembly WBZT01 (sample SAMN12344358, study PRJNA552823) | activated sludge metagenome | biome: Activated sludge suspended growth; feature: Nitrification reactor; material: Wastewater; isolation source: activated sludge from nitrification reactor of wastewater treatment... | reverse complement strand
CCGGCAGGACCTCGGGCTGCACGCCGCGTTCAAGAGCGTGTTCCCGATCGTCAGCTATTCGGGCAACGCCTCGCTCGAGTACCTCAATTACCGGCTCGGCGAGCCGGTCTTCGATGTCAAGGAGTGCCAGCTTCGCGGCCTGACCTATGCCGCGCCGCTGCGCGTGCAGGTGCGCCTGGTGATCTTCGACCGCGAGGCGACGGGCGCGAAGAAGGTCGTCAAGGAGGTGCGCGAGCAGGAGGTCTACCTGGGCGAGATGCCCCTGATGACCGACCACGGCACCTTCGTCATCAACGGCACCGAGCGGGTCATCGTTTCCCAGTTGCACCGCTCGCCCGGCGTGTTTTTCGATCACGACAAGGGCAAGACCCACTCCTCCGGCAAATTGCTGTTCTCGGCCCGGATCATCCCCTATCGCGGCTCCTGGCTCGATTTCGAGTTCGACGCCAAAGACATCGTGTACGCGCGCATCGACCGCCGCCGCAAACTGCCGGTCACCATCTTGCTGCGGGCCTTGTTCGACGAGCCCAATCCCAACGACCCCAACGCCCGCTCGGTCAACGAGCGGATTCTCGAGATCTTTTTCGAGACCAACACCATCCGGGCCGACGGCGAAAACTTTACTCTGGATCTGGTCCCCGAGCGCTTGCAAGGCGAAACCGCCAGCTTCGACATCTCGATCGACGACCGCGAACTGCTGAAAGCGGGCCAGCGGGTGAAAGCCAAGCACGTCCGCGAACTGGTCAAGGCCGGCGTGCAAAGCCTGCGAGTTCCCGGCGAGTATCTGGTGGGCAAAATCCTGGCTCGCGACCTGCGCGATCCGCAAACCGGCGAATCGCTGGCGCAGGCCAACGACGAATTGACGCCGGACAAGCTGGAAAAGATTCAAGCCGCCGGCATCACCGAATTCCAAACGCTCTACGTGAACGACGTCAATCGCGGTCCCTATCTCGCCAACACCCTGCGCGCGGACCCCACCCGCAGCCAGTGGGAGGCGCAGGTGGAAATCTACCGGATGATGCGCCCCGGCGAGCCGCCGACCAAGGACGCCGCCCAGCGCCTGCTGCACGACCTGTTCTATTCGGCGGAGCGTTACGACCTGTCGGATGTCGGCCGGATGAAGTTCGACAGCCGAGTCGCGCATCGCCGGACCCCGACGCCCGGCGTGCCGGCCAAAGAGCACGCGCCCGGCGTGCTGTCGATGGAAGACATCCTGGCGGTGCTCAAGGTCTTGATCGACATCCGCAACGGCAACGGCACGGTGGACGACATCGACCACCTCGGCAACCGCCGCATCCGCTGCGTCGGCGAGATGACCGAAAACGTCTTCCGCATCGGCCTGGTGCGGGTCGAGCGCGCGGTCAAGGAACGGCTGAGCCTGGCCGAATCCGAGGGCCTCACCCCGCAGGATCTGATCAACGCCAAGCCGGTGGCGGCCGCCACCAAGGAATTCTTCGGCTCCTCGCAGTTGTCCCAGTTCATGGACCAGAACAACCCCTTGTCCGAGGTCACCCACAAGCGCCGGGTATCCGCGCTGGGACCGGGCGGCTTGACCCGCGAGCGCGCCGGCTTCGAGGTGCGCGACGTGCACGCCACCCACTACGGCCGGGTGTGCCCGATCGAGACCCCGGAAGGCCCGAACATCGGCCTGATCAACTCGCTGGCGGTCTACGCTCGCACCAACCGGTACGGGTTTCTGGAAACCCCCTACCGGCGGGTGAGCGACGGCCGGGTGATCGACGCGATCGACTACCTGTCCGCCATCGAGGAAGGGCAATACATCATCGCCCAGGCCAACGCCGCGCTGGACGCCGGGGGCCGGCTGACCGACGACATGGTGTCCTGCCGCTACCAGAACGAGTTCATGCTGGCCACGCCGGACCGGGTGCAGTACATGGATGTCTCCCCCAAGCAGATCGTCTCGGTGGCGGCGGCGCTGATCCCGTTCCTGGAGCACGACGACGCCAACCGCGCGCTGATGGGCTCCAACATGCAGCGCCAGGCGGTACCGACCCTGCGCTCCGAGAAACCCCTGGTCGGCACCGGCATGGAGCGGATCGTGGCTCGCGACTCCGGGGTGTGCGTCATCGCCCGCCGCGGCGGGCTGGTGGATTCGGTGGACGCCGGCCGCATCGTGGTGCGGGTCAACGACGCGGAAACCGAGACCGGCGAGCCGGGCGTGGACATCTATAACCTGACCAAATACACCCGCTCCAACCAGAACACCTGCATCAACCAGCGGCCTCTGGTCCAGGTCGGCGACCGAGTGGCGCGCGGCGACGTGCTGGCCGACGGGCCGTCCACCGACATGGGCGAACTGGCGCTGGGCCAGAATTTGCTGGTCGCGTTCATGCCTTGGAACGGCTACAACTTCGAGGACTCGATCCTGATTTCGGAGCGGGTGGTGCAGGCCGACCGCTTCACCACCATCCACATCGAGGAACTCTCCTGCGTCGCCCGCGACACCAAGCTGGGACCGGAAGAGATCACCGCCGACATCCCCAACGTCGGGGAAAGCGCGCTGGCCCGCCTGGACGAAGCCGGCATCGTTTACATCGGCGCCGAGGTGAAAGCCGGCGACATCCTGGTCGGCAAAGTCACCCCCAAGGGCGAAACCCAGTTGACCCCGGAAGAAAAACTGCTGCGGGCGATCTTCGGCGAGAAAGCCTCCGACGTGAAGGACACCTCGCTGCGGGTGCCCTCCGGGATGGACGGCACGGTCATCGACGTGCGGGTGTTCACCCGCGACGGGGTCGAGAAGGACTCGCGGGCCCGCCAGATCGAGGAGGCGGAACTCAAGCGCATCCGCAAAGACCTCAACGACCAGTTGCGCATCCTGGAAGATGACCTGTACCAGCGGATGGAGCGGATGCTGGTGGACAACGTGGCCGAAGGCGGCCCCAACGGCTTGCGCGGCAACGAGGCGGTCGCGGTCGAGTACCTCCATCGCCTGCCGCGCGAGCGCTGGTTCGAGATCCGGATGCAGGCCGAGGATCTCAACGATCAGCTCGAAAAAATCGCCCGGCAGCTCGACCAGCAGCGCAAGGCGTTCGACAAAAAGTTCGACGAAAAACGCCGCAAGCTGACCCAGGGCGACGACTTGGCGCCCGGCGTTCTGAAGATGGTCAAGGTCTACCTGGCGGTCAAGCGTCGCGTCCAGCCGGGCGACAAGATGGCGGGCCGCCACGGCAACAAGGGCGTGGTGTCGATGATCGTCCCGCAGGAGGACATGCCCTATCTCGAAGATGGCACGCCGGTCGATATCGTGCTGAATCCGCTCGGCGTTCCCTCGCGGATGAACGTCGGCCAAGTCCTGGAAACCCATCTGGGCTGGGCCGCCAAAGGCTTGGGTCTCAAGCTCGGCCGGTTGCTGGACGCGCAAGCCCGCATCGAGGAACTGCGCGCTCTCCTGGACCGGATCTACAACGGTGTCGGCGAACAGAACGTGGATCTCGGCCAGTTCGGCGACGACGAGCTGGTGGCCTTGTGCCGCAATCTGCGCGACGGCGTGCCGATCGCCACCCCGGTTTTCGACGGCGCCACCGAGCAGGAGATGCGAGAGCTGCTGCGCATGGCGGAATTGCCGGAAAGCGGTCAGACCCTTCTCTTCGACGGCCGCACCGGCGAGTCCTTCGACCGGCCGGTCACGGTCGGCTACATGTACATGCTCAAGCTGAACCATCTGGTGGACGACAAGATGCACGCCCGCTCCACCGGCCCGTACAGCCTGGTGACGCAGCAGCCCTTGGGCGGCAAGGCCCAGTTCGGCGGCCAGCGCTTCGGCGAAATGGAAGTGTGGGCGCTGGAAGCCTACGGCGCCTCCTACACCTTGCAGGAAATGCTGACGGTCAAGTCCGACGACGTCAACGGCCGCACCAAAGTCTACAAAAACATCGTGGACGGCAATCACCGCATGGAAGCCGGCATGCCGGAATCCTTCAACGTGCTGGTCAAGGAGATCCGTTCGCTGGGCATCAACATCGAACTGGAAAACGACGCGCTGCCGCCGACGCGCACCGAGTGAGGCCGACGCGCCCGCCGCTTTCCCGGCGGCGGAGCCACGCAATCCCGCGAGTGAGAGACGATGAAAGACCTGCTGAACCCTTTCAAGACGTTCGACGAGATCGAGGATTTCGACGCCATCCGCATCGGGCTGGCCTCGCCGGAGATGATCCGCGCCTGGAGCCGCGGCGAGGTGAAGAAACCCGAAACCATCAACTATCGGACCTTCAAACCGGAACGCGACGGCCTGTTCTGCGCCAAGATTTTTGGCCCGACCAAGGACTACGAGTGCCTGTGCGGCAAGTACAAGCGGCTCAAGCACCGGGGCGTGGTGTGCGAAAAGTGCGGGGTGGAGGTGACCTTGGCCAAGGTGCGCCGCGAGCGCATGGGCCACATCGAGCTGGCCTCGCCGGTGGCGCACATCTGGTTTTTGAAATCGCTGCCGTCGCGGATCGGCCTGCTGCTGGACATGACCCTGCGCGACATCGAGCGGGTACTGTACTTCGAATCTTTCGTGGTCATCGACTCCGGCATGACCCCGCTGGAAAAAGGCCAACTGCTGACCGATGAAGCCTATCTGGAAGCGGTCGAGCAGTACGGCGACGAGTTCGACGCCCGGATGGGCGCCGAGGCGGTGCGCGAACTGCTGCACGGGCTGGATCTGAAGCAACTGGTCACCCAATTGCGCCAGGAAATCCTGGAATGCAGCTCCGAAACCAAGCTCAAGCGGCTGTCGAAGCGGCTGAAGCTGGTCGAATCGTTCCTGAACTCCGGCAACAAGCCGGAGTGGATGGTGCTGACGGTGTTGCCGGTGCTGCCGCCCGACCTGCGGCCGCTGGTGCCGCTGGACGGGGGGCGCTTCGCCACCTCCGACCTGAACGACCTCTACCGGCGGGTGATCAACCGCAACAACCGGCTCAAGCGGCTGCTGGAATTGAACGCTCCGGACATCATCGTCCGCAACGAAAAGCGGATGTTGCAGGAAGCGGTGGACTCGCTGCTGGACAACGGCCGGCGCGGGCGGGCCATCACCGGCACCAACAAGCGGCCGCTGAAATCGCTGGCCGACATGATCAAGGGCAAGCAGGGCCGGTTTCGGCAAAACCTGCTCGGCAAGCGGGTGGACTATTCCGGCCGCTCGGTGATCGTTGTCGGCCCGACCCTGCGCCTGCACCAGTGCGGCCTGCCCAAGAAAATGGCTCTGGAGCTGTTCAAGCCGTTCATTTTTAGCAAGCTGCAATTCAGGAACCTGTCCACCACCATCAAGGCCGCCAAGAAGATGGTCGAGCGCGAGGAGCCGGCGGTCTGGGACATCCTGGAGGAAGTGATCCGCGAGCATCCGGTGATGCTCAATCGCGCCCCCACCCTGCACCGCCTGGGCATCCAGGCCTTCGAGCCGGTGCTGATCGAGGGCAAGGCGATCCAGTTGCACCCGCTGGTCTGCACCGCCTTCAACGCCGACTTCGACGGCGACCAGATGGCGGTGCACGTCCCGCTGTCGATCGAGGCGCAGCTGGAAGCCCGCGCCCTGATGATGTCCACCAACAACATCCTCAGCCCGGCCAACGGCGAGCCGATCATCGTCCCGTCGCAGGACGTGGTGCTCGGCTTGTATTACTTGACCCGCGAGCGGATCAACGCCAAGGGCGAAGACATGCGGTTCGCCGATGTCCGGGAAGTCCACCGCGCCTACGAGAACCGCGAGGTGGAATTGCACGCCCGCATCGAAGTCCGCCTGCCGCCGGAAAAAATCGGTCCGGTCGAGAATCCCGGCACCGCGCCGACGCGGGTCAAGACCACTGTCGGCCGGGTGCTGCTGTCCGAAATCCTGCCCGAGGGCCTGCCGTTCACCCTGGTCAACCAGGCGCTGAACAAGAAGACCGTTTCCCGGCTGATCAACGAGTGCTACCGCTGGTTGGGCCTGAAGAAAACCGTGGTCTTCGCCGACCAGATGATGTACACCGGCTTCTACTACGCCACCCGCTCCGGCTCCTCCATCGGTTTCGAGGACTTCAAGATCCCCACCGAGAAAACCGCCCTCTTGGAGAAAGCCGAGCAGGAAGTCAAGGAGATCGACTCCCAGTACACCTCCGGCCTGGTGACTAAGGGCGAACGCTACAACAAGGTGGTCGATATCTGGTCGCGCACCAACGACCAGGTGGCCAGCGCCATGATGCGCAACCTTGGCAAGGAGAAAATCCGCAATCGCCAGGGCCAGATGATCGAGCAGAACTCTTTCAACTCGGTTTTCATGATGGCCGATTCCGGCGCGCGCGGCTCGGCGGCCCAGATCCGTCAGTTGGCGGGCATGCGCGGCCTGATGGCCAAGCCGGACGGCTCGATCATCGAAACCCCGATCAAGGCCAATTTCCGCGAAGGGCTGAGCGTGCTGGAGTACTTCATCTCCACCCACGGCGCGCGCAAGGGCTTGGCCGACACCGCGCTAAAAACCGCCAACTCCGGTTATCTGACCCGGCGCTTGGTGGACGTGGCCCAGGATCTGGTGGTCACCGAATTCGATTGCGGCACCCACGAAGGCGTTTGGATGACCCCGGTGGTCGAGGAAGGCGACATCAAGGAACCGTTGCGCGACCGGGTCCTGGGCCGGACCGTGGCGCGGGACGTGTTCCAGCCGGGCGGCGACGATGTCGCCATCCCCGCCGGCACCCTGCTGGACGAAAAGTGGGTGGCGCAACTGGACGAGATGGGCATCGACAACATCATGGTGCGCTCGGCCATTACCTGCCGGACCCGCTACGGGGTCTGCGCCTCTTGCTACGGCCGGGATCTGGCGCGCGGCCACCGGGTCAACAGCGGCGAATCGGTCGGCGTGATCGCCGCGCAATCCATCGGCGAACCCGGCACCCAGTTGACCATGCGCACCTTCCACATCGGCGGCGCGGCCTCCCGGACCACGGTGGTCAACAACGTCCAAACCAAATCCAAGGGCCTGTTGCGTCTGCACAAGATGAAAGTGGTCCAGCGCCGGGACGGTCATCTGGTGGCGGTCTCGCGCTCGGGCGAAATCACCCTGGTGGACGAGCAGGGTCGCGAGCGGGAGCGCTACAAGGTGCCGTATGGCGCCGAGCTGTCGGCCGACGACAACAGCCCGGTCGAAGCCGGTCAGGTGATCGCCCGCTGGGACCCGTACACCCACCCGATCATCACCGAGGTCGCCGGCTTCGTCCGCTTCGCCGAGTTCGAGGAAGGCATCACCGTGCAGCGGCACACCGACGAGATGACCGGCCTGTCCAGTCTGGTGGTGATGGACCCCAAGCAGCGCGGCGCGCTGGGCAAGGACAAGCGACCGCTGGTGCGGCTGGTGGACGAATACGGCAACGACCTCTTCATCCCCGGCACCAGCACCCTGGCGCAATACCCGCTGCCGTCCGGCGCCATCGTCAACCTGGCCGATCACGCCGAGGTGGCGGTGGGCGATGTGGTCGCCCGCATCCCGCAGGAGTCCTCCAAGACCCGCGACATCACCGGCGGTCTGCCGCGAGTGGCGGATCTGTTCGAGGCGCGCAAACCCAAGGAACCGGCGATCCTGGCCGAGAAATCCGGCATCATCGAGTTCGGCAAGGAGACCAAAGGCAAACAGCGGCTGGTCATTCGCGACAAGAGCGGCGAAATCCTTTACGAGGAGCTGATTCCAAAATGGCGGCACGTCAGCGTGTTCGACGGCGAGTACGTCGAGCAGGGCGAAATGATCGCCGACGGCGAACCCAACCCGCACGATATCCTGCGCCTGCTCGGCGTGCAGGAACTGGCCGCTTATCTCACCAAGGAAATCCAGGACGTGTACCGGGTGCAGGGCGTGAAGATCAACGACAAGCACATCGAGGTGATCGTCCGCCAGATGCTGCGCAAGGTCGAGATTCGCGATCAGGGCGAAACCAACTTCATCAAGGGCGAACAGGTCGAGCGGACGCGGGTGCTGGAAGAAAACGACCGGGCGGCGGCCGAAGGGCGACAGCCGGCCAGTTGGCAACCGATGCTGCTCGGCATCACCAAGGCGTCGCTGGCGACGGAGTCGTTCATTTCGGCGGCCTCATTCCAGGAGACCACCCGGGTGCTGACCGAAGCGGCGGTGCGCGGCTTGCGCGACGATTTGCGCGGCTTGAAGGAGAACGTCATCGTCGGCCGGCTGATTCCGGCCGGCACCGGGCTGGCCTATCACCTGCAACGGCGGCAAAACTGGATTCCCAGCCGGCCGACCGTCGGCGCCGGCCACCTCTTCGAGAGCAGCGAATCCGAAGCCAAGGCGCTGGTCGAGGACAAAAGCGATGACAGCGAAGTCGATCCGAAGGACATGACCGCGTAGGCCCGGCATTCTGGAGTCTGGAAGGCGGGTGGCGCGCGGCGTGGCCCGCCTTTCTTTTTGAGGTTCCACCATGGCCGCAACCACACCCGCTCCGTCCCCCACGATGCCATTCGGCGCCAGCGTCCCCCCATGACCGCCCTGCTGGAAGCCCGCCAACTGGTCAAGCACTTTCGCGGCGTGAAAGCCGTGGACGGCCTCGACCTGGCCATCCCCGCCGGCTGTTGCTTCGGCCTGCTCGGACCGAACGGCGCGGGCAAGACCACCACGGTCGAAATCCTGGAAGGCATCCAGGAACCCACCGGCGGAACGATCCGCTATCGCGGCGAACCGCTGGGACCGCGCTTTCGCCAGGACATCGGCATCATGTTTCAATCCACGGCCTTGCAGGATCACATCACCGGCCGCGAGAATCTGCGGATGTTCGGCAGTTTTTACCGGCGCACCCGGCCGGTCGCCGAACTGATCGAAAACTGCGCGCTCGGCGACTTTCTCGACCGCGACACCCGCAAGCTGTCCGGCGGCCAGCGGCAGCGGCTGTTGCTGGCCATCGCGCTGGTCAACGACCCGGAATTGCTGTTTCTGGACGAGCCGACCACCGGCCTCGACCCGCAGGCCCGCCGCAACTTCTGGGAGCTGGTGCACCGGATCAAGGCGCGCGGCAAAACCCTGCTGCTGACCACGCATTACATGGAAGAGGCTTACCATCTTTGCGACGAGGTGGCGATCATGGATCACGGCCGGATCATCGCCCAAGGTACCCCTCGCGAGCTGCTGGCGGCGCACTTCGACGACGTGGTGCTGCAACTGCCCCGCGCGGATTTTCCCGACCCTCATCTCCCGCCCTGGCTGACCGTCATGCGGGATCGGGACAATGTGGAAATCCTGACCCGCGACGCCAACGCGGCGATCAAGGAGCTGCTGGCCCACGACGTTTCCTTGGCGCGGCTGCAAATCCGCCCGCGAACCTTGGAGGATCTCTTCCTGGAATTGACCGGGCGGGAGTTGCGGGCATGAGTTTCAAACGCTTCTGGGCGCTATTTCTCTGCCGCAATCTGGAATTTCTGCGCGACCGCTCTTCGCTGACCTGGAACCTGCTGTTCCCGGTCTCGCTGATCGCCGGCTTCGCCTTCGCGTTCTCCGGCCCCGGACTGGACCTGTACAAAGTCGGCGTGCTGGGCGATGCCGACGGCTGGAACGGCACGGAGTTTTTCAAAACCCACTATATTCGCTTCGTCCCGGTCGCCGACTTGCCCGCCGCGCTGACCAAGGTCGAGCGGCATCAGATCGACCTGCTGCTCGATCCGGCCGGACGGCGTTATTGGATCAACGACGCGGCCCCGAAAGGCTATGTGCTGGAGCGCGTGCTGCGCGGCGCCGACGCCTCTTCCGCCTTCAGCAAGCAGACCGTGAGCGGCCGACCGATCCGTTACGTGGACTGGGTGATGCCCGGCGTGCTGGCCATGAACATGATGTTCAGTTGCCTGTTCGGGGTCGGCTACGTGATCGTGCGCTACCGGAAAAACGGGATGCTCAAGCGGCTGAAAGCCACCCCGCTCCGGCCGCTGGAGTTTTTGTCGGCGCAGATCGCCTCGCGGCTGTGGCTGATCCTGGCCTCGACCGTGCTGGTGTTCGTCGGCACCGATCGGGTGATCGGGTTTCCGATGTTCGGCTCCTATCTCAACCTGTTCCTGGTGTTCGCGGTGGGCGCCGTCAGCCTGATCAGCCTCGGCTTGCTGGTGGCCGCCCGGACCACCAGCGAGGAACTGGCCGCCGGTCTGCTGAACGTGCTCAGTTGGCCGATGACCTTTTTGTCGGGCGTCTGGTTTTCGCTGGAAGGCGTGCATCCGATTTTGCAAAAGGCCGCGCAACTGGCGCCGCTGACCCACATCATCGACGCCGCGCGGGCGATCATGCTCGACGGGGCCGGCCTGATGGAGATATCCGGCCATCTGCTGGCATTGACGGCCATGAGCGCGGCGGCCATGGCGCTGGGCGCTTGGCTGTTCCGGTGGGAGTGAAAAACGGCGCGGCACGAAAGTGCCGAGGCCCCCAATCGAACCCTCCCCTTCCACCACGGTCATAGTTCCCGGTCGCCACTGCCTGGGAGCCGCTTTGATGTTATGGTCGCAACGCAAGATCCAGATGCCGCATCCCGATAAAGCCTTGCCGGGCCGGGCCACGCCGCTGCCGATTTCCAACCGGCATTACGTCAACGACCGCCCCTTGCAGCCCCCTTTTCCGGCCGGCATGGAGCGCGCGGTGTTCGGAATGGGCTGTTTCTGGGGTGCGGAACGGAAGTTCTGGACCCGGCCGGGAGTCTATTCCACGGCGGTGGGCTACGCGGGGGGCTTCACCCCTAACCCGACTTACGAGGAGGTTTGCGGCGGATTGACCGGCCACGCCGAAGTGGTGCTGGTGGTGTTCGATCCCACCTCAATCGCTTACGGGCAGTTGCTCGACATCTTCTGGGAATCGCACGATCCCACCCAAGGGATGCGCCAAGGCAACGATGTCGGCACCCAGTATCGCTCCGCGATTCACGCTTGCGACGTTGCCCAGCGCGCCGCCGCCGAAGCGAGCCGCGACGCTTACCAGCGAGCGCTGACCCGCGCCGGCCACGGGTCGATCACCACCGAGATCGCCGATGCCCCGCCGTTCTATTACGCCGAGGATTACCACCAGCAGTATTTGGCCAAGAATCCCGGCGGCTACTGCGGTCTGGGCGGAACGGGGGTGCGCTGCCCTAAGGGCATCGACACGACACATGCGTGAAGGTTGGCCGAGACCGAACGATCAGGACCACAACGCGCGCACGCCGAAATAGGCGATGTCCTTGAAGCGGCGCAGCGTACTCTTGATAAGCGAGGTTTCAGGCCGGGTACAGAAAGTCATGCTAAGCATGACGCGCAACTCGTTTTCCTCCAACCGGGTGACCTTGTGGAAGACCCGCGCCCCCTCGAACACGATCAAGGTGTTGGGCGGAGTGGGTATCGCGACCTCCCGACCGTCCTGGCGGATCACCAGTTGCGCCGAGGACAGCCGGTCCTCCCGGAGATGGCGGTTCACCAAGGGCACCAGCACGGTGAAATGGCGACCGTGGTAAAAGTTGTAATCGTAGTGCCAGTTGATGTGATCGCGCGGCCGGTCGTAGAACAGCAGGGAACAGGAGCTCTGATCGTTGATCGGCGTCGGCGCGACCGGCTCGCCGATCAGCGCCGAACACAACCGGCGCAGATAGTCGGACTGGTAGAAGGCGACGATTTCCGGCGCGAGATCGTGCAAATTCTCGTAGGCGACGGTGCCGCCCTGCTTGTGGGTCGGGAAGTAGCTGCGCTCGGTTTCGCGTCGCCGCAACGCCGCCTCGCGCAGCTTCTCGAAAGCGGGAACCGGCAAAGGCTCGGGCACCACGGCGAACCGTCGCTGAAAGTCGGGAAGCGGCGATGGCAAACTGTCGGGCAAGCTCAGCGCGGCGCCATGCCGGAAGACGAGATCGCGCTGCGACGCTCGCAGCCGCCGATATTGCCGTTGCTGGCGCAGCTTGAGGCCGGTGAAGGTCAACGCCCCGGCCACGACGGAGATCAGCAGAATTTCCGACGGCATAGCTGCTCCGGTAACGATAAAAGGGACGGCCTGGTTCAGACGTAAAGCCCGACCATCTTGCGCCAAGCCGATGCGCTGTGGGCGCGACCGCTCCAGATGTGCAAGGCGTGCCAGATGCCCTTGTTCCACAGCGTGGCGCTGAATTGTCGGTTGTTGTCCAAAAAGGGATCGGCGTCACCGATCGTCAGCACGATATCCAGCCGCCGCAACTGATACAGCATTCCATCATCGCGAAGGTTGGGCAGGAAGTGGCTTGGCGTATTGAAGTAAACCAGCTCGTCGTAATGCCCGTCGAACAAATCGCGAAAATCCTCGACCGCTTGGGTCAAATCGAAGCGCCCGCTGAAAGCGGCCACCTTGCTGAAGCAATGGGGGTGGCGAAACGCGAAGTTGACCGCGTGGAACGCGCCGAAGCTGCACCCGTGCGCGATCACGCAGGGATGGCGGTTTTTGTTCCACATCAGCGGCAACACTTCGTGGAGCAGATAGGCTTCGTATTGCAGGTGCCGGCGCAGGCGGTCGCCCGGATGGCTCCAAAAGCAGTAGAAGCTTTCCTGATCGATGCTGTCCACGCAATACAACTGCACGTGACCCCGCTCGATCTTGTCGCGTAGCGCTCCCACCAGCCCGATGTCCTCGTACTCGTGAAACCGCGCGCAACGGGTGGGAAACACCAGCACCTTGGCGCCGGCATGACCGAAGACCAGCAACTCCATATCGCGGCAGGTTCGATGGCTATACCACTTGTGATATTCCCGGTTCATCTTCGACGACTTTAAAACCAATAAAAATCAACCATGACAACAGCCTATCGCCGAAAAGCTGCACGGGCATGACAGCCGGAAGACAGTTGTTTTACTCGCCGAAATAGCCGGATCTCCGGCCTCGCCAGGCGCTTGGCCGGAGGAGGGTTTGTCACCGCCACCACCGCCACGCGCACCGTCATCACGAAACGGTCATGGTGGCGCAATCATCCTGTTACCGAGTTTTCCCACACTCCCCGGCCAGTCGTTTCCCCGCAACCCTGGATCAAGGCGGTATGGTCAAGAAACTCGGCGCCCGGCTCGGCAATCACGCCCACGATCTGCTGTTCAAAACGATTCACCAGCGCTACCTGATCTACAACATGTGCTGGGAAGACCCGCGCATCGACCGGCGCCTGCTAGGGCTCGACCGGGACAGCAAGGTGGTGGTGCTCACCAGCGCCGGCTGCAACGCTCTGGATTATTTGTTGGACGGCCCGGCCGAAATCCATGCGGTGGACGTGAATCCCCGACAAAACGCCTTGCTGCAACTGAAACTGGCGCTGATTGAGCGCGGGGATTTCGGCGACCTGGAGCGGATGTTCCGGCAAGGCGCCCACCCTCATTTCCGGGAGCTGTATCAGGCATTACGTCCCCGCTTGCCAGCCTACGCAACGGCTTTCTGGGATAAAAAAATCGCCTATTTCGATCCCGCCAATCGCAAGCGCTCGTTCTACTACCACGGCACTTGTGGCGCGGTGGCTTGGCTGGTCAGCCGTCAACTGCTCAAATCGGGTCGTAAACTGCGCGCCTATCTGTTCGACCTGCTAGACGCCCAGAACCTGCCCGAACAGCGCACGCTATATGAAAAGATCGAGCCAGCACTATGGGGCCGGTTCAGCACTTGGCTGCTGCGGCAGCCGACCGCCCTGGCGATGCTCGGCGTGCCGCGCCCGCAAATCCATTTGATCCAGCAACAATATCCGGGCGGCATCATCGGCTACATCAGCGACAAGCTGCGCCATGTCCTGACCGAGGTTCTGATCCAGGACAATTACTTCTGGCGGGCCTATCTCACCGGCACCTATACCGAGCGCTGTTGCCCCAATTATCTTCTGGCCGAAAATTTCGCCAGCCTGCATGCTCACCTCGATCGGGTACACACCCACGACGCCACGGTCAGCGATTTCCTCCGCGCCAATCCTGGGCAATACAGCCATTTCGTGCTGCTCGATCA
>WBZT01002148.1_pt1 | contig 13910 bp, 14 predicted proteins | sample 5204241 | NCBI WGS metagenome assembly WBZT01 (sample SAMN12344358, study PRJNA552823) | activated sludge metagenome | biome: Activated sludge suspended growth; feature: Nitrification reactor; material: Wastewater; isolation source: activated sludge from nitrification reactor of wastewater... | reverse complement strand
AATTCCTTTTCTTTACCCGGGCCGGGATGCGCAACACCAACCAGATGGATAAATGTGCTTCCTTCTTCTATGAAGCAGCGGAATGTACTGCTATCCAGTGCGTCGCCGGTCACAACACTACATTGCTTGTCAGGTTTATGTTCTGAACCCTTCCGGACAAGTGCAGTAACCTTGAATCCACCTGCAAGCAATTGCGGGATAAGCCTGCTGCCTATATAACCTGTACTACCGGTAACAAAAACACTGCCTGCAGAATTGTTTTTCATGAACAAATATACGAAAAACTATTAATTATAGTTTTAATTGGAAATATAGATTGAGATATTTAATGAGGGCATGTTCTTTTCTAGCGGGAAAAATAACGGTACATAAAAAAAGCCTGCTTTTAAGCAGGCTTTTCGTTTAGCTAACCATTTCCTTAACGGATTGGTCGAACAATTTGTGGTGAGTCTTCCCGATCTTTTCCTGGATCTGCATTAATCCCTGGATAAGTGCATCAGGTCTTGGGGGGCAGCCTGCGACGTAAACATCAACCGGCAGGAACTGATCGATACCCTGCACAACTGAATAGCTTCTGTACATTCCGCCAGATGAAGTGCACGCGCCCATCGCTATGCAGTATTTTGGCTCAGGCATCTGGTCCCAGATCTTTCTTACGACCCAAGCCATCTTGTATGTAACTGTACCGGCCACTATCATAAGATCAGACTGCCTGGGCGAGAAACGGAATACTTCTGAACCGAAGCGTGATGCGTCGAATCTGGCTGCTGCAAACGCCATCATTTCGATAGCGCAGCATGAAATTCCCATTGGCATCGGCCATACGGCATTTTTGCGCGCCCAGCCGATAATATCGCTGATCTTAGTTGTGAAAAATCCTTCGTTCTGTATTGATGAGTTTAAATCTGACATAAAATTTTATTTTCTGTTAATTCCATTTTAGCGCGCCTTTGCGCAGCATGTAAAAGTAACCTATCAGCAGAAGTCCAATAAACACCAGCATTTCAATCAATGCATATGTGAGCATTGCGCCGCTGAAGCTCCTGAAAGTAACTGCCCACGGATACATGAACACAATTTCAATATCAAACAGGATAAACAGCATTGCTGCCATGTAATATTTAACAGAAAACTTTGAGTGTGCAGTTCCATAAGGCTCAACACCGCTTTCATAAGTTGAAAGCTTCTCGGCATTTGGCTTTTTGGGGCCAAGTATCTTGGATACGATAACGTTGATAATGGCAAAAGCAACTGCTCCGCCCATCATCATCAGAATTGGTATATAACTCTCTAACATAATATGCAAAAATAGCTAAATTCATGCATAATTCAAAACACAAAATACAGCTATGTTTTAGCTTACCGTGCTAACTTGTTGAGTTTACGAGTTCCTTTAGCAATGCGGCAGCCTTTGCCGGCAGCATATGGCTCTTTCCCTGTTGGATCTGCTGTGCTGCTTCGTTGATTATCCGCCTGGTACGCGGGTTGTCTTCAGTTGAAAGCTCTTTCATTCTATCAATCACATAGGGCAGATTTAATTCGCTGTCTTTATCCCATTTGCTTCCAGCTATGCGGTTGTGCCCTATGAAAAAATCTACCGGCGCTATTTTGTTCACTGCCAAAGCCCATTCTTCGATATCATCAGCGAATTCGCTGTAGAGCGAAAAGAAAAGCTCGTCATTAAATTCCACATCATAACCGGACTTTCGTTTCCTGAGATAATAACCGGTAATCTCATCCTCATCAGAAATTGTGTATCTCATATACAGGCAGCCTTTCCACAGGGTGCTGCCTGATAATATCTTAGGTGCGAGCTTATCTATTTTACCCGCAATTTGCTCTGTGATATCTTCTTTAAAGCAGAAAATGAAATACTTTTCTCCCTGGAAGGAATAAATATCAACAGGTTTGCCGTGGTAAATGTAAATGAACGGAAATGTTTTGTTCTCTTTCATTGAACGTTAGTTAAATTGGCGGGTTCACTTTTCCTTCTGTAATTTACAGCAACTGGAAAGCGGTAAACCACTGCTTAGAACCCGCCTGAGAATTTCTATAGTGCCCGCAGAACGAAAAATAAGACCATTATGATTATAAAAGCTGCGACTCCAAGGAAAACCAGTCCGAAAATTACTGAAAATAGCAGCCGTCCTTTGAATCTCTCTATAGCATTTTCAAAAAATCCTCCGGCTGTTGTGGATTCAGGATTATTTATGCCATCGCTTACCGCTTCTTTTATTGACCGCGTCAGATCGTCCATTTAAGTTTTGTTTGATTAGAAAATTAATTCTTATATGTATTATTTTGCTGCTTTTTCAGGCGTCACGAGCCTGGTTTCCCAGCCATCATAAATCCCCTCATTTTCTTCAGCAAGGTCATACAGCTCTGATGTATAGTCGCAAACTTCGTTGTATTCTACAGCATCTGTCCTGGTTACCCTAAGTGTTATTGGGTGTTCGGGATTCTTTTCATTAACCCGTTCGGAGGTTTTTTTATAACCCAGCTTTTCAGCCGCGTTCAAAAAAGCATCCTTGCTGGATTCTGTACTGAAAAATATGTAGTGATCAACTTCCCTTGGTATAGAAAGATCATCACCTTTGCTTCTCAAGTTTTCAACCACATGCCTGTTCATTATAGTATGCATTTCGTATCCTGATGGATAAAGATACTCTTTGTATTTATCCCACTTTGCGTCGTTTTCTGTGTATATATCAGCAGTATAACTGCTGAACTTCTTTAACACTGATTTGGCTGCCTTTTTAGCTTCCGGGCCGTTGCTAACATAATAATACAGAAGCCTTGCGCCGTCTGTAGTAACCCTCCCGGCTTTGATTGAGCCGGGAAGCTTCGCAAGCTCATCATGCAGAGTGTCTTCTATCTCAAATAGCTTTTCGCTTTCTGATTTTGAAGATAAGCCGTTATCCTGCGGGTCATTCATCTCAATTTCTGCAGTAAGCAATACCGGACTCTCTTTTACAGGCGCTATTCTGTTGAGGCCGAGATCCAATGAAATTGAAGCCGGGTTCTCCGCGATCTCTGTAAAGAAAAAATCCCAGTTCTCAATATATTTATTTTCCATTCTTGTATTTTATTTTATTAGTATCATTTTCTTTGTCGCAGAATAGCTTCCGGCAGTGATGGTATAGAAATAAACTCCTGATGGATATGCGGAAGCGTCGAAATTTAAAGAGTGCGAACCGGCTTCTTTTGGCTCATTCAACAGAACTTCTGTTTCCATACCCAAAGTGTTATAAATGGTAATTTTTACATTTTCATTTTTTGGGATGCTGAAACTGATCTGTGTAGCGGGATTGAACGGATTAGGGTAATTCTGTCTTAGTTCATAATCAGAAGGTATTGATGTATTACTTCCGTTTACACCAACAAACGCTCCGCCGCCATTTGTTGTCCTTAAAACAGCTCCCTGCGTACCAACCGCATAACCTGTGGTTGATGAACCAAAATTGAAATCAATGCTTTTGATATGTCCTGTAACACCTGTTGTTAGCTGGAACCAATTATTGCCTGAGTTTGTGGTTTTGTACATTTTACCCGAGAGACCCGCTGCAAAACCCGTAACAGTATCAACGGGAAAGAAAATAGTATACAGCGCCCCTGCTCCGCTGATCGTTTTTTCGGTCCAGTTTGAACCGCTGTTTGTTGTTTTATAAATTTTCCCGGTACCTCCTGCATAAAGTGTCGAAGAGTTCACCATTGAGATGCAGTGAATGTAGGTATTCCCGGTGAAAGCTGTAACCCATGCGTTGCCTCCGTTTATTGTTCTCAGAATGTAGCCTTCGTTCGGCGTTTCATACGCACCAACCATTAAACCCATCAGGGAATTCGTAAACACTATTCCCTGGTTAACCTCGCTGTTGAATAGGTTGTTTTCCTGTATGATCCAGTTTGCGCCGCCATTCGTGGTTTTGATAACTGTATCAGTACCGCCGCAGAACCAGCCGGTATTTTCGTTCAGAAAATATCCTGTATTCCAGTACCTGTTCGGAGCGGTTACGACTGTCCAGTTCGATCCGGAGTTGGTTGATTTTAGTATCCTGCCGTTACCGCAAACCCAAGCGGTTGTTGTGCCCGAGATGATAACATCCTGCACAGCAAAAGTGGGAGCCGGGTATGAAATACTTATCCAGTTGGTTCCGTTATTGGTGGTTTTGAATATATTTTGTCCTCCTGTCATCAACACAACGGGGATCGATGGAAAGCATGCAACTCCGCTCATGTTGTCGTTGGTTCCTGTTGTTTGAACTACCCACTGTGAATTGGATAAATGCACACTAAAGAATAAGACTATTGTAAAAAGTATTTTATGTGTAATTTTCATTTTTCTGTTTATTTCTTTTTTTATTATTTATTATTTGTTATTTGTTGAGCGAAGCGAAATCCCGCTTGCGGGACTATTTGATAAGGCTCATCTTTTTTGTTTCCGTGAAGCTGCCTGCAGTAAGTCTGTAGAAATAGACCCCTGAGCTTAGGCCATCTGAATTGAACTTTACGGAATGGTTTCCCGCTCTACTGAATTCATTTACAAGTACTGCAATTTCATTTCCCAGGGCGTCAAATACTGCGAGCTTCACTGAGCCGTCCATAGGCAAGCCATAGCTGATTTCTGTTTCGGGATTAAACGGGTTCGGATAATTTTGTTTAACAAAATACTCTGCCGGAACTATCTCATTACCCGTTACACCGGTTGGAATGGTATAGGTGATAGAGAGCTTTGGACGTTTCAGCACATCGGGTCTTTGCGGCGGCCTGTAATATACGTGAACATTTATTGCATCAACCTGCAGTATCACACCGTGATTGCTTGCCGGATTGCTGACCCAATTCTGAACCACATCAAGATGCAGCGGAATGTTGTATGTAACTTCTCCGTTTGATGGTATAGTGCTGCTATCCGGAGGTGAGAAGAAATATTTCCCTGCTATCAGATCAGTTCCTTCGCCTGTTGCGCCGGGAGAGCCCCACGGCGTGTTTGGCATACGCCTTTCCCAACCAATTGGCGCGTTTCCTATTCCGCCAACGGAATCAATGACATTTCCAAACCAGTCAACATTCAGATACCTGCCTTTAACCCTTGAGCTTGGTACCTCCCACATAACATGAGTTAACGTAAGTACTGCCGCAGTTACCACAGCGTTTGCAGGTATGTTCAGATTCTCAAACCTGAGAAGGGGAGAAATATCATAACCAAAGCCCGGCCTGCCATGCAGCTTGCCTATGCACCAGTCATTATTTCCGTCGGCAAATGTTGTACCGTTGTTGCCGGCCACCAGGTTCAGATCTGAAATATTTACAGATTTGCATCCGGTATATCCATTCACACCCTGCTGGTAAGTAACAGTTGTCTGTGAAACTGAACTGAATGTTAAGATCAGTATTGCAAAATAAGCTGTAATAGTTTTCATCGGTTTTTTTGTTTTTTACAAAGATAAGAGTGTTGCGTGGAGTTCATCAAAGAAACAAATTTCACTAAATTTTATGCGAAAATGATGTGATTCAGGTATAGGATCAGTCAGCGAATGTTAAAAAACGAATAAAATCGCGTTTTTACGAGGGAAGTTTTTTTGAAGAAATTTTGGAAACAGAGGATTAGAAAAAAATGGCTGGTTGTTTCAAAAAATTGAGGTTTGCCGGGATAAATTGTGGTAAGTAATTAACTGCCTTATGAAACAGATGCTATTTCTGATTATAAAATCCTTCAATCAGATCTTTATGCTTAGATTCAATGACTTTACGTTTCAGTTTCATGGTTGGGGTCATTTCACCGCTTTCAATGGTAAACGGCTTATCCAGCAGTGCAAACTTTCGCACCCGTTCATGCTTAGCCAGCGGTTTTTGAAGCACATCAATTTCTGATTCATAAAAATTCATAATTACATCGCTGTGGGTTAACTCGAAAACTGAATCATACTTTACATGCAGCTTCCCCGCAATTTCTTTTATCTTTTCTTCGTTGGGAACTATCAGTGCGCTGACAAAATGTTTTTCATCTGAAGCAAATGATATTACCTGGTCGATATATTCCGAGCGCTCAAGGTTTTCTTCTATATGCGTTAACGAGATATATTTGCCCGAAGAAGTTTTAATGAGAGTTTTCTTGCGGTCAGTAATTTTCAAAAATCCGTTTTTATCAATTTCGCCAATATCACCCGTATGCAGCCAGCCGTTTATTATCATTTCGGTGGTATCTTTTTCGTTCTTGAAATATCCCTGCATTACATTTTCACCTCGGGCAAGTATTTCGCCGTCTTCCGCTATTTTTACTTCTACTCCTTCAAGCGGGGGACCCACAGTGCCGAACCTGTTCTTATTTAGCCTGTTTACGGAAATTACCGGCGAGGCTTCAGTCATGCCATAACCCTGCAATATCAGTAACCCAACTGAATCAAAGAACTCTGCAGTTTCTTTGCTGAGCGCAGAACCTCCGGAAATGAAGAACTTAATTTTGCCTCCTGTTCTTTCGCGGATAGTTTGGAATACTTTTTTATCTGCCAGCTTCCATAAGGGATTGTTTTTATTTTCCCTGTATTTGTGTCCGATTTTCAGGGCTTTCAATGCAATAGTTCTTTTAAGAAATGGCATCTGGCTGATGTTCTTCAGCACACGGTCTTTCATTCTGTTAAAAAGTATCGGTACTGCTAGAAGTATTGTAGGTCTCACTTCTGCCATTTGCGCTGCCAGTGTATCGATGTTTTTCGCGTAATATATCTTAGCGCCTTTCGAGAGCGGCACGTAATACCCGCCGGTTCGCTCATACGTATGCGCCAGCGGGAGGAATGAAAGGAAAATATCTTCAGGCAGCACGGGAAATGAATCAGTGCACTGTTTAACGTTGGCCAAAATATTTAGATGTGAAAGACATACTCCCTTTGGTGTGCCAGTAGTACCCGATGTATAAATTATTGTCAGCAGGTCATCAGCCTTTTGCCCCACAGCTGATGCTGCAAAGAAATCTTCCGCCAGCTTATCGCTGTATGCTTCCTGAAGCTCAAAAAGCTCACCATAGATAAGTTCATCGAAGCTGATTATATTTTCAGTATTATGATCTGTTTTATTGAAAGAGATTATCTTTTTAAGCTGCGGCAGTTCATCGAACACTGCGTTCACTTTATCAGCCATCAGCTTTGTTGAAACAAAACATAACCTGCTGCCGGAATGCTCTAGAATATACCTTATCTGCTCCGAGGTCATTGTGGGGTAAACCGGTACGGTAACTATCTGCTTGGATATACATGCGAAATCAGAGATCACCCACTCGAAGCGTGATTCAGAAATTATCGCGGCGCACTCACCCGGATTGATTCCGTATTTTTCAATTGAGCGTGCAAGAAGAAATGTAAGTTCTTTCAGCTTGCTGCCTGTTATGTGCTTGTATGTTTCCTTATCTGCACCCGGTGCTTTTTCTTTCCAGTATATACATCCTTCGGAGCCATACCTCCTGCAGGCTTGAAGGAAGAAATCTGTCATATTTGTGTATTCAGTGCTCAACAGTAGATTATTTGTGCTATGTAATTTAGTTTAGTCGCTTCAAGATCAATCAGCAAAGTTAATGAAAATTTGCCTTAAAGATAATATCACAAAATTATACCTAACACAGCCGCCGTCATATAAAACAATCGGCTATTTTTTTCTTTGGCATTTGCGCTATATGTAGTTAATTTTGTTGAAAAAGATCACAATGTATAAATTGCTGCAGGGGCGTAAAATGAATCTGAAAATATTGTTTGTTATTTTGGTGTTAATATCTGCACAGAGCATTTCTGCACAGGTTGTAAATATTGAGTCGCGCAGGATGCGCACCGATACAACAGGGTGGACCGGCACAGCGGGCGCAGGCTTACAATTCTCTAAAGCCGTTGATGAGATATTCGATCTCGGCGCGCTCATTCATTTTCAGTACAAAGGTAAAAATGACCTTTGGCTTTTTCTCAATGAGCTTAGAATGATAAAAGGCGCGGGCACGAGTTTTATAAATTCCGGATTTGCGCATGTTAGGTATAACAGGAAGATCACCAGTGATCTGCTGAGGGGTGAATTATTTGTGCAATACCAGTACAACAAAGCTCTTGAAGTTGGGCAAAGAGTACTTGCCGGCGCGGGTCCGCGCTTTAAGATAATTGACACAGATATGTTTCGCGCATATGCTGCTGCATTGTATATGTATGAGTACCAGGAGTCGGTTGATAAAAGCATAATTGAAAGAAATCACCGCACAAGCAGCTACCTCAGCTTTACGCTGGAATTGGATAGAGTTGAGTTCAGCCACACTTCATACTATCAGCCGAATATGAGAGACCTGAAAGATTACAGGCTGCTCAGCCAAACCGATGTGAAGTTTAAGATATTTGACCATCTTAAATTCAAAACGGGATTTAATTACAGATTCGATACCCGCCCGTTCCCGGGAGTTCCAAAAATCACCTACTATCTCAACAATGGTCTTGAGTTTGAGTTTTAGGATTGAAGCTTTAACCCCCAACAATAATAATCGAAGTCGGCAAATTTAGATTCAATCTGCATATTTGAGGTAATCAGAAAATCGTCCCCCCTTTTTAACTGCCAGGGCAGTCAGGAAAGCGAAAGGGGGGACAAAGGCTACTCATGCCTACGAATAGACAACAGCTTGGATCCATCTTTTACGGCTGGTTTTTCTAGATCCGGTTATCTCCTGCAGAACTGATTTCGTGGCATGAGTATCTTCTGGATTATAATTAAGCGTGATACTGTGAGCTTGAAACTTGCCAGGTTTGGATATCGTCAATCCTCAATATCAGAGGTCCTAAAACCTGGCAGGTTTATTTTTGGCACCCCATGATATTAATGACATTCTGGTTAAATCTGCATGAAACTAGTCTCACATTTTCCTCCATGTTCGACCCCTATGGGGTCGTTATACACTATTAATTTTTTTCTATATATGTGTGACTCCTACGGAGTCAGAAATTATTCAGGTAATTAGAATCAAAAGTCCCCTCCATCGGAGGGGATTTAGGGGAGGTCAGATAAAAATGTAACTCCCGCCCACTTGTCTGCATAAGCAGTTCAGGGTGGGGGAAACGACACGCCCCAGGAATCGGGCTTTAGCCCTGACGAATAAAAATTCAAGGTGCTATGCTTCTATTTCATGTTCGACCCCTATGGGGTCGTAGAATTTTTTCATTCTCTTCTATAAATGTGTGACTCCTACGGAGTCAGAAATTATTCAGGTAATCAGATTCCAAAGTCCCCTCCCTCGGAGGGGATTTAGGGAAGTCAAATAAAAGTTTTAACCCACCCTTTACACTCTGACTCAAAACTCAATAGGAGACGACCCAACGGGTCGTCTCTACACGATAATTTTCAGGAAATGAAAATAATGTTTGTCGTGAGATAAATCTTATGGGGGGGGGATGCAGCAGAAGCATAAACGGCTCTTGCCTGACGAACATTTTTAAACAGGCATCATGATCTGTGTGAGTTATGGGCGGTTTTCTTCTAATTATCAAATATTTCCTTTATTACTTGCTTTTTTTTAAATATACCTTATATTTGCTATTAGAAATCTAATAATCATTGAAAATCTCTCAATAACTACCTAATTTAGCCTATCGAAATCTCTACATACTTGTAGTCAAATTAAAATTCCACAGCTTGCGTAAACTAAAATATTTTTTACTGCCCCTTTTTCTTGGGATACTTATGTACTCATGTGAAAAAGATGACTCAAATATAATCGACCCGGTACTGTATTTCCCCGTAATTGATACTGCCGGTACGACTCCTGATATATTCGATACTTCGCATATTCAGGCAAACATGAAAGTTAAGGTTACTTCTGTTGACCCGATCGCATATGTCCGCGCAAGGATAGTAGATCCAAAAGGCGCAGTTGTTCAGGAAGTTGACCTCCAGTTCGACGGAACTTATTATACCAGGCTTTATGATAAAATTCTCGATTGCTGGCTGGTTGGTGATTACAGAGTTGAATATACTGCGGTAACAACGGCGGGACTCTCAAGTCCGGTAGTTTCTAATCCGTTCACAATAATCAATCCAAACAGTGTAAAGCCGATTGTAACGATAATCTATGCTCCTGATAGCCTCCAAAGGCCAACAGGTGACCCTGTTCCGGTATTCCTAAAAATTCAGACACTTGATCCAAACGGAAGCTGTGATGTTCTGAAAGCATATTTTAATTCAATTCTTCCGAATGGGAATCCTAGCTCTGGTAATCCGTTTGCAATGTATGATGACGGAAATGTTTTACCCCCTTACTGTGATACGGTTGCAAATGATGGCAAATATTCACTATTAGTACAGTTCCCCAGCTCTGCATCACTGGGCAATTATCAGTTCAGATTCAATGCAGATGACCGAAGCGGTATTGTTAGCGACACCCTGACTAAAATTGTAACTGTTTATTGAAAATCCGAAAAATGAAAAAACTACTCATAATAGTATTAATTGCCGCGGTGAAGCTTTCTGTTTCACAAACACCTCCTATGGAGTTTAAAATAACTCCTGAAGTTTTTAAGAGCATGAAGTCAACGGGTAATAACCAGTTCAGGTACGCAGGCAGGTTTACGGCTGCGCCGGAATCATCACCAACTATCATATCAAATTTTATCTCTGATATCATTGTTGCAGGAAATGATGTCACGGATACCATCTGGTACGGAACCGGCAAGGGTATTTCAAGGACAATTAACAACGGACTCAGCTTCCAGAATTATTACGGAACAGATCCCTTTGGCGAAGATGATGTTTCGGGAGTTGCGGTTTACAAAAACTGGGTAGTTGTGGCAACTGCAACATCGATGGATGTTGGCGATGAAAAGAATGTACCATTCGGTACAGGAATTAAGGTATCTTCTGATTACGGTAACACATGGAATTCATACGCACAGCCGCAGGATTATACCGATACTGTAAATATTCAATATGGCAGCAATGTAATTAAGGGACTTGGAATCACATCAACAGGTAAAAATCTTTCTTACGATATTCTTATTACTAAAAAGAATAATTCTTCTGACACAATTGTAATATGGCTTGCATCATGGGCGGGCGGCATAAGGAAATCAACAGATTTCGGTGCATCGTTTCAGCATGTACTTACTCCACCTGATTCATTCGATACGCTCAACATAACAGGTACATACAATTTCTTTTATAATCCCGTTAACAACGGCAATCACAAAGGATTTTCGCTTGCTGCCATGAATGACTCGGTAATTTATGCAGGAACATCAGGCGGAATAAACAGGTCAACAGACTGGGGCCAAAGCTGGATAAAATTCCGCTACGGCAACACAGGTTCAGGTACAGGAATTTCAGGTAACTTTGTTGTTGGCATGAAGGTGCAGAGATTCGGTACAAAAGAAATACTTTGGGCAGCAACCAACTTCGGCGAAGGAGAAGTAAACAACTCCGGGCAGTTCTCGGCTTTAAGCTATACATCAAATGCCGGCGTTACATGGGCCAATACCCTTGAAGACGGTTTATTCAGCCATAACATGGGTTTCCAGGATTCAATTGTTTACGGCGCAACTGATAACGGTATATGGAGAAGCTACTTCACGCCGCCTAACTTCGCATGGTCGAAGCCCTCAGTAATATATGATGAGCAGCTTAGAGACCGCATTTATTCAAATAATTTTTACGCTGTAACTTCACAGGGTGATTCAGTATGGGTAGGCAGCGGAGACGGGCTAGCAAGAACTGTTGATTCTATCAGCAGTCCATGGGCAGGCAAATGGAAAATTTTCCGCGCATACCAAACACTCACTTCTACCAATGAAACATACGCTGCGCCTAACCCGTTTTCACCTGACGATGAAGTGTGCAGGATTTATTTTAAAACAGGCAAGACCTCGGCTGCAGTAACAATTAAGCTTTTTGATTTTGCTATGTTCCCCGTTAGAACAGTGATTCAGAATGCGCAGCGCTCAACTCCCGACATGTTATGGGCAGTTTGGGACGGAAAGCGTGATGACGGCTCGCAGGTTGTTAACGGTGTTTATTTTTACAGGATAGAAATTGATAAGGATCAAACCATTTGGGGCAAGATCCTTGTAATGCAATAAAACCTAAAACTATGAAATAATCGTTTACTTTTTTCCTAACTAAACTTACTGAAGGAGAAAAGCGATGAAACACCTTTGTGCTTTGGCAGTTTTGTTTTCGTTCTTTGTAACTGGCGTAAAAGCCCAGGATTCAAGCTTCATATCTGCAGACAGGCTTTATTTGAAAGCAGGTTACCAATATACATTCCGTTCAGGATCCGGTTCCGTAAGGAAGGATAGAACCAAATACTTTGGTACTGCTGTCAGTCCGGAAGGATGGGTGGATGTATTTACCGCAGGTGTAGGCTTTAAGCTGAGTCCAAAAATATACCTTGAAACCACGTATGAGTATATGAAAGGCGTTGGTTACCAGACGTAAGATACCCGTGTTTTAAACGGTAGCACCTGGAATGGTAGTGAATACCAGGTTTATAGTGTGAATAATTTTTACAAATCTCACGATCTGACAGCAAGGGCTTTGGTATTTGTGCATAACGATAGAAGGGTGAACCCGATCTATTTCATAAGCGGGCTTACGCTTTCGGTTCAGCCGGTGCATAATATATTCACAGATAGGTATGAAGACCGGACAGAGATTTTCGATCAGAACTACACCCGGCTTCTTGCCGGCCCGGTTGCGGGTGTTGGTGTGTTCTGGGAAACAGGTTTTATAAAGTTTGCAACAGAGTTAACAATAGGCTCAAGATTCTCTTTAGGGAAAAAAGAGCTTTCAGAAACAACAATTAATTTCAGTATTTCACCAATAATTGGTCCATAAGAAAATGAGAATTACTGTTAAGACTATCGTACTTTTATTCGGGCTTACAGGTCTTATGTGCGGCACTGTAAAAGGCGATAGTGATTACAATGCTGTTGCCGAATTCAAAGAAGGCAGCCCGGTAAAGTTCCCGGATTTCACTTTGACTTTTCTTGGCATCAAAGATGAAAAGAAAGACCTGCCTAACGGCAGCCTGAATTTCAGGTTTTATGAATTCAAGCTTAGCGATAGCACAAATGAAAAGACCATCAGGTGGTCATCGGGAACAGGGGAAATTGCGCCTTTGGATTTTGAATTCGGCAGCGGCAAGTTTCAGCTTGAGCTTAAAAACTCTGAAAAGCTGAATAAGAAACTTAATGAAAATGAATTGGTTATAGTAAAAAGATAATTGATGAAAAACATAATCAGAATATCCGTTTTATTGCTTGTATTTGCACTTCCCTCGTTTGCGCAGCTTGGCGGCCTGCCCGGCGCGTTCACGCGCATGGGATTCAGTTCCCGCGGTATCGGAATGGGAAATGCCATGACAAGCGTAACCACAGGCGATATGAACGGGCTGTATAATCCTGCGGTCTCATCTTTCCAGAATGAGCATTTGATAAACCTAAGCTATTCATTCCTTTCGCTTGATAGAAGCCTGAACTTTGTAAGTTATACAAAGAACTTCAATCTACCCAATTCTACAGAAAGCGGAGCAGGGGTAACCTTTGCTTGGATCAATTCCGGTGTTGGAAAGATCGATGGCAGAGATATGGACGGCTTTTCGATTGGCGAGCTATCCACCAGCGAAAATGAATTCTACTTCGCGCCCGCAATACGTGTTTCGCCCAAATTATCTTTCGGTGTTGGATTCAAGCTATATTACTCTAAACTTTACGAAGGTGTAAGTTCAACTTCTTTCGGATTCGATCTGGGCGCAGTATATAAAGTTAGCGATAAACTTAATGCGGGTGTATCGGTAAGGGATATTAATTCTAAATACGAGTGGAATACCACAGAAGTTTACGGGCAGAACGGAAACCAGACCTCTGAGAAATTCCCCAAGCTGTTCGCGATTGGCTTCAGTTACCAGC
>WBZT01000254.1_pt2 | contig 13912 bp, 10 predicted proteins | sample 5204241 | NCBI WGS metagenome assembly WBZT01 (sample SAMN12344358, study PRJNA552823) | activated sludge metagenome | biome: Activated sludge suspended growth; feature: Nitrification reactor; material: Wastewater; isolation source: activated sludge from nitrification reactor of wastewater... | reverse complement strand
TCCCGGAAGCCCCAGGTTGAAAGTCGCGCCGCCACCGGAGTCGAGACCACCGCCAAGCCGATCCCCGGCGACAAGCCCGTTCCCAAGGCGACCATCGCCGAGCCAGCCGCCGCCGCCCCGGCCGCCAGCAGCCAGAAGTTCGACTGGCGGCTGGTCGAGTCCGAGGACTACCGGAAGTACATCGCCAACCTGCGTGCCATCGGCTGCCCGGAGGAAACCATTCGCGACATCATCACGGCGGACGTGAACAAGCTTTACGAAAGCAAGCGCAAGGAACTGGCCGGTCCGAAGAAAAAATTCGAGTACTGGAAGCCCGGCGGTTTGATGGGCGCGGCCGTGGATCCCGAGCGGATGGAAAAGGAACGCGCGTTGAACAAGGAGAAGCGGGCGTTGCTCACGGAACTGCTGGGCGCCGCGCCGGATGACAAGCCCGACCTGCTTGCGGGCGCGGCCGGCCAGGTCGAGGCGATGTTTGATTTCCTGCCGGTGGACAAGCGCAACAAGGTGTTTGAACTCATGCAGGACATGCAGTCCAAGATGCAGAAGGCCATGAAGGACGGGATGCCGGATGCCGAGGACATCCGCAAAGCGATGAAAGAATCGGAGGACGCGATGGCGGCCGTGCTCACGCCCGAGGAAATGCTGGAGTACAACCTTCGTTTTTCCATGACGGCGAATGTCATGCGGATGCAGCTTGCCTCGTTCGAGCCGACGGAGCGGGAATTCCTTGATCTCTTCAAGCAGCGCAAGGCTTACGATGACGAATACGGTCTGCCGGGCATGGGCGGTGCGACTTTGAAGGGAGCGGAAAAGGAAAAGCAGAAGGCGGCGGAAAAGGCCTTAGATGACCAGATCAAGCAGCAGTTGGGCGAGGATCGCTATCAGGAATACAAGCGTTCGCAGGATTTTGCGTTTCAATCCATGTATCGTGTGGCCGATCGGGAAAACCTGGGCAAGGAAGCCGCAATCAAAGTTTACGAAATGAAAAAGCTGGCGGAAGATCAGGCTGCCAGGGTGCGCACGGACAAGGCGTTGACGCCCGAGCAGCGGATGGAGGCATTGCGCGGCATCCGGACGGAAACCGAGAGTTCGGTCCGCACCGTTTTTGGCGCGAAGGGCTACGATTCCTATGAAGGCCAGGCGTACTGGCTCAAGGCGATCAGCCCCGATCCCAAGCCCGCGACGCCGTAAGGTCGGCCCGTTGCGCGACGGGACGGGCGCTGCATGGATGTACGCCTTCCAAGCGCGGTGATCCGCGCTTCAATTCAGCGCAGCCCGCAACAAGCAATGCGCAGCTCGCGGCGGTGGCGCGCAGAATTATTTCATTTCCCGGCCCCGCGTTGTGCGTCATGCTGAGCCCGAGTTATGGGAAAACGCCGTGAAGCGCGCGAACGCGCCGTCCAGTTTCTGTTCCAGCACGATCTGAGTCCGCCGGAGGATTTGGAGCGGGCGTTGGAGGAATTCTGGCAGACGCAGCGGGCGGCCGCCATTGCCGAGGAAAAAGGCCCGGCCACATGGGGCCAACCGACCGAGTTGCCTCCGCCGACTTCCGAAGAAGCCGAAACTCGCCTGTTCGCCGAACCGCTCATCCGCGGCGTGATCCAGCAGCGCCCGGCCCTGGACGAGGTCATCATGAAGCACGTCAAAAACTGGGAGCTGCACCGCATCGCCGCGGTGGATCGCAACGTTCTGCGCCTGGCGATTTTTGAGATGATGCACCGCGAGGACATCCCGCCCGTGGTCAGCATCAACGAAGCGGTGGACATCGCCAAAAAATTTTCCACCCAGGAGAGCGGCAAATTCGTCAACGGCATCCTCGACAAGGTCAAAGGCGAATTGATGCGCCCGGCAAGGATCGTGAAATGAGCGCCGAGGCCAGTGGGCAGAGGCCAGTAGCCGGCGGTCCGCCCGCCGCCGGCTTGCCGGCTTCCGACTTCCGGCCTCCGGCCTCCCGCTACGCCGATCTCCATCTCCATACGCATTTCTCGGACGGGACGTTTTCCCCGGAGGAAGTCGTGCAACGCGCGCGCCGGGCGGGGTTTTCCGCGCTGGCCTTGACGGATCATGATACCGTGGAAGGTTGCGAACGCATGGCCACCGCCTGCGCGGCGGCGGGAATTGAATTCATCACCGGCACCGAACTCACCGCCGAACTGGCCGACATCGAACTCCATCTGCTCGCCTACTTCATTGATCCGCACCACCCGCGCTTTCTGCGCGAGATCGAGCGGTTTCAGGGCGTGCGCCAGAATCGCATCCGTGAAATGGTCGCGCGCCTGAACGGCATCAATGTGCCGCTGGCGGTCCAGGATGTCTTCGCGCTGGCCAATTGCCGCTCTCCGGGCCGGCCGCATGTGGCGCGGGCGTTGGTCCAGGCGGGATTGTGCGGCTCGCTGGATGAAGCCTTCGAGCGCTATCTCAAAAAGAACCGGCCGGCCTGGGTGCCCAAGGCCAAAATGTCCGCGTTGGAGGCGATCCAACTGGTTCATGAAGCCGGGGGCCTGGCGGTGATGGCGCATCCGGGTCTGAACAAGTCGGACGATGTAATTCCCGAACTGGTGGCCGCGGGGATGGACGGCATCGAGTGTTTTCACACCAAGCATTCCACCAGCACCAGCGAGCGTTACCTGATGATCGCCGATCAACACAAGCTGCTCGTGACCGGTGGTTCGGATTGCCACGGCAAGAGCAAGGGCAAACCGCTCATCGGCACGATCAAGCTGCCCTATACGCACGTTGACAAACTCAAGCAACGCCTGGCCCGCCAGTTGGCCCCGGCAAAATGACGAATTCTCGCATAACGAAGGAATGTCGAATGGAGAAAGCCCGAATCTGCATGGTGCCGGGGTGCCGGCGCCTTCCCGTCATTTAACATCCATCATTTGTCATTTGATCCATGGGTCTGTTTGCCAAGTTCAAGGCCGGCCTCGCCAAGACGCACGCCCGGCTCACGCACGAAATCAAACGCATCGTCACGCGTTCGCCCAAGCTGACCGCCGAGTCGCTGGAGGAAATCGAGCACGCGCTGATCGCCGCCGACCTTGGCCTCGCGATGACACAGCAGATCGTGGCGGCGGTTAAGCAGGCTTACGAAAGCCAGGGCACGGCGGGACTGGACTACCTCGCCATCGCGCGGGCGGAGATTGAAAAAAGTTTGTCGAGCAACAAGGCTGATTTAATCAAAGCGCCGAGCGGCCCGACCGTCGTCTCCATCGTTGGCGTGAACGGGACGGGCAAGACCACCACTTCTGCCAAGCTCGCTCATTACATCCAGTCACAGCACAAAACTGTCTTGCTCGCTGCGTGCGACACCTTTCGCGCCGCTGCCATCGAGCAGCTCAAACTCTGGGGCGCGCGCCTCAAGGTGGAAGTCATTGCCAGTGCTTACGGTTCGGATGCCGCGTCCGTGGCGCACGATGCCGTCACTGCCGCGCAGGCGCGCAAGGCGGATTACCTCTTCATTGACACGGCGGGCCGCCTGCACACCAAGCACAATCTCATGCAGGAGTTGCACAAGCTCCATCGCGTCATCGGCAAGCAATTGCCCGGTGCGCCGCACGAAGTCCTGCTCGTGCTCGACGGCAGCACCGGCATGAACGCGTTGAACCAGGCGCGCGAATTCAACAAGGCCGTGCCGCTCACCGGCCTCATCGTGACCAAGCTCGACGGCACGAGCAAAGGCGGCATGGTGGTGGCGATCCAGAAAGAACTCGGCCTGCCCATCAAATTCATCGGCCTCGGTGAACAGCCGGACGATTTGCAACCGTTCGACGCCAAACAATTCGCGCAGGCGTTGTTTGAGGATTGATCGGGTATGCATCCACGAGCGCACCGCGCTCAGGACGACAATAATCGCCAGAAAACTCTTTGCCGAACCGCCGCCTTCGGCTAATCCTCTCACCTATCCCATGGGTTTGCGAGGAAATGCCTCCGTTGGGTTGCACCAAACAAAATGTTTAAGGCCATTTCACTGGCGACCAGCCAATCACCAAACACCCGCATCATGTCTTTGATTCATTCCAAGCTCCAGTTGTTCCTCGGGCTAGGGTTGCTCGCGTTGGCCGCCAGCGCCCAGGCGCAACTCGTCAGTGACGGCGGCACCGCCGTCATCATTACCACCACCAACATCGCCACCGACTTGACCGTGGGGAACGCCGGCCCGAACACCACGCTCATCATCACCAACGGCGGCAGCGTCACGGCCAACAACGCCGTCACCGGCAGCAGCGCGGCTGCGACCAACAATCTCATCGCCGTTTCCGGCGCCGGCTCGAAGTTGACCACGCCGGGCGGCGGTTCGGTGTTGCGCACCGGTAACATTGGCGCGTTCAACCGGCTCTTTGTTTCCGAGGGCGGCGCGGTATCCACCGGCTTTGGCGTCATCGGTTATCCCGCGGCAGCCACCAACAACACGGTTCTCGTGACAGACAGTGGCTCGGTCTGGAGCAACAGCAGTGTCGTCTACATTGGCGAGGGCGGCTCCGGCAACTCCCTGACGATCATGAATGCGGGGCGCGTTGTGGCTGGCAGTTCCACCATCGGCGTGGTCGCCAGCGCCAGCAACAACCTCGTGTTGGTGACCGGAACGAACTCGCTCTGGAGCACCGTCAACACGCTCAATGTGGGCGATGCCGGGGGCGGCAGCCAGTTGCGCGTCAGCAGTGGGGGAACGGTCACGGCCACTGGGTTGGTGCTGGGCCACCAGGCGAGTTCCAGCGGCAATCGACTCAACGTGGGTGGCGGCGCCGTGCGTGCCACCAACGCCGCCGGCACCGCCGCGCTCGACGTGCGGCGCGGCAGCGTGCAGTTCAACGGCGGCAACATCACTGCGGACAATCTTCTGCTGACCAGTGCGCAAGGCAGCTTCACCTTCAATGACGGCACTCTCACCACGCGCGCTGCCACCATCAACAATGGGCAGAGTTTTGTCGTAGGTGCCAATGCGGGCGCCGCCCCGGCGGGAACGAATTTTGCCAACACAGCCCTCATTCGCGTTCCTGGCACGGGTGCCGTTGGCCCCGCGAGTCCCTATCCCTCGTCCATCAGCATCAACAATCTGGCCGGCACCATTACGAAGGCGACCGTGACCGTTTCCAATCTGTCTCACGCTGCTTCGTACGATGTGGACATGTTGCTGGTTAGCCCGGATGGCACGGCGGTGATCCTGATGGCCAACGCGGGCGACTTCGCTGTCACGAACCTCACGCTGACGTTTGATGATGCGGCTTCAAAACCACTTCCCTTGAATGGGCAATTGACCAATGGCACGTATCATCCTTCGACGCACGCTCCCCGGAATCTTCCGTTCCCGGCGCCGCTCGGACCATATTCCACCAACCTGGCCACGTTCATCGGCGCAAGTCCGAACGGGACGTGGTCACTGTTCGTAAACGATGCCGGGGGCGGCGACTCCGGTGGGATCACGAACGGTTGGAGTCTGAAACTGGTGACCACCACGCCGGCGGCCGTTTGGGACGTGCGGAGCAATGCCGCACCGACCGTGGTGGCCAGCGGACTGCAAATCGGCGGCGGTGGCTCCGGCGCCACGCTCCTCGTCACCAACGGCGCAACCCTTTCCGCCAGCAGCGCCGCCTATGTCGGCTACAATTCTTCGGCTGGTAACAACCGCGCAATCATCGCCGGCCCGAATTCATTTTGGACCAGCAGCAGCGACCTTTACGTCGGCCTTTCCGGCTCGGGCAACGCGCTGCTCATCACCAACAGTGGCCGGGTGGCGGACGGCTACGCTTACATCGGGTATGGCAGCCTCTTTCCGGGCGAATCAGATTTCGGGAACAACAATCAGGTCACCGTGAGCGGCGCCAACTCGCTCTGGACGAGCAGCGGCAATGTCAGCGTTGGCCATTCGGGCTCGGGTAATTCGTTGCTCATTGCCAACGGCAGTGCGGTGACGGACAGCATTGGGCACATCGGCTACCAGAGTATTGCGGGTTACAATCAGGTCACTGTGACCGGCCCCAACTCGGCGTGGTCCAACAGCGCCGGCCTGAATGTGGGCTTTGATGGCTCGTTCAGCACGCTGCTCGTCACCGATGGTGCCACGGTGTCGTCGCCCAATGTCTCGGTGGGCGCCAGTTCCGGCAATGTTCTGACGGTGGGTAACGGCAGCCTGACCGTGACCAACGCTACCCAGAACGGTACGTTGGATGTGCGCCGTGGCAGTGCCATCTTCACTGGCGGCAATATCACCGCTGACCAGTTGCTCCTCACCAACGGATCCGCCGGCACCGTTACCTTCAACGCCGGGACACTCATCACGCGCACCGCCACCATCAGCAACGGGCTGGACTTCGTGGTTGGTGCTAACGGTGGTTTCGACGCCGCCACTTGGGATGTGCGCAGCAACGCCACACCCACCACCGTGAACGGCAACCTTTATATCGGTCAGAGCGCGTCGAACGCCCGCCTGTTCATCACCAATGGCGCGATACTGACCAGCGCCAGCGGCAGCGTCGGTTTCAACGTTGATGCAAACAACAACGCCGCGTTGGTGACAGGAGCCGGCTCGGCGTGGAATAACAACGCTACGCTTTATGTTGGCTTCGCCGGCAATGGGAATCAATTGACGGTGAGCAACGGCGCTAGCGTTTTCAACACCATCGGTTACCTCGGCGAACTCTCCGGTGCGAACAATAATCGCGCGACCGTTACCGGCCCCGGCTCGCAGTGGATCAACCACAACAACCTTTACGTAGGCGACGGCGGCTCCTTCAATTCGTTGCTCATCGCCAATGGCGCGGAAGTCGTGGTGGGCAACAGTTCCGCCATCATCGGCAACGCCTCCGGTGCGAACAGCAATCTGGTCACCGTGACAGACGCGGGGTCGTTGTTGCGCTGCGCTTCGCAGAAATTCACCTTCGGCAACGGCTCGTTCAATACGTTGCTTATCACCAACGGCGGCACGGTGCAGACGAAAGGGTTCGACGTTGACGCCGGTACCAGTGGTGAAAACTGGCTGGTGATCGCCAATGGCACGCTCAATGTTCAGGAATCCGCATTTCACATGTATGGCGGGAGCGTCATTTTGAATGGTGGCGTCGTCAACACCCCCCAGCTCTGGCTGGACGGAGGGAGCTTCACTTTCAACGCCGGCACTGTGAACGTTGGCCACAAAGTTGGCAACAATGGTGCGGTTTTCACCGTCGGCGACGGCACCAAGGCCGCGACATATTTCATGTCCGGCTTGCCGAGTGACACGCATCTCTTCTCCAGCGGCCTACTCATTACCAATCAGGGTATGCTTGCCGGGAATGGCCAGATCAATGACGGGGTGCTTACCGTTGCCAATGGCGGCACATTATCACCCGGATCGTCCATCGGCACCATCAACCTGCGATTTCCCCCGACGTTGCAGGGCAAAACCATCATGGAAATCAGCAAAGCCAGCGGAGGGCTGGCGAACGATGTGATCAACATCGGCGATGTTCTGACTTTGGGCGGTTCTTTGACTGTCACCAATATCGGCCCTGATGCGCTGGCGGCAGGCGACAGTTTTACCCTCTTTACGGCGGTAGGTCCGATTGGTGGTGCGTTTGCTTCCCTCTCCCTGCCGTCGCTCCCGGCGGGCTTGAGTTGGACGAACAAGTTGATGCTGGACGGCTCCATCGCCGTCGTGAACAAAACCGCTCCCCGCCTCGGTGGCCTCACCAAGGCCGGCACGAACCTGAACTTCACCGTGAGCGGCGGTTCACCGGGTGCTCCGTGGAATCTCCTCACGAGCACGAACGTGGCGGCGCCGCTGGCGAACTGGATCACGAACCGCTCCGGCGTCTTCGACTGGCTCGGCAACGCGAGCGTGACCAATGGCATCAACTCCACAGAACCGCAGCGTTACTTCCGCATAAACGCTCCGTGAACTGAGATCACGGTCCGCGAGCCGAGCAAACCGATGCGAAGCCGTTCGCGCAGGTCTCGTTTGCGGAACGAGAGGACTGCATTTCGGCATTGAAAACGCCGAGCAAACTCCGCAACGCTTGCGCCATGCAAACGCTATGACTCGCGGCACCCGTTGGTTTCTCTTCCTGCTGTTCTTCGCGTCCGGGTTTTCAAGCCTGGTGTATCAGGTCGTCTGGACGCGCATGGCGTTCGCCGCCTTCGGCATCATCACACCGGTGCTTTCGGTGGTGTTGTCGGTCTTCATGCTCGGACTCGCACTCGGATCGTGGGCGGCGGGACGTTGCGTGACGGACTGGGTGAAGCGCACGGGGTACTCGGCAATCTTCTTTTACGCGACGGCGGAAGCGTTGATCGGCGTGGGCGCGGTCGCCGTGCCGTGGCTGTTCGCGCTGGGGCAACGTCTGTTGCTCTCGGCAGGACAAATGAACTCTTTCGGCTATCTCGCGGTCTCGGCGCTCGTGCTCGCCGGTTCGATCTTGCCGTGGTGCGTGTGCATGGGGGCGACGTTTCCGTTGATGATGGCCTTCGTGCGCGAGCGCGACGCCACGTTTGCCGACAGCTTCAGCCATCTTTACCTGGCTAATGTTCTGGGGGCGATGAGCGGGACGTTGCTCACCGCCGTCGTGCTGGTGGAGTTGCTCGGCTTCGGCCACACGTTGTCGGTGGCGGCGGCGGGGAATTTCGGCGCGGCTCTGTTCAGCGCGTGGCTGGGTCGGAAACAGGGTTTGCCATCAAAACCACCGCCCGCGTCTGCGGCGCCGGCCGCCAATCCGGCGCCAGCGGCGAGCACCACGGGCGCGGAAACGCGCCGGATCAAATGGCTGCTATTCGCCACCGGGCTGGGTTCGATGGCGATGGAAGTCGTCTGGTCGCGCGCCTTCACCCCCATCCTGCGCACGGAAGTGTATTCCTTCGCCGCGGTGGTGTTCGCCTACCTGGGCGCGACGTTCGTCGGCTCAGCGCTGTATCGGCGCGATTTGAAGCGCGGGCACTTGAAATCCACCGCCGCGTTGATCGCGCTGGTGGCGGTTGCGGTTTTTGTGCCGATCATGGCCAACGACATGCGGCTGCTGAAAGTAGGCACGGCGAGCCGGATTGATTTGCCGAGCGCGTTGCTGCTGCTGGCGAGCATCTGCCCCTTTTGCGCGGCGCTGGGTTACCTGACGCCGCGGTTGATTGATCAATACGCCGCCGGCCAGCCGGGAACGGCCGGGCGCGCGTACGCCTTGAACGTACTTGGGTGCATTCTCGGGCCGTTGCTCGCGTCCTACGTGCTGCTGCCGTTTCTGGGTGAACGTCCGGCGCTGCTGCTGCTGGCGCTGCCTTTCCTGTTGTTTCTGCCCGGTGTCTGGCGCGAATTCACCTCCGTCCAGCGCGGTGGCTGGGTGGCGGCGCTCGTGCTGGCGCTCGCGTGGGCCGGTCTGGGGGCGCGCAATTTTGAGGAGCAGCGCGCGGCCAAGTATCCGGGCACCGAGGTGCGGCGCGACCACGTGGCGTCGGTCATCGCCACCGGCCAGGGGCGCGAGAGATTGCTGCTCGTAAACGGCATTGGCATGACGACGCTGACGCCCATCACCAAGTTCATGGTGCATCTGCCGCTGGCGCATCATGCCGGCCCGAGCCAGTCCGCGCTGATCATCTGTTTCGGCATGGGCACGAGTTATCGCTCCGCGTTGAGCTGGGAGCTCAGCACCACGTCGGTCGAACTCGTTCCCAGCGTGCGGGAATCCTTCGGTTATTACCATGCGGACGCAGCGCAGGTGCTGGCCAATCCCCGCGGGCACATCGTCATTGATGATGGCCGGCGCTTTCTCAAACGCACGGCGGAGCAATTCGATGTGATCGTCGTGGACCCGCCGCCGCCGGTGCAGGCGGCGGGCTCAAGTCTCCTGTATTCGGACGAGTTTTACCGCCTCGCCAAACAAAGGTTGAAGCCCGGCGGCATTTTGCAGGCCTGGCTGCCGCGCGGCGGCGATTACGCCATGGCCCAGGCGATTGCCCGCTCGCTCCACGATTCGTTCCCCCACGTCCGAGGTTTCGGCTCGATCGAGGCCGATGGCGCGCATTTCCTCGCCTCCGAATCGCCGATCCCAAAATTGAGCGGCGCGGAGCTCGCCGCACGGATGCCGCCGCCGGCGCGCGCGGACTTGCTGGAGTGGGAGCCGAAGCTCGACCTGCCCGCCTACCTGGACGTGGTGTTGAAACGGGAATTCCCGATGGACAGCCTGCTCAACCCGGACCCGACCATTCGCATCACCGACGACCAGCCGTACAACGAATATTACCTGCTGCGCTCCTGGAAAGTCATTTCGGAATGAAAGCCCGCCCGCGCGAAACCGATTTATCCGCCCTACGCCTGGCGCGGCGGCTGGCGCGGCGCGGTTACGGCACGACCTCGCCGAATCCGCTGGTGGGCGCGGTGCTGGTGAAAGAGGGGCGGATCATCGGTCGTGGCTGGCATCGGCGGGCGGGCGGGCCGCACGCGGAAATCGAGGCGCTGCGCGACGCGCAGAAGCGGGGCCACGCGCCCCGCGGGGCGACGCTTTACGTGACGCTGGAACCGTGTTGCACGCACGGGCGCACGCCGCCCTGCACGGAGGCAATCATCGCGGCGGGCATCCGACGCGTGGTGGTGGGCGCGGTGGATCCGAATCCGCAGCACGCGGGGCGGGGCTTCCAGCTTCTGAAGCGCGCGGGAATTACGGTGGAAGAGTTTGGCGTTCCGCGTTCACGCGGCTCGGCGCACCAACGGCAATCCGACCGCCTGAAGGCGGAACTCCAAACCTTGAACGAGGCTTTCAACCATTGGATCGTCCACCGCACGCCGTTCGTCACGGTGAAGGCGGCGATGACGCTGGACGGCAAAATTGCCACGGCGCGCGGCGAATCCAAATGGATCACCGGCCCGGCGGCGCGCGCTTACGGCATGAAACTGCGCCAGGGCAGCGATGCCATTCTGGTGGGCGTGAACACGGTGCTGGCGGATGATCCGAGCCTGACTTTCAGGCCCGCCGGGAACTTTCAACCTTCAACCATCAACGCCCAACCCCCAACGCTGCGGCGCATCGTCCTTGATTCACTGGCGCGGACGCCATTGAGCGCGAAGCTCGTGGCGGACGAGCACGCGGCGTTGACAACGATTGTGGTGAGCCACCGCGCGCCGAAATCCCGCGTCGTTGCGCTCGGCCGCCGTGTAAAAATCCTGATGTCTCCGACCGTGAAATCCTCGTCACCCGTCACCCGTCACCCGTCACTTGACTTGCGCTGGCTGCTCCGAAAACTCGGCGGCGAAAACGTCACCCGTTTGCTGGTCGAAGGCGGGGGTGAAGTGAACGCCTCGTTCGTGTTCGGCGGCTTTGCGCAGCGCGTGGTGTTTTTCTACGCGCCAAAAATCCTCGGCAGTCGGGAGGCGCGCAGGGGGGTGGCGGGAGGCGGCGTGTCCCGGCCGAAGGAGATCATCCAACTATGCGACGTACGGTGGCAAAAGTTGGGTGAGGACTTGCTGCTCTCCGGCTTGATTGCCAAGTAACCTGCCGCCGCGGTGGGAGGCGCGATCTGGGCCTCCGCTGCCGGGCGAAAACTTCACGGCACCACGGTGCGCTGGCTCAACCGCGGAGTGACAAAGGAGTACCAATATACGTCGGGATCGTTGGCTGCGGTTCCAAAATTGTTCTGCGCGTTGAAACTCACCCCTCTCAGTCCCCCGGCTGATCGTGGCTTGTTCATTGTGGTGCCCCTCCACTTGTGAATTTCGGAGTGACCGTCGGCAAAAGAGAAGCCGGCCGCGCCATTATGGTAGGTGGCGGGCGCATCCGGAATGTTCATGGCGCTATCCGGCGCAAAGGCGCCAGCGTCGTTGATGCTGTCCGGATGCTCATCCATGTAAACCCAACTTTGGGCCGGTCCGGGGATCGTCAAATCAGAAGCTTTTGCAGCTCCCTTGTAAATGCCGAGATTGTTTGGTCCGCCGGCGGAATAACCGGGTCCACTGGTCCAGCCGTTGCCTTTTCCGACGTAAATGTTGCCGGAGACACTGCGACATCGCGAACTCCAACCGCGGGTTTTTTGCACAGGGCTCGCATAAATGTCCGCCGGGCATTTGTAAACGTTCTTTGAATTCGCGAAGTACTTGGCCAGGGCGGAGTATTGCTGGTTCACCAAAAAGATCTCATTGGTATTGTCACTGCCGGCGCCCCAGTCCAGCCATCCCGTTACCCAAGGTTGGTTGGGATCATTGGCGCCCGGCGTATATCCGCCATGAAAGGCCATCGGGAAGTTATCCCGGTTATCGCCCTGGTACATCGCGTTGGCCAGCATGAGTTGTTTGGTGTTGTTCATGCAGTAAATGCCCTTGGTCTTTTCCTTGGCTTTGCCAAGGGCGGGCAACAGCATGGCTGCCAGAATGGCGATGATGGCGATGACGACGAGCAGTTCAATCAGCGTGAAGCCGGGCCGGCCGGGCCGGGCGTAGATCAGTTGCGGGGTGATTCTGATTCGTGATGAACAAGCGGTTTTCATAATTTCAGGCCGGCACCCGGGTTTAGGAATCTGCGCGAACCAGACCCGCGTGCTGTCGGCAATAATGGATACTCGCGCGCCCCGGGCGTTGCCAGCCTTTTACGGCGAAACTTTGTGCCAAAATTGTCGTCAGTTTTCACGACTCTGGCCGTAGTTTCGTCCAGTTTCCGCTGGCCGGGTAAAGAATTTTGGAAGACTGCGCCGAAGCCGGGAAGCGGAGCGGAGCGCCGGGTACGATTGAAAGCGTCGGACACCCGGCCCCGTAGCGCACGCTTCCAGCGTGCGGGTTCGGGGAGCATCCTTGCTCCCCGTCGCGGGGCGCGTCTCGCCGAAACCCGCCGCAGGGATGCGGCGTGAACCCGCAGACAAGATGTCTGCGCTACAGTGACCGACACTCTCAATCGCACCCGTTCACGACACCCGGCTCGACGGGCGCCGCGCCAACCGCTAGAATGCTCTCATGTTTACGGGCATCGTCGAGGAAGCGGGAACGGTCGAGGCCATCCGGCCGACCCAAAAATCCATCCAGTTGATCGTGCGGGCGCGCTTGATCGGGCGCGGGCTGAAGGTGGGCGCCAGCGTGGCGGTCAACGGCTGTTGCCTCACCGTGGTGAAGTTGGCGTCGCGCGGGAAGGACCGGCTCATCCAGTTCGACATGCTCCAGGAATCGTGGCGGCTGACGAATATGCAGTTTGCCCGGCCCGGTTCACTTGTGAATTTAGAACGTCCGTTGCGTACGGCGGGTGAATTGGGCGGGCATTTTGTCACCGGCCACGTGGACGGCCTGGGCAAAATCACGAAATGGGAGCGCGTGGGCCGTGACCACATGCTGGACATCGCCGCGCCGCCGGCGGTGATGCGTTACGTGATTCATAAAGGCTCGATCGCGCTGGACGGCATCAGCCTCACGGTCGCCGCGGTGAAGCGCAACGGCTTTCGCATCTGGATCATTCCGCACACCTTCGAGATCACGGCGCTACGCGACCGCAAGGTGGGTGACGCAGTGAATCTGGAGGCCGATCTGCTCGGCAAATATGTCGAAAAGTTTTTTACTTCTCGGGCTGCGCGGAGAAGCCGGAGCTGAGCCGCGGGGAGGCCATGTTGGAAGGGGCGATCTCGCGTACCCGGCCGGCGGCGATGGCGTTGGTGCCGCCCTTGGCGTCCTTAAAAACGTAATAGCCGTTCTGGAGGTGTGGCTTGCTGGCGGTCGTGATGCGGTTTCCCGAGGTCAGGGTGATCGTGTAGTGCCGGGCGCAGCCCAAGAGCAGCAGACTGGCGAGCAAGGCGGGGGCGAGCGTTTTGAATTTCATCGAAGGCTTCATTTTCCGGAGTGTCATGGCGTAAGGAAGTGGACAAAGCAAGCGGGGAAAAAGCACGAGGGCCGGATTTGCATCCGGCCCTCGCTGAGAACAAAGCACTTCAAAAATCCCTCGTAGCGTGCTGGCTACTTTTTCATCGGAGGGGCGGCGCCGCAGAC
>WBZT01002146.1_pt1 | contig 13914 bp, 11 predicted proteins | sample 5204241 | NCBI WGS metagenome assembly WBZT01 (sample SAMN12344358, study PRJNA552823) | activated sludge metagenome | biome: Activated sludge suspended growth; feature: Nitrification reactor; material: Wastewater; isolation source: activated sludge from nitrification reactor of wastewater... | reverse complement strand
TGATTTCATTTTCATTTCAGATTCTTGAGTTTGGTTTTCGAGCGGGCCGCAGTGTGGGTGAGGCGTGCGCCAAAACCGTTGCAGGCAAGTGACGAAACGGTGACTTCCCGTTCGCGGTTCAGAACTCCGCGCTGAGGCTCAGGCTGTAGGTCCGCCCGCGCTGGTATTTCTGGTAGAGCGCGCCCTCGGCCCGCGAGCCGTAGGTTTCGAGATAATCGTCGTCGAGGAGGTTGCGCACGCCGAAGCGCATACGGAGGTTGCGGCCAAGCTTCTGGCTGACGCCGAAATCCACCAGCACGGGCGGGTGCTGGTAGAGGTCCTCGCCCTGCGCCCTGGTCAACGAAATCCGTTCACCGGTGAGATTCGCGGAGAGGGTGCAGGTGGTGCCGGAACGCGGATTGTCGTAGCTCAAGTCCAGATTGATGACGTAGGGCGATTGATCGTAGAGCGGACGCTGGCGCGGCGTGGGAAAATCAATCACCCCGTCGCGATCCACGTCGGTCTTGTTCTGATATTCACTTTCGGTCAGTGCGGTTTCCGACGAGATCAACGCGAGGTTCGCCCCGAGCGTGAACCCGTCGAAAAACGGCGAGACGAAGCGCAACGACTTGCGTGCCTCGAACTCCAACCCCATGACCGTGGCGGTGGGACGGTTGATCCAGGTGATGTCGTTGCCGTCCAGAGACGTGAGATACAGTTCAACCGGATTGGTGAGTTCCTTGTAAAAGGCGCCGAGGCTGACGATCTCGCCCGGCGCGGGAAACCACTCGAGCCGCGCGTCGTAGCTGGTGATGGCGGCCATGGCCAGATGGGCGTTGCCGCTGGCGAAGAGCTTGCGGTCGGGAAGGTAATTCAGGATGGGCGACTTTTCGCGAAAGCTCGGGCGCGCCACGCTTTCAGCGTAGCCCAGGCGCAGGGAGAGATTGGTCGCGAGGCTCACCACGCCACTGAGGGACGGCAGGAGGTCGGTTTGCTGAAGCTGGGAATTACCGCTGGCAAACGCGTCAATCTGCATGTCCGTCCGCTCCAGTCGCGCGCCGCCGATCAATCGCAGCCACGGCAGCGCGCCGACATCGGCCATCCAGTACGTGGCCGAAACGTCGGACGAAGCGGTGTAGGGCCGCGAGGCGGCGAGGTTGATCGTGCGGATGAAGTTGTAGTTCGTGCCGATGCGCGTGCCCACGGGCCCAAGCCAGACCGGCGTGTAGCTGAGGTAGGCCGGATTGTTTAGATATGCGTTGGGATTGGCCACATCGAACAGAGTGCTCTCGGCGTAACTGAAGTACTGCTCGCGGAAATCGCGGTTGGCCTGGCTGTCGAACAAGCCCGTCTTGAAGCTGCTCTCCCGGCCCGCAAACCAGAACGGGATTTTCCAATCGAGCTTGGCATTAAGCGCGTCATCGGTGATCTCGCGAAAGTAGCGGGACGGATACGACGGCACCGGCAACGACGCGGCGCCGAGGGTGTAATTGCCGGTCTCGTCCACGAAGTAATTCAGGAAACGATGATCCGGCTCGTTTTGAAACGTGTCGGCGAGGTTGACCACCCAGTCCAGTTGCGAATCAGCCAGGCCAGGCAACTCAAGTTTGCCGCGAAACTGGAAGTTGTTGATCGCGCGTTCGGTGAAATGCAACTGCCATTGCTCCAGGGCGGTGCCGGGTTCGTTGAGCAGAAAATCCGAAGTCGTGTGGATCGCCTCCTCGTCCGTCGTGTGGGCGAGCAGAATGTTGAAGCCCAGTTCGAGGTGGTCGAAGAGCCGGTAGCCAAGATTCAGGTTCGCCCCGTAATCCGTGCTGATATTGCTTTTGTCCTCCAGGCCGGACTTTTCGACTTCGCGATAGAGGTTCGCGCGGCTGACTTCGGAATCCTGAAACGCGCGGAAGTTGCGGCTGTAGTTGAGCGACGCCACCAATCCCAGCGGTCGCCGGAACAGGAACAGTGTGTCGCCCGCGCTCGCGCTGAAATTGGCGTTGAGCGGCGAGTCCTGCGCGACACCGGCGAAATCCGCTGGGCCCAGGCTTTGCAGCAGCGCCTGATGCGTATCTGCCACGGTGCGGCGGGTCGCCGCCGAGGCGGCGGTTTCGCGCACGCTGGCGCGCGTCGGCAACGGCGGCGCGGTGCTGAGGGCGAAGTATTGATCGTCGAGCGCTCGCGGCGCACCGGGCAGGTCGTAGAGCGACATCGCACTGCGCGGGTCGGCGAGAAAATCGCCCTTCAGGTTCGAGTTCTCATTGTACGAGTAACCGGTCGTGAACTTGAGAAAGGTTCGTTCCGGAAACGATTTCGTGACGACATCAATCGTGCTGCCGCCCGTTCCGCCGGGTTGATCGGGCGTGAACGCCTTGCTGATCGCGACCCGCTCGATCATCGAAGCCGGAAACAAGTCGAGCGGCACGGAACGCCGGTAGGGATCGCCACTGGGAACCTCCGCCCCGTTGAGCAGCGTGCTGGTGTAACGGTCGGAGAGACCGCGAATGACGGCGAATTTCCCTTCCACGATCGTCGAACCGGAAATCTTTGCAACGATGTCGCCGACGTCCTTCACCGCGGCTTTGGAAATCTGTTCGGCGCCGAACGACTCGACGATGGTCGAAGCCTTGGCCCGTTCCTGCAGCAACTGCTTCACCGAGGTGGAAGCCGGCGCGAAAAGCGGTTTGGCCACCGGCGGACGCGGCAGACTGGGGCGCACGACCGGGGCGTTGGTGGGGCGGGCGGCACCGCCGGCAGCGGAAGGGCCTTCCACCTGCCGCCGCGTGTCCTGAAAGAAACTCGCGCCGCCCGCGGCCTCCGGCGCATCCGCCGCCACGGCCCGGCGGGTGCCGGAACTCTCCGGCGCTTTCAGGCCTTGATTGATCGGCGGGAGTTTCGGCGCAGCCACCTGCTTTTGTTGCCCCGCTTCGGGTTTCTTCTCCTCCCGCTTCTCGCCTTTGACGTATTGCAGCACCGCCTGGCGCATCTGCTCCAGTTTGCCGGTTTTGTACGCCCAGAAAACGATCCCGCCAATCAACACGGCGTGAATCACCACGGAAATGACCAGACTCGTGCGATCCTTTGGCGGTTTGCGCGGCATGGGTCAGCGGAAATCGCTTTCCGGGATACACCCCGCCGCGAGGAGTCGCGCGGGCGTCCTTGGTTGGAGCAGGAAAATCACGCGTGCGTCAACGGCTGGCGATGGCCTCCGTCGCCAGGCCGACCTTGCTCACATTCGCGGACACCAGCACGTCGAGCACGCCGACGATTTTCTGATACTGAATTCGCGAATCGCCCCGCACGACGACATTGAGATCAGGGTCCTGCTTGCGAAACTCCACCAACGTCTTCAGCAACTCGTCCTCGGTCATGGGATACGTGTTCAGAAAAATTTTCCCCGAATTGTCCACGGTGATGTAGTTCACCTTGGACGGCGCATCTTTCGGCCGGCTGGCGGCGCTGGGCAGCGAGATGTTCAGATCGTTCACCGCCGGGGCCGTGGTGATGATGAAGATCACCAGCAACACGAACGCGAGATCCAGCAGCGGCGTGATGTTCAGCTCGTTGAGCGTGTGATGCTTGTTGGCGGAATATTTTTTCATGCGTAAGCACCGGCGGTGGCCAGGGTGAGGGTTGTCGGGCTTTCGGAGCCGGTTTCACGTCCGGTTTCGTTCCGGCCATAGCCCACCTGCCGCAGCGCATCCGCGACCTCCTCGGCCACGGAGCGGTTGTCCACGTAGGCGTGCTCGACGGCGGTCGCGTATTCCGTGGTGAAATTGTCTAACTCCTGGGTGATCGCGCGGATGGAGGTGATCATGTAGTTGTAGGCGAACATCGCGGGAATGGCGACAAACAAGCCGACCACGGTGGCAATCAGCGCCCCTGCCACACCCGGCGCCATTGCCGTCAGGCTGGCCGCCTGCACCTTCGCGATGCCGGAAAACGTTTCCATCACGCCCCACACCGTTCCGAGCAGCCCGATGAACGGCCCGCCCGCGACGGCGGTGGATAGAACGATCATGCCTTTTTCCAGGCCCAGCGCCTGGGCACTGACCGCGCGTTCCAGCGTGACCTTGACCGACTCGAACGATGCCATGCTCACTTTGGTTTCGACCGCGCGCGCGAACATGTCCGTTTCCGCCCCGGCGACGTGCGTCGAGACCACGCGATTTCGATTCTTCACCTGAACGGGGTTGTTCTTCAGGTGATAGGACAGCTCCTCCCCGCCGGCAAAATAGACTTCGTAGGCCGGTGCCCCGGCAAACTCCTCGCTTTTTCGGAACAGCTCCAACGGATCGCGCGTGGCGCGGTAGGCGGCAAAGAATTTCTTTCCGGCCTTCTGCGCGCGATATAGTTGCCGCGCCTTGGTGATGATGACGGTCCAACTGAAAAGAGACACAACCACCAGCATGGCGATGGTGATTTTTCCTTCGGTCGTGGCTTTCTGAAGCGCGAAATCGAAGGCGTTGGCAAAAATTGGTTGCATGAGGTAGCGAATATGTTGGGCGTTGCTGGACGGCTGCCAGCACCTTACCGGCGACCATCCCTTACAGCGTGCAAGCCATCCATGACGCATTGGTTGCAGCCAGGTTACGTTCCCGTGACAACCCAACCCAAGCCATCCAGCGTGGCTCCGCGTTGTCAGCAGCGAGCGCCCGTTCGCTTGCCCCGGGCCACCCATTTTTTGGTGGACAAGCCCCGGTGTTTCCCGGCAACTAACGCGCGTATGTTTTCACTGCAACAACTGTTCGGCAAAGGCGACAAGTTCCACGAACTCCTCGATGCGGCAGCCGGCGAAGTTCACGCCTCCGTGCGGCTCGTCATCGAAATCATGAAAGCCCCGCGCGATACGCGGAAATTCGACGATCTCGTGCTCGCCCGCCGCAAGGAGAAGAAAATCTCCGAGCAGATCAGCGAGGAATTGGTGAAGACGTTTGTCACCGGCCTGGAGCGCGAGGACATCGAAGCACTGGCGCGCGGGCTTTACAAGATTCCGAAGACCGCCGAGAAGCTGGCCGAGCGGTTCGTGTGGGCCGGCAAACATCTGGAGGGCATTGATTTTTCCCGGCAGGCCGAGATGATGGAGAAGGCCACCGAGGCGGTGCATGAGATGATTCAACAGCTGCACTCCATGGAAGACCTGGAAAAGATCAAGGAGATCAACGACCGCCTGCAATATGTCGAGGGCGAAGCGGACAAGCACATGAACGATTTGCTCCGCGAACTTTACAGCGGCAAATATGAGGCGCTGCGCGCCATCGTGCTGCGCGACATCTACGAATTGATCGAGAAGGTGGTGGATCGCTGCCGCGACGTCGGCAACGTGGTGATGCACATCGTGCTGAAAAACTCCTGAGCCACGCGATGACCCTCATACTGATTGTCATCTTCGTGGCGCTGGTGTTCGAATACATCAACGGCTTCCATGATACCGCCAATTCCATTGCCACGGTGGTTTCGACCAAAGTGCTGTCCCCGCGGCAGGCGGTTGTCCTCGCCGCCGTGACGAACCTCGCCGGCGCCCTCGTCGGCACGGCGGTGGCCAAGACCATTTCCTCCGGGCTGGTGGATTCGAAGATTGTTACGTCCGAAATCATCGTTTGTGCGTTGCTCGGGGCCATCGTCTGGAATTTGTTGACGTGGCTGCTGGGCTTGCCTTCGAGTTCGTCCCACGCCCTGGTCGGCGGCCTTTGCGGCGCTTGTCTGGCGGCGGCGCAAAACAACTGGAAGGTCATCATTTGGAGTGAACCAGGCAAAACCCACTGGTGGGAGGGCAAAGGAATTCTTTGGAAAGTCGTCGTTCCCATGATCACCTCGCCCATAGTCGGATTGGTGGTGGGTTTCTTCGTGATGGGCCTGCTTTATTTTCTCCTGCGCAACTGGCGGCCCGTGACCGTCAATCGAACATTCGGCAAACTGCAATTGTTCAGCGCGGCTTACATGGGCTTCAGCCACGGCACGAACGACGCCCAAAAAACCATGGGCATCATCACGCTGGCGCTGGTCGTGGCCACCAAAGGCGGCCTGCTCGCCGCGGCCCCCGATTGGCTCGGCTGGCTGCGCACGCCGGAAGGCACGCCGGCGGATCACCTGTCGCCGATGTCGTGGGTGATCCTGCATCTGCCCAGTTGGCTGCAATTTGGTTATCAACCGCCGGCGGTGGAGGCGAAAACACAATTCATCCCCGTTTGGGTCACCATCACTTGCGCGTTGACCATGTGCGCCGGCACGGCGGCGGGCGGCTGGCGCATCATCAAGACACTCGGCCACAAGATGGTGAAATTACATCCGGTCCACGGCTTTGCGGCGGAAGCGACGGGTGCCACCGTGCTGCTGACGGCGGCCCACTTCGGCATGCCGGTTTCCACCACGCACGCCATTACGACCTCCATCATGGGCGTCGGCTGCGCGAAAGGGTTGAATCACCTGAAGCTGCGAGTGGTCGAGCGCATCATCTGGGCGTGGGTGCTCACGATTCCCGCTTCCGGCATCGTGGCTTATGGGCTGGTGCGGCTGGCGCGCGCGCTGGGCTTCCTGCCCTGAATCCCCTGCCCGGCTGGGTCAGTCTTTCGTGGAGAATTTGAGCGTCATGTCCGGCCCTTTCGAAAACGCCAGATAAAGGAACGCGAAGAAACTGAGGAACGGCAGCAGCAGCGCAATCGCCACCACCACGCTCTTGCCGCGGGCTTGCGTGATCTTGAACGCCCACATGATCCACGCCACGAGGTTGAGGATCGGCACGAAAATCCCGAGCAACCACCAGCCTGACATGCCCGCCGCTTTGAACATCGGGAGCATTTGCAGAATCGGAACCCAAATCAGGGCGCCCGGCGTGTGACCTGCCTTGACGCAAATCAGCCGCATGCAAAACGACGTAAACAGATAGAGCGTCAGGAAAACTCCGGCAATCATCCCGATCAGCTTCCAACTCCATTGAATTTCCCGCAGCTTCTCCGTCTCAGCCCACAAGGGCGATTTCATCAGCGCTTCCAGGGGCTGGTTCGTGCCCATGATGCGGCTGAAAATCGCGTTCGTAGCCGACCCGCCCGCTCCGGTTTCGGCTCCGTCTTTGCCGGGCGCCGCCTTGAGGCCCAACGCGATCAACGCCGCATCATCTTCGATCTCGGTGATCCGGATGTTGCCAACGAAACGCTCGGTGCGGATGTAGATGTCGTTCTCCGTCCGGCTGGCGACGATCACATTGGTGAACGTGCCGCGGCTGGTCTTGAGTTCCGGCAGCCGGATTTCCGCGGCGCCGGCGCGGAATACCGTCAGCAATACCAGCAACAGCAACGCTCGCACGCTGCCAGCCGCTTGAGCCCCAACACGGTTTGTGAACATAAAGGTTTTCCAATTCTGGTTCCCGGACGGGTTGCTGTCTCGCGGTGACACTGCATTCGACTTCAACCCGCCTCGCTGCTAACTTCGCCGCCATGCCTGAGAATACCCTGAACGTACTGGCTGTGGCCGGCAGTTTGAATGAATCCTCGGTCACCCGGTTGGTTGTCCACCAACTCGGCGAACAACTTCGCGCAGCCGCCTGTCAGGTGGACATCCTGGACCTGCGCAAGGAAGCCCTGCAACTGTTCGATCCCGAAGTTGCCTACACCCAACCCGGTTACCCGGCCCTCGCCCGGCGGGTCGCACAGGCTGACGTCTTCATTCTAGGCACGCCCGATTATCACGGCAGCGTCAGCAGCGCAATGAAGAACTTCCTGGATCACTTCTGGCAGGAGTTCACCGGCAAACTGTTCGCGCCCATTGTCGCCTCGCATGAGAAGGGGCTGACGGTCCTGGATCAACTCCGCACCATCGCGCGCCAATGCTACGCGTGGGCCATGCCGTATGGGGTTTCCTTTGCCGAGAAAGCTGACGTCGCCAACGGCGTCATCGTCAACGAACAATTCAAGAAGCGCCTCGAAATGTATGCGCGTGACATCCGGGTTTATGGCACGCTGCTCGCCCAACAACGCCGGGCGGACCTGACGGGAACGGAGCCCGGTTTCCTGGAACGGTTGCGGAAGAAGTAATTGACGTCCGCCCCTCCCGGTCACCGCACTGGCTTTCGCAACTGCTGCCCCGGGCCGATCGCGCGCCGATCACACCGCGCCCCGCATCCGCTCCAAGCAGTGCGTGAGATACGGCAGCAATTGCTTCTTGCGCGACACCACATCGCGCAGCTCAAAAATCCCGGACTCAACCTTCGGATAATCAATCCGGTCCACGAACTTCTTTGCGCCAGCCACGAGCAGCATTGAGCATTGCGTCGTCACGTCCGTGACCATCAGCGCCGAGAACAAGTAGCCGTGATGGCGCTGATACTCCGTCAGCGCGCCGAGCAAGTCCGCCTTGCGTTTCACAAACTGGTCGAAACCGACTTCCTCGATCTGCGCCACGCTGAAGGTCGCGCCATCCTCGCGGTATTCCTTGCAATCCGTTGTGATTGCCTGCGGCGCGGGTTTGAGCGTCAACAGCGAGCCGGACGCGAACAGCTTCTCGGTAAACTCCCGCGCGTTCACCTCCGCGATCTTCTCCAACTTCGCCAGCACCTCGGCGTCGCGCGGCGTGGTGGTGGGTGAAGTCAAATTCAACGTGTCTGAAACCAGCCCCGCCAGCAGCAGCCCCGCGATCTCCTTCGGCATTTCGACGGTGTGACGGAAAAAGCAATCCGCCACGATGGTGCTCGTCGAACCGACCGGCTCGTTGCGAAACAGAATCGGCTGGTGCGTTGTGAGCGTGCCGATGCGGTGATGGTCAATGATCTCGACGATTTCCACCTGGTCGGCGCCGATCACCGCCTGTGAGAGTTCGTTATGATCCACCAGAATCAACCGCCGTTGGACGTTCCGCAGAAAATCGGTCTTGGACATCACGCCCACCGTTTTCCCTTTCGCGTCCACGACCGGAAACGCCGCGAAGCCCGAAGCCGCCGCGTTGGCCCGCACCGCCGAAAGCGAGGCATCCTCGCGCATCGAGAGGAATTCCTCGTTCAACATGTGCCGCACCGCCACCGCTGCGCGGCAAAGCGCCGCCGTCGTGGCCGTGTCGTGCGGTGAGGAAATCAGGCTCACGCTTTTCTTCTTCGCCGCGTCCAGCGTCTTGGGTTCAACCTCCAGGCCGCCGGTCACGATCAGCACCCGCACGCCTTCCCGGATGGCGAGATTCTGGATGTCCCAACGGTCGCCGACCACCACGGCCAGTTTTTCCCGGTCATAATGCTCCAGCCGCTCCGCAAACGATTCCAAGCCCATCGCGCCGATCATCAGGATCAAGTCCTCCTCCCGCTCCGCCTCTTGGGCGACGAGCAATTTGCCGCCGAGCGTGCGCGCCAGCGTTTCCAGCGAGGACAACACCCGCCGTGAATCAATCGGCCGGTTGGCGGCGGGAAACATGAACTTGCTGAGCTTGAAGAGCGAGAGCAGCCCGCGGCAGGTGCGCTTGGCGTCGAGCACGGGCAGGATGCGGATGTCGTGTTCGTCCATCAGCCCGAGCGCTTCGGCTGCGGTACTCTCCGGCGTGACGCTGAGGATTTCGGCCTGCATCACGTCGCGCACCTTCGGCGAAACATCCGCCACGAACCGCGGCGCGGGCACGCCAAAGGTTTTCAGCACGAAATCAATGCGGTCGTTGGTGTCGCCGCAGCGCGCCGCCACGGCTTCAGGCATGCCGGTGCGCCGCTTGAACTCCGCGTAGCCGATGGCAGAACAAATCGCGTCCGTATCCGGGTTGCGATGACCGATGACAAATACTTCGCTCATGGTTGAGGGCGCGGAGCGTAGCCGTTCGCGTTGATGCGAAGCAAGCACGCGAAGGTATTCCAACGTTTTCCGATGAGAAACTGGTCTGGCTCGCGACCCGCGATGACCGCTGGGGAAAGCTCAAAACGCCCAGTCAAGGCTCACGGCTCTTCAAAAGCGTGGCCGAGGGACCATCCCAATTCGCAAGTGGGCTTCGCCACGACATTCACCCAGACATATTCACCACCTGTATCAGGACAATACGGAAACACCTTGTTGACGAAGTAGGGAGTCAAACCTTCCGGCCAAAGCGTAGAAGAGTCGTCCAAATGCCACTCCTCAGCACATTGCCAAATGGCAAACTTCAACTGCCGAAAGCCATTATTGCAGCCTTCGCTTACAGGACGATAATGTTTTAGCCGCAAAAACTTTACCGGCGCATCCTTCCTAACGGTGAACTCCGTCGTTGCGTTGGAGTTAATGATCACTCCATCGCCCGGAGCCTGCCAGGTTCGCAGATCATCCGAGTATTCAATCTGGTATTTACGCCCTTCCTCACCCGAGACGGCGAATCGGAAGGAATCGTTTGCCGCAACTCGCTGCGGAACGAGCGCCGGTGGCGCAGCGTTGGTTGCGACAAACAAATTAGCCACTGAACTGGCGCTTGAACCTCCAGCACAAGTCGCAACAACGGAATACGCCGCAGCGTTGGCAGGGGTGCAATTGTCGAACACCAGCATTTGGTTGGTGGCGTCCAGAATATCCGCGCCGTCCTTTCGCCACTGATAATGAATTGGTTTTTCACCGACGGCAGAAGCGGTAAACAAAACACTTTGACCGGGGGAGATGGTTTGAGTCTTGGGGTGCAAACGAAACACAGGCGAGTTCGTTGCCGACCAGCGGAAATGAAGTGGGCGCGGCACCCGCGAGCAAACGGAGATTTGGTATTCGATTCCGGCTTGGGCCTGGAACACCGCATATTGCCCGTGATAGCGCAAATGGATCCCGCAAACCTGATCATTCTGTGAACTGTATGAAAGAGTCGTAGTATGGTACACCTTCAGGCAGGCGCGTATCAGTTCAAAGGGGTCAGCATTTTCGATGACGACGGTTGAGCTTTCGGTTGGTGTCCACGACCACCAAAGTGAGGGAGCACCCCATAAATCATCTATCGCGGGATAGCCGTTTTCATAAAATGAAACGTTGAGAGGGTAATAACTGGGCTCGTTCCAAATATCCCAGGTCGCTCCCGCCGTATCAGCCGTGATGATAAACGAAGAACCGACCAATACGGTCCGATTGGTGAAATCCTCATTGGGAGGCACCTGCGCCCAAGCGAGTGCAGTGCCGGCCACAAACAGGACACTGGCGAGTTTTCTCTTCACCGAACCCTCATTCAAGCAACTGCCGCACCACCGCCGCTACCTTACCATCTCCGGAATCGCGCAGCCATCCTTGCGCGGATCGGACGCGCCGTAGTTCACGCCCTTCGCAAAATCCCGCATCACCGCTTGGCCGCCGCCGACCGCGCTCGCGAATTCGCCGCGCACCTCGACCTGGTGCCCGCGTTGTTCGAGCGCAGCGCGGATGGCCGGAGGCACGCGCGATTCCACTTCCACATCGCAGCCGTCGAAGGTCTGCTTCGTGAACCGCGGCGCTTCGAGCGCGGCCTGAAGGTTCAACCCGAAGTCCACCACGCTGGCCACGAACTGCGCGTGCGCTTGCGATTGATTCCAGCCGCCCATGATGCCGAACGCGATCCGCACGTCGCCCTTCGCCATGAACGCCGGGATGATCGTGTGCAACGGCCGCTTGCGTCCGGCCAGCGCGTTCGGGTGCGCAGGATCAAGGCTGAACAGCCCGCCGCGATTTTGCAGCGCGAAGCCGACCCCGTCCGGCACGACGCCCGAGCCGAACGAATTGTAGTTGCTCTGGATGTAGGAAACCATGTTGCCCTCGGCGTCCACGACGCACAGATAAGTCGTGTCCGTGCCGATGGATGGCGGGTCGCCGTGCGGCACGGCGCAGTTAGCCTGCTGCATATCAATCAGCTTGGCCCGCTCCCGCGCGTAGTCCTTCGCCAACATGCCCGCGACCGGCACCTTCGCGAAACGCCGGTCCGCCACGAAACGCAACAGGTCGGCGTAGGCGAGCTTCTTGGCCTCAATCATCACGTGCAACGCGTCCGCCGAGCCCGGGCCGTATTGCGCGAGCGGGAAATTCTCCATCAGGTTCAGCATGGCCAACGCGGCAATCCCCTGCCCGTTCGGCGGCAACTCATAAACCGTCCAGCCGCGATACGAGGTGGAAATTGGCTCGACCCATTCGGGAGTGAACTCGGCGAAATCTTTCGCGGCCAGTCTGCCACCGCGCTCGTTGGAACATTTCAAAATACGCCGCGTAATTTCGCCGGCGTAAAACGCCCGCACACCGCCGCGCGCAATCTGCCGGAGCGACCACGCCAGTTCCGGGTTGCGGAAAATCTCGCCCGGCTGCGGCGCCCGCCCGCCGGGCAAATAAACCCGCGTTGCGTTCGTGTCGCCGCGCAACTTTCTTTCGCTGGCCGTCCAGTAATCGGAGAAAATCTCCGTGACGGGAAAGCCTTCCTCGGCAAGTTGGATGGCCGGCGCGAGCACGGCGCCAAGGCGGTTGCGCCCGAATCGTTCCAGCAGTTTTTGCCAACCAGCCACACAACCCGGCACGGTGACCGAGTGAATACCGCTTTGGGGCATGGCGGAGAAACCCTTGGCTTTCAGCGCTTCAACGCTCGCGCCCGCCGCCGCCCAACCACTGGCGTTCAAGCCATACAGCTTCCCGCTCTTCGCTTCGTAAACGATCGCGAACAGGTCGCCCCCAATGCCGTTGGCCATCGGGGCGACCACGCCCATCGCAGCATTCGCGGCCACCGCGGCGTCCACCGCGTTGCCGCCGCGCGCCAAAATTGTCGCGCCGATCTGCGATGCGAGCGGATGCTCGGTGGCCACGATGCCTTGACGTGAGATGACCATCGAGCGGGCCTGCGACCGGTCGCCGGCACGGACGACGAGTGGAAGAAGAACCAGCGCGAAGAGGCTGGCGGCGCGGAAACTCGGAGTGAAGTTCATGGCGGCGATTGGTTCTGCTGGCGACGCTAGCAAGCCGTGAGAGCCCTGCCAAATGGAGAATGCATCCGACCCAAACCAGCGCGACCGTCTTCAAAATGCGATCACGGCCCGGGACCGTATTCCGTACCGCTGGTCATGTAGCCATCGAGCAGCTTCTGATACGTGGCCAGCGCGGAGACCCATTCAGCATGGCCATCGGCAAAGCCCCAGTTCCAACCCTTCTTGCCGTGGTTGTTCATCACATCGGGCCGGTTGTTCCGGTTCGCGGGATAGGGCGACGGCAAACCGTCATCCGCATCCAGTACAATGACCACCTTTGTGGCGCCGATGGGTTGGATCGTTTTCGGAGATTTATACACGTCTTCGTAGGGCGACTTTTGGAACTTGCCGAAGAACTCGTAACTGTGGCCATTGCGATAGACCTTGGAAAGGCGGTCGCCGTGACAGGTTTCCCCCAAGTCCACCAACTTGCCGGTCGCGTCGAGCGTCGTCGTCCGTATCTCGTTGCGCGTGCTCGGGCAAAGAAACGTCTTCACGCTCGAAAGGTAGGCCGGATAAAACGACTGCGGCGCGGAATCGTCGCCGATGCTCTTGGTGTAGTAATAAAAGTTGGGCCAGTCATCCGAATACATCTGCGCGGCGATCATGATCTGGCGATCGTTGTTGAAACAAGCGGTGCGGTTGGCTTTTTCCTTCGCGCCGCTCAACGCCGGCAGCAACATCGCCGCCAGGATGGCGATGATGGCAATCACAACCAGCAGTTCAATCAAAGTGAAAGCCGGGCTGCGGCTGGATGGTTGCCGAAAATGGCGCGCGGCTCCACCGACCATACGTTGAACGATTGGGGTGGGGCGGGAAGCAACCTGGGGAAAGAAACAGCCCAAGGGCATTGGCTTCCAATCCGGGTTCACCGGGCCAGTCTTGGCCGGGCATCCAGCACTGTCAAGGATCCGGCGTCCAGGCCGCCAAGCCAGCCAGCCTGGTAATTTTACTTGGCGGCGGTGGTCAAACCCGGCAATACAATCAAACCAGTTTGAACCCGAACTAGCGCGACGACCCTTATGAACCAACCTGCACGGCTCCCGAGGAAGCATTCCAAGCTC
>WBZT01002145.1_pt1 | contig 13915 bp, 1 predicted proteins | sample 5204241 | NCBI WGS metagenome assembly WBZT01 (sample SAMN12344358, study PRJNA552823) | activated sludge metagenome | biome: Activated sludge suspended growth; feature: Nitrification reactor; material: Wastewater; isolation source: activated sludge from nitrification reactor of wastewater treatment... | reverse complement strand
AATAAATTCAATGTTTTCGGATCCGTCAACCTTCAGATAATCGATTTGAATGGATGCATTTTGTTCGATTTGAAAAATATCCGATTTCAGGATGAATGGAGAATGAAAACAGAAAATCTTCCGTCCGGACACTATCTATTAAAAATGAGCAATAAACAGGGTGTCAGGAATTATAGATTTCAAATTGTCCGATAAAGATAAAGTATAAAAAAGCCGGTTCAGTAGCCGGCTTTTTTATAAAGCTTTGCTTCGAATGAATTGATGGTAATGTGATACATTTGCGCCATCTTAAAACAGATTGTATGAAACAAGCCAATAAGCTGAAAATTTTCTTATTCCATGTTCTCCTGATTCAACATATGGCATTTGCCGGAGAAGGAATGTGGCTGCCCCTATTTCTCAAATCTCTCAATGAAGCAGAAATGAAAAGCATGGGGATGAAAATCAGCGCGGACGACATTTACAATATAAATAAAGGTTCGCTGAAAGATGCGGTATGTCAGTTTGGTGGAGGTTGCACAGGTGAAATTATTTCTTCGCAAGGACTTGTTTTAACCAATCATCACTGCGGTTACGGTTACATAAGCAGTCTTTCCAATCTGGATCACAACTATCTGAAAGATGGATTTTGGGCTAAAGAAAAATCTGCTGAAATTCCTTGCAATGGTCTAGGCATAACTTTCATCGTCAGAATGGAAGATGTTACGACAAAGGTTTTAAATGGTGTGACGCCGGAGATGAAAGAATCTGAAAGAAAATTAATTTACGATAAAAACATTGTAGAGGTTCAGAAGAATATTTCGAAGAAAAACAATGAGGATGTATTTGTTCGTTCATTTTATAATGGCAACCAGTTCTTTGCATTTGTTACCATTACTTACAAAGATGTTCGATTGGTTGGAACACCACCGGAATCCATTGGAAAATTTGGATCAGATACGGATAATTGGGTTTGGCCCAGGCATACCGGCGACTTTTCCATGTTTAGAATTTATGCCAACAAAGACAATCAGCCGGCTGAATATTCTCAGGATAATATTCCATTTACTCCCAAACATTTTTTACCTATAAGTTTAGATGGTGTTAGTGATGGTGACTTTACCATGATCTTTGGATTTCCCGGAAAGACTACGGAATATCTTAGCAAAGAAGGTGTAAGACAAATTGTTGAAGAACAAAATCCAATTCGTATTGATCTGCGCGATCGCACCTTAAAGATTTTGGATAAGTACATGCGTGTAAGCGAAATTACCAAATTGCAATACGCTTCAAAATATGCGGGAATTGCCAATTCCTGGAAAAAATGGATCGGCGAATCTCAGGGTGTTAAATGGACCAATGGCCTGGCAAGAAAAGATTCAATAGATAAAGCATTTCAAAAACGCGTTGACGACAATCCGGCATGGATTTCTTATCGCAATATTATTCCAGAGCTTGAAAAAAACTACAAAGAATTAGCCACCTTCGCAGCCGCCAAAGAGTATTATGCAGAAGGGTTTCAGCGAAACATAGACTTGTACAATTGTTATGCACGCATTAAAAAACTTGCTGACACGTACGAAGGCCGGGGAGAAAAAATATTCAACGAACAAAAATTACAAATGTCGAAAGACGCTTCGGCATATTTTAAAAATGTAGATTCAAAAATCGAACAGGAAATTTTTGCAACTTTATTAGAACGCGTTGTCAATGGCGTGGATCCCGCGCAGCGCATTCCTTACTTGATGGAGAAGATGAAATTGTATCATAAGAATTACAAACAATATACCGAAGACTTATATGCACAAAGCGTTCTGACAAATCCGGATAGTCTCGCGCAGCTCTGTAGCATGGAATACAAAGACTGGATAATGAAAGTTAAAAAAGATCCGGTGTATAATTTTTATGAAGAATTGAATTTTTTTGTTGGTTACGGAATTCAAAGCAGAGCAGGCCAATTAGAAGACAACATTGCCAATCTCCGCAGACAGCATATGGAAGCATTGATGAAAGTTTTTCCGGAAAAGCGATTTTATCCGGATGCCAATTCAACCATGAGAGTAAGCTATGGTAAAGTTGAAGGATTTACACCAAAAGACGGGATGTGTTACAAAACACAAACCTACCTTGATGGTGTCATGGAAAAATATATTCCCGGTGATTATGAATTTGATGTTCATCCCAGATTACTAAAGCTCTACAAAGAAAAGGATTATGGAGTCTATGCAGAGAATGGAAAGCTTCCACTGGCTTTTATTGCTTCCAATCATACCACGGGTGGCAATTCCGGAAGTCCGGCTATAGATGCCAATGGAAATCTTATCGGATTGAATTTTGACCGCGTCTGGGAAGGCACCATGTCCGATATCAATTACGACATTCGTTTGTGCAGAAACATCATGGTGGACGCCAGATATATCTTGTTTATCGTAGATAAATTTGCCGGTGCACAAAATCTGATTCAGGAATTAAAATTGGTGCACCCAAAGGCGGGCAAAAAGAAAAAGAAATAAAAAGTATTATTGAATTAATTTCTTCTGCCTCCGAACTGAACCCGCTTTCTCATTCTTGAATGAAGCGGACTAAATAACCAAAATACGGCGATCGGAGATTTAAGTTTTAGAAAAATCAGTCAAATTTAAAATTAGTTCCCATCCAAATTTAACACTTTAAACAATTAACTTATTTGTAAATTAATTATTCATTGCGGTATATATATTATATAATTTTGCAATGTATTGCAACATATTACAAATAAAAAAATATTTAACTTAGCTGATTGATAATCTTCTGTTTAGTCGTATCTTTGAACGAGTAGCGGAACAGCTGAGAAGTAGTTTGTAAATATTTTTTTTCAAATTATCTTCGGTTGCAAAGCTTACCAACTTGTGATCAAAATGACAACCATTCAAAGCATTGGAATGCATTCCATGCTGCTTGGCTTTAACTCTATAGCCAAGAGGTTAGAAATCTCATTTCCATTTTTTTCAAACAACGATCAACCAATTCATTTCTGCTACAACAGATGTTCAGCAGATCTCGCTACCTCATTACAAAATATTTTATTCCAAAACGAGTACAAAACAATTTACCCAACATTGTAATCTTATGACCGATCATTACCAAAACTCAACGATGAACTCAAACTTAAATTTAAATTTAATAGCGTCCCATAAATCTTCTTTCTCCTTACAACCGTATTTATTTAAATCCCCACGCATGAAATTTTTTACTACTTCACTTTTGTTCTTTTTTGGTCTATTCTTTTTTAGTAGCCTTTCAGCACAAAAAAATATGGATCCTGAACTCAATGCCAAAGTCAAAGCTGCCTTAAAGGAAAACGGGCAGACGATTCGATTCATGGAAAACAAAGGTCAACTTAATAATAAAGAAATACTTTACTATTTTGAGAATAAGAAGACTGCAGTGTATGTTGAAAAAAATAGATTAGTTTTTGTAGCAAAAGAATTTCAAACAGAAGAACATAAATTTTTAGAACCTGAGACTTACGAGGTTGGAAAACATACTTTTTCGGTTAAGTTTTTAAATTCAAACCTTGAATCTAAAGTTTCATTAGGAGATAAATTCAACACAAACTATAATTATGTCATTGATCCTGATCCAAAAAAATGTATTCTACATATAAACGCAGCTCAGGAATTAACATTAGATGAACTTTATCCGGGTGTTGATCTTCGACTCTATAGTACCAATGATGGCGACCTGGAATTTGATTGGATACTTGAAAAAGGATCAGATTATAAGAAAATTAATTTACAATTCGAAGGCCAGGATAGTTTATCGCTTAATTCGAACGGTTCCTTGGATGTTGGACTTAGATTTACAGACCTGAGCTTTCACATTCCTGAATCTTATCAAATTTTAAAGTCTGGCAAAGAAAAAATAGACTTTAGATTTAATAAAGTAGACAACAAAATAAATTTTGTTACGGATGCTCAAGTTGATCCCAATGCACCATTAATCATAGATCCTACTTTAGTTTGGGGAACCTTTATGGATGGACCCAACAGTGGTGGATTTGGTATTTTTGACCAATATCTTTATGCGATTCAGGTTGACTCACTCAGCGGTATTCTATATGCTGCCGGTGCATGTAACGTAAATCTGCCAACCACCGTAGCACCTTATGACGCCAATGGATATCGCAATACCATAACCAATTTGACTGGGGGAAGTAACAATAACACATGGGTAACAATTGTTTACCGAATAAGTGACAATGGGAATGACTTACTGGATCTGACATTTTATGGCCCAACATCAGTTACCAGTGCCAACAGCAATCAACGCTGTGAAGCCCATTCTCTCAGCCTTTCTCCAAACAGAGTTTTCATTGGAGGACTGGCCACTTCAAATATCAGCGTCCCTACAACATCTAATGCGTTTGACAATACTCAGAACTCCGGCGATAATTATCTTGCGGTATTCAATAAAGCTTTAGACACACTGGTATATGCCACCTGGCTTGGCTCCACTGCCAATGAAGAAGGCACCGGAATGAATTATGGCGTTCAATCCATTCAGTGTATCAATGACTCATCCTGCGTATTAGGCTTTATGGTGGGCGCTGCCCTTCCAACTTCTAGCCCAAACTATCTTCCTAAAACTGTATTTGACAATAGTTACAATGCAGGAAGGGAAATGTTCATATGCAAATTTGACAGTTTGAATAAGATGCAATGGGGAACCTATGTTGGTGGTGCAAACAATGATTTCTTTAACGATTTGGAAGTCAGACCAGACGGTAAAATCTGTTTTGTAGGATGGACAGATGGCAGCTTACCAGCAGGTTATGAAGTTAGCGGTTTGGCGACAAACAGTGCAGGCGCTGACAATGATGGGATTATTGGTTTATTGTCTAGTGATGGGGTTACTATGACTTATTTAGATGAAATAGGAGCTGCAGGAAATGACCGAATCTTTGATGTGGAACCTTATGGCGATGTACTGTATTTCACTGGTGCAGTTGGAACTGGCTTTCCTTTAGGAAGTGGTACTGTTTATGATAATACATTTAATGGCGGAGCTACAGATATCATGGTTGGCCGTGTTACCAATCCCGGCCCATCTGGTACTTACAAAGCAACTTTTTATGGACCAACAACTACTGGATTGCCAGGTGGCGGTACAGTTAACAGCGCTGACTTGGGAAATGGATTAAAACAAGTTACAACCAGCGCTTGCGGAGGTACCGGAACTACATTCATTCTGGTTTGGGGAACGGTAGCAGCTGCCGGATTGCCGGTTACAAACCTGAATGGCGAACCTTTTTATGATGCCACGCACAATGGAGCCCTCGACATGTTTTTTGCAGGTTTTAAAAATGAACTGGATACGCTGGTTTACGGAACCTATGTTGGTGGCAGTGACAACGATTATCTTGGAGAAACAGGAGACCCCAGAGGGGCAAACCATTTGTATGTATATGGCTCTAACATTTATGTTGGCTCAACATTGCATAGTACCAATGCCGTCACCCCAACCATCATTGGTGGAGCACCCGGTGGATTTGATCAGACAAAGTCAAATACAGGCAACGACTCACATGTACTATTTGAAATAGGTATTGCATCGATTGTCACAACTGACTTCGGCGATGCGCCACTGGCCTATGGAGCACCTTCCCACAAGCTGGATTGTGAAAACTTATACATTGGATTACTGGATTCTGAGAATGGAGCACAACATACCGGTAATGCAACTGGTGATGATGTTGGTGGAATTGATGATGAAGATGGCGTAACCAACCTTCCGCTATTAACCTTAGGAGGACCAAAGGATATAACTGTAACAGTAAACAATATACACAATACAACGGGTAAGGTAGCTCATTTATTCGCCTGGTTAAATGCTGATGGCAATACGAGATTTACAATTGGTGAGGCCTGGGACACAACATTAGCTAATGGATTTATAGGTAATGTAACTTTTGCATTCAAGAACGTAAACATCGTTACAGATACTAATAACTACTTAAGAATCAGATTAACTACCAATGAATTGATGGATAATGCTAATACTTCCACTCAAGATGAAAGGGCTTATCTATCTGCAACAGATGGTGAAGTTGAAGACTACAAGTTCGGAATCTTTTACCTTTCTTGCCCTACGAACAAAACCGAATCTTCCTGTCAGACACAAGGAGCCATTGATACATCCTACACCAGCTGGCTTAATATGGCCGCTGCCGGTGGTGGTTGCAATGGTGTGTTAACCAACGATGGCGGCGCTTCACCCAGCCGTTGTGGTGCCACCAAGACCGTAAAGTTTACTTACGCCAATGGTTGTACCCCTCCTGATACCCTGACCTGTACCGCCACTTTCACCGTAACAGCGCCACCTGCTTTGGTATTAAACTGCCCGGTCAACAAAGTTGATACTGCCTGTAATACCCAAGCTCAGATTACGGCCAAATACAACGCCTGGCTGGCTACCCTGACCGGTTCCGGTGGTTGTAATAGCGTCCTATCTAATAATAGTTCCGCTCCTCCTGCTGCTTGCGGCGAGGTCAAAACCGTTATTTTCAAAATCAAAAGTGATTGCGGAGACTCCAGTACCTGTTCCAGAACCTATACCGTTCCGTCCCCTACGGCAGTAGTCCTTACCTGCCCAACCAATCAAACGGAAAATGCCTGCCAGACTCAGTCTGCAATAGATGGCAAGTTTACAACCTGGCTTAACACAGCAACCAAGTCAGGGGGCTGCAGTGCTGTACTCACCAACAATAATTCCGGTGCTCCATCAGCATGCGGTGGCACTAAAACGGTAACTTTTACCGTAACCAGTAATTGTGAGGCAAACAAGACCTGTACCGCGACCTTTACTGTGACGGCCCCAACAACATTGGTGCTCAACTGTCCTGCAGATACTACCGTTGCCTCATGTAAAACACAGGGCTTAATAGATACTTTGTTTGGCAACTGGAAGAACAATGTAACTTTCTCGGGTGGTTGCAGCCCGGTTTTAACCACTTCCAACGGAACTGCTCCTCCAAAGTGTGGAGGTTCCACCACCGTAACTTTTACCGTAACCAGTTCATGCGGTGCAACACAAACCTGCACACGAACATTTACCGTCACAACGGCACCGGTAGTGGTTTTGACTTGTCCATCAAGTCAAACCGAAATAGCCTGTCAGACGCAATCTACCATCAATTCTAAATTTAATATCTGGTTAGCCAATGCGGTCGCAACCGGAGGTTGTGGTACCGTCTTAACCAACAACAACACGGGTGCCCCTGACAAGTGTGGAGGCACGGCTACTGTAGTTTTCACTGCTACAAGCAATTGCGAAGCACCGGTAACCTGCACCAGAATTTTTACAGTCAGTGCTCCGCCGGCAGTAGTGCTCAACTGTCCTGTCACTAAAACCGAAGCCGCTTGCCAGACGCAGGCCGCGATTAATTCCAGCTATGCTACCTGGCTTTCATCAGCAAATTTCTCCGGTGGATGTAGTGGAGTACTTTCCAACAATAATCCGGGAACACCGGACAAATGTGGTGGCACTTCAACCGTAACATTTACCGTAACAAGTACTTGTACACCTTTAACTACGACTTGTAGTGCAAGCTTTACCGTTACCGCTGCGCCGCCGGTTGTTCTGAACTGCCCAACCCCGAAAACAGAAGCTTCTTGCCAAACACAGGCAGCCATCAATACTAGCTATGCTTCCTGGTTGTCTTCTGCAAACTTCTCTGGAGGTTGTGGCACTACCTTCACAAACAATAGTCCCGGAGCACCCGATAAATGCGGTGGTTCTGCAACCGTTACTTTTACGGTCACCAGCACCTGCGCACCACTTACAAGTACCTGCAGTTCGACCTTTACGGTGATAGCAGCACCTCCGGTAGTACTTACCTGTGCCGTTTCCAAGACAGAAGATTCTTGTCTCACCCAAACAGAAGTAAATAATAGATTCGCAACCTGGCTTGCCACCACCACGAAGAGTGGCGGCTGCAATGCCGTTCTAAGCAATAATAATTCCGGTGCGCCCAATTTCTGCGGTGGTTCCAAAACGGTTGTATTTACCGTCAACAGCGATTGTGAATCCGCAAAAATTTGTTCGGCAACTTATACAATGCCAACAGATCACGCTCCGGGTATTACCGGAAAACTCGATACCATTAATGTTAATGGCGGATGTAGCATTAGTTATTTGCCTGCTCCTTACACCACAGTAGCAGAACTTGAAAGTCATGGTCTTAACATTAGCGATTGTACCCCTGATGCCAATCTCGTCGTTAGCAATGTTGACCTCAATGCATCCGGCAAATGCCCTTTAAATGTAACCAGGGTATATTATGTAACCGATGTATGCAACAACTCTAGTTCAGCATCGCAGTATATAACCATTCAGGATACCATCAAACCAACATTTACAAAGCCGGCAGATTTCCAGATGTACAAGGGAAATCTTAATCCGGATAATGCAACACTTGTCAATTATGATTTTGATGGTGGAACTTCTTATGCAACCTTATGTCCAATCGTATTTTCAGGAATTACGACCAATATAAATTCCAGTTCCAATGTCTATGCAACCACCCCCGGTGTTGTTTCCGGCACACTGGCCTTTGCAAAAAATCTCAATGCTGGTAACGGATTACGAGTAGACTCTTCTCATCAAACAGGTTATTGGCAACTCGATTTAAAAGGAGAAAATCTTCCAAAATGTACGGATTTTGGTGTATATGTTCAGGCCTTTAAGAACGCTGCAAAATCAGCAGATACCCTCAAATACCAATACAGTACCAATGGTTCAATCTGGAATACTTTCAGAACAACCGTATTGACACAGGGTAGCTGGGTTCAAGACACCGGAAAAATAACTGGCGTCGCCAATCCGGATAGTTTGTTCATCCGCGTAAGCTATGCAGGTGGTGCAAACGGCAGTGGAAACAAAGCGCTTTATATTGATAACCTGCAGGTCAAATCTAAGATCTGTTGTGTGTATGAAGCAACCCCTTTCATCACCGGTGACGTAACCGATGAAATGGATAATTGTGCGACCAATTTATTGGCAACCTTCTGCGATTCCGTTACAACAGAACCTTGTTCTGGTTCTACCAAAATATATCGAAAATGGATGCTTGAAGATAGCTGTGGAAATGCAGCTACGCCACAAGTTCAAACCATCACCATCAGTGATACATCCAGACCAACTTTTGTCAAGCCGGCAGATATTACTTTATACAATGGTGTAACCACTGTTGACACACACCTGCTTGCACATTTTAATTTTAATCGCGGTCAATCCTATGCTCAACTGGTACCAAGATTATACTATGGTATCAACGCAACAATAGATACCGGTTCAAACTTATTTAAAATTGATACCGGTGTAAAAACCGGTACACTGGCCTTTTACAACGATACCATTGCCGGCAGATCGCTAAGAGTCGATTCTTCCAACAACAATGGTTACTGGAAATTTAGAATTACTGGTTCCACCCTACCGATCTGTTCTAACTTTGAAGTATATCTTCAAACTAAAAAATCAAATACAGGTAGTGCAGATACTGTTCATTACGAATATAGTTTAGATAGTATAAATTATACGCGATTCAAATCAACACCACTGACCTATGGTGCATGGAAACAAGACACTGCAAAAATTCCAATCAATGTAGTCGTCAGCAAACTATTTGTCAGAATAAAATATTCAGGCGACACCGGAAATTATCCCAAAAAATTGTTGGTTGATAATTTTCAATTACGAGCTATTGTCAATTATGATTCCTGTAGCGTTGACGCTTCACCTGATGTAACCGGTTGGGGTACCGATCTCAAAGACAATTGCGATCCATATCCATCCCTAAAATACGAAGATGTTATTGTCGCAGGATCCTGTCCAAAGAATTATGAAATCAACAGAACCTGGAGAGCCATCGACGATTGCAATAATGAGAAAAAAGAAATTCAAAAAATCACCGTTAAAGATACAACTGGCCCTACCATAACCTGTCCTCCGAATCTTACACTGGAATGCGGCAGATCGACTGTTCCAGATAGTACTGGATATGCCGAAGCGGATGATTTTTGCGATACTTCGGTAATGGTTACCTACACCGATGTGAATGTTCCAGGAACCTGTTCCGGAGATTACACCATTCAAAGAACCTGGAAAGCAACGGACGATTGCAACAACATGAAGACCTGTGTTCAGATTATTGATATTAATCCTAAACCAGGACCATTTTTAACCTGTCCCTCCAATCAAACAGAGGCGGCTTGTCAGACACAGACCAGTATAAATACCAAATTCAATACCTGGAAAAATTCAGTTACCTACACTGGCGGTTGTAACCCAATGTTGACCATTGGTTCCGGAACGGCTCCACTTGCATGTGGAGGCGCAACAACGGTAACCTATACCGTTACCAGTGATTGTGCAACAACGACTTGTGCCGCAACTTTCACTGTAACCAATGCTACTCCGGTTGTTTTGACCTGCCCTTCCAATCAAACCGAAGCTGCCTGTCAGACACAAGCAGCCATTGATACTAAATTTACCAACTGGAAAAATTCAGTAATGTATTCGGGAGGTTGTAATCCTGTCCCTACGAATTCAGGAGGCACGGCTCCAAATCATTGTGGAGGTACGACTACGCTTACCTTTACTGTTAATTCTGATTGCGATGCTGCAAAAACCTGTACCGCAACTTTCACGGTTACAGCAGCTACATCAGTCGTACTTACCTGTCCGGCCAATCAAACCGAAGCAGCTTGTCAGACACAGGCAGCCATTGATACTAAATTTACTAACTGGAAAAATTCAGTCATCTATTCCGGAGGTTGTAGTCCAGTCCTGACCACTTCCGCTGGTACGGCACCTAATCATTGTGGAGGCACCACAACGATAACCTTTACAGTGAACTCCGATTGTGAGGCTGCCAAGACATGTACCGCTAGCTTTATCGTTTCTGCCGCTACAGCAGTAAGTTTAACCTGTCCTGCCAATCAAACCGAAGCAGCTTGTCAGACGCAGGTAACCATTGACAGTAAGTTTACAACCTGGAAAAATTCAGTAATGTATTCGGGAGGTTGCAATCCTGTCCCAACCAATTCCGGTGGTACGGCACCGCAAGCCTGTGGAGGATCTACCTCGATAACTTTTACGGTAACTTCGGATTGTGAAGCTCCAAAAACTTGTACAGCAACTTTTACCGTTACTGCAGCTACAGCTGTAAGTTTAAGCTGTCCAACCAACCAAAATGAAGTTGCTTGTCAGACACAATCCGCGATAGATTCCAAATTCACTACCTGGAAAAATTCTGTGATGTATTCCGGTGGATGTAATGCTGTATTAACCAACAATGCAGGAGCTGCACCAGATAAATGTGGTGGCATTGCCATCGTTACATTTACGGTAACATCTAGTTGTGAAGCACCAAAAACCTGCACAGCAAACTTTATTGTTTCTGCACCTCCGGCTGTTAATCTAACTTGTCCGGCAAATCAAAATGAAGTGTCTTGTCAGACACAGGCAACTATAGATGCTAAATTTGCAAGCTGGAAGAACAGCGCAACATCTTCTGGCGGTTGCAATGGCATATTAACCAATAATTCTGGCGCAGCACCTGATAAATGTGGTGGAATCGCAATGGTTACCTTTACGGTAACATCTGATTGTGAAGCTCCAAAAACTTGTACAGCAAGTTTCATCGTTTCTGCCCCTCCTGCCGTAAGCATAACTTGCCCACCGGCACAGACAGAAATCGCCTGTCAAACACAAGCAAGCATTGATTCTAAATTTGCAATATGGAAAACCATTGCAACATTTTCCGGTGGTTGCAATGGCGTATTAAGTAATTCAGGTGGAACGGCTCCAAATAAATGTGGTGGATCGACCACCGTAACTTTTACAGTGACTTCTGATTGTGAAGCTCCAAAAACTTGCAATGCAACGTTTACGGTTACGGCAGCACCAACAGTTAATATAACCTGTCCGCCAACCACTACCGAAGCTGCCTGTCAATCACAGGCAAGTATTGATTCTAAATTTGCGATATGGAAAACCATTGCAACATTTTCAGGAGGATGTAATGGATTAATATCAAATTCAGGAGGCGTAGCACCAAATCATTGTGGAGGTTCAACTACCGTAACATTTACTGTTACTTCAGACTGTGATGTTCCAAAGACCTGTAATGCAACATTTACTGTTTCTAACGCACCCGCAGTAGTTCTTAATTGCCCTTCTGCACAAACCGAATTACCATGTCAGACACAAACAGCCATTGATAGCAAATTTAATACCTGGAAAAATTCAGCTACTCTCTCTGGTGGTTGCAATAGTGTTTTGACCAATTCCGGTGGAACTGCTCCTCCGGCTTGTGGAGGCTCAACAACGGTAATCTATACCGTGAATAGTGATTGCGAACCGGCTAAAGTTTGCTCAGCAACATTCACCGTAACCAATGCACCGGTTGTTATGTTAACCTGCCCTAACTCGGTAACAGAGGCTTCTTGTCAAACTCAAGCAGCCATTGACACTAAATTTTCTACCTGGAAGAACACAGTAAGTTATTCAGGTGGATGTAATAGTTTACTTATAAACAATGGAGCTGGTGCACCGTCTTTCTGTGGGGGAACAACCAGTGTAACATTTACGGTTATTTCAGATTGTGAACCTGTTAAAACATGCACAGCATCGTTTACCGTAACAGCGGCCCCACCAGTTAGTCTAACCTGTCCTACTCCTAAAACAGAAGCCGCTTGTCAGACCCAAGGTGCCATCGATGCTTCCTTTACTTCCTGGAAAAATACTGTTTCATTTTCCGGAGGTTGTAGTAGTATGCTCCAAAATAATGGTACCACAGCCCCTGATAAATGTGGAGGAACAGCAACAGTAACCTTTACTGTCTCGTCAGACTGTGAACCAATAAAAACTTGTAATTCTACTTTCACGGTTACAGCACCACCACCTGTGGTTCTTAATTGTCCAATTGCTAAAACAGAAGCTGCTTGTCAGACACAAGCAGCCATCGATGCTTCCTTCGCAAATTGGCTTACTACAGCTTCTGCTTCAGGTGGTTGCAATGGTATGCTATCGAATAACAATAGCGGCGCACCGAATAAATGCGGTGGAAGCAAAACGGTAACTTTTACCTATACCAGTACCTGCGCTCCATTAACTTCAACCTGTACAGCTACCTTCACGGTTCTGGATGCTCCAATTGTAGTACTTTCCTGCCCTATTCCAAAAACAGAGATGGCTTGTCAGACCCAGGCAGCCATTGACGCTTCCTTCGCCACCTGGCTTACCACGGCATCTGCTATGGGAGGTTGTAATGGAATGCTTTCCAACAATAATACAGGGGCTCCGGATAGATGTGGAGGTACAGCGACAGTTACTTTTACCTATAGCAGTAGCTGTGCTCCATTAACCACAACCTGCAATGCAACATTTACCGTAGATCCAGCTCCTCCGGTCGTTTTAACCTGCCCGACTCCTAAAACAGAACCGGCTTGTCAGACTCAGGCAGCTATCGACGCTTCGTTTGCAGCATGGAAAGCTACCGCTAGCTTTACAGGTGGATGCAATGGATTACTTGCCAATTCTGGTGGAACAGCACCTGATAAATGCGGTGGCAGCACAACCGTAACCTTTACAGTAACCAGCACCTGTGCACCATTTACCACCACTTGTAGTGCAACCTTCACCGTAGATCCGGCTCCTCCGGTGGTCATCACCTGCCCGGCTCCAAAAACAGAAATGGCCTGTCAGACACAGGCTGCCATCGATGCTTCCTTCGCTGCCTGGAAAGCTACAGCTACCTTCACCGGTGGTTGCAATGGCATGCTATCCAATTCTTCAGGTCCCGCTCCGGATAAATGCGGTGGAACAACTACTATAACCTTTACCGTAACCAGCACCTGTGCTCCGCTTACAACCAATTGCAATGCGACCTTCA
>WBZT01000436.1_pt1 | contig 13921 bp, 13 predicted proteins | sample 5204241 | NCBI WGS metagenome assembly WBZT01 (sample SAMN12344358, study PRJNA552823) | activated sludge metagenome | biome: Activated sludge suspended growth; feature: Nitrification reactor; material: Wastewater; isolation source: activated sludge from nitrification reactor of wastewater... | reverse complement strand
GGTTTGGTCAGATGCATCGCCCTTGGCCAGCAGGGTTTCCAACTCCCTGATCAGGGTATGGGTATCCTCGGTCGCCAGCACCTGTGCCCGAGCCTTGGCGAGCGCGTAAGCTTGGCGGTCGCGGGGAGTGACGCGCCGCAGCGGTGGGATCTCGATTCGGTCTTGGGTATCGGCGACGCGGCTCTCCGGGCGTGGGTGAGTCAGCAACATTTCGGGAACTTGGTTGCGAGCCTCGCTGCTGGACATTCGCTCCAGTTTGGTAAAGAAATCGCTCATGCCCCGAGGATCGAAACCGGCCTTGGCCAGCAGTTGCATGCCGATGCGGTCTGCTTCCTGTTCGTTGGCGCGGGTGAAGCTGATCTGATGCTGGGCACTGGCGGCCATGGTCCCCATCATGGCCGCTTGACCGGCCTGGCTGCTGGCCGCCGCCAGCGCCGCCGAAGCCACCATCGCCGCCGCCAGTGGCAACGTCAGCCGCTTCATGTCGGCAATGGCGCGAACGATATGCTTCTGAGAAACATGGGCGATTTCGTGAGCGATGACCCCCGCCAGTTCGTCCTCTCGCTGCGTGGCCAACAACAAGCCGGTATTGATGCCGATGAAATTATGAGGCAGGGCAAACGCATTGATGCCGGGGTCGCGGACCAGGAAAAACGTGAATGGCACGCCGTTCTGATCGGCGTAGGTCACGATGCTCTGACCCACGGAATCGAGGTACTCGTTCAACTGCACATCGTCCAGCACCGCCCCGCGCGAGCGAAGCTGCCGCATGATTTGCAGACCCATTTGCTGCTCGTCGTCGGCGCCGAAATAGACTCGCGAGGGATCGCCCATATCCGGCAACAGGATGGATTGCGCACCCGCCGACGCCAATGAAGCGCTCAGCGACAGACTCAAGATCAGGGGAAGCAAACGATGGGACATGGAGTTTTTGACTGGCGGAGAATTTCCAATAAGACTTGGGAACGCGCGGCTCGTTCCACAAAATCGTTCCTAATACGCCGTTCGTCGGAGAGGTTCGCCCAAATGCCATGCCGGATTGCGTTGATCGCGGCCTACTGCATGGTTTTGGCCGGTTGCGCCACCATGCAAGGCTCATCGACCAACTTGGAAGCCGCCGCGTCGCGCTTGCCAGACGATCGGGCGGTGCCGTCGGCCGCGCCACCCACGCCGTCGCCGAGTGCGGATTTCATCGAGGAACGCGCGCGGCAAGCCTACGCAACCGGGCGCTGGGACGTGGCGGAAGGGTATTATCTGCAATTGACCCGCCTGCAACCGCAAGATGCCGGACCCTGGTTCCAGTTGGGCAATCTCTACGCCGAACAGGGACGACTGGATATGGCGGAACGCGCCTACCGGGAGGCGCTGCGTCGCCGCGACGATGCGCGGACCCTGCATAATCTCGGTCTGGTGCAGGTGCGGCTTGGGGTGAGTGCCCTGCGCGAGGCATGGGAACGGTTGCCGCTGAATGACTCGGCCCGTCAGCAAACCCACGAGTTTCTGCGGACACTGTTGGATGCCATGACACAATGAAGTCCAAGCTCCGCCATCATCGGGTCCGCGCGGTACACCGGTTCGAATCCATTGAGTGAATGACTCGGGAGAAAGCGAGATGGCTTACCAACACATTTTATTTGCCGCCGACTTTGCCGACGAAGCATTGCGGGTCGGCGAGCGCGCCAAGGACATCGCCCACAAGTATGGCGCGCGACTGAGCCTGATCCATGTGATCGAGGATGTGAATATCAGCCTGGGCGGCGGCTACGAACTACTGCCGGTATTACCGGATTTACCCGACGAGGCGCTGTTGGGAGAAGCACGGAAGGCGCTCGACGAAATGGCGCGCCGCCTGGGAACGGAAGATGCCGAACAATGGGTGGTCAGCGCCCCTTCCACCAAGGAAGGGATTCTCGACGCCGCTCGGGCGCACGGCGTCGACCTGATCGTGGTGGGTAGCCACGGGCGCCACGGTTTGGCTCTGCTGCTGGGATCGACCGCCAATGCCGTGCTGCACGGTGCGCCCTGCGACGTGCTGGCGGTGCGGATTTGATGGAATTCGCCTATCCCTGCCCGCCTTTCGATGCCGGCTCCGCGCGCGGCTCCACGTCCACCGATACTTCCAGCGAGTGCGAGCCGCCGCCGGTCATCACGCCGGTGAGCGGCGCGACATCGCCGTAATCCCGACCCCAGGCCAGGGTGACGTGCCGTTCTCCCGGCATGCAGTCGTTGGTCGGGTCGAACTCCGCCCAGCCGGTGCCCGGGACGTAGACCGCCAACCAGGCGTGCGAGGCATCGGCGCCGACCAGCCGCGGCTGACCCGGTGGCGGTATGGTTTCCAAATAGCCGCTGACGTAGCGCGCCGCTAAACCCAGCGCCCGCAGGCAGGCGATCCCCAGATGAGCGAAATCCTGGCAGACTCCGCGTCGCTCGCTCAGGACTTCGCCCAACGGAGTCGCCGTTGTCGTGAAGTGCGGGTCGTAAGTAAATTCCCGATTGATGCGCCGGTTCAGATCCGCCACGGCGTTCAACAGCGGCCGCCCCGGTGGAAAGCTGGGTTCGGCGTATGCGCGAAAACTTGGATGCAAGCCCACAAACGGCGAATCCAGCACGAACAACCGGGCCTCAATGATTTCGGGGTCCGGATCTTCCCGCAGCATCTTGCCAGCCTGTTCCCAGGCCATGGATGGACTGGACGGATCGAATGGCCGCGCATCCAGTACCTGGACCTCGGTGACGAGGGTGACTTCAAGACGCTGATGAATGTCCTGGATTGCAAAATACAGCACCCGATTACCGAAAAAATCCTGCCGCTCGACGGACAGCGCCGGCCGTGGTTGGATGGTGATACGGCTGGGCCGGCAACGCTGCCAGCTCGCTTCCCGCGGCAGCAACCACGCCTGGTTGTGGCACAGAGCGACACCGCTGCTGTAATGGTAAAGAGTACGATGGGTGATGGTGTACTTCACGGCTGCATGGTGATCAGTTGTCGGGGAACTTCGGCGTGGCTGAAATGGCTGTGGGTCAGGGCGTCGGACAAGTTCGACAATGGCGTGTGCAGCGCGTCCAGCAAGCGGCTCAGTTCGGTGCTGGAGCGGGTGCTGTCGTGGGACAAGGTGGCCAAGGCTTCGATATCGGCAAGCTGCAAGGTGGTGAAGGCTTCCAGAATCAAGCGTTCCTCGGCGTTGCGGTAGGTGGAGCTGACCGACCGGTGCAGCCGACCGATGTTGCGTTGCAGCCGTCGCAACTGATAGCCAACCGACCGGGGGTTGTCTTCATCGAACAACAGGAGGTCGATGATCGCGGTCGGATGCAGCGCGGAACGGTAGCGACGGCGATAGGCGGTCAGGTTATCGGTCAGGGTGAGCACGACCTCCCACAGCGGCAGTCCTGGATTGCGGGCGGTAATAAACGCCAGCTTGAACAGATCCAAGGTATGCAGCACCCGTTCCAGATGGCGGCCGATGTCGAAGAACAGCCAACCTTGATGATGAGGCATGGTTTCATTGCTGAGCCCGGAAAACGCCGCCATCAGCATCAGATCCTCTTCCAACAACTCCCGTGCCTGGCGAGCACCCAATCCTTTGGGTGGCTCCTGGATGCTTTGCAGCAAACGATTCAGCAAGCGCCAGCTATCGTCGCCCAGATGGTTGCGCACCGCGCGGCCGGTTCGCAGCAAGCCATCGAACAGCGCCTGCATGCTGCTGGGGTGCTCCGAATCGGCAATCAGGTTGAGCAGTTCCTGGCGCAGCGTGAAGAACCGAGCGCGCGGCGATTCCGCCACCGGCGGCACCGGGATTTCCAGGGCGTCGAGCAGGTCGTCTAAACAGCGCTCGTCGGTGTTGTCCTGCTCCCATTCCAGCAGCCGCCCGAACGCTTCGCGCAGCAGCCGCGCGGTGCTGTCGAGCCGTTCGAGGTAGCGACCCATCCAGTACAGATCATCGGCAACCCGGCTGGGCAGATCGCTGCCATCGCGAGTCACCACGATCGGGCCGTAGGATTGCCTCAACAAGCTGACATGGCGTTGAGGCGTCGGCGCCAGCACCCACCAATCCTTGCTGATACCGCCGTTTTGCAACGAAGCTTGCAGCGTGTCCAGGCCGGACGAGACCCGGGCCAATCCGCCGGGCATGACTCGATAACCGTCGCCGTCGGCGACCACGAAGCCGCGGAGGATCACCGGTCGCGGCGTCAGCCGGCCTTCTTCCAGCACCGGCGCGGTAGACAGCGGCAGCGGCTCCTGACCGACAAAGCGATAGGGGTTGGCGTGAATTCGCTCGACCAGCTCCGCGCGGGCCGCCGCGTCGAGCTGGCTGCCGTCCCAGCACGGCCCGTCCGCCAGGATCGAGCGCACCACTAGGCGGTCCAGATTCGCCAATACGTAACCGCGTTCGGCCGGGTCACCGCACCACCAGGTGGCCGAGGATGGCAGTTTGAGATCCTCGCCCAGCAGATGCCGGCACAGCATCGGCAGGAAAGCAGCCAGTCCAGGGTTTTCGATGAGGCCGCTACCCAGGGCATTGGCCAGCGCGACGTGACCGCCGCGCACTGCTTGTAGCAGTCCAGGGATGCCCAACAGGGAGTCGCCGCGCAGCTCCAGCGGGTCGCAGAAAACGTCCGATACCCGCCGCAGGATCACATCCACCGGCCGCAGCCCGCCGAGGGTTTTCAGCCAGACTCGGCCGTCGCGCACCACCAGATCCTCGCCCTCGACCAAGCTGAGCGACAGATAGTTGGCCAAGTAGGCATGTTCGAAATAGACTGGGCTGTTGGGACCGGGCGTCAGCAATACGACATGCGGGCTGTCGGGGTTGTGGCGTGCCATGCCCGCCAGCGTGGCTCGTTCGGTTTCCAGAAAACTGGCCAGCCGGCGCAAGGGCGCGTCGCGGTACAGCATCGGCAGGGCTCGCGCCAGAATGACCCGGTTTTCCAATGTGTAGCCGGCGCCGGATGGCGATTGGGCACGGTCACCGTGGATCCGGAACGTACCGTCCGGCCCGCGGGCCAGGTCCACGCCGTGAAAGGTCAGCCACCGGCAGCCCGGCGGCAGCGATTGATGGCAGGACGGCAGAAAGCCAGGGTGAGCATAGATCAACTCCGGCGGCAGCCACCCCTGACGAATCGCCAGCCGCCGGTCGTAAAGATCGGCCAGCAGGGCGTTCAGCAGTCGCGAACGCTGCTCCAACCCGGCTGCCAACACGCTCCATTCCTCGCCGGTCATCAGCAACGGAATGGGGTCGACCAGCCAATGCCGCAACGAACCGCGCGGATCGTTGTAGGTATTATAGGTCACCCCGTCCGATTGCAGCAGACGTTGGATTTCGGACTGCTGGCGCTCCAGCTCCACGCCACCGATCCCCTCCAAGGCCCGCGCCATATCGCCCCAATGAGGGCGCAACAGGCCGGGTGCCGCGAACATTTCATCGTAGCCGGACTCGGCGACCGGGTAGTCGCCCAGCAGCGGGCTGTTGTCGGCCAGATTCGAATCCTCTTGATAGGCGACAGAAGCTTCAGGCATGCAAATTCCCACGGAGGAGGCTACTGCGATCCCGCTTGCCGGTCGTGCGGCCATGGCCGGAGCGGCTTCGGCGTGTGGCTGACCGGGAGGCTACGGGCATCGTGCGGCACATCACGCAAAACGGCGTTTTCAAGCGCGTGGGCAATCCGGTCCGAACCGAGCAGCCGGGCCAACGGCTGACCGCGCGATCAGTCGCGGAGTTGGTTGGTGGTACGGCGCAACCGTTCGGCCATTACCCGCATGACTTGGATGGCAAAGGAAGGCGTCAGCCGGACCAGAGCCAGAAAGTGCGCCCGGCTGACGGGCGCCAGCACGCAGTCGGTGCGGGCGATAGCCGTGGCGCTGCGGGGCTTGTCATCGACCAGCGCGAGTTCTCCGAGAATGCCGCCGGGGCCAACGGTTTCCAGCACATGGCCGCCATTCATCAGGATGTCGACCTCGCCTTCCGCCACGATATAGAGGTTATCACCCGGCTCTCCCTCCCGGAAGATGGTTTGGCCGGCAGCGAAAGAACGGTTTTCTTCAAGCTGGTTAAAAAGTTCCTGGTTGCGCATGGATCGGTGTCTCATCGTGCGGAGGGTCGATGGGGATATCCGCGCCTTGGCTTGCCAAACGGTTGGTGCGATAATTTTGTGGCAGTTTAACCGACTTTGCGGAGGTGTGATAGGGCGCGCCCCAGACATCGCCCCGGCTTTCCCAAAATCCATTCGGAGTGCGTTCATGCCTGGTTGTGTCGAAAAACGGCAGTTTGCCCGCACTGAAATCAACGCCGCGATCCAGTACAGGATTGCCGACGCCGAAGTGTTGCACGAGGGCGTGATGGGCAATATCGGCGGAGGGGGAATCTTGTTGTGGGCCGAGCAGGAACTACCGGTCGGGACGACGCTGTACCTCTTCATCCACTCGGACGAACTGACGGAGATCGAACTGGAGGCAACGGCCAGCATTGTGCGCGTCGACCCCGTCAAGAAAGACGGGCGGTTCGGTTATGGTTGCCGGTTCGAAGCGCTCTACAACAACCCTCATGTTGGCTGAGCACCCTGTCCGACCACCGGATACCCGCCCAACGGACCGCAAGCGCGGCTCTGGAGTTGCGTCGGCATGAAAACCGTGGTGGTAATCGACGCAACCTGCGATTTGCCGGATGCTTACGTGCAGCAACATCGATTAAGGGTGTTGCCTAACAAGCTGATCCTGGGCGATCAAGCGTTTTCCGACGTTCGGGATATCAACCTGAATCTGGCTTTTTTTCACCGTTACGCCACATCGCCGGACCTGAAGGCGACGAGCGAACCCTGTTCGACCGACGCCATCGCCACATTGTTTCTGGACCGATGGGTGGTCGAGTACGACCGAGCGATCCTGATTACCCTCTCGCAAACCCTCAGCACCTTGTTTCGGAACGCGACCGAAGCCTATTTCGCCATCCTGCGCGGCTACCGCGAAAAGCGTCGGCTGGCCGGACTGCTGACGCCGTTCCATCTGAACGTGCTCGACAGTAGAACCGTTTTCGCCGGTGAGGCGGTGCTGGCCGATGCGATGCTTCGGCTGCTGCGGGATCAGGATTTGGCCTTCAACGAATTGCGCCGACGGATCGAGGAATTCCGGCGGTACGTGCGCTGCTACATTCTGCCCGGAGACTTGGCCTATGCGCGCAACTGGGCAAAGGATAACGAGGAAATGCGCATGACGTTTCCGGAATCCCACTTGGATGGGCTGCTCGGCAACAAACCGGTTGCCCGCTTTTTCGATGGCGAAATCGAACTGGCGTTCAAGGGGCGCGGTTTCGACAAGGCGTTGTCGAAGCTGCTCGATCATGTTCGGAAAACAATCGAATTGGGCCTGAGAACCCCGCTGGTGGCGATCAGCTATGCTGGCGACCATCAAGCGCTCAGGCAGAAGCCCTGCTTCGTCGAATTCGAACGGTATGCCCACCAGTGGGGTATCGAAGTCATGGTATCCATCATGAGCGCGGCCGGCGGCGCCAGCGTTGGCCCCGGCGCGTTATCGCTGGCTTACGCCGCCGACTAAATCCCGTTCATACCGTCAAATACTGCCGCACTAGATCGTCGTTCAAATCGGCAATCGCTCCGGTGGCCACCGCTCGGCCCTTATCGACGATACAGAACTGCTGAGCGACCCAACGGGCGAACGGCAGCTTCTGCTCGACCAGCAGCACGGTCATCCCCAACTCCCGATTCAAGCGCTGCACCGCCACATTGATCTCTCGAACGATAGCGGCCTGCTCGCGAGTTCGGTCGATCTGTTCCTGATTCAGCCGGCGAATGACCCGGCCAATCTCGCGCACGACATTGGGCTGGATACCCTCGGTGGGTTCGTCGAGGATCAACAGACGCGGCTCCAGCACCAGGGCGCGACCGATGGCCAGTTGCTGCTGCTGCCCGCCGGACAGATCGCCGCCGCGACGCTTGAGCATGGTTTTGAGCACCGGGAACAGTTCGAAGATCAATTCCGGCACCTGTCGTAAACGCCGGGGATTGGCCGCCAAACCGATTTTCAGATTTTCTTCCACGGTCAGCAGTGGAAAGATCTGCCGGCCCTGTGGTACGTAACCGATGCCCAGCGGCGCCCGCCGCTCCGCCGGTAGACGACTCAGCTCCTCACCAGCGAAAGTGATCGTGCCGGACCGGATCGGCAGCAGACCCATCAGACACTTCAGCAAAGTGGTCTTGCCCACACCGTTGCGGCCCATCAGGCTGATCACCGCGCCTTCCGGCACCTCCAGCCCCAGATCCCACAGCGTGTGCGATTCACCGTAATACTGGTTCAGACCTTCAATGGTAAGCATCGCCAGCTCCCAAATAGACTTCGATGACCGTGGGGTCGACCTGCAACTCGTCCAGCCGACCTTCCGCCAGCACTCGCCCCTGATGCAGCACGGTCACCTGATCGGCGATGGAGCGAACGAAGCCCATATCGTGCTCGACCACCACCACCGAGTGCGCGCCGGCCAGCGAGCGCAGCAATTCGGCGGTACGATCCATCTCCGCCGGGGTCATGCCGGCCACCGGCTCGTCCACCAACAGCAGGCGCGGCTCCTGCATCAGCAGCATGCCGATTTCCAGCCACTGCTTCTGGCCGTGCGCCAGAATACCGGCCCGACGCCCGCCGTGTTCGGACAAACCGACCTGCTCCAGCACCGCGCCGATGCGGTCGCGTTCCTCGCCACTCAGTCGGGTGGACAGTAACCCGCGCAACCGCTTGGCGCCCGACATCGCCAGTTCCAGGTTTTCCAGCACGGTCAACGGTTCGATCACGGTCGGTTTCTGGAACTTGCGGCCGATGCCAATCCGGGCGATGGCCGGCTCGTCCAGTTTGAGCAGATCGATGGTCTGGCCGAAAAATACCCGCCCGCTGTCCGGCTTGGTCTTGCCGGTGATGATGTCCATCATGGTGGTCTTGCCGGCACCGTTGGGACCGATGATGCAGCGCAGTTCGCCATCGCCGATATACAGCGACAGCTTGTCGATGGCCTTGAAGCCGTCGAAACTGACGCTGACCTCTTCCAGATACAGCAAGATGCCATGGGTGGCATCGACCGGCTCGACCGGCGTATGCAGACCGACCGCATCCAATTCCGAGATCAGTTCGCTCATGCCGTTTTCTCCCGCCGCCGCAACAGGCCGATCAAGCCGTAGGGCAGCAACACGGTGACCGCCACGAACAATCCACCCAGGGCGAACAACCAGACTTCCGGCAAGGCACCGGTCAACCAGGTCTTGGCGTAGTTGACCAGCACCGCGCCGATCACCGCGCCAACCAGCGTGCCGCGCCCGCCGACCGCCACCCAGATCACCGCCTCGATGGAATTCAGCGGCGCGAATTCGCCGGGATTGATGATACCGACTTGCGGCACGTACAGCGCCCCGGCCACTCCAGCCAACATCGCCGATAAAGTGAACACCAGCGCCTTGACCCGTTCCACTCGGTAGCCGAGAAAGCGGGCGCGGTCCTCGCTGTCGCGGATCGCCACCAGCACTCGGCCCATCCGGGTCGAGACCAGCCAGCGGCACAAAAGATAACCGCCGGCCAAGGCCAAGGCGGACAGTACGAACAGCACGACACGGGTTCCGTCGTCATGCAGCGGGACGCCAAGCACATCCTTGAAATCGGTCAAGCCGTTGTTGCCACCGAAGCCCATCTCGTTGCGAAAGAAGGCCAGCATCAGCGCGTAGGTCAGCGCCTGAGTGATGATCGACAGGTAGACACCCGACACCCGCGAGCGGAAGGCAAACCAGCCAAACACGAACGCCAGCAGGCCGGGCACGACCAGCACCATCAGCGCCGCAAACCCGAAGTGGTCGAAACCATGCCAATACCAGGGTAGATCCTGCCAATTCAGGAACACCATGAAGTCGGGCAATACCGGATCGCCGTAGACTCCGCGAGTCCCGATCTGCCGCATCAGGTACATGCCGAAACAGTAGCCGCCCAAGGCGAAGAAAGCGGCGTGGCCCAGACTCAGGATGCCCATGTAGCCCCACACCAGATCGATGGACACCGCCAACAGCGCGTAGCAGAGGTATTTACCGAGCAGGGTGACGGTATAGGCGGTCAGATGCAGCGGGTGATCGGGTGGAACCAACAGATTGAAAACCGGAACGCCGATGCCGAGAACGACCAGCACGGCCAGCAACACCAGTCCGGCGCGATCGGAGAGTAGCCAGGGAGGGAAACGCATGAGTTCAGACCTCCGCCGCCCGCCCGCGCTGCGGGAACAGTCCGCGCGGGCGTTTTTGAATGAACAGGATCAGGAACACCAGCACCAGAATCTTGGCCAACACCGCGCCGGACCAAGGTTCCAGCAGTTTATTGGCGACACCCAGCGACAGCCCGGCCACCATCGTGCCCCACAGGTTGCCGACTCCGCCGAACACCACCACCATGAACGAGTCCACGATGTAATTCTGCCCCAGGTTGGGACCGACATTGGTCAGTTGCGACAACGCGACCCCGGCCACGCCGGCGATGCCGCTACCCAGGCCGAAGGTCAGCGCGTCCACCCGCGCCGAACGAACGCCCATCGCCTTCGCCATCGCCCGATTCTGCGCCACCGCCCGCACCTCCAAGCCCAGCCGGGTGCGTTGCAGGGCCAGCCACAGCAAGGCAAACACCGCGATGCAAAAGCCGATGATCACCAGGCGATTGAGCGTAACCTCCAGCGGGCCGAGTAGGATCGTGCCACTCATCCAATCCGGAGTCGCCACCGAGCGATTGAGTGGAGAAAAGATCGAACGTACCAGTTGTTGGAGGATCAGGCTGATACCGAAGGTGGCCAGCAGGGTTTCCAGTGGTCGGCCGTAGAGAAAACGGATCACGCTGCGCTCGATGGCGATGCCGACCAGCGCGGCCACGAGAAAGGCTAATGGCACGGCCACCGGCAACGACCAGTTGACCGGCAAATATTGCTGCGTCAACCAAGTCGTGTAAGCGCCGAGCATCATCAACTCGCCGTGCGCCATGTTGATCACGCCCATCACCCCAAAGGTGACGGCCAGACCGATGGCCGCCAGAATCAACACCGAACCCAGCGACAGACCGAAGAACAGGGTTTCCGCCCAACCCAGCATCTGCAGCCGGAATTCGGTCTTGGCCAACGCGGCTTTTGCCGCCTCGCGCACCGTGGCGTCGCTGTCCTCGGCGGCAACCCGCAGCAATGGACCGCGAATTTCCGGTTGCGTCCAGCCGCCCAGCGCCTTGGCGGCTTGCACACGCGCGGCAGGGTCAGGACTCGCCAGATCGACCAGCGCCAACGCCGCCGTCAATAATTCCTGGATTTTCTTGTCAGGTTCCACCGCCAACCGCGCCTTCAGTCGAGCCGCGCCTTCCGGTTTGGGATTGCGCAGGAAAGCGTCGACCGCCGCCCGACGCTTTCCTGGATCGGCGCTGGACAAGCCCAGGCTGGCCAAGCGGTCTTCGATCAGGCTACGCAGGCGATTGTTGACCCGGATACGATCCAGGTCGCGCTTGACCACTTGCCCCAAGGGTTTACCGGTGATGGCATCCTCAATAGCAATCTCGGTATCGTCACCCAGAGCGATCACCATCCGATCACCTTCTTCCTGGTAGTACAGGCGACTTTCGGGTAACGCACTGAGGATTGCGGCGATCCGCGGATGGTCCATGCCCACCAGCGTTTCAATCAATGCCGCCTTTTCGGTGAAATCGGCTTCGCGGAGTTGCATCAAAATAGTCCGCAGCGCATCGTCATCGGCGGCGCGGACGGATGATGCCGCGAAGAGCGTCAGCAACAGCAGGGCAAGACCGGTCAGCCCGGCGCGAAACGACGTGCGGGATACCATAAAGGAGCGCTTCTCATCGGAGGAGTGAGAGGGAAATCCCCTCTTTGCCGAGCTTGCGAAAATGGATCGGGTGACTTTACCCGCCTTGGCCAAGACGGAGAGTGCATGACGCCGGAGTGATTGAGCCGGCGCCACCCGATCATTCGAGAAGATCGACAAGAGGGGAACCGGAGAGATTACTGGTAATTCTGGCCCGAGCACTTCTTGGTGACGGTGTTGTAGTTGCCGCACTTGATCTTGGGATCGACCCAGTCGGCGGTAATGTCTTTGCTACCTGGCAGATAGTCGGACCAGGCGTCGCCCGGCACCAGACCCTTGGTCTTCCACACCACGTCGAACTGACCGTCGGCCTGGATCTCGCCGATGAACACCGGCTTGGTCAGGTGATGGTTGGGCAGCATCTTGGCCACACCGCCGGTCAGGTTGGGATACTCAATGCCAACCATGGCATCGATCACCTTGTCGGGATCGGTGCTCTTAGCCTTTTCCACCGCCTTGACCCACATATTGAAACCGATGTAGTGCGCTTCCATCGGGTCGTTGGTGACGCGCTTCTTGTCCTTGATGAAGGTGTGCCACTGCTTGATGAAGGCATCGTTGGCCTTGTTCTTGATGCTCATGAAGTAGTTCCAGGCAGCGAGATGGCCGACCAGCGGCTTGGTGTCGATGCCGGACAGTTCTTCTTCGCCGACCGAGAAGGCGACCACCGGAATGTCGGTGGCGGAAATACCCTGGTTACCCAGTTCCTTGTAGAACGGCACGTTGGCGTCGCCGTTGATGGTGGAAACCACGGCGGTCTTCTTACCGGCGGAGCCGAACTTCTTGATGTCAGCGACGATGGACTGCCAGTCGGAATGGCCGAACGGCGTGTAGTTGATCATGATGTCCTCTTCCTTGACGCCCTTGGACTTGAGATAGGCTTCCAAAATCTTATTGGTGGTGCGGGGGTAAACATAGTCGGTACCGGCCAGCACCCAGCGCTCCACGCCCAGGTCGTTCATCAGGTAATCCACCGCCGGGATGGCCTGCTGGTTGGGCGCGGCGCCGGTGTAGAACACATTGCGCGATGACTCCTCGCCTTCATATTGCACGGGATAGAACAGGATGCCGTTCAGTTCCTCGAACACCGGCAACACGGACTTGCGCGACACCGAGGTCCAGCAGCCGAACACCACCGCCACCTTATCCTTTTGCAACAACTCGCGCGCCTTCTCGGCAAACAGCGGCCAGTTCGAGGCCGGATCGACCACCACCGCCTCCAGTTTCTTGCCGAGCAGACCGCCCTTCTTGTTTTGCTGGTCGATCAACATCAAGACGGTGTCCTTGAGCGTGGTTTCGCTGATCGCCATCGTCCCCGACAGCGAGTGCAACACCCCGACCTTGATGGTATCGGCGGCATGGGCCAGCGTGGTACCCAGCGCCAGCGCGCCGGCCAGCAACCAATGGGATAATTTTGGCATTATCTTTGTCATGCGTAGCCCTCGATATGGTGATTGATCGGTCCGCCCGGATGCGGACCCAGAGAGCGCTTCATCAAACGCCGTGCCAAACGATAATATCAATGATATTCAATCGATTGATTTGGACTGTACGTAGCGGGCGAAACGGCCGCGCCTTGTAATGGTGCATAACGAAGCTTCGCTGCGGCAAAGCGGGGCGAAGGCGATCATAAAGATGGGGCTGAGTTTCAAAAAGGTGCATCCGAAGAACGGAATGAGTGTACGGTCATAGGGATAGAGTGAGAAATGGCAGGCACCACCAGCGAGCAGTGCCGCCAAAAAAGCCAAGACACCGCGCTAGCCCGATTCGATCATCGACGCGGGCACCTGCCCTTGGAATAGAGCGGCGAATCAAGCCGCCGGGCCGTGCTCCGCGCCAAGCATCCCTCGCTCGACGATGAAATCGATTACCTGCTCCAACCCTTGTCGGGTCTTGAGATTGGTAAAGACGAACGGCTTATCGCCGCGCATTTTTCCCGCATCGCGCTCCATGACCTCCAATGACGCACCAACATAGGGCGCAAGATCAATCTTATTAATCACCAGCAGATCAGAGCGGGTGATGCCGGGTCCACCTTTACGCG
>WBZT01002141.1_pt1 | contig 13954 bp, 10 predicted proteins | sample 5204241 | NCBI WGS metagenome assembly WBZT01 (sample SAMN12344358, study PRJNA552823) | activated sludge metagenome | biome: Activated sludge suspended growth; feature: Nitrification reactor; material: Wastewater; isolation source: activated sludge from nitrification reactor of wastewater... | reverse complement strand
GCATCGGGGCTCTGGGCGCGCGCTGGGGGACGCAGTCGGAAAAGGCATTCCGCGACGCTCTGGCCGGAATACTCGAGCGAAACTTCGGCGTCCAGGTGGTGAACGTCAACGACTACGACGAGGAAGGCGTCGTCTTCGGCAAACCCGAGCAGGTCGAAATCGACGTTATCGTCAAGAACGGCCTGCTGCTGATTTGCGAACTGAAATCGTCGATCGACAAGGCGGGCATGTATATCTTCGAGCGCAAGGCCCGCTTCTACGAGCGGCGGCACCAGCGCCAGGCCGAGCGCCTGATCGTGATTTCGCCGATGATCGACCCGCGGGCGCAAAAGGTCGCGGAACGGCTGGGGATCGAAACCTATGGCGATTCGCTGGAGGTGGAGTCGGTTTGAGGTCCGCCTGCGCTGTCCTCATCGCCGACCCTGTCGGCGAGATTGCGGGCGCGCAGCGCTGCAGCCTGCCTATGAAGCCTTTTGAGCCTTGCGCGCGAGGTTGCGAGCCTCGTGCACGAGGTTCAGAGCTTCACACGCGAGGCGCGAAGCTTCATGCGTCGAGTTCCGAGCTTCGCAACGCGAGGTTCAAAACCCCGTTGTCCGGGCAGCAAGATTCGCCGCGCGGGATGGCCCGTTCGTTGCGCTGCGCGATACCATGAAGGTCGCGCCAGCGCCTCACAAAACTCCCCTCGCCCGCTTGCGGGAGAGGGGTCGGGGGTGAGGGAAACGGTCATGGCTTTCATTATCCGGGGTGCCTGACCAAGCCATGACCGTTGGGCCAGCGAGGACCGCGCCATCGCCGACGCCTCGGCTGGCTGTGATGATCGGGTCGGCGCAGTGGCTGAGGATCGCTCAGGGTTCAGCAGCAGGCGGCAGATCAGACCCCATGTTGTCTGAACCACGCCTGCAGCCGGCGCCAGCCATCCTCGGCTTCTTCCTTGCGGTAGCTCGGCCGGTAGTCGGCGTGAAAGGCGTGTGGCGCCTGGTCATAGACCTCGATCGTCGATGCCTTGCTCGCCGGATTGGCGGCTTCAGCGAGGGCCTTGCGCATCTGGTCGACGGATTCGAGCGGGATGCCCTGATCGCTCCCGCCGTAGAGTCCGAGCACCGGCGCGTTCAGCTTGCCGGCGATGTCGATCGGCTGCTTCGGGGTCAGCTCGCTGGCCTGGCCGACGAGTCGTCCATACCAGGCGACGCCGGCCTTGAGCTGCGGATTGTGCGCCGCGTACAGCCAGGTGATGCGCCCGCCCCAGCAGAAACCGGTGATGCCGAGGCGTTCGACGTTGCCGTCGTGGGCCTTGGCCCAGGCGACGCAGGCGTCGAGGTCGGCCATTAACTGCGCATCCGCAACCTTGCTCACCACCTTGCCGAGCAGTTCCTGGACGTTGCTGTACTGGCGGGGGTCGCCCTGGCGCGCGAAGAGTTCGGGGGCGATCGCCAGATAGCCGAGCTTGGCCAGACGACGGCAGACATCCTTGATGTAGTCATGCACGCCGAAAATCTCCTGCACCACCAGGATTACGGGCCAACTGTGGCCGCTGGCGGGTTGCGCGCGGTACGCCGGCATTTCGCCGGCGGCGGCGGGCAGCTTGATTTCGCTCGCTGTGAGACCGGTGCTGTCGGTGGTGATCACGGTCTGCGCGGCCACCGGCTGCACGGCCAGGGCAAAACCGGCGCCGAGCGCGCTGACCATGAACTGGCGGCGGTTGAAGGGAATGGCTGGCAGCAGGCTGTCAAAATCGCTGTTGCCGTTCACTGAACTCTCCTCTGAGGGTTGCGGGTTTTGTGTATCATGACACGACTGGGCAGCTTCTGAACATGGAGAAAAAGATGAAGTCACGGGGCGGCTACCACCTCGAAGATGTGCCACCCGGGATGAGCGCCAGTATTGCCAAAACCGTTACCGACGCGGACATCATTCTTTTCGCCGGCATTTCGACCGACGTCAACCCGATGCACCTCAATGAAGAATGGGCCCGGACCACCCGGTTCAGTGGGCGCGTCGCGCATGGCATGTTCTCGGCAGGCTTCATATCGTCTGTCGTGGCCAACAAGCTGTCCGGACCGGGGACCGTCTACCTTGGCCAGACGCTCAAGTTCAGGGCGCCGGTGCGGATGGGTGATACCGTAACCGCCACCGTCACGGTACGTGAGGTCAAGGTCAGCCCGCGTTGCGTCAGGGACTCGGTATTATGCACGGTCAATGGCAAAACGGTCATCGAAGGCGAGTCGACACCGTACTGCACCACCGGCGCAGCCTTAGTTCTGGAGACAAGTCATGCCCCTTAGCAGTCATCCCATGGCCGATTCGCTGCGCGCTGGCGATACCGGAAAGGTGGTTTCCGCCCGCGAGGCGGTGCGTTTGATTCACGACGGTGACACCGTTGCCACCAGCGGCTTCGTCGGCATCGGCTTTGCCGAGAACATCGCTGTCGCTCTGGAAGAGCTTTTTCTGGAAGGGGAGAGTGAGGACGCCGAGGGTCTCGGCCACCCGCGTGACCTGACCCTGGTGTACGCCGCCGGACAGGGCGACGGCAAGGAGCGAGGGCTCAATCACCTCGGTCACGATGGCCTGGTGGGGCGCGTCATCGGCGGTCACTGGGGGCTGGTTCCCAAGCTGCAGCAACTGGCGGTGGCCGGTCGTATTCAGGCCTACAACCTGCCGCAAGGGGTGATCGCCCACCTGTTCCGCGATATTGCCGCCGGCAAACCCGGGACGATTACCCGCGTCGGTCTGGGGACCTTCGTCGACCCCCGCTTCGGTGGCGGCAAGCTGAACGCAAGGACCACCGTCGACATCGTTCGGCTGATGGAAATCGACGGAGAGGAGTACCTGTTCTACAAAGCCTTGCCGATCAACGTCGGGATCATTCGTGGCACCACCGCCGACCCGGAGGGCAATGTCACCATGGAGAAGGAGGCGCTGACGCTGGAAGCGCAGGCGATTGCCATGGCCGTCCGGAATTCGGGCGGCATCGTCATCGTTCAGGTCGAGCGCATTGCCGACCGCGGCACGCTCAACCCGCGCCAGGTGAAGGTGCCGGGAATTCTCGTCGATTGCGTGGTGGTGGCAGAAAAGCCCGAGTACCATCTGCAGACCTTCGGCGAGCCGTACAGCGCCGCCTATGCCGGTGAGATCCGGGTGCCGATGTCGGCTGTACCGACCATGCCGATGAGCGAGCGCAAGATCATCGTGCGTCGCGCGGCGCTGGAGTTGAAGCCGAATGCGGTGGTCAATCTCGGCATCGGCATGCCGGAAGGTGTGGCCAGCGTCGCTGCCGAGGAGAAGATCTCCGATCTGATGACGATGACCGCCGAACCCGGCGTGATCGGCGGCATCCCGGCCGGCGGCCTCAGTTTCGGTGCGGCAATCAATGCGCAGGCGATCATCGATCAGCCCAGCCAGTTCGATTTCTACGACGGCGGCGGCCTGGATCTGGCTTTCCTTGGGCTGGCGCAGGCCGACCGGCAGGGCAACCTGAACGTTTCCAAGTTCGGCCCGCGCCTAGCCGGCGCCGGTGGCTTCATCAACATTTCGCAGAATGCCAAGAAGGTGGTTTTTGTCGGTACCTTCACCGCCGGCAAGCTGGAGATCGCGGTTGCAGACGGCACTCTGCGCATCCTCGAGGATGGCAAGGCGAGAAAGTTCGTCGAAGAAGTCGAGCACCGCACGTTCAGCGGCGCGCAAGCGCAGAAGCGCGGCACGCCGGTGCTGTACATCACCGAACGCTGCGTCTTCAGGCTGTGCGCCGAGGGACTCGAGCTGATCGAGATCGCGCCGGGGGTTGATCTGCAGAAGGACATCCTCGACCGGATGGATTTTGTCCCGGTGATGCCTGCCCCACCGGCGCTGATGGACGCCCGCATCTTTCGCGAAGAGCCGATGAAACTGCGTGCCGGGATGCTTGAAATCCCGCTGCCCGAGCGCCTCTCGTACGACGCCGGCAAGGACATCCTCTTCCTCAACTTCGAGGGCCTGAACATCCGCAGCCACGACGATATCGAACGCGTTCGCCTGGCGGTCACCGAGAAGCTGGCGCCGCTCGGCCACCGGGTCGACGCGATCGTCAACTACGACCGCTTTTCGATCCCGCCCGAGCTGGTCGACGACTACATCGACATGGTCAAGGTCCTGATGGAGACCTGCTATCGCAATGTGACGCGTTTTACCTCCAACACCTTCCTGCGCGCCAGGCTGGGCGAAGCGCTCGAGAAGCGGAAAATCGCTCCGCGCAGCTTCGAAACCGCGGCCGAAGCCGAGGCCCACCTCAAACGAGGTTGATCCAGCGTCATTCGCTGACTGGCCTGGCTCTGGCGGGCGGCAATCGGCCGTAATCCGGTCGCGTCGATCAAGTGGGAGCATTGCTGCCCCGAGCGGTCGTGCCAACCCGCGCGGCGATGTCTTGCCCCAGGCGCGAGCCGGTGCCGCGGTCATCCTTCAGGGCGGGCCTCTGGCCATGCGGATTGACCGCAGTTGCGGGCCAAAGATATACTCTTTGCGCTGACGTGGGATTTCGTATCCTTCTCGCCGGCGTAACTTTCAGAGTAAGCCATGAGCGTTGAGGGAAGGCCTATGGGCGTGCAAGGCATCACTTTCAGGGCGCAACTGAAACCGGTCACGGTGATGGTGGTCGACGACCACCCAGCCCTCAGAGCTGGTCTGTGCAGCCTGATCGCGTCCGATCCCGCGCTGCGCGTGCTGGTGGAAGTAGGCAGCGGCGAGGCGGCGTACGCCGCGTACCGCAGCCAGCGTCCGGACGCCGTGGTCATGGATCTCAGCATGGACGGATGCGGCGGCCTCGAAGCCATCCGCCGCATCCGTGATCTCGACGCGCAGGCGGCGATCCTGGTGTATAGCGTGCATAATTCGCAGGTGCTGCTCGAGCGCGCGCTCGAGGCCGGTGCGCTTGGCTTCGTGACCAAGGGCAGCGACGTCGAGACGCTGTTGCAGGCGCTCAAGCAGGTGGCGCGTGGTGAATCCTTCGTCAGCTCCGACCTGTTGCCGGCGTTGCTGGACCGCCACCGATCGTCGTCTGCTGCCCAGTTCAGCCGGCTGACCCAGCGCGAGTTTCAGGTCTTCAAGCTGCTCAGCGAGGGCCACACGCTGCCCGAGTGCGCGCGCATCCTGCACTTGAGCCCGAAGACGGTGAGCAACCACTTCACCCAGATCAGGGCCAAGCTCGGCGTGGTCAGTCCGGCAGAGATGGCACGGCTGGCCATTCGGCTTGGACTGGTCGAACCCTGACCGGTAGCCGCGGGTTCGCGAGCACTGCAGCCACTACCATGAAAGTCATGCCCGTTCCCCTCACCCCCGACCCCTTGTATGCAAGCGGGCGAGGGGAGGTTCGTGAGTCGCTGGCGCGACTTTCATAGTAGCTCATGGCCGTTGGGCAGGATCACCCGCACCCGGGTGCCGCCGCCACGCGGGCTGCTGATCTGCAACGAACCGCCGAGGCTGAGGACGCGCTCACGCATTCCCAGCAGGCCGAAACCGGAATGCGGTGTGTCGATGCCGACGCCGTCGTCCCGGACGACCAGGCGCAAGCTCTCGCCGGCCGCCGATCGTCGCCTGGCGAGGACCAGCCGCAGGCGGCGGGCGCGCGCATGACGACTGACATTGCTCAGGCACTCCTGGACGATGCGGTAGACGGCGACGCGCACCTGCGCCGCGTCGCAGACCACGTCGCGGTCCAGCGAAGCGCGCCAGTCGATTTCCGGATGCTGTTGCCCCCAGCTCTCGAGCAGCGTGCGCACGGCCTCGACGATGCCGGCGGCGTCGAGGATGTTCGGATGCAAACCCTCCATCAGGCGGTGCGACACCTCGTAGATGGCGCGCGCCGAGTCGTCGATCGCCTGCGCGCTGGCTTTGACCCGCGTGCGGTCGGGCGCGTCGTCACGCTGAATCGCGCCGGCGAAGACGCGGATCGCCGTCAGGTGTTGCGACAGTTCGTCGTGCAGTTCACGGGCCAGGTCGGCTCGCTCGCGTTCCTGTACGGCAATCAGTTGTCGCACCAGGCGGGTGTTCTCGTCGAGCAGTGCCTGCGTCGCTTCCTCGGCCAGCTTGCGCTCGGTGATGTCCTGTACCGTTCCCACCACGCGCATCGGGATTCCCTGCTCGCCATACTCGAACTGACCGAGGCCATGCATCCAGCGCACGGCGCCATCGCTCGGCCGGACGATCCGGTATTGGCGGTCGAACGGACGATGCTCGCTGAGTACCTGCTTCGAATAAGCCAGCATCGCCTGTCGATCGGCCGGATGCAGCAGCCGCGCCCAGCCCTCGGTGGTATGTTCATAGTCGCGGTCGATGCCAAAGATGCGGTCCAGCATCGGGCTGCCTGCCCAGACTTCTGACGGCAGTTCGGTGATGTAGCTGCCGAGCCTGCCAACCTCCTGCGCGCGCTCCAGGGCCTGCTCGCTGCGCTTGATCGAGGTCACGTCCATGATCTCGACGAAAAATCCCTGCACTTGACCCGCGATGACATCGGGGATGTAACGGGCCAGCGCATAGCGCACCGAGCGGCCATCCGGCGACGGGATGGCGCGCTCGAACTGCTGTGTTGTGCCCCCCAGAGCGCCCAGGATATACGGCAGGTTGAGACGGTAGCGTTCCTCGCCGATCACCTCGCGGATATGCTTGCCCGGGATCGTCGCCGGATCGATCCCGAACCAGTCGTGATAGGCATGGTTGGCGAAGCGGTTGCGCTGGTTGCGGTCCCAGTAGCCGATCATCGACGAGACGCTGTTCAGCACCGCGGTCAGGTCGCGCTCGTGATGGCGCAGTTCAACCATGCACTGCTCGAGCGCGTGCTCGGCCAGATGGCGCGCGGTGATGTCCCGATGCACGACGACCATCCCCCGGATGCTCCCGAGGAGGGGCGAGGCGTGCAGCTCGAACCAGCGTTCGCAGTCCGGCGCATTGCAGGGATATTCGAGCGTAAACAGCGTCTGCCGTCCGGCCAGGATTTCTTCGCTGCCGCGCAAAGCCGCCGCGGCAAGCGAATCGGTCGTCGCTGAACGCCGCACCGCTGCCAGGTAGTCGATGCCGACCCCTGCAGAAAGTGCAGCACTGCCGCCGTTACCCTGGGCAAACGCCTGCCACCCCTGATTGACGCTGATGATCACGCCTTTTTCGTCGAGCACGGCGATCGAATCGTACGGCGAGTCCGTCAGCGAGTGCATTTGTCCCTCTGCGTGGCGGATCGTCTGCTGGCCGCGCCGGTGTCGCCCGCATCGTCGCTGTCGGCAAGGATGAGAGCGTCCAGCGCGTCCGGCAGGGTGTCGGTGGGCGGTGCGTTCACAGCCTGATTATCACTCAAAGGGCGGCGAACCGCGACGGTCGACGGCGAAGCGTGCGCCCGAGGCTCCGCTCAGCCGCCCGGAAGAATCTGCGTGGAAGCGTGGCGCAAGGCCGCCAGGACAGGGCACTTCGCAGCGCACTTCGCCCCCGGCCGGGAAATTTTCCTGCCCGTGACGGGACTTTTTTCACTATCCACCCCACTGGCGGCACGCGAGAATGGGTACCTTGAGTCAAGTCCGGAGCGGCCGCCATGTCAGAGACGATTGCCAGCACACTACCAAGCTGCTTTTCTGTCCCGAGAATCTGCTCCGCCAGTCTTGCGAGCCTGCGTCGTCGCACGCCGGTCGCCTCTTTGTCGCCCGCCCCCGCGAGCGGCAACCGGTCGGCTTCGGAAGCTCGATCAATCAGGCCAGCCGACCTCTCGATGGTCGCCGTCCAGAGGGCTGCAAGCCGCATCCTGCCTGAGCCCCAGCCCGGCTGAAGCGCTCCGGCCGCGGCTTGCGCCAGCAATGAGGACCTCCAGATGATCGACACCCTGTTCGACCTTTTTGGCACCTTCTATGAAAGGGGTGAGTTCCTGCAGGCTGAGCGAATCGCCCGCAGCATTCAGCAGGCTGTCCCTGATGATGTCGTCTCGCTGCAGTTTCTCGGTCTGCTTTACTACCGTAGCCAGCGGCACGCAGAGGCCCTGGAGGCATTCGACATCGCGGCCAGGAACCTTCTCGACGGAGGGGCTCGGGGCAGCGGCGACAGCAGTCTGGGCGCTGCGCGACAGTGCCTGCGTGCCGCGCAGCGCCGGGGAAGCGCACTGGCTGGCGTCTGGTATGACCTCGGCCTGGTGCTCCTTCGCCTGCGACGCCACCCGCAGGCGACCAGCGCGTTTCGCTCAGCGCTCTCCGTTTGGCCGAATTTTCGCGCCGCGCAGCGGGCGATCGCGCGCACCACGGAATTCTCCGGTCGCCAGGGGAAGCAGGCCCCCGGCGGTTGATTGCAGCGACCTGGCCGCCGTGGGTTCCCGCCGTGACCAGGGTTGACCAAGGAGTTTCGGATGAAACATTCAAACGAACAGCACCTTGAGGTCGAAGATCGAATCCAGGCCTTCGTGTCGAGTGCGTGTGCCGGAGATATCGGGGCGATGCGGGCGCTGAGTGCAGCGGGTTTTGACGTCAATGGAACCGATCGCTTCGGCGATACGATGCTCGAGCGCTTGATCGGCGACCTCGAGTTTTGCCCGGAAACGCCCAAGTACGAGGTGATCCGGGAAATGCTGCGGCTCGGCGCTGATCCGGATGGCCTCAGCGAGGATGGCTCGAGCCCACTGTTCATTGCGGCGTTGAATATGGACAGCGAGATGCTGCGCATCCTGCTCGACGCCGGCGCCGATCCCAATGCCGTGAGGATGCACGCCAGGGATGAGCTGCTTTACGACTGGGCTGACTTCGTCTACCGCTATGAAGTGTGGTGTGTCCGGCTGCCCGAGGAGCCCACGGCCGCCGACAGGGCCAGCGCGGACGCCTGGCTTGGCTACCTCGACCGCCTCGCCGTAAAGTACGGCAAACTGCGGCCCGACCATCTGCGCCTGTTACGCGAGCGTGGGGCTCTGACCATGTCCGAATTCCGACAGGGGGTGAGTCCGGCCCACGATGCGCACAGCCAGGCCGACAGCCGATCAACAGCCTGGACCTGCAGCGGGGAAGCACTCAAGTTCAACGTCCGCTAGGCCACGCACCAAAGGCGAGTCACGGGCAGCGCCGGTTCCCAACGGTCGTGGCGCTCATTATTCGGGGTATCTGATACAGCCATGAGCGTTACCATGAAAGTCGCGCCTGCGACTTTCATGGTAAAACTTCGCGGACAAGACTCTTGCCGCCTTCCCGGTCGTTTCGGTCGGCCCGGAATGAGACGGCTGGCGTTTGCGCAGATGTGCCGGCATGGCCATTCGGCGTCTTTGCGGGCGCCGCCGCTCAATACCGCCGCCAGCTTCCTGCAGCGCGCCAGAGGCCGCCTGAATGTGCTCGCGGCTACCGCGGAAATCCGTGCACGCGGTCGTTCTGCGGTCGATCGGTCGCTTGCTTCACCCGAGCCCTTGACCGCGCGTGCTGAGAGCATGCACGATAGCGGCAAACGCGGTCATGGCTGTGTCAGATACCCCGAATAATGAAATCTACGACCGTTTCCCTACCGTGCCGGACGCATTCCGACCTGCACGCCGGAATCGCTCGCTGGGCACGGAGCGTGCTCCGCGGATTTTCAGCTCGCCCCCCGACCCCTCCCGCAAACAGGCGAGGGAGGTTCGTGAGTCGCGGGGGCGACTTTCGTAGTAACCTGCCGGGAGGAACGGCTGGCGGTGAGCCGGCAACGATGCTGCGAAAAGCGCCGGGCAGGGCAGCGAAGCCGGGTGAACCGAGACGCTTTCTCGCTGGCCCGGTCGGCTGTCCCGGAACCGCCGCCGATCGGCGGCCTTGCTGGGGGATGATGATGCGTCTGGTGTACTCGCCTGACATCGACAACTGCACGTGCTTTGACCACAGGCAACGCAGCGAAGCTGATCCTGTGGTCGCCTTGATCGGCTGTGCGACATGCCGCGCAGCGATTGTCAGCAAGCGCAGCGGGTGCGCCCTACGATGATCGACAGTATTCTCCTTACCGCGGCGCGTATCTGCACCTTCGAGCGACAACGCGCGCTGACCAATGCCAGCGGTTTCTTCTTCACGCGCGACGAGCGCTTGTTCCTGGTCAGTAGTCGGCACGTGCTGCTCGACAAGCCGAGCCGGCACTTTCCCGACCGCATCGAGATCGAGCTGCATACCGACCCGAACAACCTTGCCGAGTCGACGGGTTTCTCGATCCCGCTGTATCGCGACCGAACCAGCCTCTGGCGCCAGGGAGCGGACACCGCCGGTGATATTGACGTCGCAGTGATCGAGATCGAACGGGGCGCGCTCCCCGCCACGACGCTCTATCGCGCCTTTGGCCCCGAACATCTGGCTGGCCGGGTCGACCAGGTCGAGGTCGGCAGTTCGCTGCTGGTGGTGGGTTTCCCGCTCGGCTTTCACGACACGCTGCACCACATGCCCGTGGTGCGGCGGGCGGTGCTCGCTTCGTCGTTCGGTTTGCGTTTCAAGGGGGAAGGGTATTTCCTCACCGATGCGCGGACGCATCGCGGGACCAGCGGTGCGCCGGTGGTCATGCGCGCCGACGCACAGAACCCGGCGCGCGGCGACCTGCAGTGGCTGTTGCTCGGCGTCCATTCGGCGCGGCTCGATGTCGACACCCGCGACCTCAAGCTGGACGAGGCGCTCGGCCTCAATTGCGCCTGGTACGCCGACATCCTGATGACGCTGACCGAACGCTGATCTTTTCGGCCGCCGAGGCCCGCTGGCCGTCCTTGCCCTTTGCCGGCGAATCCCCCACCATCGGGTGCATCTTCCGGGGTGCAGCGTGAAGGAACGGCAATACATCGCTCGCCGGCAGGCCCGCGGGGCGCGCTACGGCAGGGCGACGCGGTTGGAGTGGTCACGTCAGTTACCGGTCGCTCTGTGCAATCACTACCGGGCGAGAAAGCGGGCGGGCGCGTTATAGTGTGCGCCGGTTTGCCGTTGTGTTGCCTGGCAAGCTGTTCGTGTTCTCCCTGCGCTCACCCCGCGAACGCTGTCCCGCAAGCGGGCGAGGGGAGGTTCCTGAGTCGCTGGCGCGACTTGCCTCGTAAGCCCCACGGATCGACGCCATGAATGCCTACCCTGGACCTGCTCTGATCACCCTCGCCACCTCGTTCCTGCTCTTTTCCTGTGCCGCCTATGTCGGTCGCTGCCGTATCCGCTTCGGCATCCAGGCGCCGGCAACAAGTGGCCACCCACAGTTCGAGATTGCCTATCGGATACAGATGAACACCATCGAGAACACGCTGGCCTTCCTGCCGGTGCTGTGGGTGTTCGCTGTCAACCTGTCGAGCCTCTGGGCAACCGTTTTCGGGGGCTTGTGGCTGCTCGGCCGGATCTGGTACGCGCTGGCTTACGCTCGCGACCCGAAAACGCGCGGCGGGGGTTTTCTGCTTTCGCTGCTCTGTTTCGGCGCGCTTGGCGTCGGTGGCGCCTGGGGCGTCGTGCGCGGACTGATCGCCTGAATGGCGGCGGTTCCCGAGCGCGCGCGGTGAAATTGGGCGCAGCGGTCGGCGGAGCCGGCAAGGCAGCACCGGCGGCACGTCGGTTGCAGCCGTTGCGTGCCTTGCTGCCGTATGTCGCCGCGTACCGCCGGCAGGTCGCGCTGGCCTTGCTCTTCCTGCTGCTCGCCGCCGGCGCGACCTTGCTGCTGCCCTACGCCGTCAAGCTGCTGGTCGATGGCGGTCTCGTGCTTCCGGCCGGCGCCGCGGCCGCTGAGCGGCTGCTGAAGATCCGTGAACATTTCCTGCTCTTGTTCGTGGTGGCTCTGGTCCTGGGCCTGGCGACCGCCGCACGCTTCTACATGGTGAGCTGGATCGGCGAGCGGGTGACCACCGATCTGCGGCAGCGGGTCTACGCGCACGTGCTGCGCCAGAGCCCGCAATTCTTCGAGACGCTGAAAACCGGGGAGGTGCTGTCGCGTTTGACCACCGACACGACGGTGATTCAACATGCCGTCGGATCGAGTGTCAGCATGGGTCTGCGCAACATCCTGTTGCTCGTCGGCGGGCTGATCATGCTGGTCAGCACCACACCGCGGCTGATGTTGACCGTCGTCGGCATCATCGTTCTCGTCGTTCTGCCGGCGGTACTCATCGGCCGGCGCGTCCGCCGGCTGTCGCGCGCCAGTCAGGACCGCCTGGCCGACACCAGCGGCATTGCCGGCGAGATCCTCAACGCGATTCCGGTGGTTCAGAGCTACACGCGGGAAACCGCCGAGGCGCTCCGCTTTGCGCAGGCCAACGAGCAGGCCTTCGCCGCGTCGATCCGGCGCAGCGGTACCCGCTCCGCGCTCACCGCCTTCGTCATCGTCGGCGTCTTCGCGGCACTGCTTTACGGCATGTACGGCGGCGTGCGGGCGGTGCTCGCCGGCGAGATCAGCGCCGGCGAATTCAGCCAGACGGCGCTCTACGTGATGGTCGTTGCCGGCAGTGTCGCTGTCCTCGCCGAGGTGTGGGGCGATTTTCTGCGCGCCGCGGGGGCCACCGAGCGGCTGATGGAATTGCTCGCCGCGCGTTCACCGATCGCCGAACCCGTTCTGCCGATCGTCTTGCCGGTGTCGGCGGGCGGTTTGCAGGTGGTCTTCCGGGATGTGCATTTCGCCTATCCGTCGCGGCCCGCACAGTCGGTGCTGCAGGCGCTCGAGTTCACCATCACGGCCGGGCAGACGGTGGCCCTGGTCGGTCCGTCGGGCGCCGGCAAGACGACTGTCTTTCAGTTGTTGCAGCGCTTCTACGAGGTCAGCGCAGGCGCCATCCTGATCGAGGGCGTCGATCTGCGGCAACTGCGTCTGGCCGATCTGCGCGCCCGGGTCGCGGTCGTACCGCAGGAGCCGGTGATCTTTTCCGGCAGCATTGCGGAAAACATCGGCTACGGCAAAGCGGACGCCTCGATCGAGGAAATCCACTCGGCGGCGCGTGCTGCCTTTGTCGACGAATTCGTTGAGCGCCTGCCCGAGGGCTACGCCACTCTGGTCGGCGAACGCGGCGTTCGCCTGTCGGGCGGCCAGCGCCAACGCATCGCCATCGCCCGCGCGATCGTCAAGAACGCCCCCTTGCTGTTGCTCGACGAAGCGACCAGCAGCCTCGACGCGGCCAGCGAGCGGGTGGTGCACGCGGCGCTCGAAGCGGCGATGGTCGGCCGCACGACGATGGTCATTGCCCACCGGCTGGCAACGGTGCAACGTGCTGACCGGATCATCGTGGTTGACCGCGGGCGGGTGAGCGACGTCGGCACACACGCGGAACTGGTTGCCGCCGGCGGCTTGTACGCGCGCCTGGCCGAGCTGCAGTTTGGCGCATGAAACCGCCACACCGTTTGGCGTCCGGGGAGTCGGCCGCCAAGTGGCCGTGATACGGATCGATCAACCCGCAGCCGCAAGGCGGGCGGGTGCGCTGCAGTGTGCGCCGGCGCGCTGCTGCTGGTGGCCGTCGGCGGTGGGTATCGTGGTCGCCGTTTCCGGCGCTGTGGTCATCGGGGTAGGTGGCCCGGAGAGCCCGGGCGACGCCACCACCTCGAGCTTGGTCGGCTTGCCCGGTGCTCAGCTCCTGGCGTTCGGGAAGAAGAGCTGCTGGCCGTCAATCCGGTAATCGGCGATGGCCTGCTGGCCTTCGGCGGAGACGATCCAGTCGACAAACTGCTGGCCCAGGTCCTGCTTCACATGCGCGTGGCGCGCCGGGTTGACCCGAATCACGCCATACTGGTTGAACAGGCGCCGGTCGCCTTCGACGACGATGCCGAGACTGGCCCGGTTGCGGAAGGAGATCCAGGTGCCCCGGTCGGCGAGCAGGTAGGCGTTCATCGACGCTGCGGTGTTGAGCGCCGGCCCCATTCCCGAGCCGGTGTCGCGGTACCAGAGCCCGCGGGCCTGGTCGAGATCGATGCCGGCCGCCTTCCACAGCCGCAGCTCGGCGGCGTGGGTGCCGCTGCGGTCGCCGCGCGAGATGAAGACGGCGCCGCCGGCGGCGATCTTCTTGAGCGCAGCGGCGATGTCGTTGCCGGCC